>CXWL01109872.1_pt1 | contig 21238 bp, 14 predicted proteins | sample 590931 | NCBI WGS metagenome assembly CXWL01 (sample SAMEA3498368, study PRJEB10139) | groundwater metagenome | biome: water well; material: biofilm material | place: Germany | collected 2015-04-27 | reverse complement strand
TCGATCCGCCGCTTCATGGAAGACAACGACTTCATGGAAGTCGAGACGCCGATGCTGCACACGATCCCGGGCGGCGCCGCGGCCAAGCCGTTCATCACGCACCACAACGCGCTCGACATGGAGATGTTCTTGCGCATCGCACCGGAGCTGTACCTCAAGCGCCTGGTGGTCGGCGGCTTCGACCGCGTGTTCGAAGTGAACCGCAACTTCCGCAATGAAGGCGTCTCGCCGCGCCACAATCCAGAATTCACCATGATGGAGTTTTACGCGGCCTACACCGACTACCAGTGGATCATGAACTTCACCGAAGCGGTGATCCGCAAGGCCGCGGTCGACGCGCACGGCACCGCGACGCTGACCTACGGCGGGCGCGAGCTGGACCTGTCCAAGCCGTTCCACCGCATGACCATCGTCGAAGCGATCAACAAGTACGCGCCAGGCTACACCAACGAGCAGCTGCACGACATGGACTTCCTGAAGGCGGAGCTGCTCAAGTTCGGCGTCAAGCCGTTCTCGACTTCGGGCCTGGGGTCCTTGCAGCTGTCGCTGTTCGAAGAGACCGCCGAAGCGCAGCTGTGGGAGCCGACCTTCATCATCGACTACCCGGCCGAAGTGTCGCCGCTGGCGCGCGCATCGGATACGGCGCCTGGCATCACCGAGCGCTTCGAGCTGTTTATCGTCGGGCGCGAAATCGCCAACGGCTTCTCCGAGCTGAACGACGCCGAAGACCAGTCGGCGCGCTTCCTGGCGCAGGTCGCGGCCAAGGACGCGGGCGATGAAGAGGCGATGTTCTACGACGCCGACTACATCCGCGCGCTCGAATACGGCATGCCGCCGGCCGGCGGCTGCGGCATCGGCATCGACCGCCTGATGATGCTGATCACCGATTCGCCGAACATCCGCGACGTGATCCTGTTCCCGCACTTGCGTCGGGAAGAGTAAGAAGTTGGCGTGAATGCGGGGGCTCGGATGAGCCCCCGTTTAGTATCCAGCTCTGGCGGCGAAGTGAGATGCGATAAGCAATGCCGACGCGAAGCCGACAAGTGTCCAAGTCTGCGCACTGATCGCGTCATGCAGGTCCGAACGCAGATTTGCCATTTCTATTCGCAACGCATTAAAATCTTGCTTGAGCCCGTAAATATCGGCTTTTAGCTCAGCCTTTACAGCGTGAATTTCGGTCTTTAGCTCGACGCGAACTTCTTGCAGCTCGGCCTTAGTCACGTAATTTGAGCGAATAACTGCCACGTCCTCCTTTAGCGAGGACAGGTCGTCTTCGAAGGAGCGCGAATCATGGTGCATAGAATGGTTTGCAGATGAGCCCCAGCTCAGTAGCCAGCGCGCGTGACGAAGTGGACAACGGTGACCAACAAGGCGCCAAACCCATACATTCTTTGAGTTTGTGCGTGTAACGCCTTGTGCAGTTCCCCCCGCAACCCGAGTATTTCCTTTGTGAGTTCGGTTCGCACAGCCTGAATCTCACCCTTCAGCTCGACTCTGACTTCCTGCAAGTCAGCTTTGGTCATGTAATTTGAGCGAATGACTGCCACGTCCGCTTTTAGCGAGGACAGGTCGTCTTCGAAGGAGCGCGAATCATGGTTCATACGTCCATGATCCCGCTACGCGGGATCAGCGTCAACGGACGCACGATTGAATCGGCGCGACCGTTGACCCGTCTCAGCGAATGCTACTGAATGACGCGATAGCAGGGAACATACGTCTTCCCCGGAAGTTTCATGCGGCTCTGCGCGACGAATGACGCCAGCAGTAAATCCATCGGCCCCATGATATTGGCGTCGCCATGGATTTCGAAATGGCCGAATTGCTCGATCGCGCGAATACCCTCGTCCTTGACGTTACCCGCCACCACGCCGGAAAAGGCGCGCCGCAGGTTTGCCGCCAGGATGTGCGTCGCCTGGTTCTTGTGCAGGCTCAGGCCGCGCATGTTCTCGTGGGTCGGCTTGAACGGACGCTGGAATTCCTCGTCGATCTTCAGCAGCCAGTTGAAGTAATACGCATCGCTGCGCGACTTGCGGAATTCGCGCACTTCCTTGATCGCGATTTGCATTTCGCGCGCCACCATTTCCGGATCGTCGACGATGATCTTGTAGCGCTTTTGCGCCTCTTCGCCAAGCGTCAGTCCGATGAATTCATTGATTTGCTTGAAGTAGTCGCGCGACGTCTCCGGTCCGGTGAAAATCAGCGGATACGGAATCTCGGCGTTATCCGGATGGAGCAGAATGCCGAGGATGTAGAGGATCTCCTCCGCGGTGCCGGCGCCGCCCGGGAACACGATGATGCCGTGGCCGGTGCGGACGAACGCTTCAAGGCGCTTTTCGATATCCGGCATGATCACCAGGTCGTTGACGATCGGGTTCGGCGATTCGGCCGCGATAATGCCCGGCTCCGAAATGCCGAGATAGCGGCCGCCGGTCAGGCGCTGTTTGGCGTGGCCGATGGTGGCGCCTTTCATCGGCCCCTTCATCGCACCCGGGCCGCAGCCGGTGCAGATATCGAGGTCGCGCAGGCCCATCTGGTAGCCGACTTCCTTCGAGTAGTTATATTCGACGCGGTTGATCGAATGGCCGCCCCAGCACACCACCAGGTTCGGATTGCGCTGCGGGCGCAATACGTTCGCATTGCGCAGGATGTGGAATACCGAATCGGTGATGCCGTCGGAGCGCGACATGTCGAATTTCGGGTTGTCGGTGACCTCATTGCTGACGAAGACGATATCGCGCAGTACCGCGAACAGGTGCTCGTGAATACCCTTGATCATTTTGCCATCGACGAAAGCGATCGCCGGCGCGCCCTTGATTTCGAGTTTGATGCCGCGCTCGCGCTGCACGATGTTGATTTCAAAGGATTTATACCGTTCCAGCAGTTCCTTGCCATCGTCGATCGAGCTGCCGCAGTTCAGGACCGCCAGCGCGCAATTGCGGAAGATTTGATAGAGGCCGCCCTTGCCGGAGTCGAGCAGCTTGGCGACTTCCGCTTTTGACAAAACTTCGAGCCGGCCTTCGGGCGAAATCAGGGTATCGACAACGTCATAGTCCATGGTGCACTTCCTTTTCTGTTCCTGTGTATCTAACGAGCCTGCAATGCCAATATACGACAACTCGCGCCTCTGTGGGTTGATGATTACGACAGGGGTGCGCACTGCTAAATGCGGCCTAAATAACACATCCGGCAAAAATTCGCTTGCCATGCCGGATTTACATTAGAATGCAGCCCTATTGGAACAGACGGCCCGGCTCCAACGGCACCCCTGGCGGCGGCGCGGGCTGGAATGCTCCATATGATTTATCCATTCATAACCAAATTCGGGAGAAACCCGCATGAGCGGTGCAGCTACACCTAGCCAACCAGTCGTAATACCGGAGTTCAAGCAAATCTTGGGTCATCCAAGTCCGCTGTGGATGTTGTTCATGACCGAATTCTGGGAACGCTTCGCGTTCTACGGCATCCGTTGGGCACTGGTGCTCTACATCGTGACCCAGTTTCACGCTGGCGCCGCGGCCGGCCAGGCCGATGCCAACCTGACGTACGGTTCGTACCTGGCACTGGTGTATGCAGGCGCGGTGTTCGGCGGCTATGTCGCCGACAAAGTCATTGGCTACCAGCGCTCGATCCTGATCGGCGCCGCCTTCATGGCCGCCGGCCTGTTCGCCATCTCGATTCCGAACCCGGACATCTTCAAGATCGGCCTGGCCACCATCATCGTCGGCAACGGCATGTTCAAGCCGAACATCTCGACCATGGTCGGCAAGCTGTATTCGCTGGGCGACACGCGCCGCGATAGCGGCTTCACCATCTTCTACATGGGCATCAACGCCGGCGCCTTCGTCGCACCGATCCTGACCCAGATCCTGGCCCAGAAGGTCTTCAGCGTGAACGACGTCCCTGCCTACAAGGTCGTCTTCATCGCCTCCGGTATCGGCATGCTGATCAGCCTTCTCTGGTTTTCGATCGGCCGCAAGGCGCTCAAAGGCATCGGCGCTCCTGAAGCAGATGCCCAGAGCCCGATGCGCATGGTGTATGTCGCGCTTGGCGCCATCGCCGTGATCCCGGTCGTGTATTTCCTGCTCAAGGCCGGCGCGGCCAACCTGCAGATCGTGCTGTCGATCCTGTTCCTGGTGCTGGTCGCGATGCTGATGCTCGAAGGGATCCGCGACGGCAAAGTCGCGCGCGACAAGACCATCGCCCTGCTGATCATCTTCGCCTTCAACATCCTGTTCTGGATGTTCTTCGAACAGGCCGGCAGCTCGTTTACTTTCCTGGCTGAGAATATCGTCAACCGTGTCGGCGCGCTCGGCATGACGGAGTTCCCGACCGCCTGGTTCCAGAGCGTGAACTCGGTCGCCATCATCGTCTGCGCACCGATCATCGCGTGGATCTGGGTCGCCCTGGGCCGCCACAATGTGAATCCTTCGATCCCGCGCAAATTCGGCCTGGGGATCCTGTTCAACGGCGCCGCTTTCGGCCTGCTGATGTATGCGTTGTCGTTCCTGGTCGACCCAACGATCAACAAGATCCCGTTCTGGACCCTGTTCGCGGTGTACTGGATCCAGTCGATCGGTGAGCTGTGCCTGTCGCCGATTGGCCTGTCGATGACCACCAAGCTGGCGCCGACACGCCTGGTTGGCCTGGGCATGGGCGGCTGGTTCCTCTCGACCGGCATCGGCAACAACCTGTCGGGCATCTTCGCCAGTCACGTGTCGGGCGAATCGGGCATGTCGGTGGCGTCCGCGCTGAGCGGCTACACCTTCGGCTTTTGGTCGCTGATGGCCGGCGGCGTGATTCTGTTCCTGCTCGCACCGTTGATCCAGAAGCTGATGCACGGCGTGAAGTAATCTCGCGCGCAGCGTAACAACGGCGGCCTTCGGGCCGCCGTTTTCGTTTATGCATTCACGCCGGCGTGGCGCATGTCGTCCATCTCGGCGACCAGCCATGCGCGGAAGCGCTGCACCTTCGGCATGCTTTCCTTGTTGCGGTTGACGAGGAAGCGGTAGCCGCTGCCGAACGGCGCGCTGCGGCAGTTGATCTGTCGCAGCGATCCCTTGAGGATGTCCTGGAAGGCGATCCCGTACGCCACCAGCGCGATGCCCTGCCCGGCCACCGCCGCCTGCGCCAGTACGCCCCAGTGGCTGTAGCCGCGCGAGAAATCGTACTTGCCTTTCAGCGCGCGGTTCTCGTTGAGCAGCTGCAGCCACGACTCCGGCGTCTTCTCGTACAGCAGCGGGAAATTCGGCAGGTCGGCCAGCGTCAGCTCGGCCTGGCCGGGCGCCAGCAACTCGGGGCTGTAGACGGCAATTAGCCGCTCGCGAAACAGCAGCGCCGGGTCGCCATCCGACACCGGCCCGTAGCGCACCGCGACGTCCATGCTGTCGTCTTCCAGGTCGACCGGCGCATCGTTCGAATCGATCCGGATGTCGAGCTCGGGATACAGCTTGGTGAAGCGGTGCATGCGCGGCACCAGCCACTTGATGGCGAACGAGTGCGTCGTCGAGATTCGCAGGATCGATTCCTCGTCGCCGCCCTGCAAGGCGCCGATCTTGGCGCGCAAATCGCCCAGCATGCGCCGCACCGTGACCGACAGCTCCTGGCCTTTCGCGGTCAGCGTGATGTGGCGCGGATGGCGAATGAACAACGCGAAGCCGACGCTCTCCTCGAGATGCTTGATCTGCTGGCTGATCGCCGCCGGCGTCTTGTGCAGCTCCTGCGCCGCCAGCTTGAAACTGCCCCAGCGCGCCGCGCAATCGAAGTCGATCAGGCCCGAGAGGCTCCGCAAAGGCTTCATTGCGCCTCCATGCATAAGTTTTTCTTACTCATAGACTTAAATTTTCTCGGTTGATGGTTCTGCGCTATAGGTGGAAAATATAACCGATCTGACAAGGAAACGCCATGCGCAAGAATATATTGGTTATCGGTGGCACCCGCTACTTCGGCAAACTGCTCGTCCAGCGCCTGCTCCAGGCCGGTCACCGCGTCACCATTGCCACCCGCGGCCTCGCCTCCGATCCGTTTGGCAGCCGCATCGAGCGCATCCGCGTCGACCGCCGCAACGAAACCGCCATGCGCGCCGCCTTCGCCAACGCCCCCGGCTACGACATCGTGTACGACCAACTGTGCTACAGCCCCCTCGATGCGGCCATCGCGGCGCGCGTCTTCGCCGGCAAGGTGAAGCGCTACATCATGGCCTCGACCATCGACGTCTACCGCCCGCTGCTGGGCAGCCAGGAGGCGCCGTTCGCCGAATCGGCGGTGAAGATCCTCGCCCAGGCGATCGACACGCGCTATCCGTGGCACGACCCTGAACTGGCATGCGAAAGCTACGTGATGGGCAAATTGCAGGCGGAAGCGTACTTTTACCGCGACGGCTCGCTGCCGGTCGTGACGGTGCGGATCGGCCACGTGCTGGCTGGCGCCGAAGATTTCACCGGCCGCCTCGCGCATTACGTCGACCTGGTGCGCCAGCATTCGCCGTTACGCTATTCAAGCGCCGCGGCGGCCAGCTCTTTCATGTCCGCCCAGGCGATCACCGATTTCCTGGTGTGGACCGGATCGCAGGCGTTCACGGGGCCGGTCAACGCGGCATGCGACGGCCCCCTGTCCGCCTTCGACATCTACCACCGCGTCGGCATGGCGCTCGACGAGCCGGTCAAGGCGCTGCCGGCCTCCCACGCGGCGAACGCGGGGGAACTGAGCCCGTTCGACTTCCCGTCGCATCTGCTGGTGGACACCAGCCGCGCCGCAGAGCTGGGCTACCGCTTCGGCCACAGCGACGAGTGGCTCGATACGCTGATCCGCCAGCACGACCTGGCGTTCGTCTAACGCGGCTGGCCGCGTTCGCGGCCGATCCAGAACAGCAGGAACGCGATGCCGGCATACGGTATCAGCGACAGCCAGTCCGCGCTCGGCCCGGCAAAGAACGGATTGGCCTTCTCCGCCCACCCGGTCAGCGCGGTGTCGAAGTCGGTCATCACCCCCGCGGTAATCGCGATGACGATCCCTGCCAGCGCCCCGCCGGCGATATAGCCCGACGCCAGCAGTGTGCCGGGACTGCGGTCGCCCGCGGCTTGCTGCTCTTCTTCGGTGAGGCCGGCGTTGTGCGCCAGCTTGCCGTTGGCGCGGTCGACCAGCCACCGGATAAAGCCGCCGACCGCGATCGGCAGGGTCGACACCAGCGGCAGGTAGACGCCCACCGAAAACGCCAGCGACTGCACGCCGGCCATCTCCAGCACGATCGAAATCATCACGCCGAGGAGCACCAGCGTCCACGGCAGCTGCCGATCCAATATCCCCTTNNCGCGTGTGGTGCGTGCCGTTGATGCCCGGGTCGACCAGGTAGGCCAGCTTGCCGTCCTCCGCCACCAGGTATTTGCCGGCCGGTCCGCCCACCGTATCGGCCTTCTGCCATACCTTGTAGGTCTTGCTGTCGGACGCCGCCTGCGGACCTTTCAAGTGCGCGGTGGCGGTCAGTTTCGACGCATCCACGGTCAGGCCCGGCGCCACCTGCGCGGCGGGCACGTAGACCGTGCTCGCTTCATTGAGTGTGAGCAGGATCGGACCGAGGATCAGCGCCGACGCCAGCGCGCCGCACAGGATCGCGTACTGCTGCAGGCGCGGCGTGGATCCGACCAGGAACCCGGTCTTCAGGTCCTGCGACGTCGTGCCGGCATTGCTCGAGGCGATGCAGACGATCGCGCCGACCGACAGCGCGGTGACGTAATACTGGCCGCCGGTCCAGCCCATCAGCAGGAAGATCAGGCAGGTAAACAGCAGCGTGGCAACCGCCATCCCGGAGGTCGGGCAGGACGACGAGCCGACTTCGCCGGTCAGGTGCGACGAGACGGTCGAAAACAGGAAGCCGAACACCAGGATCAGCAGCGCGCCGAGGACATTCATGTGCAGCGGCGTCGCCAGNNGTGCGCAGGGTGGCGTCGGCGTTGCTGCCTTTGCCGACCGCGGCGAGGCCGCCCTTCATGCCTTTCCAGATGGTCGGCAGCGAGCGCGCGAGGCTGATCAAGCCGCCTGTCGCCACGGCGCCGGCGCCGATGTACAGCACGTAGGCGCTGCGGATGTCGTCCGGCCCCATGTCCCTGATCAGCATCGTGCCGGGCGACAGCGGCACGGTCAGCAGGTCGCCGAAGAATTTGATCATCGGGATCAGCAGCAGGTACGACAGCACGCCGCCGCCGGCCATGGTGAAGGCAATGCGCGGGCCGATGATGTAGCCGACGCCGAGCAGTTCGGGCGAAATCTCGGCGCCCACCGAACCCGCCTTGAGCGGCGCGCCGAACACGAAATTGGAGGTGTCCTTCCACAGCTTGAGCGAGATGCTGAGGACCTTGTACAGCAGGCCGAGGCCGAAGCCGCCGAAAATGATGAAGGCGCGCCGCCGGGCGTCGAGCGCCGCCTCCGAGCCCTCCTCGCGCAATTCGCCGGCCGCCACGCGCGAGGTTTCGGTCGCCGCCGCCTTCAGCACTTCGGCGCAGGCGGTGCCCTCCGGGTACTTCAGCTCGCGGTGCTGGTCGACGATCATCGTGCGCCGCATCGGGATCATCATCAGGATGCCGAGCAGCCCGCCCAGCACGCCGACCAGGATCACGCGCGAAATCTCGAGGTCGAATCCGAGGATCATGATCGCCGGCATGGTCACGCCGAGGCCGAACGCGATCGATTCGCCGGCCGATCCGGCGGTCTGCGTGATGCTGTTTTCGAGGATGGTCGAGTCCTTGCCGCCGGCCTTCTTGGCGAGCCCGAACAAGGTAATGGCGATCACCGCGACCGGGATCGAGGCGCTCACCGTCAGCCCGACTTTCAGCACCAGGTACAGCGACGAGGCGCCGAACACCATGCCGAGCACAACGCCCATCAGCAGCGCGCGGAAGGTCATTTCGGGCAGTTGCGCCTCCGCCGGGATGTACGGCTTGAACGCGGCAGGCGTCGAATCGTAGGGCATCAGGTATTCCTTGAAGGTCGAATTGGTANNTTGGTATCGCGATCCGCTCCTTGCGAAACGGCCGGCGACGCAGCCGAGACTATCGCATAAGCTGGCGGCGATCGAAAGCAGGATTATAATTTGGCCCATTCGGCCGTCATCAATGGAACGGCCTTACCTAGAGAGTATCTTTTGACATCATCGAACAAGCTGTCGCAGCATCGGGCGCATCGCCCTTCGTCACCCCGCGGTTTCATCATCCTCGCCGCGATCGCCGCAATCGCCGTGCTGTGCGTGATCGGCGCCGTGATCTACGGCCTGGCGGCGATCCTGCCGAACGTGCCGGCCATCGACGCCGTCACCGATTACCAGCCGAAGATCCCGCTGCGTGTCTACACCGCCGACCATGTGCTGATCGGCGAATTCGGCGAGGAGCACCGCGACTTCGTGCCGATCGCAAAGGTGCCTTCGCTGATGCAGAAGGCGATCCTGGCGATCGAGGACAAGCGCTTCTACGATCACCACGGCATTGACTGGGTGCGCGCGCTCGGCGCGGCCAAGTCGAACCTGCGCGGCGGCTTTCGCCAGGGCGGCTCGACCATCACGATGCAGGTGGCGCGCAATTTCTTCCTCTCGCGCGACAAACTGATCGGCCGCAAGCTCAATGAAGTGGCGCTGGCCTACAAGATCGAAGGCGCGCTGTCGAAGGACGAGATCCTCGAGCTGTACATGAACCAGATCTACCTCGGCCAGCGCGCCTACGGCTTTGGCAGCGCGTCGAAAATCTACTTCGGCAAATCGCTCGGCGAGCTCTCGATCGCGGAAATGGCGATGCTGGCCGGCCTGCCGCAAAACCCCGCGCGCCACAATCCGGTGGTCAATCCGAAAGGCGCCCGGGCGCGCCAGCATGTTGTCCTCAAGAGCATGCGCGAGCTCGATTACATCACCGAAGCGGAATACCAGAAGGCGCTGGCCGAACCGCTGCGCGTCAATTCGAAGGGCCAGGAGTACGACACCCACGCCGAATACGTGGCCGAACTGGCGCGCCAGGCGGCTTACGCGGTGCTGAANNCGACCAGGACGCGGCCTACCAGTCGCTGCGCCGCAACGTGCTGGCCTACGACCAGCGCCACGGCTACCGCGGCCCGGAGGCGCGGATCGAGCTGCCGGCCGATGCGGAAGAACGCGCCGATGCGATCGACGAGGCGCTGCAGAAGCGGCGATCGAGCGATGGCCTCCTCCCGGCGGTGGTGCTCGACGCCTCGCCGAAGCTGGTCCGGGTCGAAACGGTGGACGGCGAAACCGTCGAGATCACCGGCGCCGGGCTGAAATTCGCCGCCGCAGGACTGGCGCCGCGTGCCAAGGACGCGCTGCGGATCGCACCGGGCGCGATCGTGCGCGTCAGCCTCGAGGGCAAGAAGACCTGGAGCATCGTGCAGCTGCCGCAGGTGTCGGCCGCTTTCGTGTCGATCGACGCCGATAGCGGTGCCTACCACGCGCTGGTCGGTGGCTTCGATTTCAACCTGCAGAAGTTCAACCACGTCACCCAGGCCTGGCGCCAGCCCGGTTCGGCGCTCAAGCCGTTCCTGTATTCGTCGGCGCTGGAAAAAGGCTACTCGCCGGCCACGCTGATCCTCGACGCGCCGCTCGACATGCCGGGCGAGGACGCCGGCAAGACCTGGTCGCCGCAAAATGACGACGGCGTGTTCGACGGCCCGATCACGATGCGCCGCGCGCTGGCGCAGTCGAAAAACGTCGCCTCGGTGCGCCTGCTGCGGCATGTCTCGGTGCNNAAACCTGACCATGGCGCTCGGCACCGGCGCCGTCACGCCGTTGCAGATGGCCGGCGCCTACGCGGTGTTCGCCAACGGCGGCTTTCAGGTCAAGCCTTACCTGATCAGCAAGATCGAGGACTCCCGCGGCGTACCGATCGCGCTGACGAAACAGCCAGACGTGCGCCAGGAAGCCAACCGCGTGCTCGACGAGCGCAACGCGTTCGTCACCGACAGCATGCTGCGCGACGTCACGCGCTACGGCACCGGCGCCGACGCCACCAAGAAGCTGGCCCGGCGCGACATCGCCGGCAAGACCGGCACCACCAGCGATTCGATGGACGGTTGGTTCGCCGGCTATGGCGCCAACGTCGTCGGCGTGGCGTGGATGGGCTACGATGAACCAAAGTCGCTCGGCGGGCGCGAGTTCGGCGCCACCCTGGCCATGCCTATCTGGATCGATTACATGCGTGTGGCGCTGGCCAAACGGCCGGAGCAGGAGCGCAAGACGCCGGAGGGCGTGGTGCGGCAGGACGACGACTGGATTTACGCCGAATATGCGGGAACGACCGAGTTCAAAACGATCGATGTGGAGGCCGCGCCGGTGGCCCCGGCCGACGCCGCGGCGCCCGAGCCGGCCCCGATCCAGCCAGCCAACTAGCGCGGCGCCGGACCGACATCGGTTCGCGCTTGGGGTTTTCCAGCCGCACGGTTATCATTGGACGCGTTTTCAAGATCAACTTCTCATATTGGAGTGCTGCGGATGGCGACGGTGTCGATGGCTGAACCAAAAGAGATCACGATCCGGGGCATTATTCTCGGCGTGGTCATTACCCTGATCTTTACGGCGGCCCAGGTCTACCTCGGGCTGAAGGTCGGCCTCACGTTCGCCACCTCGATCCCCGCCGCGGTGATCTCGATGGCGCTGCTGAGCGCCTTCAAGGATGCCACGATCCAGGAAAATAATATCGTCCAGACCATCGCCTCGGCCGCCGGCACGCTCGCCTCGGTGATCTTCGTGCTGCCTGGCCTGCTGATGATCGGCTGGTGGGTCCACGTGCCGTTCTGGCCGACGTTCGGCGCCTGCGCCATCGGCGGCGTGCTCGGCGTGATGTACACGATGCCGCTGCGGCGCGCGCTGGTGTCGCAGTCCGACCTGCCGTATCCCGAAGGCGTGGCCGCGGCCGAAGTGCTGAAGGTCGGCATGGCTTCGCGCAACGGCGCCGCCGAAGGCAAAGCCGGCTTGTGGGCCGTGATCTGGGGCAGCGTCGCCTCGGCGCTGTTCGCCGCCTTTGCCGCCGCCAAGCTGATGGCCGCCGAAGTGGCGTTCTACTTCCGCACCGGCCAGGGCGCCACCGGCATCGGCGCGTCGAGTTCACTGGCGCTGATCGGCGCCGGCCACCTGATGGGCATCACGGTCGGCATCGCGATGCTGGTCGGCCTGGTGATCGCCTGGGGCGTGCTGGTACCGCTGATGACGTCGATGCATCCGATCGCGGGCCTGTCGGCTGCCGACATGGCGCTCGGCGTCTGGAGCAAGCAGGTGCGCATGATCGGCGCCGGCACCATCGGCGCTGCCGCCGTCGTCACACTGGCCGGCCTGGCCAAGCCGGTCATCGGCGGCCTGAAGTCGTCGATGGCCGCTGCGCGCCACGCCAAGACCGAGGGCGCGGTGATCGCCCGCTCGGAACAGGACCTGCCGATTTTCATCGTCGGCCTGGTCACGCTGATCGCCATGGTGCCGGCCGGCTGGCTGCTGTACGGCTTCCTGCAAGGCGGCCCGCTGGCCAGCCTGTCGCTGCCGCTGGTGGTGGTCGGCGTGGCGTACATCATGATTGCCGGCGCATTCGCCGCCGCGGTGTGCGGCTACATGGCCGGCCTGATCGGCTCGTCGAATTCGCCGGTGTCGGGCATCGCCATCCTCACCATCCTCGGCGCCTCGCTCAGCGTCGGCATGGTCGGGCGTCACATCATGGGACCGGAAGTGGCGCAGGCGCTGGTCGCCTTCGCGCTGTTCGTCACCACCGTGGTGCTGGCAGTGGCCGTGATCGGCAACGACAACCTGCAGGACCTCAAGACCGGCCAGCTGGTCGACGCAACGCCATGGAAGCAGCAAGTCGGCCTGCTGATCGGCGTCGCCGCCGGTTCGGCCGTGGTGCCGCCGGTGCTGGAACTTCTCAACCACGCAAACGGCTTTGCCGGCGCGCCGAACCTGCAGGCGATTTCGTCGACGCCGCTGGCGGCGCCGCAGGCAACGCTGATTTCCACGCTGGCCAAAGGCGTCATCGGCGGCGACCTGCCGTGGAACCTGATCGGCTACGGCGCCCTGATCGGCCTGATCCTGGTGGTGATCAACTACGCACTGAAAAAGTCGAGCGATGGTAAATACAGCCTGCCGCCGCTCGGCGTCGGCCTGGCGATCTACTTGCCAAGCGCAGTGACGGCGCCCGTCGTGGTCGGCGCCGTGGCGGGCTACTTGTTCGAACGGTCGGTGGAAAAGCGCACCTGGGGCGAGCCGGCCAAGCGCATGGGCGTGCTGATCATGTCCGGCTTTATCGTCGGCGAGAGCCTGTTCAACGTGGCGCTGGCCGGCCTGATCGTCTCGACCGGCACCGGCGAACCGCTGGCCATCACCAACGGCTTGAGCGAAGCGCAGGCGATGATCATCGCGACCGTCCTCGGCGCGGCATTGGTGGCGGGCCTGTACCGCTGGGCGGCGACCAATGCCCGCCGCGTGGAAGCATAATCGCGCAATCCGCATGTCCGTTCCCGCCTCGTGCGGGAACGGACGAACCAGCCGCGCCGCGCATGTCGGGTAAAATGGACTAACCATATCCCCCCGGGCACGCTCCCAAAAACAATGATCAACTGGATTGCGCGATGGTTCAATCGACCTTCCGCCGCCGAAGCCACCGCCGCGCCGATCCCGGCGCAGCCTGACTTGCCGGGCAGCGGGACGCCGGGCGCGCCCCTGCCGCATGACGACGACCTGCACACCATCTTTTATCGCTGGCTGGCCGGCGCACCCGGCGCCGACGTCTTGCCCGCCACCGAAAAGCTGATCCTCGAAGAATTTTTGCGATTGGTCGATGCGCCGCAATCGGCATCCGACCTGGTGCCGCGCGTGCCGGCGGTGATCCCGCAACTGCTGCGCAGCCTGCGCGACGACAGCATGTCCGGCGCCGACCTGTCGCGCCAGCTGTCGCAAGACGTGGTGCTGGTCGCGGAGGTAATTCGCGAGGCGAACGGTCCTGGCTACCGGCCTTCGACCCCGATCAGGAACATCGAAGGCGCCATCATGCTGCTCGGGCAGAACGGCATGCGCATGCTGCTCGCCCGGGTTGCTTTCCGGCCGATCATCAGCACCCAGTCCGGCCAGTTCTCGCACCAGGTGGCGCCGCAAATATGGCGCCAGTCCGAGGCCTGCGCGATGGCGGCGAGCCTGATGGCGCCGGCCATGCGCGTCAATCCGTTCGAGGCGTATCTCGCCGGCCTGCTGAACAACGTCGGCCTGATCGTCGCCTTCCGCCTGATCGACCGGATCTACACCGGCGCCACGCTGCCGCAGTCCGACCAGTTTTGCGATGCGCTGCTGGCGAACGCCCGCCAGCTGTCGGCCCGCATTGCCGCCCTATGGGAATTCCCTGTTACAGTATCGGGCGCGATCGGCCTTGCCGGGATGCCGGGCGCGCCGCCGCTGGCGCAGCTGCTGGCAAAGGCCGAGCGCATGGCCATGCTGCGCATGCTGGTTGACGCCGGGCAGTACGCGCCCGACGATCCGATCGTGCTCCAGGGCCTGGATGCGGCCGCGGCCGCGGTATTCGAAAAACTCAGCGACAAGGACCACTGATGGCGTTTCAGATCGAGAACAAGCTGGTCATCGGCGTGGCGTCGAGCGCACTGTTCGACCTCACCGGCTCGCACCAGGTCTACCTGGACAGCGGCCCGGACGAGTACCGCGACTTCCAGGAACGGAACATCGACGTCATCCTCGGCAAGGGCGTCGCCTTCCCCTTCATCCGCCGCTTCCTGAACATCAACAAGTGCTTCCCGCGCCAGACACCGGTCGAGGTGGTGCTGTTTTCGCGGAATTCGCCCGAAACCGGCCTGCGCGTGATGCGCTCGATCGCCCACTACGGCCTCGATATCTCGCGCGCCGCATTCATGACCGGCAAGACGCCCTACCCGTACCTGCCCGCGTTCAACACGTCGCTGTTCCTCAGCGCGAACGAGGAAGACGTCAAGGCGGCGATCGCGGCAAACTACCCGGCCGGCCTGGTGCTGCCGTCGAAGATCGTCGACGACGATGACGACGCCGAACTGCGCATCGCCTTCGACTTCGACGGCGTGATCGCCGATGACGAATCCGAAACCGTCTTCAAGAAGAATAACGACCTGGGTGAATTCCACGCCCATGAGGCGCTGCACGTCGACCGTCCGCACCAGCCAGGTCCGCTGGCCGACATGTTCCAGAAGCTGGCGCTGATGCAGCGCATGGAAGAACGCGCGCAGCGGCGCGACCCGAACTACCGAAAGATCCTGCGCATTGCCATCATCACGGCGCGTAACGCCCCCTCGCACGAACGCGTCGTCACCACGCTCAAGAGCTGGGGCGTATCCGCCAACGAGACCTTCTTCCTCGGCGGGATGGACAAGGCACGCGTGCTGTCGGTCTTCAAGCCGCACATTTTCTTCGACGACCAGCTGACCCACCTGAAGTCCTCGCCGGGCGGCACGATACCGATGGTGCACGTGCCGTTCGGGATCGCCAACCGGCGCCCCTCCACCTAACTACTGTGCGAACTCAGTATGGGTACCCGCCTGCGCGGGTAGTCATTTCTGCCAATGGCAGCAATGACGGTCTTGCGGCTGTCGGCAGAAATGCTGTCGTACCCGCGCAGGCGGGTACCCATGCTCACGCTGATCCGCTACCAAGCGCCCGGCTCCCAATGGCGATAACGACTATAATTAGTCATTAAAGCCCATCGTTTCGCGTCTCAATGCCCTTCGATTTAAAGAAATCCCTTCCCAAACCCGGCACTCGTTTTGCGCTGCCGACCTTGTACGGGTCGTCCGACGCGTACGCGCTGGCGGTGGCTGCGCTCGAACTGCAATCCCACAAGCAGATGCTGACGGTGGTCGTGGCCAACGCCAGCGACGGCCAGCGCCTGCTCGACGAGATTCCGTGGTTCGCCGAAGGCAAGCTGGCCTGCCACCTGCTGCCGGACTGGGAAACGCTGCCGTACGACGCCTTTTCGCCGCACCAGGACCTGGTCTCCGAACGCCTGGCGACGCTGCACGAAATCCAGAACGGCCAGTGCGACGTCTTGATCGTGCCGGCCACCACCGCGCTGGTGCGCCTGGCGCCGCCGTCGTTCCTGGCGGCCTACACCTTCTTCTTCAAGCAGGGCGAAAAGCTCGACGAAGTCAGGCTCAAGGCGCAGCTGACGCTGGCCGGCTACACCCATGTCTCGCAGGTCATGTCGCCCGGCGAATACTCGGTGCGCGGCGGCCTGATCGACCTGTTTCCGATGGGCTCCGCGCTGCCGTACCGGCTCGACCTGTTCGGCGACGAAATCGAAACCATCCGCACTTTCGACGCCGACACCCAGCGCTCGCTGTACCCGGTGCGCGAAGTGCGCCTGCTGCCGGGCCGCGAATTCCCGATGGACGAACCGTCGCGCACCAGCTTTCGCAGCCGCTGGCGCGAACGCTTCGAAGGCGACCCTTCGCGCTCGGTGGTCTACAAGGACATCGGCAGCGGCATCGCCTCGGCCGGCATCGAATACTACCTGCCGCTGTTCTTCGAGCAGACCGCGACGCTGTTCGACTACCTGCCGGCCGAAGCGAGCCTGGCGCTGGTGGGCGACATCGACGCCGCCATCAAGCGCTTCTGGACCGACACGCAATCGCGCTACCGCTTCCTGAAGGCCGACCGCGACCGCCCGATCCTGCCGCCCGATGAACTGTTCCTCAGCGATGAGGCATTCTTCACCCTGGCCAAGCCCTACCCGCGCTGGGTAATCACCAAGGACGCCGATTCGGTCGCATCCGAGCTGTCGGCGCCGATCCCGAACATCGCAGTCAACCGCCGCATGGACGACCCGCTGGCCAACCTGCGCGCCTTCCTGTTCCAGAACGACCGGCGCGTGATGATCTGCGCCGAATCGAACGGCCGGCGCGAGACGCTCCAGCAGTACTTCAACGAATACGACCTGGCGCTGGCGCCGGTCGAAGGTTTCGACGGCTTCCGCGCATCAAGCGCCAAACTGGCGCTCGGCGTGGCGCCGCTGCACGTCGGCTTCGAGCTGTTCGAAAAGGAAACCGGCAACCTGATCTTCATCACCGAGACCGAGCTGTATGCCGGCTCCGGCCGCCGCGTCGGCACCAAGAAGCAGGAGACCGTCACCCAGGTCGAGTCAATGGTGCGCGACCTGTCGGAACTGAAGATCGGCGACCCGGTGGTGCACATCAACCACGGCATCGGGCGCTACATGGGCCTGACCAGCATGGACCTGGGCGAAGGCGAAACCGAATTCCTGCACCTCGAATACGCCAAGGACACCAAGCTGTACGTGCCGGTGTCGCAGTTGCACGTGATCTCGCGCTATTCGGGCGCCTCGCCGGAAGACGCTCCGCTCCATTCGCTCGGCTCGGGCCAGTGGGAAAAGGCCAAGCGCAAGGCGGCCGAACAGGTGCGCGACACCGCCGCCGAACTGCTCAACCTGTACGCCCGGCGCGCACTGCGCAAGGGCCACTCGTTCGAATATTCGGCGCACGACTACCAGAACTTCGCCGACAGCTTCGGCTTCGAGGAGACCCCCGACCAGGCCGAGGCGATCCGCAACGTCATCAAGGATATGACCGGCGGCAAACCGATGGACCGGCTGGTGTGCGGCGACGTCGGCTTCGGCAAGACCGAGGTCGCGCTGCGCGCCGCCTTCATCGCCGTCATGGGCGGCAAGCAGGTAGCGATCCTGGCGCCGACCACGCTGCTGGCCGAGCAGCACGCGCAGACCTTTGCCGACCGCTTCGCCGACTGGCCGGTGCGCATCGCCGAACTGTCGCGCTTCCGCACCGGCAAAGAGATCAACACCGCGATCAAGGGCATGGCCGACGGCACGCTCGATATCGTCATCGGCACCCACAAGCTGCTGTCGCCGGACGTCAAGTTCGAGCGCCTGGGCCTCGTCATCATCGACGAGGAGCACCGCTTCGGCGTGCGCCAGAAGGAGGCGCTCAAGGCGCTGCGCGCCGAAGTCGACGTGCTGACCCTGACCGCGACGCCGATCCCGCGCACGCTGGGCATGGCGCTCGAAGGCTTGCGCGACTTTTCGATCATCGCCACCGCGCCGCAAAAGCGCCTGGCGATCAAGACGTTCGTGCGCAGCGAAGACGGCTCAGTCATTCGCGAGGCCTGCCTGCGCGAGCTGAAGCGCGGCGGCCAGATCTACTTCCTGCACAACGAGGTCGAAACGATCCAGAACCGGATGGCGATGCTGACCGAGCTGCTGCCGGAAGCGCGCATCGGCGTGGCGCACGGCCAGATGCACGAGCGCGACCTCGAAAAGGTGATGCGCGATTTCGTCGCGCAGCGCTACAACATCCTGCTGTGCACGACCATCATCGAAACCGGCATCGACGTGCCGACCGCGAACACCATCATCATGCACCGCGCCGACAAGTTCGGCCTGGCGCAGCTGCACCAGCTGCGCGGCCGGGTCGGCCGTTCGCACCACCAGGCCTATGCCTACCTGCTGGTGCACGACGTCATGAGCCTGACCAAACAGGCCCAGCGCCGGCTCGACGCGATCCAGCAGATGGAAGAACTGGGCAGCGGCTTCTTCCTGGCGATGCACGACCTCGAGATCCGCGGCGCCGGCGAGGTGCTGGGCGAGAACCAGTCAGGGGAGATGCTCGAAATCGGCTTCCAGCTGTATTCGGACATGCTGCACGAAGCGGTCAAGTCGCTCAAGGCCGGCAAGGAGCCGGACCTGGCGGCGCCGCTGGCGACGACCACCGAGATCAACCTGCACGTGCCGGCGCTGCTGCCGTCCGACTTCTGCGGCGACGTCCACGAACGGCTGTCGATCTACAAGCGGCTGGCCAACTGCAGCACCGCCGAAAAGGTCGACGACATGCAGGAAGAGCTGATCGACCGCTTCGGCAAGCTGCCGGATCCTGTAAAAGCCCTCATCGAGACGCACCGGTTGCGCATCGCCGCCAAAGCGGTAGGCATCGTCAAGATCGACGCCCACGGCGAAGCGGCCAACCTGCAGTTCATGGTCAATCCGCCGATCGACTCGATGCGCATCATCGCGCTGATCCANNAAACAACTGTTAGCGTAACGACCCATGACGATGAACCTGGTTTTGCAAGGCCCCGGGGCTACCCAGCACGATCTCCAGCGCATCGCCGCACTGGCGCGTCCGCTGCGCACGTTCGATCTGAATGCGCAAGCGCTGCGCTGCGAGCAGGTCGACGATTCGATCATCACGCGCCAGGCGGTCGAAATGGCGGCCACCGAGGCGCGCATCGACGCCACCTTCATCGACGCCGCGCGCAGCCTGGCCGACTACCGGCTGGTGGCAATGGACATGGATTCGACCCTGATCACCATCGAATGCATCGACGAGATCGCCGACATGCAAGGCCTCAAGCCGCAGGTGTCCGAGATCACCGAGGCGGCGATGCGCGGCGAACTCGAATTTGCCGAGAGCCTGACGCGCCGCGTCGCCCTGCTCCAGGGCCTCGACGCAAGCGCCTTGCAACGGGTCTACGATGAGCGGCTGCGCATTTCGATGGGCGGCGAAGCGATGCTGGCCGGCGTCAGGGCGGCCGGCCTGAAAACGCTGCTGGTGTCCGGCGGCTTTACCTTCTTCACCGAGCGCCTGCAGGATCGGCTCGGCCTCGACTTCGCGCACGCCAACGTGCTCGAAGTCAGTCACGGAAAACTCACCGGAAGGGTTGTCGGCGGCATCGTCGACGCCGAACAGAAGATGCTGACGGTGGAGCGCGTATGCGCACAAATTGGCATCGACCCGGAACAATCCATCGTGATGGGCGACGGCGCCAACGACCTGAAGATGATGGGCATCGCCGGCCTGTCGGTGGCGTTCCGCGCCAAGCCAGTGGTGCGCGCCCAAGCCGGCGTGGCACTTAACTTTTCGGGTCTTGACGGCCTGCTGGCGGTTCTCGCTTAAAAGGTCTGACACTATGTGTCAGACCCGATTGAGAGCAGAAAGTTCGGGTGATCGTCGATCACTGATGCATCGGCTCCGCTATCGTCTTTCAGCGCGACTCCAGACAGGCCGCGACGACGCGCTTCGGCTACCAGATAGTGGAGTTTGCGCGCGGCGTCGTCATAGCCAAGTCCCTCCGGCCGCACGTTAGAAATGCAGTTGCGCCGTTCATCGGTCATGCCGACCCGCGGCTGCCAGGTCAGGTACAGGCCCATGCTGTCGGGGGAACTGAGGCCCGGGCGTTCGCCAATCATCACCACCACCAATTCCATGCCCAGTAACTCCGCCACTTCGTCACCCACCGCGACGCGCCCCTGACGGACGATCACCAACGGCGCGATGGCAGCCGTGCCAAGAAAGCTGCGCAGGAACGGCACCGCATGCCGCTCGATGGCCAGCGCCGACAGGCCATCGGCGATGACGAAGCCGATGTCGCATCTTCCCGGGCGATCGAGCGCGGCGCGCGAGGCCGGATCGAGCTGGCGGCCCAGGTCGGGGCGTCGCAAATAAGTGGCGCGATCCGCTGCCGCGCTTTGCACGCAGACGCATGGCAGGCCAAGCGCCTCCGTCAGAGCCGTCGCCAATGCGGCGGCGTCCAGTTCGATGTGCACTGCGTCGCGCGCCTGCGCGTGCGCAAGCTGGAACGCCAGCTGTGGCGCAGTCGGCATGCTCACGCCTGCGCGGCCGAGCGCGATGCGGGCGGCGGTGAACCGGCGCAACTGGTCCCACGGATTGCGGACCACAGCATCGCTCATTTGAGTCCCTCCAGCGCGCGCTGAAACTGGGGCGGCAGCGCCGTTCCGGTCGATATCCCCATCGACTGCAGCCATGCTTCGAACTCGGGCGCCGGCCTCAATCCGAGCAGGCGGCGCACATACAGCGCATCGTGGAACGACGTGCTCTGGTAGTTGAGCATGATGTCGTCGGCGCCGGCGACGCCCATCACGAAGGTGCAGCCGGCCGCCGCCAGCAATGTCAGCAAGCTGTCCATGTCGTCCTGGTCGGCCTCGGCGTGGTTGGTGTAGCAGACGTCGCAACCCATCGGAAGGCCCAGCAGCTTGGCGCAGAAATGGTCTTCCAGCCCGGCGCGGATGATCTGCTTGCCGTCGTACAGGTATTCGGGACCGATGAAGCCGACCACCGAGTTGACCAGCAGCGGCTTGAACTTGCGCGCCACCGCGTAGGCCCTCGCCTCGCAGGTCTGCTGGTCGACGCCGTGGTGGGCATTGGCCGACAGGGCGCTGCCCTGCCCCGTCTCGAAGTACATGACGTTGTCGCCGAC
>CXWL01000824.1_pt1 | contig 21245 bp, 22 predicted proteins | sample 590931 | NCBI WGS metagenome assembly CXWL01 (sample SAMEA3498368, study PRJEB10139) | groundwater metagenome | biome: water well; material: biofilm material | place: Germany | collected 2015-04-27 | reverse complement strand
TGGACGGCATGCCCGAGTTCATGGGCCATCGTCGCGATATCGCGCGCCTCGCCGGTGAAGTTGAGCAGCACATAGGGGGTCATGCCCGGGACGACGCTGTAACAATAGGCGCCGCCGATTTTCCCGGGCCTCGCCCGTGCATCGATATGGCATTCATGAATGACTCGCTCCGCCAAGTCGGCTAATTGCGGTGAGAATCCCCGGTACGCATCCAGCACCATCTTGATGGCATCCTGATAGCGATAGGACTTTTGTTCTGTGCGATGTGGTGCATAGATGTGATAACGGCTCATTGGTGTGATCTTGCAGAGGCGCGCCTTGATGCGGAAGTAGCGCTGGAAGATGCCTGCATTTTTTTGACAGACCTTGAGGAGCGAGGCCACGGCTGCATCGGGAATGTCGTTGCCAAGGTTGCGGGTGGCAATCGGGCTGGTGAAGTGGCGCAGTTGAAGATTTTCAGCTTTCCAGTCGTTGACCAGGGTCTTGTAGATTTCGCCCAGCAGATCGTGGTGATCGGCATAGACGCGGTACAGCTCCCGGTAGGCGGCCTCACGCAGCCGGCCTTGCGCATGGCGGAGATAGGCCGTTAGTTCCTCGCGCGTCATCGTTTTTCGTTTGCCGTTGACGGTGAGCGTAAAGGTAAAGGCGTTGGTCACGACATCGTAAAGCGAATGCACGGCGCTGCGACCCGTGATGTTCTTGATGTTGACGATTTTCTCTTCCGGTTCAGAGAGCGTGTGAGGCTTGAACCGGCGAATGGTTTCGAGGTGATACCGGAGCGAGCCGGTTCCCGCCATGAGTCGGTGCGCATTGTCCTCATCGACGCTTTGCCACCAGAGATCAAAAAATACCAATCGGTTCTGAAGTGCGGTGAGCTGCTCCTCGACTTTGGTCTTAAACGAACGAGCGGCGAGGTCTTTCGTGTTTTCGGAAAACCAGAGATAGGCATAGGCGCTGAGCCGGGACGAGGCAGCCGCGATCTCTTCACTTAGCGTCAAGAGCGGATGGAAGATGGCGGTGGCCATGGTCGGACTGAGTTGGGTTCGAGCCGCTTCGAATTGTGCGACCTTGGTCTCGATCTCTGCCAACAGAGTGTTGAACTTCTGGACCGGTTCCTTTGCCAAGTGGGAGAGATCCCAGCGCTCGGAATGGGCGCGGCTCTGTTTTTTTAGAGGGGAGGTCTTACGGGGTTTGGCAGTCTTTGGGTTTATCTTCGCAGGCATTAGTCGTATCTCCTTCGTCTCGTCTTAAACAGGATGCTGGAAAAGTCCGCCAGCTGGGAAACGCTGAACGGTGAGCAAGAAAGCGATTCTTCCTTCAGCGTTCCACGTTCATCGCTCGAGTTTTGTAGCTGCGGTCTTGTATGGGCTTGCCCAGCCAGGATCATACCATTCTCACCTCCGTGGCTGGATAAAATTCCTCTCGCCTGAGAGCAGGGGAATCTTCCCTCGGGATCGCATTCTCGGTATGATGCGACAAGCGTAACGGGAGACTGCATGACCGACCAGGAACTCAACCGGGCAGTGCAATATGTCACTGCCAGCACCTCCTACGGGCGCGACATGGTGGCGGATATTCTCAAAACCGGGCTGAGCGAAATGACTGCGCTGGCGACGGAATCGTCGGAGCGGTTCGAACGGGAGGTGCTGCTGGAATATGTGTGCCAATGGACTATCAAACGTACGGCCCAACCGGAACCGCTAGTCAGGGAGATCCTTGGCTGTGCCAGCCGCTGGCTCGACGAAGTGTACGCGGAAATTGCCAAGCGCCAACCAGAAGCCCTCGGCCTCTCATCCGACGATGATGACGACGATGATGACGACGCAGAGCCGGTCTAGCAGGATGACGGGCCAGTCATCCCGATTCGGCTTCAATCCTGGGGGCGTGTAAGGCCAATCAGTGGAATGTCGATTTTTAGGCAGGCAGCGAGCTTGTGAGCAGTTCGAGATTCTTCGTCACCATCATGTCGCCGTTTTTCGTGGAGACATCGATGGCGGTTGCGCAGACGGTTCGGCATTCCTCGATGCGACCGAGCTTCTGGAGCGATTGGGCCAGGGCATAGTAGGCGGCTGAGTAGGTGGGCTTCACGATGACGCATTGTTGCAGGGCCTTGGCCGCTTCTTCGAAGTTCTCATCTTCCATGTAGGCTTTCCCGAGGCCAAACCAGGCCACCTCGTCGTTCGGATCAATGGCCAAAACTTTTTTGAGCGGTTCGATGCGGCGATTTGCCATGTCTCCCTCCAGTTATGCGTGACGATAGCAGCGGCGAGCGCTCGTTGTCTATGCGCTTTCCTGCATGCTACGATTCGCACATGTGATGAGTGATGCGTGAAGGGTGATGAGTCGGGATGTTCCCGTTTCTCATCCGTCACTGATCACCCATCACTTATCACTGGATTGCATCATGGGCAACACCGGACTCGTCTACGATCCACGCTATCTCGGTCATGACATGGGCGCAGGACATCCTGAGTCTCCCGATCGGCTGCGCGCCATCATGCAGCAGCTGGAACAGAGCGGGACGGCTGCCCGGCTGACTAGGATTGAACCGCGAGCGGCTGAAGACGAATGGATTACGCAGATCCACGAACCTGCGTATCTTGCGATGCTCAAGTCTCACGCGCCGGCGAATGGGCGGGTTTCCCTCGATCCCGATACCTCCATGTCCCCCGGTTCGTTGACTGCCGCCTATCTGGCCGCCGGTGGGGCGTTAGCCGCAGTCGATGCGATCATGTCTACAGCCGTGGATCATGTTTTCTGTGCCGTGCGACCACCCGGGCATCATGCCGAGGCTGGGCGCGCGATGGGCTTCTGCCTCTTGAATAATGTGGCGATCGCTGCACGCTATGTGCAGAAAAAACATGGCCTCGCGCGCGTACTGATTGTCGATTGGGACGTGCATCATGGCAACGGCACGCAACATAGTTTTGACGACGATCCCTCCGTGCTGTTCTTCAGCACACATCAGTACCCGCACTATCCTGGCACGGGCCGCGCGACGGAGCGTGGCAGAGGGGCGGGAGAAGGGTTTACGATCAATGTGCCGATGGAAGCAGGTGAGGGTGATGATGAGTATCGTGCCGTCTTTCAGAAATCGTTGGTGCCGGCGGCCGACGCCTTCAAGCCGGAATTCGTGATCATCTCAGCTGGCTTCGATGCGCATCGGGACGATCCTCTTGCGAGCATGGGGCTGACCGAAGAGGGCTACGCGGACCTCACTGGCATCGTGGCGGGCATCGCCAAGCGCCATGCTCACGGGCGTATTCTCTCGTCGCTCGAAGGCGGGTATCATCTGACCTCCTTGGCCGCGTCGGTCGAGCGCCACATCCAGGCATTGTTGGCAGCATGAAGACCCTCGTGAAAATCCTGCTCGGTTCTGCCCTAGCAGGTCTGCTCGTGTATCTGTATTACACCGAAATTAAACCAGTCGTAATTTTCGGGCTGCGCGACGAATATGCCCATGCGATTCCGCTTCAACAGATTCCGGAGGGTCTGACGAGTCTGAAGGCCGAGTCTTGCGGTCAATGTCACCGCGAGATCTATGACGAGTGGAAGACGAGTATTCATGCCCATGCGTACGAGGATCCGTTCTTTCAGGCCTACTGGAAAAAGGATAAAAATATCTGGGTCTGTTTGAACTGCCATACCCCGTTGGAGAATCAGCAGCCGACGTTGGTGAAAGAGATTCCGCGTGGGCGGGTGGAGAAGGCGGTCCAGGAGTCTAATCCCCACTACGATCCTGAATATCAGAAAGAGTCGGTCACCTGCGCGGCGTGCCATGTGCGGGACGGCGTCATCTACGGCCCGTTCGAGGATTCCGCCGCGCCGCATCCGACCAAATTCGATCCGAACTTTCGCACCACGCAGGTCTGCCAGCGTTGCCATAACGTGGTGTCCGGCCCGGCGCAATTTTATCGAGTAGGCCCTTGTGGGACCTATTCGGAGTATGAAGGTAAGTTCTTCATGCAGGAGCGGGGCTTCATTTGCCAGAGTTGCCATATGCCTGAGATCGATCGTCCGGTGGCGACGAATGGTCCGATCCGGCGTGGACGCCAGCATCTCTGGCGCGGCGGGCACGATCCCGATATGGTGAAGCGGGCGGTGGGAATACAGGTACGGGCGGATACCGTTTCGCCAAAACCGGGCGATCGCGTCGGATTTACGCTCACCTTGATCAATGCAGGAGCCGGCCATAAGATTCCGACGGGCGATCCCGACCGATACTTCACGGTGGAGTTTTCCGTGGAAGATCAACAGGGAAAGATCCTCGATCGGCAAACATCGACGATGGGCCGCTGGATACTCTGGCAGCCGGCCATCGTGGAGTTGTATGATAACCGTCTGTTGCCCTTGGCCAGCCGGGAATACCAGTTTGTGTACCAACTGCCGGCGCAGGCCGAGGGCTTGAAAGTAAAGACCCGTGTGCAGTACCACATCCTGAGCGATAAGCAGCATGAGATGTTGCAGACCAAATACGGACTGACGGGGAACGACCCCTATCGATTCGTCGTGTACGAGCGGGAGTTTCCGCTGTCCGGTGCGCTGGCGGCGTCGCTGAGTGAGGGCAATCAGCTTTCAGCAACCAGCCGTCAGCCTGAAGGGGTAAGTTGTAAGGCCGGAGCTGAGGGCTGATCGCTCAAAGCTCACACCACAAAAGGAACGACATGACACACCCGTTGTTGATCGATACCGAAACCCTCCAGCAGAGCTTGGGACAACCAGGCCTGGTGATTATCGATGTGCGTGGGCGGGCGGCCTATGAATTCGGCGGCCATGTTCCAGGCGCCGTGCATTCGACCTGGCATGAGTACAGCGATCCCCAGGCTGTCCCGAAGGGGTTGCTCAATCCCGATCGCGTATTCATGGAGCAAAAGATGCGCGCGCTGGGTATCAGTCCGGACAGCGATGTGGTGATCTACTCCAATCCCTTCGACAACTGGGGTGACGAAGGCCGCATGTTCTGGATGTTGGAATATTTTGGACATACGCGTCTGCGCATTCTCGACGGCGGGTGGGTCAAGTGGGTACAGGAGAAACGTCCGTTCGAACATGGGTGCGTCACGCCCAAGCCGGGGACGTTTACCGTCAAGCCGGTGGCTGCCGTGATTGCCGCGAAAGACGAATTGAAGCAGCTCGTGAAGCAGCCGCATCCTGGCACCGTGATCGTCGATGCGCGCAGCCTCGAAGAATATCTCGGGAAAGAAGTGTCGGGGATCCCGCGGCCCGGGCACATTCCTTCGGCGATCCATCTGGCCTGGACGGGGTTTCTTCAACCGAATGCGACGCTGAAAGATTTACTGACGATCACGGAGAGCTTAGCCGACAAAGGTCTTTCGCAGGATCAAGCCGTCATCTGTTATTGCACCGGCGGCGTCCGTTCCGCCTGGCTCTACTTTGTCCTCAGGCTTGCGGGCTATCGCAATGTGCGCAACTATCCGGGATCCTGGTGGGAATGGAGCCGGGACTTTGCCTGTCCGGTGGAAAAAGACGCCAAGGGATTGCAGCACATCTTGAACGTCGATCCACAAGTCAGAGCTTCTTGACAGCAAAAAACCGGCTGTGTAAGGTGAAGGACCGAAGATACTGCGGATCCCTTTCGCGCGTCGAATGAATCTTAAACCACTGAGGAGGAATCCATGAAAATGAGAACCCATCGTGGAGCATTGGTCGTTGCAGCGGTTGCCGCGCTTGTTGGTTTCCCGCTGTTCAGTGGGCTGGCTCTTGCCGATAACAAGCATGTGGATGAAGCGGTGGAGCATGCCAAGGAAGCGGTGGCGCATGGCAAACAGGGACATGCCGATGCCCTGGTGCAGCATGCCGAGGGCGCCCTCAAGCATGCCGAGGCGGCTGGTGTGAAGAATCCGCATCTGGATGAAGGCGTCAAACATCTCAAGGAAGCCGTGGCCCATGGCAAGGCCGGTCATGCGGACGTGGCCACCCAACATGCCGAAGGTGCGGTGACCCATTTGTCCGAAGTGAAGTAAGTCGTTTCGGTCAGAGATTTTCTTCGAACGGGCAGGGGCGACCCTGCCCGTTCTGTTCTGGGGACATGACGATCATGCGGGTCGGGTATTTTCAGTTCGCTCCAGAGTTCGGCGAGGTCTCGCGCAATCTCGATACGATTGTAGAGACCGTCGATCGGGCTGACGCCGATCTGATCGTGTTGCCTGAGTTATGTGCCTCCGGATATCAGTTCCTGTCGCAACAAGAAGTGCTGACGCTGTCAGAGCCGGTGCCGGATGGCCCCACGACGCAACGGTTGATCGACCTTGCGAAGCGGAGACGGATGGTGATCGTTGCCGGTCTTCCGGAGCGCGCCGGGGCTGTTTGTTATAACTCTGCCGTGGTGGTTGGCCCGTCCGGATTTATCGGTTGTTATCGCAAGACCCATCTGTTCTTTGAGGAAACGCTCTTCTTTGCGCCAGGCGACACGGGATTTCAGGTGTGGGATATCGGCTCGGCTAAAATCGGCGTGATGATCTGTTTCGATTGGTACTATCCTGAGGCGGCTCGCACATTGGCCCTCAAGGGAGCCGAGATCATCTGCCATCCCTCGAACCTCGTATTGCCGGATTGCCCCGATTCGATGCCGGTTCGGTGCCGGGAGAATCGAGTGTTTGCTGTCACGAGTAATCGTATCGGGATCGAAGCGCGAGGCGGCAAAGATCCGTTGACCTTTATCGGAAATAGCGAAATCGTCGCTCCACGCGGGGCGATTCTGCATCGTGCGCCGCGTGACCAACAAGAACTTCATATTGTCGAGATCGATCCTGCCGAGGCGCGAAACAAGGCTCTTACTCCCTATAACGATTTACTCCGCGATCGCCGCGAATCCCTCTACCGCTAGCAGGATGCTGGCCAGGAAACGCTGAACTTGGAGCGATGAGCGCTGAACAGGGAGGCGTTTCTTCTTTCAGCGCTCCGCGTTCATCGTTCTGAGCTGGGTTTTCTGTGCCGCTTGCACCGCACCGGCCCGCACGGTAGGATCATATCTATGAAAGCTCCATTGGGAAAAGGTATCTTCCTCATTGCCGCGCCCTCCTTGCGCGATCCGAACTTTCGGCAGACCGTCGTATTGCTCTGCGAGCATGGGGCCGAGGGTGCGTTGGGTGTCGTCGTCAATCGTCCAACCGCAATGTCGGTCTCGGAAGCGTTACCTCAAGTGCCGATCCTCGAAGGCCAACGGCACGTCCTCTTCTCCGGAGGGCCTGTGCAAACGAATCAGGTCATGATGCTCTATCGATTGGATCAGTTGCCTGAGAACTCCCATCATGTGTTCGATGGAATCTGTCTCGGCGGGGATACAGACCTGGTTGATCGTATTTTGACCAATAGCGGAGGGCACGATGCATTCCGCGCCTATCTCGGATATTCCGGCTGGGGCCCAGGGCAATTGGAGTCTGAAATGCAGACCGGTTCCTGGTTTACCATTCCGGCAGATCCCAATGCCGTGTTCGACAAGGATCCCACCCGTATCTGGCCCGATATTGTGAGCGCCCTGGGTGACGACTACCGTCACTATGCAGATATGCCCTTCGACCCCTCCCTGAACTAGCGGAACTAGCAGGCTGCTGAAACAGGCCGCCAGCAGGAAAAACGTTGAACGGTGAGCGATGAGTGATGAACGGGGAAACTGATTTCACCTCAGCGTTCCGCGTTCATCGCTCTGAGCTTGCCTGCTGCGGCCTTGCTGGACGGCCTGTTTGAGTAGCCTGCGAAAAGAATGCTGGTTTGATCATGTCCGTGCGTCTCCTCCGTTCCGTTCCATTCCATTGCAGCCGCCTCGCTCAGGTGTTACCCTGCGTCCTCGCGCAGTTCGCTTCCTGGAGTCGCCCGATATGCTCAAACGGCTTGGCTGTTGGATGGTGCTGGTGTTCCTTGCCGGTGCCTGCTCCGGCTGCGGCGTGCTCTATACCGTGGTGAAGTCGGAATCCAAGCTGGACCGGCTGGCCGTGCCAATGACGAAGGCCGAGGTGATCGAACAGATCGGTCGGCCAGATCGCGTGTTGCGCGACGATGGCCGTCTGCTGGTCTGGGAATATTCCCTCACGGCCCGCAAGCAATGGCTCTATGAGTTGGCGTTTTGCCCGATCTCGGTCTGGATCGGCGGTTGCATTTTCTATCCCTTCACGAACATTGCGTCAGAACATCAACGCGAATATCCCTACCACATCGTGCTGGTGAACGACGAACTCTGCGCCTGGGGTGCTCCTTCGGCGATTCTCCAACGGCGCAGAGCCTGTGCCTCGTCCGGCACAGCCGCTCTAGGATCCGGCGGAATGCTCGGACGTCCTGAGCCAGTCGTGACCGGCGTCGGGCCGATCAATCGAGACATGATCGATCGCTATCGCACGATGGCCGTGATGCCGTTCGTCGATGCGGGAACTACCTCGGGATCTGGCGCTCGTGTCGCCGGGATCATGACGACTTTACTCCTGGATCTGGATATCAATATTGTCGAGCGAGCCAAGCTCGACGAAGTGTTCAAGGAGCAGGTTATTCAACTCAGGTATGCCGACGATGCCGAGGTGTTGAAAGTCGGGAAGCTTGTCGGCGCCCATGCGATTATTGTGGGTGAAGTACAGCAATGGGAGCGAACCGAGGGAGAGCAAGTCAGCCGCGTGTCGCTGGCGTTTCGGATGATCGACGTGGAAAGCGGGTTAGTCTTGTTTAATGGGGAGGGGCATAGTTCCGATGCCACGGCCGATGATCCCGAGGGCTTGGCCCGTGTCATTGCCCATCGCATTCTCGCCCGGTTCGGTTCGCAAACCGGCTTGCTCGGGTCAGGGCGAATTGGTGTCAATTGGGAGTTGCAAGAAACAGCTGGCGCTCGCTACTACCTGGTGCGGGAACTCCGGAGCGGCCTGCCTGCCGAGAAGGCGGGTCTCAAGGTCGGTGATCGAGTCGTGGCCTGTAACGGCGCGGTGCTCTCGACGGTATCGTCTGATCGGGAGGCGAAACGTCTTTGCCAGGTCGGGGCAGGGCAGACCATTCAGTTGGATGTGCGTCGAGCAGGTGAGCCAATCGCGATAATGCTGACAGCTGAGAAGCGGCCTGGGCTGTAGGCGCCAGCGTACTATTTATTCATGGGCCAGGAGGGGGGCGAGGAATCGCCCAGTGTGGGACGCCGCGACCTTCGCCACCTGTTCCGGTCGTCCTTCTGCCACGATCTGTCCACCTGCCGACCCTCCTTCCGGACCTAGGTCGATCACCCAATCGGCGCTCTTGATCACATCCAGATTGTGCTCAACCACCACCACGGTATGGCCGCTGTCCACCAGTTTCTGCAGCATCGCGAGAAGTTTCTTAATATCTTCGACATGCAGCCCGGTGGTCGGCTCATCCATGATGTAGAGCACATTTTTCGCAGACGAAACTTTGAGCTCGGCGGCGATTTTCAACCGTTGGGCTTCGCCGCCTGAGAGGGTCGTGGCGGCTTGCCCAAGCCGGAGATACCCAAGCCCGATGGAGGAGAGCAGATGGAGTTTCTCGGTGAGCTTGGGTGAGCCGCTGAAAAATCCCAGCCCGTCGTCGACGGTCATCTGCAGCACATCATGGATCGTTTTCCCGCGGTAACGAATGGAGAGGACGTTCGGTTTAAATCGTTTCCCGTCGCAGGCGTCGCAGGTCGCATAGATATCTTCGAAGAAGTACATCTCCAGCTTTTCGACGCCGCTTCCTTCGCATTTCTCGCACCGGCCTCCGGTGGTATTGAAGGAGAAGTGCCCAGGCGTGAGCCCGCTTCTGAGGGCCTCGCGCTCGGACGCGAAGAGGGCGCGGACTTCATCGAACGCTTTCAGATAGGTGATCGGGTTCGAGCGTGGCGTTCGGCCGATCGGTTCTTGATCGATGAGTTTGATGCCGGTGAGATGTTCGACTCCTTTAATCGCGCGAAACTTGCCCATGGGCAGTGACTCAATACGAAAGGCCCTGGCGATGGCGCGATACAGCGTGTCTTCGACCAAGGTGCTCTTGCCGGACCCTGAAACGCCGGTGACACAGACCAGCATCCCGAGCGGAATACGGACGAACAGATCTTTGAGGTTGTTCTCGCAGGCTCCGGCGATAACAAGAAATTTCCCATTCCCTTTCCGTCTGGCGCGTGGCGTGGCAATCTCGTCTTCGTCACGCAGGTAGCGTGCCGTGATCGACCGCCGGTCCGCGATGAATTCCTGTCGTGGCGCTGCGCAGATCACCTCGCCGCCCTTTTCGCCGGACAAGGGGCCCATCTCGACGAGATAGTCGGCGGCCAACATCATCTGGCGATCATGTTCAACGACGACGACCGTGTTGCCCTGGCTCGCCAGCTCTCGCATGATGCCGACGAGCGTCGCGGTGTCACGGGGGTGGAGTCCTATGGTCGGTTCGTCGAGGACGTAGAGCGTACCGACTAGGCGAGCACCCAGTTGGTTGGCCAAGGTTGCGCGCTGGGCTTCCCCTCCCGAGAGCGTACGGGTTTGACGGGAAAGCGTGAGATAGCTGAGGCCCACGCGGAGGAGAAAGCCGAGCTTGGCTGTCAGTTGTCGGAGGATATCGCGGGCGACCTGTTCTTCATAGGGAGACAGGGTGAGGGACCTGACCCAGGCGGCAGTCGCTTCGATCGTGAGTGAAGAGAGTTCATGAATGTCAGTGCCCGCGATCTTCACATACCGCGCGTCCGGTCTGAGGCGGGACCCCTGGCAGGTTGGACAGGAGACCGGTGTCCGGTAGCGGCTGAGCATCACGCGCACATGTAGTTTGTAGCGCTTCCCCTCCAAGTATTCGAAGAATTGCTGCACGCCCTCCAGCTTGCCTTCCCCCTGCCAGAGGATCTGCTGGATCGTCTGTGGCAGGTCCTTGTAGGGGATGGTGAGGTCGACTCCACGCCGCTTCATGGCGAGGAACATTTGCTTTTGCCACCAATCGCCGCTGGGTTTGCTCCAGGGTTCAATCGCGCCTTGGGCCAGCGACTTGTCGTGGTCGGGGATGACGAGGTCTGGATCGTACCGCAGAATATTGCCGAACCCTTTGCACTCGGGACAGGCGCCGAGCGGATGGTTGAAGGAAAAGAGGACGGGCCGAATCGGTTCGAAGGCTCTGCCACATTGTTGGCAGCGAAAGTCTGTGCTGTAGGTTCGGGGGCCCTGGTCGATGACCTCTACACGGCATTGGCCCTCGCCTTCTCGAAAGGCGGTTTCGACCGCTTCGACGAGGCGGGATCGGTTGTCTTCCCGGATCACGAGCCGATCGAGGATCACATACAGATGGTCTGGCCTGACTGTGGGAAGGCCAAGTGTATCGTGGAGGTCGAGGATGGCCTCGCCGCATTGCACTCTGGTAAAGCCGCGCAGCAACAGCGATTGGAAAAAGGCCTGGTCCTGCTTCGGCGCCGGTGCTTTGACCGGAAAGAGGATCATAGCTCGTGTGCCGGCGCAATGACTTAGGAGGTCGTCGGCGACGCTGCCAGGATGAAAACTGCGTGCATCGATGGAACAATCGGGGCAGACAGGATGGCCCACTTTGGCGAACAGAAGGCGCAAGAGGTCGGCAATTTCGGTCGTGGTTCCGACCGTCGAGCGGGCGGTGCGGATGGGATTCTTCTGTTCGATCGCAATGGCGGGCCGGACGTTGATGATCCGGTCGACATCGGGCCGGTTGACCTTATCGAGAAACATGCGGGCATAAATGGAGAGCGATTCCACATAGCGCCATTGGCCTTCGGCGAACAGCGTGTCGAACGCGAGGGAGGATTTCCCCGATCCTGAGACGCCCGTGATGGCCGTGACCTGATTGTGGGGGATACGGAGTGAGATGTTCTTGAGGTTGTTTTGGCGCGCGCCTTCGACGATGAGATCGCGGGACGGAGCAGGTGGCTGTCGGATCTGTGCCATAGACCGGTTGAGAGGAAAAGAAGAAGCGGCATGGTAACAACCCGGCTGCGGTGGTTCAAGGACGGATCGCGCGGGTGGGGAACAAGAATAGTTCCTCTCGGATTCGTCTGACTATTTTCTGGCAATTTCTCTTTGCCTCGATTACGCTCGGCGTGAGTTTGGCTCACGGGAAGAGACGATCGATCATGACACATGCTGCGATTCCGGTGGATTACTTGGGCCTGGGGCGTCAACTGGCAGGGTTGCTGGGCGCGAGCCTTGAGAGTGCCTCAGGCGATGCGATGAAAGAGCTGGCGCGGGCCTACGACCCATCGGCCACCGAGGCCCGCATCAGCGCCGAGGTCTTTATTTTTCATAAATATCTCGTCGTGCAAGCCTGTGTCGGCGCCTTTCCCGAGTCGCATGTCGAACGGGTGATCGGGGGACTGTTCGCCGCGTTGAACGAAAAAGCCAGGGGGCTTGAGTTTAGCCAGGAACGGCAGAACGCGATGGAGCAGATGTGGCAGATGAGGGCCAAGCAGTTCGATGCGCCCTTTACGAAGGATCGGGAGCATTTTCTCGACGAAGCCGCGGACCCGACCTATTGGAAGCAGTCCATTACCAGGTTTTGCCAGAACGTCTGTGAAGTGGAGCAGCCGCCCGACATCTGGGCCGGCGGCAAGGGGCCATCACACGAGGCGAGTCACTGCGTCACCGTCGCGATCGATCGGCTGGTGTCGGCGATGAGTGAAATGAATCGGTTCCACTTCAGCCATCTCGCCTAGCAGCATCCTGCATTCCGCACCCTGCTCGTCTACAACCTCGTCCTCTTCCGTTCAATTCCTATTCAACAGCGGCTATAAATAAATTTCTGTGCGAGGTTATCGGATAGCGAGCTTCAGCAGCCCGATACAACTGAAATACAATGTCATAGACAAGGCCATGGCCGGCCAGAACCCAACGCGTGGGACGCCAAGAATCATGGTGATGACGTAGACGATCCAAGGGGGCACAAACCACAAGAGATGCTTTGCGTATCCCACCAACGACTCGCTGCCCCCATTGAGATAAATCAGAATGAACGTCGCGCCCGTGATGGCGGGAAAGGTACTGGCAAAGGCGGCGAGAAAGGAACGGCCTTGAGAGCCGAGATAGGTCGAGATACTGACGATGGTGCCGCCCAATAGAAAGTACACGGCATACTTCACACATTCATTCACGCGGTAGTCTCCTCAGGTTCCATGAAATGCCTCCGTTGCCTCGCGGGCTAAGGCCTCGCCCTGTCCTGTATACCGGGGCGAGAAGTGAAAGACAACCAGGTCTCGCACCTGGGCTTTGCGTGCCATGAGTCCAGCCTGTCTGGCTGTCAGGTGATACCGGCTGCGGGCTTTCGCCGCATCAACGTCCAGGTAGGGCGATTCACAGTAGAGCAGGTCTGCGCCGCGAGCGAGGGCAACGATTTTGGCTTCATTTGCTTCATCGAACAGAGCATCGACCACGTAGGCGATCTTTTGTCCGCGTGAAATGGTGCAGAACCGTTCTTTGATTTCGCCCAATATCAGTTCCCGTTCTTCGAGGCGGTGCTCATCATAGAGCCTGGCTGTGAAGCGGAACTCGTCCGGCTGGCCCTGCCAGATGTACTGTTTTACGTCCTTGAGCCATGAACCGACCGGCAGGTTCGCATTGTGGAGCTTCTGCTTATTCACATTGATGTGGAACTGTTCCTCCAGCGAATAGGCAAACGAGGGAATGCGATGGTTCAAGGAAACCGCGCTCACGGTGAACATGGGATCGGTGAGGACCGTGAATCGGCCTGTGACTGGTTCTTGAGCGAGCGTGCGATTCGGCTGTTCTTCCAAGCGGAACCCTTCTGTTGCGCGGAACAGTGCCCGCCTGGCTTTCTGGGGGTGAAACTCCTGGACGTCGAGGGTCAGGGGATAGCCATCAACCAGATTCCATGTGTAGCCTTGCAATTTTCCCTGCACATTGCCGATGAGTCCGGGAGGGCCGAAGAGTCGGATAGTCTTGCCTCGCCCCAAGGCTACTCGTAGCACTGCATCGAATCCGATGAAGTGGTCGACATGTGTATGTGAAATGAAAATGTCGCTGGCACGCAGGAGCCTCTTTGCTCCCAACCCGTCGTTGTGGCCTAGATCAAATAGCAGGGCTCGCTTCGACCAGCGGATCTCCACGTAGACTCCGGGGTCCCCGAAGACGTCATTCACCAGAAAGCTGGAAAATGATGGGTTCATAAGGCGCTCACGGCATCAAGGTGGCACGGATGGCACCATACATCACCAGCACCTCCACTGCGTGGGCGACGATCGTGGCGTACAGGTTTTTGGTCGTGAGCCAGATGATTCCCCAGATGAGACTGTCCCATAGCGCGATCCAATGAAGGTGCTGGAAAGTATTCACCATGAAGGGGTCGGATGCAAATATTACCGCGCTGATGATAAGGGCGAGTGGCGAGCGGCGAGAGGCAAGATCGGATCTCCAAAGCCTCGATTCAAGAACAGCCAGCCGTCCTAAAAGGAAACCACGAAAGTTCAGTTCCACAAAGAGTGCGATGCCGCAGATGAACCAGGGGACCATCACGAGGAGAGGGAGCTGGGCATGCGGTGTGGAGGTAAGGAAACTGAGGTCATAGCCCAGATGCGGATAGACGGAGAGAATCACGAAGGTATTCAGGCCACCGAGTAGCAGGCCTGTCAGGAGTCCCCAGCGCAGGCCAGCCAAAATTTTCACGTTCTCGAGCCCCAGACGAGAGACGATGTTGCGGTTGCACGAGGCCCAGAGGCCAAGGGCAAGATAGGCGATCAGTTGCGGCGCGAATTGGACAAGTGGCTGTGCCTGAAGCGAGGCGGGGAGGGTGTAGAAAACGAGGGTCGTTGCGATGGGAAGCAGCGCGAGGGCCGCTCCCCGTTCGTCGGCCTGAGCCGGTGTCGCATGAAGACCAGGCTCAGGCATCATCACGGAGGCCGTTAATTCAGTTGAAAATTATAGCGGTCGAGTGTGGAGGCTTTGTGCCGCGCGAGGTTGGAGAGAGATTTATTGTAGTCGACCGTGGCGCGTAACTCATTGCCTTGGGCCGTTGCAAGATCGCGTTGGAAGTCGAGGACGAAGCGAGTGGTACTCAGTCCCACCTTCAGCCGCTCTTGTTCTGCCTGCAACTGTTTCTCGGCCATGATTCTGGCCGATCTGGTGGTTTCGATCCGCTTGAAATCCGTCTGGACGCGGCGGACCGCTTCGCGGACACCCACGATGATTTGCTGCCGCACGCTCACGAGGGAGGCTTCAGCGTTTTTCGCTTCGAGCTGCCGCTTGCTATAGGTGCTCCAGGCTGAGCGGTTGCCGAGGGGGTAGCTGAGGACGAGGCCCGCGCCATAGTTGTAGTAGTCGCCGCTCAGGTTCTTGTTCACCGAATCGCCGTAGTCTTTTCCCAGCCCTGCCATCCCCATGGTGCCTTGGAACGAGAGGGTCGGGAGAATCTGATTTTTGGCAAATTTGGTGTTGAGATCGCTCGTCTCCATATTCTTTTTTGCCTGGACGATTTCAGGCCGCTGTTCGATCGCCGTGTCGATGGCTTCCTGCAGGCTGATCGGTTCGAGGGTCACGGTCGGTTGGTCGAGTGGGGTCAGGCGCAAGTCTTGACGCAAATCCTCCTCCGCCGGGTTGAGTAATCGGCGCAGTTGATCTTCCTGGTCTCGAATCGTTTTATCTGCTACCAGCACCTGTTCGACCCGCGAGGCGACGGCCGCTTCGGCTTGCAGGACATCGACGATCGACATAATGCCGGCCTTCGCCTTCGCCCGGTTGCTGGCCAGGAGTTCCTGCGCCGCTTTCAAGGCAGCCTCGGCGACTTTTAGATTCTCGTTGGCAAAGACGACTTCCCAATAGGTCTGCTCCACGGTGGCCAGAACAGTGAGGACGCGGTCGCGAAAGATATGCTCCTCGACGATGGCATTGTTCTGCGCCACGCGAATGAAGGTTTTGGTGATGTCGAGGCCGGCGTTGCGGAGCAAGGGTTGTGTGAGCGTCAGTGCGAGGCCTCCTGTATAGGCTGGGTTGAAGAGGAACCCGGTGGCCACATTCTGGTTGACGTTCGTTCGAGCCGGGCTGTAGTTCAGGTCGACGTTGCCGCCTGTGAGCAAGTTCGTCGTGGCATCGAGTGTGACGGATTGGTTCCGTTGGTCGAAGGTCGTAATGTCGTTCAACGCTCCGCCGGTTCCGCCGAACACCGGCCGGTTGAGCGGGTTCACCGTTCGATTGTACTGACCGTTCACGCTCAGCGTCGGATCGAATTTGGCTTGTTCGACCGTAATGTCCGCCTGCCGGCTCTCCTTCGTCTGGCGGCTGATATTGATGTCCAAGTTATGCTTCAGTGCTTGAAGTGCCGCGTCGGCAAGGGAGATGGTCTCCCGACGTTCAGTCGGTTGAGTCTTCCCGACTTCCAGACCCCAACTGAGGCCAGGTGACAGGAGCAGGCCTATGCCGACGGCATAGCCGCATGTGCGCCACCATCTATCTGTCTTGGTACCCTGCTCCATAACGCCCCCTTTGGTCGACAAAGAATATTGGCCCATACTATAATGATTCCATGCGAAGCTGTCATGGACTAAGTGCTATCAACTGTCAGGGCCATCGGGTTGCGATGCGTCCTTTGGTGGTTGCTGCGCTGGCCCTATCTCTGTTCTCGCTCCTGTCGCTGGATGCGCCCCTGTGGGCCCAATCCGTTTCCAGTGTCCGCTCATTCGACGGAGGGGTCGCGCCTCTGTTTAATCTGACTGGCCCTGGAAACCTCTATCTCGACAATCAGGGCACACAGGGATTTCTCTACAATCCCGGGAATAATTTTCAAACCTTCAGCTTTCGGAACCCCACGACCGGTCAGGCTTGGAGCGGGGCGGTGAGCACACTCGGGCCGCAACTCTCGATCGGGCTCATCCAAGGCGGGAACCAAAGCGGGGGAGCGCTCATCCTCCCTGGTCCTCCCCGCCAAACCGCACCACTGCCATCGATTCAGTCCACTATTCTCGACGACATCCCCTAGCGGGAGAAGACCGTCAATCGTCAACCGTCAATGGTGAATGTAGGTTCTGAACGGGCGCGTTCACGTTTGACGAATTCTTCTGTCGGACTTGCCTGCAACGCTATGGCTCATTGGCCAACTGCCATACCAACGCCAGCACATACCGGGCTACATTGTGCAGAATCTCTGGATTGATTGTGTCGGCGCTGTCGCTAGACTGGTGGAAGTGTGGGTGGACTCCGCCGCTGACGACCGTGATGGTTGGGATTCCTGCTTCTTTGAACGGCACGTGATCGCCGCCGGGGAAAAACCCATAGAGGTCCAGTTTGTCGGTGAGCCCTGCCGTCTGCCCCGCCTCCAACGCGACGCTTTTCTCCAATCCTGTCACGCCTACCGTCAGCCTTCCGTTTCCAATTCCCGCATGGTCGATGTTGATCATGGCTCTGGTCGAGCCGATGGGCACGATCGACCGTTGGAGAAAGAGCCGCGAGCCGATGAACCCCTGCTCTTCTCCGCTAAACGAGACGAACAAGACTGTCCGCTTGCTTCGCACTTTTGAATTGGCCATGGCGCGGGCGACTTCCAACATCACGGCCGTGCCGGAGGCATTATCGTCGGCGCCGGGGAAGAGCAGGCCTGCTTGCCGTCCGAAATGGTCACGATGCGCACCGATTACGAGGACCTCCTCTGTCTTCTGCGGATCGCTCCCAGGCAAGAGGGCGAGCACGTTCATGAGGACGCCTTCTTCCTGGCGAGTCTGCCAATCGAGAGAGACGTAGCGGCCGGTACTGATCGATTGCACGGCAGGGGAGCGATTCAACTGTTCTTGCAAGACCTGCAGCCGACTTGGTTGTGCCTGATCGGGAGCGGCGAGAATTTGCTCGGCTAGACCGGTATTGATCCAGGCCCCTGGGATGGTGTCCGATCGAGGAGAGAGGCCATAAAAGGCTCCGGGCTTTCCCGTGACGCCGCGGCGCGACTCATAGGAGCTGAGCACAGGTCCCGTGGCCGTGAGATAGCCGATTGCGCCGTTCTGTCGTGCGAATCGCACCTTGTCTGCGTGGCTGACGGTTCCCTTGTAATGGGTCGGTGTGCCGCGGAGAAAGAGGACCATGGCATTGGTCGTATCGATTCCGGCGTAGTCGTCGATACCTTGCGTCGCGTCCACGATTCCATAACCTACAAACACGATTGGCCCTCGCACTTCAGCGGAGGGTGAATCGAGGATGGGGAGATAGTCTGTCCCGAGTTGCTGGATGAGCGAGTCACTGCCCGATGAAATACGGAGGAAGGGGTTCGGTGCAATGGTCGACGCTGTGACCATTGAGGTCATCAATCCGCCAGGGCCTCCAAGGTCCGGCCCACTAGGGCTGAATGGATCGACGCCAGCATTCGCGGGCGAGAGACCGGACTCATGAAATCTCCTCGTAACCCATGTCGCCGAGCTGGCATCGTTCGCTGTGCCTGTTTGGCGGCCGTTGAATGAAGGACTGCTGAGCATGGTGATGTCGGCGAGCATGCGTTCACGGGAGAGGCTGTCGAGGGCGCGAAAGAATGCCGGATGATGTTCCTCGGATTGCGCGAAGCAGGGAGTACCGAAAGAGAGCAGAACGAGGAGGATTTTCAGACCTGTGACGACAATGCAGGAGCGGGAAATGTTACACGTTGAGCCGTTCATACGGTGAGCCTTTCGAGGTGCCGCAGGACTATACCATAGCCTGACAGGTCCGTTGCAGCGCGGCTTCGCGGCCATGTACTATGCCCGTCTACAAGGATAGACAATCGATGACAGACTTAGCGAGCGAAGACCGTTCCCCCAATCGGCTGATCACCGAAGCCAGCCCCTATCTGCGGCAGCATGCGACGAATCCGGTGGACTGGTATCCCTGGGGCGAGGAAGCCTTGGTTCGAGCGAAGGCAGAGGACAAGCCGATTTTGTTGTCCATCGGGTATTCGGCCTGCCACTGGTGCCATGTCATGGCTCATGAATGTTTCGACAATGTCCAGATTGCCGAGCTCATGAACCAGTATTTTATCAACGTGAAGGTTGATCGCGAAGAGCGCCCGGATCTGGATGATATCTATCAAAAGTCCGCGCAAGTGTTTTTGGGTCGGGGTGGCGGGTGGCCTCTGACGATGTTTCTGACGCCCGATCAAGAACCGTTTTACGGGGGCACGTATTTTCCGCCGGCGCCCCGCTACAACTTGCCGGGATTTCCCGAGGTCATGAACGGGGTCGTCGAAGCCTACCGGAATCATCGAGACGATGTCCGCAAGAATGTGGACAAGGTGAAAGCCGGGTTATTGCGGGTGGGGACGCCGAAGCCGTCCAGCGATCCCTTGACGGATCGATTGCTCGATGAGGCGGCGAAGAATTTAGGGCAGTTTTTCGATCCGGTCCATGGCGGATTCGGAGAGGGCCAGAAGTTTCCAACGGTCCCCCCGCTCAACTTGTTGCTGCGTCAGACGGCCCGGACCAAAGACCCCTCCCATCAAGAGCATGTGCTCTTGCAGTTGAGAACGATGGCAGCCGGAGGACTCTACGATCATCTTGGTGGCGGGTTCCATCGCTATTCCGTGGATGACCAATGGTTGATTCCGCATTTCGAGAAGATGCTCTACGACAACGCACAGTTGGTGCGGATCTATCTCGATGGATGGCGTCTGACCAAAGAACCTCGATTCCGTGAAGTCGTGGAAGAGACGCTGGAGTATGTGCGTCGCGAACTGACGCATCCGGACGGTGCGTTCTTTGCCGCGCAGGATGCCGACAGCGAGGGGCATGAAGGAATCTATTTTGTCTGGGAGCCGGGAGAGATTGCCTCGGTGCTGGGCGCTGAATTGGCTGAGCAGTTCTGCCGGCACTATGGCGTGACAGCGAGCGGCAATTTCGAAGGCAAGAACGTGTTGCATCGGCTCGGTGACGCCCCGCTCACTTCCGAGGCTCAGGAGGAGTTGGAGTCGCTGTTGCGGCCTGCCAGGGTGAAGTTGCTTGCCGCACGGGAGCAACGCGTGAAGCCGCAGAGGGACGACAACATTCTCACAAGTTGGAATGCGATGATGGTGTCCGCCTATCTCGATGCCTATCATGCGTTCGGGACTCCTGCCTATCTGGCGGCAGCAGAACGGGCGCTCACCTTCCTGTTCGACTATGCGGTCGAAAACGGGCGAATCTATCGGACGGTCACGGCAGGAAAGGGTCGCCTGAACGGCTATTTGGACGACGCGGCCTGTCTGGCAGCGGCCTTGCTGGATGCGTTTGAAGCGACGTCGCACCGGTGGTATCTGGATCAAGCCCGCGGAGTGGCAGACAGCCTCTTGGAACGATATTGGGATGAGGCGGCTGGTGGGTGTTTCTATACGAGCCGCGATCACGAAGCGTTGCTTCATCGCATGAAGTCCGGGACCGATAGCGCGATCCCCTCCGGTAACGCCATTGTCGCTTCGGTCTTGCTGCGGCTCTTCTCTTTCACCGGAGAGCAGCGGTATCATGATCTGGCTGAACGCCAGTTCCAGGTGTTCCGGAGCGTCATGGAACATAACGCCTATGGCGCATCTGCGCTGCTCTGTTCGTTGGACTGGTACCTGACGACACCGCAAGAAGTTGTCGTGGTCGGCACCCGCGGCGAGGCGATGACGGAATCGTTGCTCGCGACGGTCCATCGACGCTATCTGCCGAATCGTGCGGTGCTCGTGGTCGAAGCCGCTCGTGCTGGAGAATCTGACTTGCCGCTGGCCGCGGGGAAGACGAGTGTAAGCGGGCAGCCGACGGCCTATGTCTGTCAGCGGCAGACCTGCTCGCCTCCGGTGACGGAGAGCCAGCAATTGGACCTGTTATTGTAGGGAGGGCACCGTGAGTGTAGGCGATTCGGGGAAAGGGCTGTACGATCATCTCTACCGTCGTTTTTTTGACAATCGCGAGTCGCATAAGGGTTACGAGTTTCAGCATGCGCCTGGTGGAAGCGCGCAACCGCCGGTCGTGAAGTTTCGCGATCGTCTTCGCTGGTGGACCTGGGACCGGTGGCAACGAAGAAAAGCCATCTCGGCGGCGCGCGACCGGTTTCAGCAGGATATTCTCGATATTAAGAAACGGTCGCCGAAGTAAGAAAAAGATGGAGAGGGTCGAGGTGAGCGAGCATGGGAGTTCGATGACGCGTAAACCTATCCGTATCGCGGCCGTATTCCTTGCCGTGGCTGTGATGGCCGGTGAGTGGAGCGTCTTTGTCGAGCGGTCCTACGCCATTCAGGCAGAGAGCCAGACGGAAAAAGAAGTCAATCTGAAAGATCAGGCCAGAGAGGGTTTGTTTAATCGGTGGACGTTCGATCAGCAAAAGCCCGGCGAGGCGCCTCTCGGATTTGCGATG
>CXWL01007130.1_pt1 | contig 21248 bp, 28 predicted proteins | sample 590931 | NCBI WGS metagenome assembly CXWL01 (sample SAMEA3498368, study PRJEB10139) | groundwater metagenome | biome: water well; material: biofilm material | place: Germany | collected 2015-04-27 | reverse complement strand
GCTCGGCCAGGCCGAGGCCGAGTTCATTGCGGCGCGAGACAGCTTCTACCTGGGGTCCATCAGCGAAAGCGGGTGGCCCTACATCCAGCATCGGGGGGGGCCTCAGGGTTTTTTGCGAGTCATCGACGAAACAACCCTAGCGTTTGCCGATTACAAGGGGAATCGGCAATTGCTCACGACCGGCAACGTCTCCGCGAACGACCGCATCGCACTGTTTCTCATGGACTACAAGAACCGCGAGCGGCTGAAAATCCTTGGTCATGCCCGCGTCGAGGACGCCCGTGTCCAATCGGAACTCGTGGCGGAGCTCGCCGATTCGAAGATGCGGTCGAGCGTGGAGCGCCTGGTCTTTATCGATGTCGTCTCGTTCGACTGGAACTGCCCGAAATACATCACGCCCCGCTACTCAATTGGCGAGGTCAACGAGCTGGAAGAACCGCTGCGAAAGCGGATAGCCGAACTCGAGGCGCAACTGCGCGCCCATAACAAATGAACGGCTCCGGCGCGACAGCCCGCTTGTTATCCGGGCGGGCTGGCATACACAGGTTCCGGCATGCGCACACAACCGCGCATCACAACCAGAGAGGTGAACCATGGATACGATTTCTCGCAGGCGATTTTTGCAGCTGGCGGCGGCAACCGGCGGCGCACTGGCGTTCGGCGATCTGGCCGCGCAGGGGTTGGGACTGTCACCCGGAACACGCGTCGCTTACGCGGGCGAATCAATCAAGATCGGCATCCTCGACCCACTGTCCAGCCCCTATAAAACCTCCTCGGTCCACGACGTGCATGGGGCGACCGTGGCAGTGGATCGCTTCAACAAGGATGGCGGGGTGTTGGGACGTCAGGTCGCGATTCTGGAAGCCGACGACGCCTCGAATGTTCAGACCGCATTGAAAGCCACCACCAAGTTCATCAAGGAAGACCGAGTGGATATCCTCATGGGCACCTTCAATGGAGAGGTCGCGCTCGCCGTTTCTGACCTGGCCAAGAAGGAGAATAAGCTCTTCATGGTGACCGGCGCGCATGTGCCGGAGCTGACGGGGGCCGGGTGCAACTCGCACACGTTCGTCTTCATGCCGAGTGCCCGGATGTTGTCCAGGGCCGTCACGCCCCATCTCGTGAAGACCTACGGGAATCGCTGGTTCATGGTTACGGCTGAGACGATGGACGGCCGGGCCACAGAACAGGCCATGGCCGAAGCCCTCCTGGCTGAGGGTGGCGAAGTGCTCGGCTCGGTTCGCACGCCCTTCGGGACAACCGACTTCACGACCGCGCTGGCTCAAGCCAAAACTGCGAACCCCGGCGCCGTCATCCTGAATCTCTACGGCTGGGATCTCGTTCATGCGCTGAACGCCTATACAGCGGCGGGGCTGGCCAAGGAGCAGATCGGAGTGGGCGGAATGATCGGCGGCGAGCAGATCGGCCGCCCGCTTGGCTATGCCAACAACGCGGGCATCTGGGGACTGATCTGGGACCCGAAGATCAACAGCGAGAGCTCCCGGCGGTTCATTCAAGGCGTGATCGACAAATACAATCACACCCCCACCTCGCGCTGCTACCACGGCTATGCGGCGATGACGCAGATTCTAGAGGCGGTTCAACGGGCCGGCACGACCGAGACGCAAGCGGTCATCACGGCGCTGGAGGGACATGAATTCGACGGGTTAAAAGAGGGCCGCTCCTACTTCCGCGCCCGGAACCACCAGCATGTGCAGGACGTGCTGGTAGGGAAAGCCTACGGCAAGGAGCTGGGCCTGGGCCACTATCAACTGCTGGCCACGGTTCCGGGTGACGCCGTCGTCAGCGGTCATGACGAGAAGACTTGCACGCTCTAGGAGCACGTCATGTTGCCAAATCAGAATAGGCGTTCCCCTGTTCCACCCTTTACCGAGGAAACCGCAATCCGGAAGGTGCGCATGGCCGAGGATGCCTGGAACAGCCGTAATCCTGATATCGTCGTGCTGGCCTACAGCCTTGAAAGCCTGTGGCGGAACCGCGAGGAGTTCCTGTCCGGCCGTGAGGCGATCGTGGCATTCCTGCGCCGTAAATGGGCCAAGGAGTTGGACTACCGGCTGATCAAGGAACTGTGGGCGTTCGGAGGGGCACGCATCGCCGTGCGTTTTGCCTATGAGTGGCACGACGATTCCGGGAACTGGTTCCGGTCCTATGGCAACGAGAACTGGGAGTTCGACGCAAACGGCCTCATGCGCCAGCGCCTCGCCAGCATAAACGATCTACCCATTAAAGAGGAAAAACGCCAATACCGCTGGCCGCTCGGCCCTCGTCCTGATAGCCATCCCTCACTGTCCGACCTCGGCCTGTGAAGGACTGTGTGAGTGAGGCAAGCAATGGCCTGGGACGTCTGCCATGGCAGTCAATCGAGGTGCGATCAAGGGAACGCGAGTATCCCGCAATCCGGCAAGCACGGAAGCGGTCATAGGAAAGGGCCCTGTGACCATGTTGTTCTAGGCGAAGGGATGTAAGAGGGCCGGACCCCTGATCCCATTTCCCATCCCCACCTTCAGCTAATACAGGGCACCTCCGGCTGGGCTCGCTCGACGGTCCCAGCCGATCCTCCCTCCATCATCTCTCGATTCATTTTTTCAACTGTAAGGCAGCTCACAGACCTTTCCTGTGGCTGAGGTCAAGTTATGCACCAACATATCTATAAGTCTAGATGTGCCCATACGCTTTCGATGGACGAAAGCGCATCAACCCATCTACCACTATCACAAAGGAGGGGCAGCCCATGTCGATGATGTGCAGTATGCAGGGATGCACGCAGAAGCACGGAATGTGCGGACACGAAAAGATGATGCTCGCGATGATGGCGGTGTTCATGATCGGAGGAGCGGCCTACTGGTTTCTCGGATAAACGGCCGGCGGATTCTCCGTACCGCTCGCAGCGAGGCCTGGGCGACGCCTGGATGCGGATTGCCAACTGTAAGCTGTCTCACAGCGGCTAGGCCGCATCGGTAGTAGCCTATCGAAACAATGAGTAGCTCCAGAACACATCTCGCGCCGCGCTGAAAGGAGGATCGTATGTAGCCGAACTGAATCCGTTCCGAACTGCGCATGTTCGGTATCGAGTGTCATTCCCAATAGCATTGCAACTAACAAAGGAGAATTCTATGAACACCACGACGAAGAAGAGTGCCATGATCCATTCCGCACTGTTGGTGGCCTTGAGTTTTGCCGGCGCCCAGGCGGCGAGCGCCGCACCGAAGATGGCCGAAATGCCGGCCGGTTGGGAGGCGTGCGGAGGCGTGGCCAAGGCCGGGATGAACGATTGTGCGGTCAAGACCAGCCTCCATTCCTGTGTAGGCCAGTCCAAGACTGACAATGAGGCCGATTCCTATGTGTTCCTGCCGAAGGGGCTCTGCGGGAAGATCGCCAAGGGCACCGTCCTCGCCATCACGAAAGAGGATCTGGCGAAGATGAAAGAAATGATGATGAAGAAGATGTAGGCCGACGAGCGATGTCTGTTCAACATCTTGCCCCGATCCCGGCACAGGCCGGGATCGGACTGCGGGCCCATCATTTTCGGGAAATTCTGGACGCGCCGCCGCCGGTGGCCTGGATGGAGACTCATCCGGAAAACTATTTCGGCAACGGGGGCGCGCCGGTGCGCATTCTTGAACGCATCAGAGCCCAGTACCCGCTGAGCCTTCACGGCGTCGGCCTGTCGCTAGGCTCCACCGACCCGATCGATCACGCCCACCTTCGTAAATTGAAAACCTTGATCGACCGCTTTGAGCCGGCCTTCGTGTCCGAACATCTGTCCTGGAGCTCCGTCGGTAGCCGTTTCTTCAACGATCTCTTGCCGCTCCCCTATACCACCGAGAGCCTCGAGCATATGTGCGCCAGGATCGACGAAGTCCAGACGGTCTTGAAGCGGCCGATACTCATTGAAAATATTACCCGATATCTGACCTGGCGGGACTCTCCGATTCCGGAAGGTTCCTTCATGGCCGAGGCGGTCAAAAGGACCGGCTGCGGGATTCTGCTCGATCTGAACAATGTCTATGTCAATGCCGTCAACTTCGGCCTGGATCCGCTGGAGTTCCTGACCACGCTTCCAATCGAGGCGGTGCAGGAAATTCATTTGGCAGGCTTTGATCGATTCGGACGCATGCTGATCGACACCCATGGCCAACCCGTATATCCGGAAGTCTGGGGTTTGTATGAGTGGGCGACCCACCACTTCGGACCCCGCCCGACGTTGATTGAATGGGATACCAATCTCCCGCCGCTGTCACTGCTGGTCGCGCAAGCCGCACAGGCTGACGCCATTCTTGGGAGCTGCCATGCCAAAGCTGTGTGATCTGCAACAGGCCTTCGCCGAAGCCGTCATTGAAGGGAAACACTCTGCGGTCACGTCCGCGATGGCAGCGGATGGGTCGGCGCTGCGAAGCCTGGCGCTCTACCGACGATTGATTCGGAATAACTATGCGCAGGTGTTGAAGATCACCTACCCGGCGCTGCATCGGCTAGTCGGCGCCTGCTATTTCGGTGTGTTCGCGCGCGGGTATTTCAAGCATTTCCCCTCGATCAGCGGTGATCTGTTTCGATATGGGCGCCACCTCCCGGCTTGGCTGCAACGTATCGAGGCGCCACCGCTCCTTGTCGAACTGGCCCGGCTCGAATGGGCCTGTCACGAGGTGCATCAGGCGGCGGACTCGGCGCCGCTGGCCCCTGAGCAGCTTCAGGCTATGGTCTCGGCAGATCCCTCGCGCGTCACCATCCAGTTCCATCAGACTGCGCGGTTCTTGTCCTTTCACGTTCCGGTCCATCGCGTCTGGCAGGCGCTTCAACCGGACGCCTCGCTGGACGCGGCCATCGACCTGCAGCTCCCTGAGGAACAGACCGGCCTCATCGTGGTGCGCAGCGACGGGAAGGTGCAGGTCATACCGCTGGCCTGGCTGGATTACCGGTTGCTGGAGGCCCTGTCGCAGGGAGCCAGCATCGCGTCGATTGAACGATTCGCGCGAGAGGCCGAGTCCGGTTTCGATTTTACCCGGCTGATGACCACGCTGCTGAACTTGCAGGTGATGGCTGGAATTTCTGTGAAGGAGGGCATATGACGCACCCCGCCGGTCTCCTGACACGTGCCGCTGATCGCGCCGTGCCTCTGTATCTATGGCTGGTCCATGGCCTGGAAGCGCTGCTCCCGCTGTTCGACCTGTCCGTACGTTTGTATCTGGCGAACATCTTTTGGAAAGGCGGGATGGTCAAGCTCTCCAGCTGGATATCCACCGTGATGCTGTTCACTATGGTCTACGATGTACCAATCCTGCCGCCCGAGCTTGCGGCCTACCTGTCGACGGCCGTTGAACTCGGCGGCTCGTTTCTGCTGGCGATCGGTCTGGGCGGACGATGGGCGGCCCTCTCGCTCTTCGGGCTCAACATCGTCGCCGCGCTCTCCTATGGCCAGTTGTCCGAGGCTGCGCTGCAAGAGGCGTTCTATTGGGGCATTCTCTTTCTCTATTTTGTCCTGCACGGACCGGGGTTGATCTCGGTGGACGCCTTGCTGGATCGCTTCTATCGACGAAGGCACGCCATGAGCATTGCCAATGAGGCTGTATACAAACAGCCCGTCCCTCACAGTGCATGATGTGGCAATGCTGGCACTCACAACATTTCGATTTTCAGACATTTGCTTCATCACAGCCAAAGAGGTCAGGCTGATTGATGCTAAAACCGTGATTTAACCGGTGGACACATGAGCTCACCCGATCAAGAAAAGTCCGTTCCTTCGAATCGAGAAACACCAAAAGAGGAACAGGTTGGCCGACGGACATGGCTGACTCGCGCAGTTTCGGCAATGGGCCTTACGGCCGCCGGCTTGATCGCTCCGTCGATTCTTCCCGCCGGAGAACAGAACCACACCGATCCCACACAGGTCCCAGGTCGCACTCCCAGTCCTTATGGCTCACGCTCACCGGGAGAAACCGCCCAGCGCCTGACAACCGCGACCCATTCACTGACGCCTCATCAAGTTCTGCACGGCATCATTACGCCGTCGGCCTTGCACTTCGAACGGCACCACAATGGCGTGCCGATTATCGATCCAGAGCGACACCGCCTTTTGATTCATGGACTGGTTGACCGACCTATCGTGTTTGCCATGAACGATCTTGTGCGGTTTCCTTCCGTGACGCGCACGCTGTTCATCGAATGCTCCGGCAATTCGGGGAAAGAATGGAAAGGCCCGACGGGCAAGACGGTTCAAGATACACACGGGCTCATGAGCACCAGCGAGTGGACCGGCGTGCCGCTCATGACGGTATTGGCTGAGGCAGGGATCAAACCGGAAGCCGCCTGGGTGTTGGCTGAAGGCAGCGATGCCGCCGCCATGACGCGTAGCTTGCCGCTGGCGGAAGTGCTGAAAGATGCGCTGCTTTGCTATGCCCAAAACGGCGAGATGCTCAGACCAGAACAAGGCTATCCGCTCCGATTAGTGATCCCTGGTTGGGAAGGGAATACCTGCATCAAGTGGCTACGGCGCCTCAAACTCGGCACCATCCCGTTCATGACGCGCGAAGAAACCTCGCGCTACACCGATCTCATGCCGGACGGCACGGCCAGGCAATTTACGTTCGTCATGGAGGCCAAGTCCGTCATCACAAGTCCTTCAGGCAGCCAGCGGATCAAGCCGGGCTTCATCGAAATTCGTGGGCTTGCCTGGAGCGGACGGGGCTTGGTGAAAGCAGTTAACGTCAGCACGGACGGAGGACAGACCTGGCAGCCGACGCAACTCCAAGACCCAGTGCTTTCACACTGTCATACGCGCTTCCGGTTTAGATGGCGTTGGGACGGAGAAGAAGCGATCCTTCAAAGCCGCTGTACCGATGAAACCGGCTATGTCCAGCCGGCCAGAGCATCACTCGTGGCTGCCCGCGGCGTCCATTCGTCCTACCACTATAATGCGATTCAGAGTTGGAAGATTGATCGACAGGGGCAGGTGACCAATGTGCAAGTCTAACTCCGCAACATCAATTATCCTGGCGCTGGGCTTGCTCCTGATCCCTACCAGCATCTCCATGGCGGAGGAAACCCGCTACGGATTCGGACAGTCGGCAACCGAAGCAGACATCAAAGCATGGAACATCGATATCACTCCGAACGGCGAAGGGCTGCCGCCCGGTCGAGGCACCGTCCAACAAGGGGCGGTTGTCTACGTGAACAAGTGCGCCGCCTGCCACGGACCAACAGGAACGGAAGGGCCAAAGGATCGGCTGGTCGGCGGCCACGGTTCGCTGGCCACAGAACACCCAGTCAAAACCATCGGCAGCTTCTGGCCCTACGCGACGACTCTGTACGACTACATCCATCGCGCCATGCCCTTGAACGCTCCGCGATCGCTCACGCCAGAGGAAGTGTATAGTGTCGTCGCCTGGCTGCTGCACCAAAACGGTATTATTCCAGCAACCATGGTGATCGATGGGCAGACGCTCTTGACGGTGAAGATGCCCAATCGTGATGGATTTGTCCCAGACCCGCGACCGGATGTGTCGCTTCGTCCGTAGTCCCTTTTCTCTGCCAGAAAGCTTCGTTTGGTCCCCGTGATGCGGTCGCGAAGTGTGAAGTCAAGCACTGCCCTCGCCTCATGCGCCTGATGGAATGCCGTATACGGCAGATCGCTGTAGCGGGACGCGTCGTCGTTGAGACCTTCGCCGGTCTCTGTTGGGGAGTGGTAAATCTAAAAAGCACTGGCCGTTTTCCCGCATCTTGGTAGACTAAGCGGATAAACAAGGTCGAGAGCAGGTGCGCTTCAACGACTGGAGAACAAGAAACGATTCCCGGCACATTTTCTTTCCCGTGACGGTCATGTCCCCGCGCATACAGCGTCGCAGAATGGTGACGGCAATTAACAAAATGTTTGGGAATCGTCGAACAGCGCCTTACCATCTTGGAAAGACAGAAACTCGTCAGACCACTTGATTCCGAGCGACAACACCAAGTACGCAGGCCGTAGGTATGATGTCGCAAAAGCAACACTCACGCCCCCAATTCGGTATCACCCCTCCCCATCGCGACCCACCAGTTCGATATCAGCAAATGCTTGCCATGCAAGGGTACCCTGCTACTGTGACCACTGTGTCGCGAGAGGGCAAAATGCCCAGTCATGGATGCCCCCCTCTATCAACTTAAGGCTCATTCAGAACAACGCCTGATAAGGAAAGATCTATGAGTGGGAACTGCAGTCAAAATGAAGGAAGATGATGAAGGAGGATCACATGAAAGGTCATAGCCACTGGGTACTCATCGCGATCCTGGGACTCTGGGCGCTGACAGGAACGGGGTGTAGTACACGCCACTACACGATTGACTTCGAGAAACACTATCCCTCAGCACAACACAGAAGCGCCGATCGGCACGACGTCCTTCTCCAGGTCGAGGATGCGATCCCCGAGGAAGAGTTCCGGAAAGCCCAGACCTTTCTCGGCGAGGACATGACGATGTTCGCAACGAACGTCTTTGTGATCCCGATGCACCATTACGCCGTCTATTCGGCAGACCAGCCACGGACCCAACTCGTTGGATCGGTGCTGCAGCACCAGTTCTCCGCCGCTGGCCTCACGGCCAGCGTGCGCGACGGGCAGCAACCGGGCCTAGCGGTCGACAGTACCCGCGAGGCCCTCGCGCTCTCGGTTCGGGTGAAGAAGATGGCCGTCACCACGTCATTCTCCAGCGGGAGCTCGATCCTGCCGTTGCTCTGGACCATTATAGTGACCTTTCCTGAAAGACAAGTCGAGGTCATTCTGGACTGCCAGGTCACGCAGACTGGAAGCCAGACCGTCCTCTGGAAGGGCACCCTGACCGGCACCGCCGCACTCAGCGAACTGGAACGGATGGAAGACACCGCCAAGAATGCCATCAAGGATCCCGATGCCTGGATGGTCCATGAAGCGATCGACCGGGCCGTGTCCGCCTTGCTGACGCAATCCCAAGCACAGCAAGTCGCGATGCGCCTGCGCAACGAGCACTTCGCCAAGGCGATGACCACCGCCCGGGACACCGAAGCCGGCGGGAATCTCCGCGCCGCGCTCAGTCAGTACGGGCGCGCCTACCGCGCGGCCGGCGACCGTGCGCAAACACAGACCGTCATTCAGACCGTGGCCGAGACGATCCGCAAACTCCCGACCAAGCCGGAACTCCCGGAAGAGGCCCGACGCTACGGCGTACAGGCCACAACGGCAGCGGAACAGAAGCACTATGACGAGGCGATTGCCTTGTTTGGCCACGGTCTGGAAGCGGCTCCGTGGTGGGCGGAGGGCCACTTTAACCGCGCACTGCTTCTCGCCAACCAGAATCGCTATCAGGAGGCCGTGACGAGCATGAACCAGTTCCTGATGCTGGCGCCGAATGCACCCGATGCCCGCGCCGCGCAGGATAAGATCTACGAATGGGAGCTCAAGGCGAAAGAATAAACACAAGGAGACACATACATGACGATGTATGGGACCTATGCCAAAATGAGTTTCTGGCTCGCTCCGCTGGTCTTGCTCACCGGATGCGCCGTCGCGGTACCGCCCTCACAACAGTACCACGCCTCCGCTCAAACGGTCGGGACCGTCACTGATCCGCTCGAGGCCCTCGTGGTCCTCGAACGCAGCCTCAAGGACAGCTCCAGTCCCTGCGCGTGGGGAACGACGAAGCCCACATTTGCAGTTTCTGGCACCACACTCCAATTCGCCTGCCGAGACGGCAGTCAACAGCGCGTCCGCTATGCCGAGGCTCCGGAGGCCACGGTCATCAGCAACGATCCGACCTGCCCCGTGATGGCGTGTATACGACTGGCTGAGCACAAGGGAGCGACGGGCGGATTGACGCTGTATGCCAGTGGGTGGGCAACGGCCAAAGAGGTGGCGAACGCCTGGTATGTTCTCGCACAACCACGCCACCTGCACGACCCGGCCACCGACAAAGCCTTCGTGGAGGCGGTCACCCGCTATCGGGCCGAACCACAATCCTACGCGGAAACCCTCCGCCGAGTGCAGATCCAAGTCGAAAGCACGCTCAAGGACCACCGTGTGCCGGAAGCCGCGAGACTCTACCGCGAGATTCTGACGAGCGCAGTAGGATGGCCAGAGGGACATTTCAACCTCGCCCTGCTCTATGGCGAGCTCGAATTGTATCCGGAAGCCATCACTGAGATACGCCGGTACCTCTTCTTGGTTCCCACGGCCCCCGACGCACGGGCCGCGCAAGACAAGATCTATGAATGGGAACTGAAGGCGAAATGAGACACAGGAGGACACCCATGCCATCATCACTCAGAGTGATTGGAACCGGATTCGTCAGCGTCCTCGTCCTGACGACCGTCCTGACCACCACGGCCGAAGCCGCCTGTTGCCGCAATTACACGGAATTCGCCCAACAGTGTTACGCGCAAGGCGGCATCCCAGGCATGGGCGCCACGTGCACCCCACAGAGTAGCGGGGGCACAACCAGAGGCTCCTCTGGGTACGCCGGCGGAGGAGGGAGCGCCAATCAGCAACTGATGATGGGTCTTGCGGGGGCCTTGGGGGCCGCGTTCGCGGATTCGCTCAAGACACAAGAAACTAACCAAGCGCTTGCACGCCAGCAGGAAATGGAACGGGCTGCGGTGGAGATGGCGCGCTTCCAAGCAGCCGAGCAGGAACGCATGAGGCAACTGGAGGCGCGGCACCAGAAGTTGCTGAGCAGCCTAAAGGGTGGGCTCGGCAACACGGAATTGGGGCTGAAACGGATGGAGTCGGGAACGCTGGAGCTGAAAGGCGGAACGGCGATGTTCGGGGAATCGAACGCGACCGGCACATTGAAGTACGGCAATGAAACTGCTGGCCTTGCGCTCAAGATGCCGGACGCGCCGCCACCACCGACAGGCAAGGTCGTGGACGTGGCCACCATGGACAAGGTCTGGCAAGACTACCATCAGGCAGCCGATAAGGCAGCTCAAGCTGATCTGCGCCGCCTGCAACTGGAAGAGGAGAAAAAGCTGGCCGAACGAATCCGGAAAGAAGCGGAAAAGAAGTATCAGGAGCAACAGCGGCAGGCGGCATCGATCCCGAAGGATCAACCGGCGAAGCAGGCGGAAGACGACAAGCTGGCCGAAGCAGAGAAACTCCTGAATCAGGCGACGGATCTGGACCGAAAGGCGACCCAAGACCTGGACCAAGCAAAGCAGGACCTCAAACAGGCCAAGCTCGACCTCGACCGGACCGAGAAGGAGCGCGCCAAGGCCGAGAAGAGCCTCGCCCAAGCCGAGCAGGGACACCCCAAGTAGGAGCACTCCCATGATAGTTCATCCTGCTCATCGCCGTTGGCCGCTCCTGGCTATCTTGGTCAGCCTCCTGTCCACCGGCGCAAGCTGGGCAGCGGAACCGACCCCGTCCACTCCGATGGCCCCGCGCGCAAAGTTGGACCGTCTGCTCGCCTGCCAACAGACAGAGAAGGATGCGGCGCTCGCCGAGAAACGCAAGGTCCAAGCGAAGATCGCAGACATTGAAACGTTCATTGGTTCTCTCACCGATCAGCCAAAACATTACACGGCACACGAAAAAGCCGGTCAGGCATTGACGCTGGCGCACGAGGCGCTGGCGAAAACCGAGGAGCGCCTGCGACTGGCCGACCGTCACATCGGCCTGACCCTCCGGGCGATGAAGTATTTGCCGACCGCTTCGCATGACGAGTCGCTTCCCCTGATCGAACGGGCGAAATTGGGCTTTGCCGATTGGCTAGCCGACCGGAAACTCCTCAGCGAAGCAGAACTCGATCGGCAGTGGGAAGCCGAATACGGATTCGTCGAGCACGCGGCGTGGCAGCAACGGCTTGTCCGAATTATCGATCGGCTGCACGCGGCCTCTCCCGACGCCGATCCTCTTGTGACCATCCGAATTGTGAATCGCCCCGGGGAAAACGGCGCTTCAGCCGGGCGGTCCTTTATCTATTTCGACAAGGGGCTGCTCGACCGCAATCCCTCGGACGACGAACTCCTGTTCGTGGCGGCTCATGAACTCGCCCATGTTCAGCTCCGCCACGTGAGCCGTGGCGTGGTGGAGGCCCATTGGAAAGGATTCGAGGAGGATTGGCTCAGGAAATCGGTCGAGGGGTCTCATCCGGCCTATCAAGATGGAAGCGGCCACGACAATGCCGGTTGGCGTACCAGAATGGCGCAATACGTCAGGGATCAAGAAGCCCAGGCCGACCTCTTGGGAGCCCAGCAGACGCTCGCCGCCGGAGCGTCGCCGCGCGGGATCAAAGAAGCCTTCACACACATGTTCTTCGATGATTTGAAGAGGCGTTTGGCTTCGGACCCGTCAGGCCACGATCCCCACTACACGAAAAGTCTCGAGGACCACGGGAGGCCGAATGATCGCCTAAAATCGCTGGAGGATGCCTTGGGCGAGAAATTCTGGGAGCGGACTGACCTGAATCCCAGCGGCTCCTGCCACCGTTAGCCTCCATTCCTCAACAGCCCTGTCACTCGGTGATCCCCATAGCAGCCATGCTCACTCGTGAGTGTGAGGATACTTCTTCGCCTGACGGTTTCAGGTGATATCTGGGCGCGGGAAAGGATCAAGTAATGTCTCACGGGTCACGGTCTGAACGGCCAACCCCTTACCTCCGCAGCACCTGAGAAGTTATACTAAATTGTAAGGAAGTCGGCCACAGCAGTTCAACTATACCAACCGCGAAGGCGAGCATTAACCCGGCAAGAAACGCGGTACATTTGTTGCCACCACCGGAGAGGAAGAATCCAGCAATTCATGAAGATCAGTCCCGGCATTACCCAATGCTACACCAAACAATATAAGCATACCGCCCCAATTGCCATCGCCTCTGAAAGGCTCAATTAAGGCGAACGGATAGGGGGAAAAAGATAGCAGCGAGAAAAATCCATAGCCGATCTTTGCGATGGCAGAGAGTTGCTTATTGGTGGGGCACGCTAGATTCACAATTTATTCCTTGAATACGATGTGGGGCTGGCATTCTCAGCGACGAAATCCTTGGCCTGAGCTGCAGACATGCCAAGCGCATGAGAAGCCAGCGTCACGGCTTCAACTTCTCTGCCATTCTGCGCCAGGTGCGCGATGCTATCCTCCACGGTGTCGATACCTCGACATCCAGCAACTGCTGGATTTTTTGGGCGGCGCGCAAAGCTTGTTCTTTGGTGATATACATATTCCTGGTGATGGCTACGTTCGCTCTTCGAGGACAAGGGCAATCGCCCAGCGTTCGCGCTGCCTGCTTGCTCCAGTCATATCCTCGACACTGTCGAAAGTCGTCAATATCAGCATTTTCCTGATTTCGTCAAACCCAAAGCGCTCGGTGTTTGTCTGTAGCAAGCCCTTGCTGGTAATGCTGATTTCCCGGCTTGCGGGATCAAAAACAATTCGCCGGAATTTCGGCACGAAACCACAAAAACCGAAAAACAGAACATCTATCGCGCTGCCGAAAATCTTCCCGGCATCGCGATCAGGGGAGCTAACGGCGCTCGTGGCCAAAAGCCCATCCCGATTGCAGCGCCCCAGAGCACATAACTCAACCATTCAGAATTTTCCCGCAAAACAAATGGCGGGGCATTCTTATGCGCGCTCATTCACTGGCCTGACTTTGTTGCGCAGATAGGCCGCCGATGCTGCGGCAGCGAGGAATATCAATGAATAGCCAAGCAGGAAGACCGCACCCAGCAGCGCAAGGGCTCCAACCCTCAGGAACAGCAACTCATACCCAAGCTGGCCGACGATAGCACCCAAGTAGTGCGCCCAGAGCGATTTCGGCATTAACCCGCCTGCTACCAGACCAGCCACCACCAAGGAACCAGGATAGAACAACCCGTCCGCATCCCAGGGCTCAGTGTGGCCGGTGAGTAAGGGCGACACTGCCCAGATAAACGCACACGCAGCGACGGCGACGAGAAACGCAAAAACGGACTGTCGGTTCATGGTTGCTCTCTATATAAGCGGTTAATTTTCACATCCCAAGTCTTTCCGCCGTCATGGGGGGCACAAACAGAATATTTCCATTCTTGATGGCGGTTGATTGCATCCTAAAGGAAACTTCTCCGCTGCGAGTGGCACGCACATCGAAGTATTTAGGCAACCGTCCATCCACTTGAAATGGCCACATCGGACCGTACATGCGCTTATAGGCTGCTTTATCTTGTTTGCAATGCTCCGGTAGTGCTACGGGAATTATCATCTCGGTCGGCAGCGGCACATGCGACCAGCACACTGGATGCGCTCTTCGATCCGATGGCGCTTTCGTGATCAATCACCCTCCAGCCCGCCTCACTGACATCGCTTGGCGGCAATCCTTTCGAGTTGGATGAGCCGCATTGCGTCACATAAATCTCGCCGTCATAACTGAATAGCAAAACCTCGTCATAGCGAACCAGTTTCAGTGTGAGCTGAGGTGTATTCAGGAAGGCTACTTCATCCAGCTTGTGCCGCTCTTCGCTGCAAGCGCTCACCAAAAGCGCAAGCATTGCAGTGAGAAGACTGTGAAAGCTTAGCCTCATTTCATTCTCTCTTCCGACAGCGACATGAAGACCTGCGTCCACTCATCCCGGCTCAAGCCACCCATGCTCTTGCCAAGCCGAACGATGACGACGTTAGCGCTTGGATTGATGTAAAGGAACTGACCGAGATGCCCATTCGCCATAAAGTCTGCTCTGTCTTGCGCGACTCGCCACCACATATGCTGATAGTTCCATGCGCTGCCGATGCTTAGGTCAATTTGGTTGGTGGCTTTCACCCAATCTGCGGGAACGATCTGCTTCCCAGCCCATATGCCTTGGTTTAAATACAACCTGCCAAACTTTGCGAAATCGTGTGCAGTGGCCGCCAAACAACACCCCGTCTTTTCCAATCCATCGGGCACATGGTCGATGTTCCAGATGCCGTCATATTCCATTCCCATTGGTTGCCACAGACGTTGCTGCATATAGTCGCTGATGCTCATGTTCCCAAGCGCGCGCTGCAACGCGAGCGTCAGCAACATCGCGTCACCAGACTTATATTCGAAGCGTGTGCCGGACCGCTCTTTCAGTCTGAATCTTAAGATTTCCTGTTCAAGATGATCGGTGTAATACAGGCGATCATGCAGTCCCAGAGGCATTCCCGGCTCGGCGTAATCCAGGCCGGAAGTCATTTGCATCAGGTGTTTCAGCGTGACGGCGGAAAACCCACGCACCGCCAGTTCCGGCACGAAATCGGTAATCGGTTGATCGATAGATTTGAAGTAACCGTCAGCGAGCGCGCAACCCACTAGAATGGAGAACAACGACTTTGCCATCGAAAACGACATGCTGGGCGTAGTGTGGTCGTAACCATCGTAGTAATTCTCTGCAACGATTTCGTCATCCTTGATGAACAGAAATGCCGTGGTATCGGTCTGAATCAGCAAGTCATGCAGAAGAACGTTTTTCTTTTCGCCAAAACTGACTTTAGGTTTGGCATTCGCCACATCACTCTTTGTGAATCGGAACGGTTGTGTCGAGGTGCTCAAGCGGCGCTGGGGGAATATTTTGTAATCGTCTATGCCGGAAATATTGTGCACGATGGTTCGATAGGCCGTGACTGGTCCCGCAACAGCCGTCCACCACGTTAATGGCAACAATATCAAGCCGAGGGCCACGAACAATCCCAGTCGAAGTTTCCTAGTGTTCAATGTTTCTCTTCCTTACATAGCACCGTTTCCGAAACCACCAGATTTGAGCAATTCTCTGACCGCCCCGGTTTCAGCAGCAGGAATGCGAACGTAGTATCACAAGTCGGACCCGGCCAGGGAAATATGGAGCGACATTTCAAGGCGCAATGGGTGAAGACAGTTATTGCGTAAAAGTGAATTGACCATCTCGGTTTCTTGAGCGGATTGCGCAGCGTATATTCTTACGATCATTACCACTCTACACCAATCGTGGCGCTCAAAAATCCTGTCATGGGTGAGATAAGGCGGCAGTTTGCCTCGAACTGCTGCATCAGGTGCGGGCTGCATAGTTCATTTTCGGTGAGCGCTATCATCACCACGAAATCCTTGCGCTTCAAATCCTCAATCAGCGGGTGCTGCGCATCAAAGCCTTGCGGCGGGCGCACCAAAGACTCGCCCCGGAAGGCGCAGCGTTGCGCGAATTCCTTGCTCGAGATGGTCTTCTTCCAGCGATCCGGATGTTCGGCTATCGCACTGCGTACCTGATACAGACGCTTGCCATCGGGATGAAACAGCCCGCCACCCATGAACACCCCTCCCGGTTCAATGTGCAAATAGAATCCCGGCGCGCTGATGTCCTTGCCGAAACTTTCGTGGCGGAAATGGGCCGCTATTGCCGTTTTGTAAGGACTTTTGTCTTTGGAGAAGCGTATGTCGCGATTGATGCGGAACATCGAGCCGCCCACCGGCCTGGGATCGGCCATCACATGGGGCGCAATTTTATTGAATACGGGCTGCAAGTCTTTAATGAAGCACAACATCGGGTTGCGCGCCACCTGTTCGTAACACGCCTTGTTGGCCGCGAACCATTCGCGGTTGTTGTTGCTCTTGAGCTCGCGTAAAAAATCAAAGAGCGCCTCTGAAAAATAGACTTTGTTTTCCATTATGCCTCGCTTGATGTCAGGTTGTGTCCCCGCAGGTTCTCGGTGCAACCCAGCACAGGAGAACGGCGGCGGGCGCGAAAAACGGCATGACGCCAAACAGGGTGTCGCTTGCCGAGTGGGAGTGGCGATCCACGATGATAAACACCAGAATGCAAAAGCCGAAGAAGGCCACCACAAGCATCGTGCCTTGCCATGATGCCGGGAGATATATCCAGCCGTATTTCGCAAACCAGTTCCGCAACCCGATTGTCGGACAGGCTGCAACGGCTGGAAAGCGCCGGAATCATTGAGAAACGGTGCGACCCCTCGGACGCAAGAAAATTCATCTACCGCCTGACCGAAAAAGGCATAGACCTCGCCCCCATGCTGGTGGAAATAATTCTCTGGTCTGCGCGCCATGAAGTTACCGATGCGCCCCCCGGCGTAATCAAGGAAATGGCCGACGACCGCGATGCCTTTGTCGCCAAAGTGCGGGAAAACTGGTGGGCGGCAAACGATTTGTAACAGTGCCAGGCCGCCCGATTCGGCAGTCACGACAGGCATATCCGCATACCCGTAATGCCGGAACAATCTCTATCCGCCGCCTGCCGCGATCAACGCTACGCCGCCGTGCCCGAGGCTTCCGCGACATGCAGTACCTCGAGCTCAAGATCTTCCAGCTCAAACACCAAGGACATCCCTTCGTTTCTCTATAACCGCATGCCGAAAGCATCGCCACCGGCACGCTTGTCTACCGTAGGAAACCCGTGAATAGTCTCATTGGGGACGCCAGTTCAATTCCCGATTGCGCAATTGAACCCGCGTCCACAGCCACTCTACCGACAGCGGAACAACCGGCGTACTGATAAGATGTTTGCCGAATAGGGGGTTTTGGTAGGTTTTCACAGCAACCCGTAATGACTCGCAGGCGTTGGGAGAACTTAAATTGACACTCGGTCTCAATGACCTTGAGGCGCTGATGAATGTGGCGTGTGAGGCCAAGGAGTGGATCGCCGCTCACGTCCTCAAGCGTTGAGGGCTTGAAGGGGAAGCCTCCGGCCGTCCGGGGGCTTCCCTCCAACGATTTCTCTATTCTACTTGTCTCAGACTGGGGGAGCTTACAAACCGAGCGCACATGACAGAGAGAAAGTCTTGCACCGGTTGCTCGACGACGCGTCGGAAGCGGGTCTTGTTGGCATCGAACCAGGCTTTGCGATTATTCGACGACAAGTCGGAAAGAAATGAGAATGTTTCTTTCGGGAACCCCTGAAATCGCGTCTGGTGTGTCGGCATTTTGTCCTCACGTTCTAAGACCAAATGTGCGTCGATCGCGTACCGAATGGAGGGAGCGAGAAGAAGCCCCCTCCATTGAATCACGCTACTTTCTCCCCAGGATCGGCCATCGCCACAAACTCGACGCTGAACCGAAGGCGTGATAGCCGATTGCGGATTTTGAGAACATTCCCGCTAACCATGTCGAGCCATCGGGCGTTCATCGAGCCAATATCGCGGACACTTCGCGTAACAAACAGGCTCACGTCAATTTCGGCAGTAGTGTTCGAGTCCCTTGATGAGTCCAGGCAACATGCCTCGCAGCATCTGGCGGAACCCTTCGGCTATTTCTTCAGACGCCGCATAGGCCGAGTACCACGTGATCTCCGAATGCGCATTCCCCGCGGCGCGTATCTCGATAGTTCCTTGGTAGCTCTCAACGGGCAGCCCTCTCACAATTCGATACCGGAAGCGCATGGCCCCATGATCCACTTCCTCCACGACCTCTTCGAGATCGGTCCCGTCCGCCATGGTGCAAAATCGCTTCGCACCGGGGCCTCCCCCTTCTACTCTGCACGACGTAATCATGGACGCCCACTTATCGACTCCTCCGATCGCAGCAATCACCTCCCACACCTTGGGCGCTGGGACGGCAATCGTATCAATGACACCCACGATCTCCTTCATACAGGCCTCCTTGTTCTCGGATTCAGCTTCGCTTCTTAATTTCTTGGGCTCGCCTCTCGGTCTCCTGCCAATCCAGGCTCATAGATGGTCATTCGTTACTCGATCTTCCCCCGACCAGCGAGCATGAGTTTGAGTGACCTAGGGCTACGGCTACGATGCTTCAAAATCGTGTCTTCCTCTCGCCAAACTCGCTCGAAACTGAGGCAGGCGCACTCGCCTGCGCCTCACGAGGCAGACTGACACCAAACGCGACGGACTCGATGCGCAAATCGTGCAGCACCACATCCTTTTCGGCATCTTTGTACGACGTAATCCGGGACGGGACCTTGATCCCATCGATCGTCCGCCAGCCGCTGAACCCCATCATGCCGGCAGCGCCCTTCATCAGCTCGCGATCGGTCAATTGGAGATAGGCGAGTTCATGCGTCAGGGGATCGACCCAGAGGACATACTGATTCGTGTCCTTCTGCGGCTCCGCCGTATGCCAGGTGGTGTAGATCAGGTCATATTGTTTTCCGCGAAGCGAACCCTGTCCGCCATAACGGACGACCTCAGCATTGGCGCTCCGAAACGGCAACTGCAGCGCATAGTTCATGGTGGCGACATAGAAATGAATCTTCTTCCCAGTTCCATAGTCGGGTTGGTCGCCGGGCGCGGCCCGATACAAAGGCCAGTCCTGCATCACCCATTTCTCACCCTTGTTGGAGCCCTCTTGCATTTCAATGGACACCTGGTCTCCCCCGAGGCTGGTTTGCCAACGCATCAACTGTCCGCTCTCCTTCTGCGGCATGAACATCAGTCTTCCCATCCAATGCTCCCAATGGTCCCGCGCCGTCACTTCCACCGTCTTGGCCTGCTTCCAGCGATCGAGGCCTCCGTGCGCGGTAATCACTTCCGCTAGGAGTTGTCGCCCGCGTGCGTCGGCATCAGGCCTCGTAGTTGACTTGAGGGAATCTGGCCTGATGTCAGCAAGACAGCCGGACAGAACGCCTAGGGCCAGGATGAGACATGTCGTGATTCCCCTTTTCATAAGAACCTCCTTCGAGTGGTGAACCGTGATGTGGGAATGCCCGTATGTAGAATGATAGTTTTACAATGTGGCAAAAAAAGTTATGTCACAAGCGTCTGCTTGACGGTCTTGATGACGGCTTCAATGTGCGGCTTATGATCCTCGACCCGTCCATACAGCACCATGCCTTGGATGAGACAAAGGAGATAGTGCGCGAGCGCCACTGGGTCTTTCTTGGCCGGGATCTCACCTGATTTCTGCGCGCCGCGTATGGCCCCTTCAAGGATGGTTTCCAACCTGGTGCAAAACTTCTCCACACGCCTGACGGCCCCCGTGCTGACCACCTCCTTTTCTACAAGGGTATTCATCATGAGACAACCGTTAAAATCAGGGTTCGTGGCGTTCTTGATCACGCCTTGCAAGAAGGTCTCAATGCCCTGCATGTTCGGCTCATCGATCAGCGGTCTAATGAAGGGCTCCAACTCCTGTTGCCGATATTCTTCTAGGGCCGTTTCGTACAACACTCCCTTGCTCCTAAACTCTTTGTACAGGCTGGCGCTATTCAGCCCCGTCGTCTTGATGAGCTCACTCATCGACGTGGCTTCAAACCCTTTCTTCCAGAACACGGAGATCGCCTGGCTTAGTACGCCTTGGCGATCGTATTCTTTGGTTCGTCCCATGGACGTAAATATACAACGATTGTTTTACTATTACAAGTCCAGTCTATGATACGAAATACGGGCCTGTATTTCGCTTTCCCTGACTTATTCATGACCGCGACGGCTACCGAGGAGCTTTCTTGAACGTAATATCCCCGTAATAGGCCTCAGCTGACTCACCGGTGTTGTCGGTATCGGTCATGATGGCCACGCCGGAAATCATAGGGGGCTCTTGGCCGAATGCCCGCTTGTAATCTTCGTACACATTGCGCTCTTCGGTGATCCAGATGTCGCGTTTGGCCGGCCCGCTTTCCACAACGATCATCTGCACTTGGTTGGTAAAGGGATTTGGCACAGCGGTTCCCACCGGCGCGCGGCTTTCCCAGATATAGTTGACGGCGCCGAGCGGGGGGTACCGGCCATAGATCAGCTTGGCTGCTTCATACTTCGCTTTTCCGAACAGCCCGACTTTCGCACTGTCATATTGAAAGGTGACATAGATGCGAGCGGGATAATCATCCCCTTCCTTCTTTGACACATCCCCAGCCTTCAAGATATTCGAGACCTTCCACTGCCATTGAATGATCGGATATTCCTTCGGATCGATCAGGATTTCTTTCGTCAGTCCCGAAGAGGAGGCCCGGCTGGCTGCTTTGACGGCGACGCGGTCGCCGTCCTTCACGAGGCGGTACGTCGTGTGCCGGAGAATCTTCGGAAAGGTGAGCGGCTTCCAGCCGTCTGGCCAAGGCTTATCCGGGGTCGCCGCAGAAAACGCGCCAATCTCTAAGGCCTCCGGGGATTCCGCTTGCAGGAAGTTCGGCTCACCGAGAATCGTACCGGCAGCAACTAGAAATGCGAGGCTGATCATTACGATCGAAATACGGAGTGCCATACTCTGTATCCTCTCGTCCAACGGTGTGAAAAGTCTCGAAACCGCCCCCACGTCTATGTTCTCGTCCACGAAAACCACTTACTGAGGATGTTCTTTTGTCGTGAGGTGAAGGTGGTCTTCCGCCAGGCATTGGCGACCTTCTTCACAACCTCACCTTGCGTGGG
>CXWL01030260.1_pt1 | contig 21252 bp, 21 predicted proteins | sample 590931 | NCBI WGS metagenome assembly CXWL01 (sample SAMEA3498368, study PRJEB10139) | groundwater metagenome | biome: water well; material: biofilm material | place: Germany | collected 2015-04-27 | reverse complement strand
CTGCTCGACGCGCTGCAATACGGCGCGCCTCCGCATGGCGGCCTGGCCTTTGGCCTGGACCGCATCGCCACCCTGATGACGGGCGCCGAGAGCATCCGCGACGTGATCGCCTTCCCCAAGACGCAGCGCGCGCAGTGCCTGCTGACGGGGGCGCCGAGCGCGGTGGATGAAACGCAGTTGCGCGAGCTGCACATCCGTCTGCGCAGCGCGGGTGCGGTGGCCTGATTGGGGGGGAATGGCTAAAATGGCTGGCCTCACTCGCGGAGTCCAGCCATGCAAGTTACCGCCACCGAAGCCAAGAACCGCCTCGGCCAGATGCTCGAACACTGCCAGCGCGAGCCGGTGGTGATCGAGAAGTCGGGCCGCCGGCACAGCGTGCTGTTGTCAGCCGCGAAGTACGACGCGCTGGTTGCGGGGCAGCAGCTCGCAGCCAAGGGCGGTGACCCGGGGCGCGAGTTCTACGAGAAGTACAAGGACTGGGTGGACGAACAACATCGCCAATTCGAAAAGTACGGTATCTGGAATCAAGAGTTTCGGACCTGGTAGGTCGCCATGGCCCAGTGGGACGTTTATTCGAACCCGGTCGCCCGGGCGCGCGATGAGTTGCCGTACGTCGTGGTGCTGCAAAGCGATCTCCTGAGCGCGCTCCCCACGCGACTGGTGGCACCGCTGGCACGCAGCGCGGTGGTGCCTAGGGACCTTCCACCGCGATTTGCACCGAAGTTCGAGATCGATGGTGAGCCGGTGGTGTTGAAGCCCCATGAAGTGGGTGCCATCGATGCACGTGCCTTGCGCGACCCGGTGGCGTCGCTGCGCTCCGAAGCGCACCGCCTCGTCGACGCCCTCGACGCCGTGGTCAGCGGTGTCTGAACCCCGCCCCTTCAAGATTCCCGAGTCGGTGCTGGTGGTGATCCACACCCCGGCGCTCGAAGTGTTGCTGATCGAGCGCGCCGACCGCCCCGGCTATTGGCAGAGCGTGACCGGCGCACTCGAACACAACGACGAGCCGCTGGCCGACACCGCGCGGCGCGAGGTGCTCGAAGAAACCGGCATCGCGGGCGGCGTGCTGCGTGATTGGGGGCGGTCCAACCACTATGAGATCTACCCCGTGTGGCGCCACCGCTATGCCCCGGGTGTCACGCACAACATCGAGCATGTCTTCGGCCTCACCGTGGCGCCGGGCACGCCGGTCAGGCTCAGCCCGCGCGAGCACCTCGCCCACCAGTGGCTGCCTTGGCGCGCCGCGGCCGAGCGCTGTTTTTCACCCAGCAACGCCGAGGCCATCCTGGGCCTGCCCGGGTACGCACCATGACCGGCCTCAACCCGCTGCAAAGCTCGCTGATGCCGCCCTATACCGGCATCGGTGCGCTGCGGGTGGCCACCTACAACATCCACAAGGGCGTGCGTGGGCTGGGCATGCGCAAGCGGCTCGAAATCCATAACCTCGGCCTGGCGGTGGAGGCCTTCGACGCGGACCTGGTTTTCCTGCAGGAGGTGAGCCTCTTTCACAAGGGCGAGGCGCGCCGGTTCGACCGCACGTCCTTCGGTTGGCCGGCGCAGGGGCAGGCTGACTTCCTGGCCCCCGAAGGCTACGACGTGGCCTACCGCACCAACGCCGTCACGCGCGGCGGTGAACACGGCAACGCGCTGCTCTCGCGCTGGCCGATCGGCGATGTCGGCCATCACGATGTCAGCGACCACCCTTTTGAGCAGCGCGGCCTGCTGCATGTGCCGGTGGTCTGGAACGGCGCCACCGTGCATGCGGTGGTGGTGCACCTCGGCCTGGCCCACCGCAGCCGCGTGCGGCAGGTGGAGCGGCTGGCGCGCTTTATCGCCACCGAGGTGCCGGCGGGCGAGATGCTGGTGGTGGCCGGCGACTTCAACGATTGGGGCGAGCGGCTCGATGGCCCGATGCACGAGCTGGGTTTGGAGCGTGCCGCGGCGCCGGGGGCGCAGAACCACCGCACCGCCACCTTTCCTTCGCGCGTGCCGGTTTTTGCGCTCGACCGCTTCTACCTGCGCGGCCTGGCCTGCCGCTCGACGATGGTGCCGCGCGGCATGGTCTGGGCGCGCATGTCCGATCACCTGCCGCTGGTGGCCGAGCTGGAACCGGGATGACGCCGGCCAGCGCCTACCCGCTGCGCACCTGGGCCACCGTGCCCCGGCCGCAGTTTGTGGGCGGCAACCAGATCGACCTGCTGGAAGGTGGCGACGCACTCTTTCCGCGCATGCACCGGGCCATCGCCGCCGCCGAGCGAGAGGTCTGGCTCGCCACCTATATCTTTCACGACGACCCGGCAGCGGCTGCGGTGGCGCAGGCACTGGTGCAGGCCGCCGGCCGCGGTGTCGCGGTGCATGTGCTGGTGGACGGTTTTGGCTCGATCGCCACGCTGGGCCGGGTGCGCGCCATGTTTGCCGGCAGCGGCGTCCAGCTCGAGGTCTTCCGCCCGCTCGACCGCTGGTATTCATGGCTGCAGCCGGGCCAGTTGCGGCGGCTGCACCACAAGCTGTGCGTGTGCGACGAGACGGTGGCGTTTGTCGGCGGCGTCAACCTCATCGACGACCGCAACGATATGAACCACGGCTGGCAAGACGCACCGCGGCTCGACTTCTCGGTCGAACTGCGCGGCCCGCTGGCGCTGGCCGTGCACGCCACCGCGCGCGCCATGTGGGCGCGCGCCCGCCTCAAGCGTGACTGGCGCGAGGAAGTGCGCTCGCTTGCGCACAGTGCCACCCCGGTGAAGGAGGCGCTGGCGCTGTTGGGTGAATTGCGTGGTGCGGCGCGTCAGCCCGGCGCCGACCTCGACGCCGCCGGGGCGCCGCCGATGCGCGCCGCCTTCCTGGTGCGCGACAACCTGCGCCAGCGCCGCGCCATCGAGCGCAGCTACGTCGAGGCGATCCACCGCGCGCGCAACCGGGTGGACATGGCGGTGCCGTATTTCTACCCCGGCCGCGGTTTTCGGCGCGCGCTGCGCCGCGCCGCGCGGCGTGGCGTGCAAGTGCGGCTGCTGCTGCAGGGCAAGGTCGACTACCGCATCGCCGCGCTGGCCGCGCGCGCCCTCTACGACGAACTGCGCGCCACCGGCGTGCGCATCTACGAATACACGCCTGCCTTCCTGCATGCCAAGGTGGCCCTGGTGGACGACGACTGGGCCACCGTCGGCAGCTCCAATATCGACCCGCTGTCGCTGCTGCTCAACCTGGAAGCCAATGTAGTGGTGCGCGACGCCGACTTTGCGCAGGCGCTGGCGGCGCGCTTCGAGGCCGCCTTCGCGGTCTCCACCGAAGTTGCCGGGGCCCCCGCGCGGGCCGGCTGGCGCGGCTGGGCGCACCGCTCGCTGGTGGCCTGGGTGGCCAATGTCTATCTGCGCGTGGCCGGCATCACGGGGCGCTATTGAGCGCTGCCGAAAGCCGCTGGGCGCGACCGGGCGCCCCCTGCGCGCCGCCGTGCGCCACGCCGAATAGCGCTGCCTTTCACCCGCTGATGCCAACGCGCGCCAGCGCTGTGCTGCCTAGCATGCGGTGTATCTGCATCCCCCGAGGAGCCGGATGGACGCCGCCATCGCCCCCGTCAGCGCCGCACCGCCTGCACCACAAGCCGCCGATCCGGCGGCGTTGCTGGAGGCTGCGCGACGCGGGCATTTGACGCTGCAGGTGCTGATCGACCGCGCCCAGGCGATGCAGTCGGCGGGCCAGTCTGAAACCGCCGCCCAGCTCTACCAGACCTGGCTCGCGCATACCGAGTCGCCGCTGCGCCATGTGGCCTGTTTCAACTGGGGCACGCTGTTGTCGGCAGCGGGCCGCAACGACGCCGCCGAGGCCGCCTATCAGCAGGCGTTGGCACATCTGCCGGGCTTTGCGCCGGCGCGCCTGAACCTCGGCCACCTGCTGGAGCGCCGCGGTGCCGTGCCCGGCGCCCTCGACCTCTGGCGCGCGGTTTTCGATGCCGACCTGCCAGCCACGCTGGAGCTGCGCCTGCACGCCCTCAACAACAGCGCGCGCCTGCTGGAGACCCAGCGCCGCTACCCCGAGGCCGAAGCGCTGATGCGCCGCTCGCTGGAGCTCAAGGCGGCGCAGCCCGATGTCATCCAGCACTACGTGCATATCCGCCAGAAGCAGTGCGCCTGGCCGCACGACCTGGCGGTGGGCGAGGTCACGCCGCACCAGTTCCTGGTCGGCACCTCGCTGCTGGCGACCATGGGGCTGTCCGACGACCCGGCGCTGCAGTTGCTGGCCGCGCAGCGCTTCGTGCACGAGAAGGTGCCCAAGCCGCCGCCATTGCCACTGCACACGCGCCCGCCGGCCGCCGCTGACGGCGCACGCATCAGGATCGGCTACCTGTCGGGCGATCTCCACATGCACGCGGTGGGGCTGCTCGCGCCCGAGTTGTTTGAGCTGCACGACCGCAGCCGCTTCGAGGTCTGGGGTTTCTGCTGGACGCCTGAATCGCAACAGCCGCAGCGCCTGCGCATCCTGAAGGCGCTGGACCACCACGTGCGGCTGGGCGGGGTGGACGACCTGACGGCGGCCAAGCTCATCGCGCAGGCCGGCATCGACGTGCTGGTGGACCTGCAAGGCCTGACCAGCGGGGCTCGGCCGGCCATCCTGGGCCACCGCCCGGCGCCCGTGCAGGTGAGCTACCTCGGCCTGCCCGGCACCTCGGCGCTGCCGGGGGTGGACTGGATGATCGCCGACCGCTACGTCATGCCGCCCGAGCTGCTGCCGTATTGCAGCGAGAGGCCGCTCTACCTGCCGCACTGCTACCAGGTCAGCGACCGCCAGCGCGAGGTGGCGGCGCCGCCCGAGCGCGCGCGCTACGGCCTGCCAGAAGACGCTTTTGTCTACTGCTCGTTCAACAACAACCACAAGTTCACGGCGGAGATGTTTGCGGCCTGGATGCGCATCCTGGCTGCCGTGCCCGGCAGCGTGCTGTGGCTGCTGGCCGACAACGACACCGCGCGCGAAAACATGCTGCGCGCCGCCGATGCCCATGGCGTGGCGCGCGAGCGGCTGGTCTTTGCGCCGCGCGTCGCGCCTGCCGAATACCTGGCGCGCTTTGCGCTGGCCGATGTGATGCTGGACACCTTCCCGTTCAACGCCGGCACCACCGCCAGCGATGCGCTGTGGATGGGCACGCCCATCGTCACGCGCAGCGGGCGCACCTATATCTCGCGCATGGCCGGCAGCCTGCTCACGGCGGTGGGCCTGCCCGACCTCATCGCGCACGACCTGCCTGGCTACGAGGTTCTTGCGGTCACGCTGGGCCGCCAGCCACCGCGGGTGGCCTCGTACAAGCGCTATCTGGCCGAGCACGGCCGGCAGTCGCCGCTGTTCGACGTGCCGCGCATCGTGCGCGAGATCGAGGCCGAATTCGAGCGCCTGGCGCGGGCGGCCCGCGCCGCTTGATGAGCGCCGCCATGAGCGAAAAGCCCGACCCCACGCTCGAAGGCACGGCGCAGCCACCGCCTGCGGCGCCGGCGTGGGATATCGAGAACGATGCGCTGGCGCACGCGCTGTCCTGGCTGACGCGCCACCATGGCCGCGAGCGTTCGCCCGAATCGCTGCTGGCGGCGCAGCCGATCCACGGCCGTCTCGGCCCCGACCAGGCCCTGCGGGCGCTGCGCGAGGCCGGCTTCAGCGCCGGCCTGGTGCAGCGGCGCATCAGCGAGCTGCACCACCTGCTGCTGCCCGCGGTGCTGCTGCTCAAGGAGGGCGACGCCTGCATCGTGGTTGCGCGCCACGCCGCCGATGCGCTGCGCTACGACATCGTGATGCCCGGCCGCGAGCACCATGCCTGCAGCGCCAGCGAGGCCGAGCTGGCGGCGGAATATACCGGCGTGGCGCTCGTCACCACGCCGCTGGCCGCAGCCGGCGCCGCCAGCCACGATGCCGACCTGATGCGCGAGCCCGGCTCGCACTGGCTGTGGGGCACGATGCGCCGCTTCGCGCCCTACTACCGCTCGGCACTGATCGCGGCGATGCTCAGCAACCTGCTGATGCTGGTGACCGGGCTGGTGATCTCGGTGATCTACGACAAGGTGATCCCGCACCAGGCCTACGTCACGCTGTGGGCGCTGGCCACCGGTGCGGCGCTGGCGCTGGCATTCGACCTGCTGGCGCGCCAGCTGCGCGCCTATCTCATCGACATGGCCGGCCGCAAGGCCGACCTCATCGTCGGCGCCACGCTATTCCGCCAGACGCTGGCGCTGCGCATGGAGCAGCGGCCCGATTCGGCCGGTGCCTATGCCCACCACCTCGGGCAGATCGAAGTCGTGCGCGAATTCTTTGCCTCGGCCACGCTGTCGGCGATATCCGACCTGCCCTTCATCCTGGTCTTCGTGGCCATGACCTTTGCCGTTGGCGGGCCGCTGGGCTGGGTGCTGGCGATCGCGATCCCGCTGCTGCTGGTGATGTCGGCGCTGATCCAGGGCTCGCTGCGGCGCGCCATGATGAGCCACATGCAGCAGACGGCCGACCTGCACGGCGTGCTGGTGGAAGCGGTGGACGGGCTGGAAGATCTCAAGGCCGCCGGTGCGCAGGGCCGCTTTCTGCGCCAGTACGAAGAGGCCACCGCGGCGGCCGCCAGCGCGATGCTGCGCTCGCGCAAGATCACCGCCTGGACGATCAACCTCAGCGCCATATCGCAGCAGGCGGTGACGCTGGTGATGCTGGTCTGGGGCGTCTTCCTGATCGAGGACAAGGTCATCAGCGCGGGCGCGCTGATCGGCGCCGTCATGTTTGCCACGCGTGCGGTGGCGCCGCTGTCCAGCGTGGTGCAACTGGCCACGCGCTACCAGAGCGCGCGCGCCGCCATGCGCGCGCTCGACCGCGTCATGCAGCAGCCGGTGGACCGCGAGCCGGGCAAGGTCTATGTGCCGCGGCGCGAGCTCACCGGCCGGGTCGGCCTGGTGGCGGTGGGCTTTGCCTACCCGATGCCGGGCGCGGGCGGCAATGGCGAGGTCGGGCCGCGCGTATTGACCGGGCTGACCCTCAGGTTCGAGCCCGGCGAGCGGGTGGCGGTGCTCGGCCGCATCGGCTCGGGCAAGAGCACCGTGCTGCGTCTGCTCGCCGGCCTGTACCTGCCGACCGAGGGCCAGGTCGAGGCCGACGGCATCGACCTGCGCCAGATCGACCCGGCCGACTACCGCGCCCGCGTCGGCTTCGTCGCGCAGGACCCGCGCCTGTTCCACGGCACGCTGCGCGACAACGTGCTGCTCGATCGTCCCGCGGCCGACCCGGCGCGGCTGGCCGACGTGGCCCGCCTGACCGGGCTGGACCGGCTCGTCGCGACCCACCCGCAGGGCTGGGAGCTGCCAGTGGGCGAAGGCGGCGCGCTGCTCTCGGGCGGGCAGCGGCAACTGGTGGCGCTGGCGCGCTGCCTGGTCACGAAACCGCAGATCCTGCTGATGGACGAACCCACCAGTTCGATGGACGCGCAGAGCGAAGTCGCCTTCCTGCGCCAGCTCAAGGAGGCCACCGGCGCCTGCACGCTGGTGATGGTGACGCACCGCCCGGCCGTGCTGGAACTGGTGCAGCGCGTGGTCGTGGTGGACGGCGGCCGGGTGGTGATGGACGGCCCCAAGGAGCAGGTGCTGGCGGCGCTCGGTGGCGCGCGTGCACCGGCGCCAGAGGCCGGCGCGCCGAGCAACGTGCACCTGCACCCGAGCTCGCAAACCGTGCAGCGCGAAGCCGCGCTCTGAGCTGACGATGGCCTTCTTCAATCGCCCCTCCGCCAGCGCGCTGCGACCCGGCGACATGCCCTTCGTCAGCCCGGTGGCCAGCGCGCAGGTGGTGGAGCCGGCGCCGGCGGCGATGTGGGCCGTCTATCTGCTGCTGGCTGCGCTGGCGGTGGCGGTGGCCTGGGCCTCGGTGGCGCAGGTGGATATCGTGGCCAAGGCCAGCGCCCGCGTCGTGCCCGATGGCCGCGAGCAGGTCATCGCCAGCCTGGAAGGCGGCATCCTGCGCGAGCTGCTGGTGCGCGAGGGCCAGCAGGTCACGCCCGGCCAGATCCTGGCCCTGCTCGACCCGACGCGGGCCGAAGCCCAGCAGGCCGAGGGCCAGGCCAAGCGGCTGGCGCTGAAGGGCACGCTGGCGCGCCTGCAGGCCGAGGCCGGCGGCAAGCCGCTGCGCTTTGCCGCCGGCGTGCCGGCCGAAGTGGTGCAGGGCGAGACCGAAAGCTACGACGCCCGCCACCGTGCCCTGGCCGAGGCGGTGGAGACCAACCGGCGCAGCATCGCCCTGCTCGGCCGCGAACTGGTGGTGGCCGAGAGCATGGCCGCCAAGGGCCTGATGAGCGAGGTCGAGGTGATGCGCGTGCGCCGCCAGGTCAACGACCTCAACCTGCAGACGCAGGAGCGCGTCAACCGCTTCCGCCAGGACGCCAGCAGCGAGCTGGTGCGCGTGCGCACCGAGCTGTCGATGATGGAAGAGCAGATGGTCGTGCGCGACGACGCCCTGCGCCGCAGCACGCTGGTTTCATCGGTGCGCGGGGTCATCAAGCAGATCCGCGCGAATACGTTGGGCGGGGTGGTCGCGGCGGGCGCGCCGGTGATGGAGATCCTGCCGCTGGGCGACCGCGTGCTTGTCGAGGCGCGCGTGCGCCCGGCCGATATCGGCTTCATCCAGGTCGGGCAGCCGGTGGAGATCAAGCTCAGTGCCTACGAGTACACCGTCTATGGCGGCCTCAAGGGTGTGGTGCAGTCGATCAGCCCCGACGCCCTGGGCGACCCTGACCGCGCCGCCACGCCCGAAGGTACCTGGTACCGCGCCCTGGTGCGCGCCGAGGGCCCCGCGCTCAAGCTCGGCGACAAGGCGCTGTCGGTGCTGCCGGGCATGACCGGCACGGTGGAGATCCGCACCGGCCAGCGCTCGGTGCTGGGCTTCGTGCTGCGCCCGCTGCTGAAGACGCAGGAGGCGTTTCGGGAACGCTAGCCGCCTTGAGGCGGCTCGGCGGCGGCTGCGCTGTCGGCTAGCGCGACCGCAGCTGCTTGCAGACGTTGTCACCGGTGACGGTGAGTTGCAGGCTGCCGCCGTTCCATTCGAGCCAGTTCAGCGCCACGTAGTTGTCGATATAGCCATCGACGATTTCGGCGGCGCGGTGTTGCTTGAGCAGGTTCACGGTGGCCAGCAACTCGTCACGCAGGGCAACCTGTCGCAGGGCCGGGGGCATTTGGGAGAGTTGTGTCATGTCATGGGCTCGGGACAAGTGAGCCACGTTACCACCTGCGCAGGGCTGCCGTGCGTGTTTAAACGCGCGCGGGCCCGGTGTTAAGGTCGGCTTCGGCCCACCGCCGCGCCGAATGCGAGATTCCGTGATCGACTCCCTGTTGCTGACCGCAGCCCGCATCGCGACCTTCGAGCACCAACGCCCGCTGACCCACGCCAGCGGCTTCTTTTTCGAGCGCGCGGGGCGGCTGTACCTGGTGACCAGCCGCCACGTGCTGATCGACGAGCCGAGCCAGCACTTCCCCAACCGCATCGAGATCGAGATCCATACGCGGCAGGATGACCTGGGGCGCTCGACCAGTTTCTCGTTGATGCTGTACCGCGACGGCAAGAGCCTGTGGCACCAGGGCAGCGATGCCGCTGGCGAGATCGATGTGGCGATGATCGAACTCGAGCGCGCAGCGCTGCCTGCGGGCAGCGTGCTGCACGCTTTCACGCCGGCCCATCTGCAACCCGTCTCGGGCGCGGTGGAGGTCGGCAGTTCGGTGCTGATCGTGGGCTTTCCGCTGGGTTTCCACGACACCCTGCATCACCTGCCCGTGGTGCGCCAGGCGGTGGTGGCGTCGGCCTTTGGCATGCGCTTCCAGGGCCAGGGCTATTTCCTCACCGACGCGCGCACCCACCGCGGCACCAGCGGCTCGCCGGTGGTCATGCGCGACGCGCAGGCCAGCGCCGGTGCGGCCCTGCCGTGGCGGTTGCTGGGCGTGCACTCGGCGACCCTGGACATGGGCGAGCGCGATCTGACGCAGGACGAGTCGCTCGGCCTCAACTGCACCTGGTATGCCGATATGCTGATGACGCTGAGCAGCGAGCGGCCTTGACGGCGCGGGCGCGCGGGCCGCAGCTAGAGCCCCCACGCTCACTGCGTTCGCTGCCCCCCGAGGGGGCGCAGCCCGTCTTGGGACGGCCCGGCGCCGGGCTAGCGGAACAGCCCCAGGCGCTGCGCTTCCAGCGCGACCTCGGCGCGCGAGCTGACATTGAGCTTGCGGTAGATCTGCTTCACGTAGTCGGCGATGGTGTGGCGCGACAGGCCGAGCTGGACGCCGATCTCGGGCAGCGTATAGCCCTTGGCCACGCGCAGCAGGACTTCGCTCTCGCGGTCGGTCAGGCTGACGGCGGGCATCGCGTTGGCCACCGGCTGCGGTTTGACCTGGGCGCTGAAATACGCCATCACGCGCCGCGCAATGCTGGGTGACAGCGGCGGCTCGCCCTGGCTGATGCGCTGCAACTGCTCGGTGATCAGCTCGCGTGCCTGTTCCTTCAGGATGTAGCCGAAGGCGCCCGCCTGCAGCGCCGGGAAGAGGTGCTCGTCGTCGTCGTGGATGGTCACCACCACCGACTGCGCATCGGGCTGCACGTCGCGCAGCCGGGTCACCACATCGACACCGCTGCCGTCGGGCAGGCCGAGGTCGATGAGGGCGAGATCGAACTTGACGGCGGCCACCAGCTCCAGCGCGTCGTGCACGCGCGAGCTCTCGGAAATGGTGGATCCGGGAAAGACCTGCAGCACGAGATTGCGCAGCCAGGCCCGGATTTCAGGCAGGTCCTCGAGCAGCAGGATGGTTTTCATGGGGGTGTGCCGGTATCGCGTTCGATCTTATCGGCGCCCCGCGTGCGGATCACGGCGCTTCGGTGGCGCGATCCAGTGGAACCGTGAGGCGTATCACGGTTCCGTAGCCCGGCCCGCTCTCCACCAGGCACTGGCCCTGCAACTGCTTGGCGCGGTTCTTCATGCTCGCCAGGCCGTGGCCGCGGTCCAGGCGGGCGTCGATCTCGCTCGAGATGCCGTTGCCGTTGTCCTGCACCACGAGCTGGAAATCGCCATCGTTGATCGACGCCTGCACCGAACATTGCAAGGCGCCGCTGTGCTTGATGATGTTGCTGGTGGCCTCGCGCAGGATGCGCGTGGTCTGCACATAGGCACGCGCGCTCAGCGTCTGCGGCAGGTCTTCGGGGGCCTCCCATTCGCCCTCGATGCCGGCCTGCGCCAGGCGCGACACGACTTCGGCGCGCCAGTCGCCCAGGGCGTCGGCCAGCCGCACCGGCTTGCCGGTGAGGCCGCGCACCGACAAGCGCATCTCCTCCAGCGCTTCGCGCGCGAGGGTCGAGATGCGCTCGGATTCGCTGGTGTGGACGATGGTCAGCAGCTTGGCGCCCAGGTCGTCGTGCAAGTCGGCGGCGATGCGCTTGCGCTCGCGCTCGGTGACCTGTTCCACGCGCAGCTCGGAGAGCTGGCGGAAGTTGTGCTCGATCTCGGCGGTGGCCTCGCGCACGCGCTGTTCGAGCTGCGCCTTGCCCTGCTCGGCGTGGTGCAGTGCGCGGCCGTGCTGCTGCACCAGGCGCAGGCCGACGATGACAAAGATGACCGGCACCACCAGCAGCGCGAGCTGCGCTGCCAGCGGCCGTGCGCTGGTCCACTGCGCGGCAAACTCGATGCCGCCGGCCAGCGCCGCGGTGGCCAGCAGCACCGCCATCAGCCACTTCGAGCGCGCTCGCCGCTCGTGGCGCAGGTACCAAGCGGCGGCGGCCGTGACCTGCAGTGCCAGCACCACATACCAGACGCTGGCGGCGGCGTGCAGCCGCTGCGGCCCGGCCACGAACAGCGACAGTGCCAGCACCGCGCATTGCACCGGCAGCGCAATATCCACCACCCGGTGCCGCACGCCGGCATAGCGCAGCAGGAACTGGACTGCGGCCCAGGTGATAAAACCCACCAGCGCGCTGATCAGGAACTCGACCACCGAGTGGCCCACGGGCACGCCGCGCAGCCACAGCCGCGCATCCACCAGTGCCCAGCCGACCGAGAGCGCGCCAAAGTAGGCCAGGTGACTCTCGCGCCGGTTGATGAAGCCCAGCACGAACATGAAGCCGCCCATCAGCAGCAGGGTGGCGCTGACCGCCTGCGGCGCCGAGACCTGCAGGGCGGTGCGCCGCGCCTGGCGCGCCGCCAGCTCCGATTGCGGCCCGATCACCAGCTCCGAGAGCCCGCCCGCGCGCTGGCGCGAGCCCACCGCGGCGAGCCGGTGGCCGGCGACCTTGATATCGATGGTATTGGTCTCGGCGCGCAGCAGGGCCGAGGGCAGCGCCACCAGTTGGGGCTGGTTGCAGTTGTGGCTGACCGGCTCGGCCATGCGCCCGCCGCTGTGCACCAACTGGCCGTTGAGATAGACCTCCAGGTTGCTACAGACGTGGCCGATGAAGAGCGCCAGCAGCTCGCCCCGCTCCAGCGTGCCGTAAGGCTGGAAGCCGACCCGGTACCACAGCGTGCCTTCAAACCCCGGCCGGCTGCGCGCCCATTCATCGGGCAAGGTCACCGCGGTGGCGGCGGCCTCGGCCGGAAAGGTGGCGCCCGACCCCGGCGCTGCCAGAGCCGAGTGCATGACCTGCGTCTGCGCGGCGGCTGGCAATGCAGCCAGCCACCAGAGCAGCAGGGCAAGGACGAGGGCGCGACGCATGGGCTGGCGATGCTACCGCTGCCAGCGACAATGCACGGCCCGTGCGCCCCTACTTCTGCCCGTGATCCGCCGCCACAGCATCACCGCCCCCGACAACCGCCGGCTGGCCCGCCTGTGCGGGCCGCTGGACGAGCATCTGCGCACGATCGAGTCCACGCTGGGCGTATCGCTGTCGCGGCGCGACGCGAGCTTTCGCATCCAGGGCCCGGCGGCTGCGGTCGAGCGCACGGTGGCCGTGCTCGACGCGCTGTATGAAAAGGCGCAAGTGGCGCTGGGCGAGCGCGCCTTGCAACTGGTGCTGTTGAAGGTGACTGCCGCGGCGCCGCCTGCCGGCCAGCCTGGCGCCGGCGTGGCCGCCGATGGCGACGAGCCCATCGTGCTGCACACGCGCCACGCCGATCTTTGCGGCCGCACGCCCAACCAGGCGCAGTACCTGCGCCAGATGCTGGCCGACGACATCACCGTCGGCATCGGCCCTGCCGGTACCGGCAAGACCTTTCTTGCCGTGGCCTGCGCCGTGGATGCGCTCGAGCGCCACGGCGTGCAGCGCATCGTGCTCACGCGCCCGGCCGTGGAAGCCGGCGAGCGGCTGGGCTTTCTGCCCGGCGACCTGGCGCAGAAAGTCGATCCCTATCTGCGCCCGCTGTACGACGCGCTGTACGACCTGATGGGCGCCGAGCGCGTGCACAGGGCCTTCGAGAAGGGGCTGATCGAGATCGCGCCGCTGGCCTTCATGCGCGGGCGCACCCTCAACCATGCCTTCGTGATCCTGGACGAAGCGCAGAACACCACGCGCGAGCAGATGAAGATGTTCCTCACGCGCATCGGCTTTGGCAGCCGCTGCGTGATCAATGGTGATGTCAGCCAGATCGACCTGCCCGCCGGCGTGCCCAGCGGCCTGGTCGACGCCGCGCATGTGCTGGCCGGCGTGGCCGGCGTCGGCCTGACGCACTTCACATCGGCCGACGTGGTGCGCCACCCGCTGGTGGCGCGCATCGTGGACGCCTATGAGCGTGCGCGCCTGGGCCAGGACCAGGAGCCCAGGCGTTGAAGCCGGCGCTGCAGTTGTCGCTGCAATTTGCCGACGCCAGCCACCGCGAGCAGCTTGCGCGCCACCGCGTGCAGCGCTGGGTGCGCGCGGCACTGGCGCAACCCGGGCAGATCACGGTGCGCATCGTCGGCGGCCCGGAAGGCCGCGCGCTCAACCGCGACTACCGCGGCCAGGACCACGCCACCAATGTGCTCACCTTCGACTACGAGCGAGCACCGCTGGTGGTGGCCGACCTGGTGCTGTGTGCGCCGGTGGTCGCGCGCGAGGCACGCAGGCAACGCCTGTCACTGGAGGCGCACTACGCCCATCTGCTGGTGCATGGCACCCTGCATGCGCAGGGGTGGGACCATCTCGGCGACGCCGAAGCCGTGCTGATGCAGGCGCGCGAGCGCGAGATCCTGCTCGGGCTTGGCTACACCGATCCGTACGCCTGACCCGCGCACCGGATACGCCGGCGTGGCAGGGGCGATCCCGAGCCCCGAAGGGCCGAAGATGCGCTAGAAACGCGGGCCCGCCCCACCGCCATCAACATCGACCCCCTCCGAGGAGCTACCGACCATGAAGAACACCCCCCTGTTTGCCGCGCTGCTCGCGCTGGCCGCCGTGGCGCCGCTGACGGCTGGCACCGCGCAGGCCCAGACCGCGATGAAGATCAGCATCTCGGTCGGCCAGAACTCGCACCAGGGCATCGGCATCGATACGTTCGCGCGCGAGGTCGAAAAGCGCACCGCCGGCCGCTACAAGGTGCAGGCGTTCTATTCGGGCGCGCTGGGCGGCGAGCGCGAAAGCATCGAGGCGGTGCAGCTCGGCACCCAGGAGCTGACCTTCACCTCCACCGGCCCGGTGCCCAATTTCGTGCCCGAGGCGCGCATCCTGGATATCCCGTTCCTGTTCCGCGACAAGGCACATGCGCGTGCGGTACTTGACGGCCCGATCGGCCAGGACATGCTCAAGGCCTTCGAGCCCAAGGGCTTCAAGGCACTGGCCTGGGGCGAAAACGGTGTCCGCCACATGACCAACAGCAAGCGCGCGGTCAACGCCCCCGAGGACCTCAAGGGGCTGAAGATGCGCACGATGGAAAACCCGGTACACGTGGCGGCCTACAAGGGCTTCGGCATCATCACCACGCCGATGGCTTTTCCGGAGGTCTTCACGGCCCTGCAGCAGGGCACGGTGGACGGCCAGGAGAATCCGCTGAGCGTGATCATGGCGGCCAAATTCGACCAGGTGCAGAAGCACCTCTCGCTGACCGGCCACGTCTACAGCCCGGCCATCTTCCTGATGAGCAAGGGCGCGTTCGACAAGCTCGCGGCCGCCGACAAGCAGGCCTTTCAGGAGGCCGCCCGCGAAGCCGTCAAGGCCAACCGTGCGCGCGTGGATGAAGACGATGCCAAGGGCGTGGCCGAACTGCGCGGCAAGGGCATGCAGGTGATCGACAACCTGGACAAGGCCCGCTTCCAGGCCGCGCTGGCGCCGGTATACGCCGAGTTCGACAAGCAGTTCGGCAAGGCCAATATCGACCGCATCCGGAATTTCAAATAGGCCCTCGGTGCGGCAGACGTTTCTTGCGGTCGAGCGCGGCACCACCGCGCTGGCCACCCTGCTGGCCTGCGCCATGCTCGCCACCGCCGCCGGCCTGGGCCTGTGGCAGATCATCACCCGCTTCATCATCGAGCGGCCCGCCGAGTGGACCGAGGTGCTGATCCGCTTCAGCCTGATCTGGATGGTCTTTCTCGGCATCCCGCAGGCCTTTCGGGTGGGGGCGATGGTCAGCGTGGATGTGCTCTACCGCTGGAGCGGCGCGCGCCTGCGGCGCGTTCTCGACGCGGTGGTGGCACTGGCGGCGCTGGTGCTGATTTCGGTGCTCGTCATCGTGGGCTGGCAATACGCGCAGCGCGGCAGCGTGCAGACCGTGATCGGCCTGGAGGATGTCTCGATGTTCTGGGCCTACCTGGCGATGCCGGTCGGGGGTGCGCTGTCGGCGCTGGCGATCATCGGCAATTTCCTCGATCCGCAACGGCTGGAGCTGGAGACCGCGCAGTGACTTCGGCGATGGTGCTCACGATGGTGCTGTGCTTTGCACTCACCGTCTCGGTGGCGGTCTCCATCGGCCTGGCCGCGCTGGTGGGCATCCAGGTCTCCAACGTCAACATGCTGATCGCGGTGAAGGAGATGTTCTCCTCGATCAACAGGTTTCCGCTGGCCGCGATTCCGTTTTTCATCCTGGCCGGTAACCTGATGGAGACAGGCGGCATCTCGCGCCGGCTCGTCGAGTTTGCCAAGAGCCTGGTCGGCGGCGTGCAGGGTGGCTTGCCGATGACCTGCGTCCTCACCTGCATGATCTTTGCGGCGGTGTCGGGCTCCAGCGTGGCCACCACCTTTGCCGTCGGCGCGATCCTGATCCCGGCGCTCATCAAGCATGGCTACCCGGCGCCCTATGCCGCCGCCCTGCAGGCCAGCGCCGCCGAGCTGGGCGTGATCATCCCGCCGTCGATTCCGATGATTCTGTACGGCGTGGCGGCCGAGGTGAGCATCGGTGAGCTGTTCATCGCCGGTTTCGGCCCGGGCCTGCTGATAGGTGGCGCGCTGATGCTCTTTGTCTGGGTCTGGTGCAAGATCAAGGGGTGGGGCCAGGGCGACGGCGATGGCCGGCACCCGGTGGGCCGCGCCGCGCTGCAGGCCGGCTGGGCGCTGATGATGCCGGTGATCATCCTGGGCGGCATCTACGGCGGCATCTTCACCCCCACCGAGGCCTCCGCGGTGGCCGTCTTCTACGCCTTCGCCGTGGGCACGCTGGTATACCGCGAGATCGGCGTGCGCGATCTCTATCTGATCCTGCGCAAGTCGGTGGTGTCGTCGGCGGTGATCATGTTCATCATCGCCAACGCGGGCCTGTTCGCCTACCTCATCACCCGCGCCGGCATACCCGAGGCCATCGGACTGTGGCTCAAGCAGGTGCTGCAAAGCCCGATGCTCTTCCTGCTGGGGGTCAATGCCGCTCTGTTCCTGATCGGCATGTTCATCGAGACCAGCGCGGCGATCATCGTGCTCGGCCCGATCCTGGCACCGGTGGCGATGTTCTTCGGCATCGACCCGGTGCACTTCGGCATCGTGATGGTCGTCAACCTGGCACTGGGCATGATCACGCCGCCGTTCGGCGTCAACCTGTTCGCGGCGTGCACGGTGGCAAGGCTGTCGCTGGACCGCATCATCAGCCAGCTGGTGCCCTTCGTGCTGGTGGTGCTGGCCTGCCTGATGGTGATCACCTACGTGCCGGCGATCTCGCTGACGCTGCGCGACCTGGTCTATCGCTAGACGAATCCGCGCACCGGGAAGTCGGCGCCGCGCTGCAGCCAGTTCAGCGGCGAGTAGGTGGCCCGCGCATCGGTGACGTGCAGCGTATAGGCCATCCGCGAGGCTGGCGAGCGGTTCGGTGCGCTGTAGTGCGGCAGCAGGCCGTGAAACACCACCAGCGTGCCAGCAGGCACCGGCAGCGGGACCGCCCGGCTCGCATCGGGCCAGGGCGTGGCGTCCAGCGCCTCCATGCGCAGCTGACCGTTCTCGCAGAGGTAGCGCTCGCGCAACGGGCTGCGGTGCCCGCCGGGTTCGACCCACAGGCAGCCGTTGTCCAGCGTGGCGTCTTCGAGGGCAAACCAGAACGTCGTCACGGTGACCGGATCAGTGGCAAGGAAACTGGCGTCCTGGTGCCAGACCACCTCGCCGCCGATATGCGGTTGCTTGAAGATCACCATCGACTGCCACAACCGCGGCTGCGCGAGCCCCAGTGCGCCCGCCAGGTCATTCAATTCCGACCCGTGCGAGAAGCGCTCGAAGACCGCGTCGCGGTCGTGCAGCGCGTGGCCGATCTTGTTGATCGACCGCGCCTTGGGTACGCGCAGGCGACCTTGCGCATCCAGCGCCTCTTCTTCGAAAAAGCAATGCACCTGGTCGGACGAAGCGAGCAGGGCGGCATCGGCCAGCAGGCTGCGGTCGCGGGTGGAAAAGCGGCTGCTGGCGGCGTTGGGCTCGAAGGCCGCGACGATGGCCGCCGCGCGCGCCTTCACCTCGGCCAGCGCCGGGTCGGATTTGTAGCCCGGCAGGGCGAGATAGCCGTCGCGGTGCCAGGCGGCGAGCTGATGGGCGTCGAGCATGGTGTTGTGTCCGGGCGTCATCCGTGCCAGGGGATACTCGGTGGCCATGAAATGCCGGCGACTGCGGCGTCATGATCGATGCTACCGCCGCTGCGCCGGCCACCGCCTGAACCACGTCCTGTCATGCGCATCGTCCCGCTGGGCCTGCAGCCCTACGCCCCGACCGAGGCCGCCATGCGCGCCCATACCGCCGCGCGTGGGCCCGACACTGAAGACGAGCTCTGGCTGGTCGAGCACGAACCGGTCTTTACGCAGGGTATCGCCGGGCGCGACGCGCATGTGCTCGCCGCCGGCCCGATCCCCGTGCTGCGCACCGACCGCGGCGGCCAGGTCACCTACCATGGCCCGGGGCAGGTGGTGGCCTACCCGCTGCTTGATTTGCGGCGCCTCGGCATCCATGTCAAGGAGTACGTCTTTCGCATCGAGCAGGCGGTGATCGATACCCTGGCGGCGTGCGGCGTCACCGGGCACCGGGTGCGCGGCGCGCCTGGCATCTATGTGCGGCTGGCCGACCCGTTTGGCCACGCCGTGCTGGCACCGGCCAGCGCGGCGCCGGAGCACGACCGCTTTCAGGGCCTGGGCAAGATCGCGGCGCTGGGCATCAAGGTCAGCCGGCACTGCACCTACCACGGCGTGGCGTTGAATGTGGCGATGGACCTGGCGCCGTTCTCGCGCATCGACCCCTGTGGCTATGCCGGGCTGCGCACGGTGGACCTGCGCTCGCTGGGCGTGGCCATCACCTGGCAAGAGGCGGCGGCGGCGCTGGCCGAGGCGCTGCGGCGCCGCCTGTCCTGAGCGATGATCGGCACGCAGGCGCATGCGCCCAGATGACCCCGTAACACCGACCCCACTGGAGACCGACCATGAAGATCCTGCTGCCCGTTGACGGCTCGCCGCTGGCGCTGGAGGCCGTGCGCCACGCCCTGCAGCTCGTGCGGCAAGGCTTGCGCGCGACCTTCGTGCTGGCCAACGTGCAGGAGCCGGCGTCGCTGTACGAGATGGTCGTGGCGCACGATGTGGATGTCATCGAAAGCGTGCGCGGCGCCGCCGGTGCCGACCTGTTGGCGCCGGCCGAGGCGCTGCTCGACGCGGCCGGCGTCGACTACGAAAGCGAAGTTGCCGGTGGCGCGCCCGAGACGCTGCTCGTCGAGTTGCTGGAAAACTATGGCTGCGGCGCGGTGGTGATGGGCGCGCGCGGCATGGGCACGGGGGGCGGCACGCTGGGCTCGGTGGCGTTGGCGCTGTTGCACCACAGCCCGGTGCCGGTGACGGTGGTGCGCGAGAGCGTCGCGCAGGACTATCAGGCGGCTGGCGACTTGCGCGACATGCGCGGCGCCGCGAGCGTCTGAGACGCCACGCGCCAGCGCTTCAGCGCGGCAGGTCGCGGCCGACCTTGCCCAGGGGAATGACCCACGGGTCGTTGAGCAGTTCGCGCGCGTACTGGTTCTCGACCAGGCCCATCCTGACATTCAGCAGCATCGAATTCCAACCCTGCCAGAAAACGAAGTAGGTGGTGGCCGGATATTTGCTGCGTATGCCTTCGATCACGGTGCGCGTGTCGAACCTGCCGCGCGGGTGCGCGCCGAGCCAGAACGCCGGCCCGACCTCGGTGATGGCAAACGGCTTGCCCAGGGCCACCAGCGTGCGGTAGCTGCCGCCCAGGTCCATCCGATCCATGGTGTTCTCGTAGTAGTCGAGCCCGACCACGTCCACGACGTCATCGCCGGGGTAGTAGTGCAGCACCGGCTGCACGCCGTCGTTGCTCTGGTATACCGGCGCATAGACCCACAGCAGGTTGTCGAGGCCCTTCTCGCGCGAGAGGTAGTCGAACATATCGCGCCACAGTGCGCGGAAGTCCGCCGGCCGGGCCCATCCGCCATCGCGCCCGGCCGACCACCAGAAGAAATCGCCGTTCATCTCATGCAGCGGCCGCCACAACACCACGACGCCGGCATCGCGCAGCTGCGCCAGCGCCACGGCCACGCTGTCCAGCATGTCGTGCCAGCGCCGGTAGGCCTCGGTGCCCTTGGTCACCAGGTCCTGCGGGTGGGCGCCGCCGGTGGTGCGCTCGCGCAGGCCGCCGCCGGTGTAGGGGTTGCCGGGCGACATGCTGATCGTGACCAGGCCGCCCTCGCGCCAGTGCCGGATCAACAGCTGATTGGCCTGGGCCATGCCCTGCGGCGGCACGTGGCCGTAGCCGTAGTCGACGCCCAGGATCGCGGGCGCCTGCTCGGTGGCCCGGCGCAAGGCGCCGAAATATTTGTCGTGCGCGGCGACCAAGTCTTCACCGGCGTGCCCGATATTCTGGCCCGCCAGGACACGCCGGGACGTGCGCTCGTGCAGCCGCTGCAGGTATTGCAGCAAGGCACGCGTCGGCGCACTGGCCTGCGCATGGGCGGCGGCGGCCGGCGGGCCCTGGGCCAGCGCGGCGTCACCGGCCCCGAATGCGAACGCCGCGGCCAGCGCACACGCGGCGCGGCGGACCCGTTCAACCCTGGATTTCACGACGCGCATCGACCTGTCCCCGGCTGGGCCGATGATAGTATTCACGGCATGCAAACGGGCTTGGGCGCAGCGTCGGGACGGGTTCGAGGGCTGCATGTCCTGCTGGTGTTGGCGCTGGCCCTGGCCGGCTGTGCAAGCCGGTTCGCGGCCACCGACCCACCCACGCTGCAGGCGGCGGCCGTCGTCTCGCTGCACCCCGACTTCATCACCAACGGCGATGTCATCGAAGTCGGCTATTTCCTGGTCACCAAGGCCGAGCCTCGGGCCTACCGGATCGGTGTCGGTGACGTCCTGCGTGTCTCGGTGGTTGACCACGTCGAGCACGACCGCGACGAGATCGTCGTCCTGCCCGACGGCACCGTATCGATGCCCCTGGTGGGCACGCTGGCGGCGTTGGGCAAGACCCTGCCCGAGCTCGCGCAGGCACTCGAGGCGGCCTACGCCAAGGCACGGCTGCGCGATCCCCGGGTGGTGGTCTCGATCACGCGCGGGCAGCAGCGCCTGCGCCAGTTCATGCAGTACATCGGCGCCGACCGCGGCAACAACCGCCTGGCGCTCACGGTATTCGACCGCCAGGCGCTGGAGCTGCCGATGATCCCGCCGGTGGACGTGGAGCGCCCGATGGCGGCGCTGCGCGACGAGATACGCGCGGCCTATGCACGCGAGTTCGGCGACCAGCTCGCCGTCACGGTAAACCTCGTCAAGCGCGCCGAACCCACGCTCTACATCATGGGCGAGGTGAAGAAGCCCGGCGCGATGGCGATGAGCCGCCCGGTCAACCTGGTCTCCGCGATTGCCATGGCCGGCGGCTTTACCGACGCTGCCGACGATGCGGCCATCCTGGTCATGCGGCTGCGCCCGAACG
>CXWL01001862.1_pt1 | contig 21258 bp, 19 predicted proteins | sample 590931 | NCBI WGS metagenome assembly CXWL01 (sample SAMEA3498368, study PRJEB10139) | groundwater metagenome | biome: water well; material: biofilm material | place: Germany | collected 2015-04-27 | reverse complement strand
AAAGGGGCGGAAACAGATAGGCAATTCCTAATGGTGACCAAAAGCCAGTCCTTTACTCTACCCGTGTTTCTTGCTTGAGTGAATGTCACTCGCGGACGTGGGCATGTCGATATGCTCAATCTCTCAATCGGGATGCCGGACTGCCCCGCCGGCGGCAAGCACCAACGCGCCAGAGGACTCACCATACTCGCCGGCGATGCCTCAACCATACTCAGAGGACGGGCTCAATGGCACCAGTGCTCAGCCGGTCTTTGTCCGAAAGCAACACTACGAACGCTACCACACCCATAGCCCTGTTTCTTGCCAACGCCTTTCGACCTGCGGGCGAATATCCTGCTCAGGACGAACGGTCAAGCCTTTGCTGGGGCTAAAACCGCACTTTTAATCGCATCCGAGAATCCGTTCGTAAAAAGATGGGGGAGAATTTATAAAACTTTTGAAGAAATGGTATTTTCGGGCGGCTCACTCGCGCTTGGAACCCATCAAAAAAGTCGCAAAAACTATTAACCTAACCCGTATATTGCATGAATTGCACACGCTCACCCTTGCCTATTGATTCCACAAGGGATTTGTCTCAGTCGAGTGTATGAATAACTACACCGCTTCTTCGAAAAATCCCTTGTGAAACCCATATCCTGCGCGAGCATCGTGCGAATTCATGAAATATCCGGGTTAAGCAGCTACCCGTGAGGCGCGTTTGCGTTCGTGTTCCAGCAGGTAGCGCTTACGGATACGAATCGTTTTAGGGGTAATTTCCACCAGCTCGTCATCCGTGATGAATTCAATGGCTGATTCCAGTGTGAGTTGAATAGGCGGCGTCAAAGTCACCGCTTCATCAGTTCCCGATGCGCGGATATTCGTCAATTGCTTGCCTTTGATCGGATTGACCACCAGATCATTATCACGGCTGTGAATGCCAATCACCATGCCTTCATACAGACGGTCGCCCGGGCTGACGAACATACGGCCACGTTCCTGTAACTTCCATAGCGCATAAGCAACCGCTTCACCTTTTTCGGCAGAAATTAAAACGCCATTTCTGCGCGGTGGAATTTCCGGTCGCATTGGTGCAAATTCATCAAACACATGGCTCATCAAACCGGTGCCGCGTGTCATGGTCATAAATTCAGATTGAAAACCAATTAAACCACGCGCAGGAATACGATAATCCAGTCGCACGCGTCCTTTTGCGTCAGATACCATATCCAGCAAATCACCGCGACGTGCGCCTAATGCTTCCATCACAGCACCCTGATTGGCATCCTCAACATCTACCGTCAGCATTTCAAAGGGTTCGCATTTAACACCATCAATTTCACGAATGACAACATGTGGGCGGGATACTGCAAGCTCGTAGCCTTCCCGGCGCATATTTTCCAGTAAGATGGTTAGATGTAGCTCGCCTCGCCCGGAGATCAGGAATGAATCGGTTTCATTCGTTTCTTCCAGTCTCATCGCGACATTGATTAACAATTCTTTTTCCAGGCGTTCACGCAGCTGGCGGCTGGTGACGAATTTGCCTTCCTGTCCTGCAAAAGGGGAAGTATTGACCTGAAAAGTCATGGTCAATGTCGGTTCATCCACAGCATGGATGGGCAATGCTTCGGGCTTATCGACATCGGCCAGGGTGGTGCCGATACTGAGCTCTTCCACGCCATTGATCAGTACAATATCACCCGCTAAGGCTTCTTTCATTTGAATACGTTCCAGACCCTGGAAACCGAGAACCTGGTTTACTTTTGCTTTTTTAGGAGGTTTGCCGCCCATTAACACCATGACTTCCTGGCCTGGTTTCAGCTTGCCGCGATGAATACGTCCAATACCAATGCGGCCGACAAAACTTGAGTAATCCAAGGCACTGATTTGTAATTGTAATGGTTCATCCGGATCACCTTCAGGCGGATGGACGTGTTTGATGATGGTTTCAAACAATGGACGCATATCCGTGCTTGGTTTTTCAAGTTCCAAGGTGGCAAAGCCATTCAATGCAGAGGCATAGACGACAGGAAAATCAAGTTGTTCATCAGTAGCCCCAAGTTTGTCAAACAAATCAAACGTTTGATCAACCACCCATTCGGCACGAGCACCCGGCCGGTCAATTTTGTTAATCACGACAATGGGACGCAGCCCCAACGCGAGTGCTTTTTTGGTGACAAAACGGGTTTGCGGCATCGGGCCTTCGACTGCATCGACCAACAGCAATACACCATCCACCATGGATAAAACACGTTCTACCTCGCCACCAAAATCAGCATGGCCGGGGGTATCAACGATATTAATATGGATGCCTTCATAATCTATGGCACAATTCTTGGCTAAAATGGTAATGCCTCGTTCGCGCTCAATATCATTGGAGTCCATCACTCGCTCGGAAATCTGCTGGTGTGCGGCAAAGGTGCCGGCTTGATGCAAAAGCTTATCGACCATTGTGGTTTTGCCATGGTCAACGTGAGCAATGATGGCGATGTTGCGGATAGGACGAGACATAAAATAATTCCTCAAAAATAAGCTGTTAGTTGTTGCGGCGGCGGGGGCAACATTATAACATTTGACTGTTAATATGACTACTTTTTAAGTAATTCTGCACGGGCAAAGCATTCATAAATAGCCCAGAACAAGGCACAGCAGAGTTCTTTATATGAATAACATCAAAAAAACAGCAATTCAGATGCCGCCATTTATCCGTTACTTATCCCAAAATTCATTACAGTGTTTGCAACTGGCCACTCAAGATATCGTTGCAAGCATTGAGCGCTTGATCCTTAAACGAAACCTGCAGCAAGTCTGGAATGCACCCAAAGCGGTTATTACTCCTCCGGATGGCAGGTATATGATGGCTACCCTGGCTGCTGCCGATGATCCTCCTTTTCTTGCGGTCAAGGCTTTAGTGCTTAATCCGGATAACCCAAAGCATGGACTTAAAAGCATCAATGCGCTCGTTACTCTGCTGGATAGTCACACCGGATTACCGCTCGCCATATTGGATGGTAACTGGGTAACCGCTGTACGCACAGCAGGATTGAGTGCTGTCGCTGCCAAGCGGCTCGCCAAACCGGATGCATCCATCGCCGCTTTTATCGGCTGTGGCGTGCAAGCCCATAGTCACTTGCAAGCATTGGCTGAATTGTTTCCGTTAAAACAGATTCGGGCATTTGGACGTGGCACGGCCAATCAAGAAGCATTTCTCCTGAGCGCTGAAGCAATGGGGTTATCAGTGATGGCCGGTAAAACGGCTCAGGAAGCCGTGAGTGACGCAGACCTGATTGTCACTTCTGTCACATTATCGCCACAACTCGTTTCATTTCTGGATGCGCGTTGGTTGAAGCCCGGCGCTTTTGTCACGATGACAGACCTGGCGGCTCCCTGGCTGGCTGAGAGCATGCCGACGTTTGATCGTATCATAGTCGATGACCTGGAACAGGAGGCCAGCATGCCCAGACCGTTGGTTGATCCGGCACTGGTTTCCGGCGATCTGACGGGTTTGGTGAGCGGCCATGTAGCTGGCCGCTGCAACGATGACGAGCGGACTGCCTTTGTATTCAGGGGGCTGGCATTGGGAGATCTGGCTGTAGCCGGATTGGCTTACCAGCGCGCTTGTGAATGTTCACAAGGCACATTGATAGAGGCTTAGCAATGATATGTTGCTTATTCCTTATCTTCCTTATCCACTCCCGTCATCAGAAATTTAACGAGCAGGGCAAAAATAAACGGGATCGTGCTTAATCCAGTCACCATATAATGCTCGGCAGTGAATTGGTCGCCTTCATCCATGATGATGTAGCCGGCAAATATCATAATGGGAAATATAATGGACAGAAATTGTATCAAACCAAATACTCGATTCATTCGTTAATATCCTTTTAGTAGATTAAATTATTTTTAGAAGCTCACACAGAGAACTGTCGCACTAATCCTTCCAGTGTCATATTTTGTGCCATTGCGTTATGCGGAATCAGCACATAACACCAAGGCTTGCCACCATTGGCAAGTGTATAGTCAGAAGCATTCTTGCACCACTGGGTGGCAGCTTCCTTCTTGGCCATAACGATCGGATCGGTCATCTGGTTGCTGGCCTTGGGTTCAAGCATGAAGATCGCGTCATTTGTCTCGGCCACAAAATCCGGCTGATATTCAGGGTGATCAGCTCCTTGCTGGTAAAAAATCTGGAATTGCCCCTTGGCCGGTTTAAACCACTTTATTGCATCGCGGTCAAGAATAACCGCCAACACGCGCTCTGCTTCAGAGTCAAACTTCTGCACCGGGTACAGGCAACGCTCGAAGCCGCCAAACACATACTTCGACATATTGCTCCTGTCTGCGGGTGATACCCGATAATCGGCTGGCGGTTCATTAATCGCATGGGTGTAGGCGCTGGATTTGAATTCTGTGTACCCTTTGCTCACCACCACTTCGTAATCCACCGCATCCTCCCAGCAATGATCCTGCATCTGTGCATGGATAAAGCGGGCAATATCGCGCTGGTAGCAACGCAAAACCTTGCGTGCTTCATCCTCGGACAGGTAGCTGCAAAAATGCTGAACGGTCTGCGCAGCCAGGTCATACAACAAGTCTGCCTGGTCATCGTAAGAAATATCATCAAAATCCATCAAGCCGCTGACGACATAATCCTCGATTCGCTTTTCTTCAATACCACCAACACCCAGAGTCACTTCATCTCGCTGATTGGTACGCAGGTGTTGTATCCATAGCTCTTCGGATACCGCTGGATATTTCAACGTGTCCAGCTTCAGAATGAACGGTTTAAAACCCGCTTTCACTTCTCCCTTGGGCACAACCAGAATGCGTGGAATATCAATGGTCTGCCGGGTTACCAATTCCACCGTCCTGGTCACAACGTCTGCAAAATCCGGCTGTTCTGTCACCCCTTCCAACTCCAGTTGTATGGGGCGATGTTGTTCTTGCACTGCCTTGACGATAGCAGCCTGGACTTCGGGGTTCTTTAAGTGTGCCAATGTGGGTACAGCCCTCGGCTGATTCTCCATCTTGCGGATGACCTCATAAGCAATCTGCGCTGCCTTTTGTTCTTCCGGTTTGGTAAAAAGCGGGGGCACATCTTGCCCCGCAATCCGTGTGCTGGCCGTTGTATCTACTGGCTTTATTCCCAATTGGGTAGCAACCTGGGATTGAGAAACGATCGTTGCTGTCTTTTGATCGAGTTCATCATTATCCAGTACCACTGCCTTCAGATGAATGGCGGAATCTGGCCGATTCACTTCATTGATGATTTCCTGAAACTTGTCATGTGCCACAATATTCAGCCTATCCACCGCCGTCACACCCGTGCGTTTACCATAAGGCAGCCGTAATCCACGACCGATGGATTGTTCAATCAGGGTACGTGCATTGGCAGCACGCAGCGGCACAATAGTATAGAGATTGGTCACGTCCCAGCCTTCTTTCAGCATATTGACGTGAATAACAATCTCAGTCGGCTCTTCGGTGTGCTCCACCTTCAATAACCGTTCGATCATTTCTTCCTCATCCGCACCGGTTCGGCTCGAATCCACCTGAATGACCTTGTCTTTGTAGCGTCCTTCGAAGAAACCATCTGACTGGATCAAGGTCAACAACTGCCCGGCATGGGTGGTATCTCGCGCGATCACCAGCAGGAATGGCTTAACAATAGGATTGCTGGTTTCTCTGGCGTAAGTTTCTAACTCGACTTTCACGCTTTCGTGCAGGCGCATCCCATCTTCCAGTTTCATGCGTTCAATTTCTTCTGGCGACATACCTGCCGGATTGAAATTCTTGCGCGTCACCACGGCAGGTTCTTTCACAAAACCATCTTCCATCGCCTTTCCCAACGGGTAATCGAGGATCACGTTCTTAAACGGCACGGCACCTTTAGTGCCTTCTACAAAGGGGGTGGCCGTCAACTCCAAACCAAGGATCGGCTTCAGCTCATTGATTGCTTTGATGCCTGCGCTGGCACGGTAACGATGCGACTCATCCATCAGCAGCACTAGGTCGGGTAGTCCGGCCAGATAGTCAAAATAACTTTCGCCGATATATTCGGATAATCGCTTGATGCGCGGCGCTCTGTCACCGCGCACCTCGGAATTGATTTTTGAGATATTGAAAATATTGATGCGCACACCACCAAATAACGAACCACTGGCCGGATCATGCTGATTGTAATTGTCGCCCGTGATGATGGCAGGTGCATCAATTGCAAATTCCGAGATACCCTTGAACACATACTTCGGATGCGTGCGGTCACTGAAATCCGTGATTAGTTTGTTGTAGATGGTTAAATTCGGTGCCAGCACAAAGAAATTGTTGATGCCGTGCGCCAAATGCAGATAACTGATGAATGCACCCATTAGCCGCGTCTTGCCTACCCCGGTCGCCAACGCAAAGCAGAGCGATGGAAACTCTCGCTCAAAGTCTGTCACCGAAGGGAACTCGCTGCGGATGATTTCCAGCACAGATGCCAGGTCAACATCCTTGCCGGGTGGCGTGATCTCGGTGATGCGATCCAGAATCTCCAGCGAGCGGCGTTGAGGCGCGCGCAAACTCAAGCGCCCGGCGATAGCGTTTACGTGGCGGTTCATTCGGCTTTCCCCTTGCTCTTCTTCCCGACGCGCTTCACCTGCTCGATGGCCTTAACCTCTTTGCTGATCGCCGCCTCAAAATCCCTTTCCACTTGGCTGGGAGAATTCAACTGCCGCTGCCGATAGACTTCAAATTCCGCTTCAGCCTTTGCCTGCGCCACCTCGGCGCTGACCCGCCCGGCATGGGTGAGAATCTCGCGGCCCGACAGGCGCACGAACTCGTCCACCCGGACAACCCATTGCGCCATGGTCATCGGTTTCCTATCCAGCGCCTGCACTTCCGCCAGTTCCAGATAAGCATTCACGATGCGGTTCAGCACATTCAACTCATCTTCATTGAGATAGTTCTTGGCGATGGCCACATCCGTTTTGCGCACCGCGCCACCCTGCGGTGCGCTTGCCCAAGTCGTCAGGCCCATGTTCGGATTCGCGGCATCGGCGCGCAACGCAATCACCTCGGCGGCGGTATGCCCATGCGCTGCCCAGTGCATCTTGTTCTGCACGGTGGCAAAAAACTGCTTGGATGTCTCCGCATTGGGGTCGTAATCAATGCTGGTCGCATAAATGTCCAGCACCTTGCGCCAGAACACCTTCTCCGAAGAGCGGATGTCGCGGATGCGCGCCAGCAACTCATCGAAGTAAGCATCGTCCCCGCGCTTGAAACGCTCATCATCCAGCACAAATCCCTTCACCAGATAACTCTTGAGTTGCTCCGTCGCCCAACGGCGGAACTGCACGCCGCGATGCGAATGCACCCGGTAACCGACTGCCAGCACCATTTCCAGGCTGTAATGGTCAACCAGTCTTTCCACATTCCGCGAGGCTTCCGGGGCAACTATCCGGAATTTCCGGATAGTTGAATCCGTGCTTAATTCTTCATCCGAAAAAATGTTGCGGATGTGTTCGCTGATGGTGCGGACGTTTTTCTGATACAGATCGGAAAGTTGCTTTTGGGTCATCCACAAAGCACCATCAATCAGCCGCACTTGAATGCGGGTTTGCGCATCCTCGGTCTGATAGAGCAAGAACTCGCCAGCTGTCTGAGGTTCGCTCATATTTCCCCCTGCTGATTCACGCGAAGGCGCGAAGACGCGAAATCTGTGTGTTTGTTGACGATACGCTTGACGCCATCCTTGAAGGTTGCGCTGCCAAAATTGATAAGAAGCCCCAAGGGCAAATCAAGGAGGCGGAGATAGGTCAATACTTGCTTGCCATGAACGGGAGCAAGATTTTCAACGGACTTAAGTTCAATCAGGAGAGCGCTGGAAACCAGCAAATCCGACCGAAACCCTTCATCGAAATGCAAATCCGCATAGTGAATGGGAATCGGTTTCTGACGTTCGACAGTCAGCCCTCTCTGTTCGAGCATCTTTGCCAAGATGACTTCGTAAACAGATTCCAGCAATCCCGGCCCCAAATCCTTGTGCAAATGGAATGCCGCATCCACCACCTCGGCCGAAAGCTCTTCAACATTCCTCATAAAAACTCCTTGTCACGCGAAGCCGCGAAGAACGCGAACAAACCCAATACCTTTCTAGTGTTTTGCTTCATCTTCGCGCCTTCGCGTCTTCGCGTGAGTCAAATAGACTTTGCTGCCCAGGCGGGGCGGAAGCCTTCGGCAAATTCTCCACCCGCAACGAATAATCATCATGCCCCCACTCACAACGCGACAGCACCTGCTTGGGAATTTTCTTAACGGTGAGGTTCGGATATTCGCCCCGCCCACGGAAGGCAGTGCACAACACCAGCAGGCTGCGTTCCGCCCCCACCTCATCGGAAAGCTGCTGCAATTGTTCGTGATTCAAATTCGCTGTGGTGACATAGATAAAATCCCGTTCAGTAGAATGTCCGTGCATCCAGTAATGGGCATCACTTGGCGCGTAGGAGAAGCCCTCCAGCTTGCACAAGGCTTGCGCCAGCATTTCCGCGTTGTATTCCTTGTTGATGATCCACTGCCCGTAAGCATCCTGCCGTAACAGGCTGGGCGCGAGTTTGTAATAGCGGAAGCCGCCGCCCCCTTGCCAGTTCACTACCTTGCTGATACCACCTTGGTCTTCACCGTCGATCACTTTTTGCAAACGGGGGATGATGTGCGTGTGGCAGTGCTCACCCAGCTCAATCATGATCCAGCGGCGGCCCATCTTGTGCGCCACCGCTCCGGTCGTGCCGGAACCAGCGAAGGAGTCGAGGACGAGATCGTTGGAGTTGGTGGCAATTTCGAGAATACGCTTGATAAGTCGTTCTGGTTTTGGGGTATCAAAAACATTCTGAGCCCCATATAAACCAATCATTTCTTTTTTTGCTTCGTCTGTATGACCAACATCTTCATGAGGCCACCAATTGTGAGGTGTCATGCCATCACGAACCTCTGAAAGAAACAGTTTTAATGCGGGCACTGTGTTTGTACCGTCACGCCCCCACCAAATCCTATTTTCATCGACATGTCGCTGGTGTGACTGCGGATCGTATTTCCAAGCTTTCTTTGTATTTTTAATTACGGCACCAGTGTTTGGATTGACGATGTCGTAACAAAGATTTCGCCGCTTTTCTGGTGTCGCCTGATTGAGATAATCAACGGCCTTCCAAGGTCCTCTGGAATCATTGTCAGGGTTTGAATATCTAGCCGTCGATTCTTCGGTTCGAGGTAATAAATTGTTTTGGAATCTCTCACTCTTTGCATATACCAATACAAAGTCACAGATTGTCGCGATACCTTGGAAGTTGTTGCTAACGCTGTATTTGCGCTGCCATGTGATAGTCGTTTTATAGTTTGGCCGCCCAAACACCTCATCACACAACACCTTCAAATAATGGCACTCGTTGTCGTCAATAGAAATCCACAACGAACCATCCTCCGACAACAACCGCCGGATAATCTCCAGCCGGTCGCGCATCAGCGACAGCCAAATCGAATGCTCCACCCCGTCGTCGTAATGCGTGAAAGCGCTGCCGGTGTTGTACGGCGGATCAATAAACACGCACTTCACCTTCCCCGCAAACTCGGCCTCCAAAGCTTTCAACGCCAGCAAGTTGTCGCCGAAGATCAGCCGGTTGTCGAAAATGTCGTTATCCGTCACCCGATGCTTCGCGTGATAACTCTTCGCCGGGTCTTCCAGCAAAATGCGCGGCTCCAGCTTGGGCCGGTTCTCCTTGCCGATCCAGGTGAGTTCGAGTTTTACTTTTTTATTCTGGCTCATTTTTAATTTGATTTTTTCTAATGGGTCGTCGCCCTAGTTTCCGGCAATAACTGATCCCTTTTTCCGCTTATCTTTGATCTGATTCACCGTTGTCTTCAGAGCCTCAATGTCCTTGCCCAGTTGCTGGGCGTTCGGAACGGAAGCATTCTTTGCTGATGAGGGATCGTGGGCATTCACAATGTCATGGCATACCCTGTACAGCCGAAGAATTTCATCGTGTTCGACCTGCTCAAGCCCCACTACACCTTTAAGATTTTCAACCCTTATGTATTGATCGTAGCGTCGTACTATCCCATTCAATACGACGTCTTGAACCACGCGCTCGATGGTGGCGCGCAATAGGCTATATTGCTCTGTCATCCTGGCCCTGTCTTCCTCGTTTGGATAATCCGGCCAGTTTTTGTTCATATCTCTCTGCACTTTCTCATGTTTATCGATCCGATCCTCGTAGGATTTGTGCTCCCACGGCAAACCAGCCGAGATGTACCCAGGAAAGCCATTTCTCCACTCCAAATGGTGAATGAGGTGAGGAATGTTTTGACGCCCGATTTCACTGCGCAACTCACTGAGGAATACAGTGTCGTGCGTTAGTACGATCACCTGCCGCTTCTTCGCTTCCTCGCCGAGGCGGCGAGCAACATCCATGCGGCGGTGATGGTCAAGCGACGAAACCGGATCGTCGAATACAATCCCTCCCTGATGGCCAGCCAAATGCAACTCGGCAAGGAATGAGCCAATGGCGATGGCACGCTGCTCACCCTCACTCAGAATTTCATCAAGTTTCTTTGTAACTGGGAGATCAAGTACGAGCTTATGCTTCATCTTGACTTGATCGGCACGTGAATTGAGCTTGGTTTTGATGTGGCCGACCCCCAGCGCCTTAAATTCAGTGTCAAGTGCGTTCTTCAGCGTAGCGGTTACTGCCTGGCTTGCAAACTCCTTAGCCTTATCGGAGATTGCTTTGGTTTTTAAATCGTCCTTGCACTTTGATAGCTTCGCTTTAATCTGCATTCTCTGGATGATATCCAGCACCGCCTTGAGACGTGGTGAAAGGCTTGTACGTGCTCGAAGTTCTGTACGATTGGCTTCAAGTACCTTCTTCTGTTCCTCATTGCTGGCTTTTTCGAGATCAGTCGCTTGAGTAACGATATTTATCGAAAGATTCTTCAATCCCGTGCGAGGATCACCATCTAACAATGGGTCACCATTCCAACTATGTGTTTTAAGAGCAGCCAATATCCATACTCTACGAGCTTCTATTTTTTTCTCGAAGTCTTGTGCCGTCTGAAGCAAGATAGCATCCAATTGTTTAAGTTCTTCGATGGTTGCTGCATCCAATCCGAATTCGAGAGAGGCTCTAGATATTTTCTCCTCCGCTTTCTCAAGTTGGGCGCGTTTTTCAGCCGCAGCCTTTGCAGTGTCCTGCTTCACAAAGTCTTCAAAACGTTGCATGCGCTTCGTTACTTCTTGATCGAAGGGCTGCTGACATAATGGGCACTGTGCGCCGGAACCTACGTATGGAAACGGCTCGCCCGAATAGGCAATTTCGGTGGAGAAACGTCGAGCGGCTTCGAAAAGGCTCTTCCATGCTTGCTCTCCGGTGCCAGCAAGTAACGGCTCACCGGCTCTGAAATCAGTTGCAGCAACAGCTTCTGCTTTGAATGCAGCTTCGGCTTCGGCATCATAGGCCACGATCTTTGCTACAGCGGCGTCATTAACCCAAGCGTTTGCAGAGTCGATGCGTGAAATCAGCCCGTCAATGCGCTGTGCCGAGAGCCGCAGAGCCTTTGCCTTAGTTTTCGGGTCACTCTCGGCCAGCGTCTTGTCCAACTCAGTAAGTCGGTTTGTTTCATCGTCCGTAAGTGTGGCGAGTGCCGTTACCTTTTGAGAATCGGTGGCTGCACTGAGAGAAGCAATAATTTTACCGACAGCGGTGTCACCCAACAGATCGGCAAGAGTCGAGGTGTCGGTGTTGATCGCACCGATCTCTGTGTTCAAGCGTTGAATCAGTTCTGGCAGGACACGCCGTCCAAGATTTTCAACAATGTCGAGGCCATAGGGCAAATAAGCGACATCCTGTTCGGTATCTAGGTAGGCCCGTGCACACTTACCATCAAATACAGCAATTGTAGAAAGCTCGTCTGGTGGCGCATTATCTCGACTCCACTTCAACGAACTAGCGTGCCCGCTGATCTCGACATCAAAGATTGCCTCTGGAACGCTCGCCGCAGCCTTCGCATCAAAGGCATCCGGGTGAACGATTTCCGAAAGGTCACGGGCACGACAAGCCCGCTTCAATACCCGTGAGTAGCCAGACTTTCCGGAGCCGTTACCACCATATATCACGGTCATTCCGCTCGGCGCGAACTCAAGTTTTTGTCCGGGGGCAATCCGGTTCACGTGCTTGAGGTCTCGCATCGCTCGAAGCACGATGGGCGTTGAATTTACCACATAAGCAGGGAGGTGCTCCTGCGCAAGTGGCACTGGTTGCCAATTCTGTGGATCGGGCAATCCATGCGCCGATCTAAGCATGGCATATAGTTCATCGTAGTCCTGCTGGTCGAGCACCTCTTTTTGAAAGAGGCGGCGCACGGCATCGCGCTGCCATGGAGTGAGGTCCGTAGTGGCCCACGCGAGAATATTATTTAGTAGAGACACGATTTTGCATCCTATTAATTGGATCAATTCAAAAAACCCGCTACTTTTCATTCGATCCTTCAGCCTCGGCTGTTGGCGCACTCAACATGGATAGTTCCAACCCCGCTATCTCCTGCAACGACTTCCCCGCAATACCCTGCAAGTCGCCATACATTCCAACCGTCGCACCCATTACGCGCTCGATTTGCTCTTCCCATTTTGCCCATTGTTTCATGATGGCCTTGGGCTTTACGATCCCGATGAGTTCGAGTTCGAGTTTTTGTTTTTTGTCACGATGTGATAACAACTGTCTAATTATTAATTGTTTTATAGAAAATTCCGTTTTCGGATGTGATAAGAATTTCGCCTGTTATGCCCAATACGGGAGGTATTCGACAAACTTGTTGCTGCTATTCTCATCTTTACGTTTGATCCTTCCCAGGCGCAGCGTATCAGCAATCAGGTTGGTGATTGAATTCCGTTGTTTGTCGATCAGTTTAAAACGTTCGCGTAGCGTGGTGTTGGTCAACGTTTGGCCTGATAAGAATTGTAAAACCGCATGCTGATAAGTGGCTTCAACACGCTCTTGTAGAGACATGTCAGCAAACTTTTTTGGCGCATACAATGTTACTCTAAAGGCGTTTTCCATGGGGGTGAACACCACTGGCGGAAGACCAAAGAGTTCGATGCCTGCAACCACTTTCTGAAAACCGGTACCGCGCTCTTCACAATCCGGTAACGCCGGAATGCGGAGGCCAGCCCTTCGTTACGCGATTCCGGTGTGGTGCCGATCAAGCGGTCAACACGCTTGCCCGGCAGGAAGCTGCCGGGATTGGTGAATTCGATCCGGTCATCGAAGACTTCGATCATCGAGCCTGCACCGGTGATGCTGAAATCCTGATGGATAAGCGCATTGGCGATCAATTCACGCAAGGCAATTTCGGGATATACGCTGACTTCGGTACGCAAGGATTGCTGGATGACTTCCGAGCGCGGCAGTATGCGCTTGAGGTAGTTGATCAAGCCCTCGAAGCCGATGGCATAGCCGCGCTGCCCCATGTGTTCGTTAATCGTTTCAACCTTGTTCGTGCCCCGATAATGAATCACGCGGATGCGTTTGCGCTTGAGGTATTCGAACTGTTCCAGGTCGCGCGCGGCGGCAATGGCGCCGAGATTGGTGATGTAGTAGCCCTTGCCGTCCGGCACAAGCATTTTTTCATCGCACAGCCAGCGCATCAATTCCGCTTCATCATCGGGCAATTGACGTTGTAACAACGCTGCAATTTTTGCGAGGTCGAGCAGCTCGGTAATCTGACTGGCTCCCAGCAACGTGGAAGCGCGCAGTTCTTCCCAACGCGGCGCATGACCGTGCAGCATGAGCGCGCCAATCTCTTGCCGCGATGCCTTGCGTGTGGTGCCGCCTGAGCGTATCCACGATTCTTCAATTGATTTGCCACGGCGGTGCGCGGGTTTGGCTGTCTGCTCTGGAATGCGTATCAACAAAACGGAAACTCCACGATAGTCCACCACGGCGTGGTCAATGGCCAATGCCGGTTCGATAGCATCGCGCCCAATGTTCGCCAGCGTGTTGACGATCCAGGCAACGTCATCCTGATGCACGCCGACAAGCGCCGCATCAGCATCCCGGATACCGTAGGCCAGAAAACCGCCATTGGGGTGGTTGGCAAAGGCAATCAGATGCTCCGCGAGCCGGTTCTTTTCGGGCGACAAGCCGCCCTTCCAATCAATTTCGTTGATTTCATGGGGAACCGGCTCAAAGCCTTGAGCTAGGTATTCCAAAGCCGAGGCAATCCAGTGCTTATTCATTTGTCACCGTTTTGGGTTTTGGGTGTTATATTGCTTGCTTCCAGTGCAGGGAAGTCCAGCCCCTCAATTTCCTGCAACAACTTCCCCGTAATTCCCTGCAAGTCTCCATACATGCCCACCGTTGCTCCCATCACACGTTTAAGCTGCTTTTCGAACTGCTGGCGTGTTGCTGCGATGAGTGGAGCCGTCAAGGATTCGGTGAGCCTGATTTCCAAGGTGATAGCAGGTTCGGTCATGCTTCGTCTTCTCTGGGCTTCTTCACCACTTCGCCCAATAAACCACCTGCTTCACGCTCATCCAGCTCTAACTTTGGCGTTGCATTTTTCAGCCGTTTTTCGATTTCCTTGATGTGCTCTGCCGGAGGGATTTGTTCCGGCAGGGTGCCGCCAATGCGCTTGATGGCGTCGCGCACTTCCTTGCCGACCTGCTCGTGGGTCTGAATAGCTTGAGTCTGATTGCGAATGCCTTCGCGGGCCAGTTTGTCCCGCGTTTGCGTCATGCGGAACTGGTTGGCAGCCAGTTCGGTGGCATTCATTCGATCAAGCAGGTTGTCTTTTTCCGGGATAGCCTTGTGTGCCTTGATGGCTGCGCCGCCTAGACCACCATACAAGCCTTTGTAACCGGCATCGTGGAATACACCAAACATCTTGTTTTGCACACCGGCATCCTGTGCCGCTCCAGAGAGCGCCTTGAACTCTTCACTGGTTTGCTTGCGCAGATCCAGCCGCTCCATGTCGGCAGCAGCTTGGTCGCTAAGCTCCTGCCGACGAGCCTGGATGGCAAAGTATTTCTGGGCGTGGGCGATTTCCGGTTTGCGCGGATCGCCGTTCTGAGCAATGAGGTAACAGGCGAAGCGGGAGAGGTGGTAATCCTCGACTTGCCGTTGGCCGCCTTTGCCGACTTCGATCATTTTGCCGGCGTCGGCAAAATGATGCTTGGGATTATTGCCTGATGTTTCACATGAGGTCATTGCACGCTTGACAGCATCCTCAAAACGCCGCCACTGGCTGTATCCGAGCATGGGCTGCAAATCACGGGCGCTCCAGTATTCGGCTCCGTGCTCGTTGCTTTGCTTCAGTTCCTCAAAGGATTGTGTGCCATGCATTGGTAATTGCTTGTCCATCATCGTCCCCCTCGTTAGCCCCTTCCACGAATTATCATTTCCAAATCCCTCGAATTCGATAGGTTTAGAAATGCCATGGTATTTTTTGGGATTAGAGTAACTATTCCTTTTCCATCCGACCTTGAATGCCGCAATATCGCCGCCACTTCCTGCTCTAATTAGTTGCCGTAGCGCATAAGCTAGGGGCAGGTCCCGAATCACGAATTAGAAACAAAGAAAACACCCATTGATCATTGGGTCGCGCATCAATTATCTATTCACCCGTATACCCAAGGTCGGATCGAGAATTAAGAATGCTACGGGTGGAATTCACCTCTTTTATTCTCAACTCGCGCTGACCCCGAGTGCGCAAAAGTTGCACATCTAAGTTGAATCCGCCATTTTATTTAATTTCAACTTCATTGGGTATTCTGCGTGCTTCATCTTCAAGCATGATCGGTATACCATCTTTGATCGCAAAAGCGAGCCGATCAGGCTTGCAGATCAACTCCTTGTCTTCTTTTTTGTAAATGAGTGGCCCCTTGCATAGGGGGCACACCAGGATATCCAGTAATCTTGCATCCATAATTTTCCTTATTGGTAATAATTTTAGGCTAATAAGTTATTCCGTGCTTATCGGGTTGTCTCCCAAAACTACTAGGGATAGTATTAATATTAAATGGAAACATACTACATATAGTAGTCTTGGGCGCTAACCCGATAAGCGCGGGTTATTCTATAACTTACTGAGTATGTCATCCAACTGATCCAGACTGGTATAGTGAATCACTATATTACCTTGGCCATTTTTTTTTGGTTTAATAGCCACTTGCGCACCGAGGCGTTCGGATACATCTTCTTGTAATCGCAGGAGATCTCTATCTGGTTTTTTTACTTTTTTGGCGGATGGGTGTTCAATTTGGTTAACCAGTTTTTCTGTTTCACGGACTGAGAGTTGCTTTTGCGCAATCAGGTTGGCTATTTTAATTTGTTCTGCGGGTGCCAGTGACAGTATGGCGCGTCCATGCCCCATTTCAATTTTACCCTGCATCATGAGTTCCTGTACCGGTGCTGACAGATTAAGCAGGCGCAATAAGTTGGAGATCGTGCTGCGTGAATTGCCAAGCGCCTGACCCGCCGTTTGGTGGGTCATACCAAACTCATTAATCAAACGTTGAATACCCATGGCTTCTTCCAAGGGGTTCAGATTTTCACGTTGTATATTTTCAATCAGCGACATGGCGAGCGCTGATTCATCAGCTACTTTTCGTATTAGAGCCGGGACTTCGGCTAGTCCGGCTAATTGGGCAGCGCGCCACCTTCTTTCACCGGCGATAATTTCGTATTGATCCGCGCCGACGGGCCGTACCAGGATAGGCTGCATGACACCTTGTGCTTTGATGGATTCAGCCAATTCTGCCAAAGCAATAGGGTCCATGTTTGTTCTGGGTTGATATTTACCGGGTTGTAACTTGGAGACTTCAAGAATCTGTAATGATTCCTCTGGAATATCGACACTGCCATTGCGTGACAGTAAAGCATCCAGTCCTCTTCCCAGTCCTTTTTGTTTTGCCATTTTATTGATTCCTTAATTTTGTCACTGAGTATCCAGACTACTCATAAAGAATTTAAGCATTGAGTATTTCTTTAGCAAGTTCGAGATAAGCCTGTGCGCCTTTTGATTGTCCATCATGATAAAGAACGGGCAGCCCAAAACCGGGTGCTTCAGCCAGACGTACATTGCGCGGGATCACAGTGCGATAAACTTTATCACCAAAGTGTTTCTTCAATTGGTCAGAAACTTGTTGTGCAAGGATACTGCGTGGATCGAACATAGTGCGCAGCAGTCCTTCAATATGTAGATTAGGATTAAAATTTTTGCGCACTTTCTTAATGGTATTGACCAGGTCACTGAGACCTTCCAAAGCATAATATTCGCACTGCATGGGAATCATCACGGCCTGAGCAGCACATAAGCCATTGAGTGTCAGCAAGTTTAAAGCGGGTGGGCAATCGATTAAAATATAATCATATTCGTGTTCAATGGCTTCGAGTGCAGTTTTTAAACGTGCTTCCCGCTGGGGTAAATCAACCATTTCAACTTCAGCGCCGGCTAAATCTCGGTTAGCGGGTATCAAGTCGTATTTACCCTGCGTGCCGACAATGCGCGTGGCTTGTATGGACTCATCACCCAACAAAACATGATAAATCGTGATTTTAATCGTTTGCTTGTTCGTGCCGCTGCCCATTGTTGCGTTGGCCTGTGGATCGAGATCGATCAGTAAAACACGTTTTCCTGAAGCGGCCAGGCTTGCTGCCAGATTTACACTGGTTGTGGTTTTTCCAACACCACCTTTTTGATTGGTAATGGCAAGAATTTTCGTCAAGGTATTAGCTCCTGTATTCATTTAGCTGAATCAAAGCTGCGATGTGTTTTAATTAGAGGTTGCTAATTTTTTAATGATAACCAGTTGCCTGGCTGCGTTAAGACCCGGCACAGTCAGTGACACGATCTTTTCAATATAAAACGGCGCATGAATTTGCTTGAGTTCATTGTCTGAACAGTTTGCTTTCATAGCGGCCCATCTACAGCCTGCGTTATTTTCCACAGCTAATTGGGTTAACTGTATAAACTCACCCAAATTAGAAAATGCGCGAGTAATGACGGTATCAACCTCTTTATCTTCCCGAAAATCCTCTATGCGTTTTGCAATGACTTCAACATTCTGTAATGCCAATTCAATTTTAACTTGCTGTAAAAAAGTTGCTTTTTTTTGATTGCTTTCTACCAGTGACACATGCCAATCCGATCTTGCCAGAGCAATCGGTATCCCAGGCAAACCCGCCCCACTGCCAACATCGATAATCCCGGGGCCTTTGATATGGGGCAGCACGGCCAAACTATCCATCACATGCTGATAGAGCATGTCTTGCGGATTCCTGATGGCGGTTAAATTATGTATCCTGTTCCATTTTTCGATACGCAATAAATATTGCTGGATCAGTTCGTGGAGTGGCTTCTCCTGTTGTGTGAAATCATATTCAAGCGCCTGTAAGCTCTGCGTAATCTGCTTTAGCAGGCTCATGCACTTTGTTTCTTAACATTAACACCCAATCCACGCTTTAGATGCACCAATAATAAGGATATGGCGGCAGGTGTTACGCCAGAAATCCTGGAAGCCTGACCAATGGTTTCCGGCTTATGTTGATTCAGCTTTTGCTGCACTTCATTGGAAAGTCCTTTAATCACGCCATAATCAATATCTTTTGGAAGCATCGTATTTTTATATTGTGCCTGGCGGGATACTTCTTCCTGCTGACGTTGAATATAGCCATGATACTTGGCCTGTATCTCAACTTGTTCAGCCACTTGTGCATTGGCTACAGGCGTGCCTGTACCGGGTAATGTCATCAGCGTGGTATAGGTGACGTCGGGGCGCCGCAATAACTCGGTCAAGGTATATTCCCGCTCCATTCCTTTACCCAGAACGCGTAGGGCATCATGTTCTGGTAATGTATCCGGCAACAGACGGATTGAATTGAGTCTTTGTTGCTCTTGCTGGATCGCTTTCTGTTTATGAGTAAAAGCAGTCCAGCGCACATCATCCACCAGACCAAGCTTCCTGCCCATTTCAGTCAAGCGCAAATCGGCATTGTCTTCACGTAATTGCAAACGATATTCCGCGCGACTGGTAAACATCCGATAAGGCTCTGTTACCCCGGAAGTCACCAGATCATCAACCAGAACGCCTAAATAGGCTTCGTTCCTTTGCGGCAGCCACGCCTCCTGCTCCTGAATTTTCAGGGCAGCATTAACGCCGGCCAATAACCCTTGTGCAGCAGCTTCTTCATAGCCGGTTGTGCCGTTGATTTGTCCGGCAAAGTACAGGTTTTCGATGGTTTTGGTCTCGAGCGAGCGTTTCAGGTTGCGCGGGTCAAAATAATCATATTCGATGGCATAGCCAGGTCGCGTGATATGTGCCTTCTCAAGGCCGGCTATGGAATGAATCAGCTTAACCTGTACTTCAAACGGCAGGCTGGTCGATATCCCGTTGGGGTATATTTCATTCGTGCCCAGACCCTCCGGTTCGAGAAAAATGGAATGCGATTCCCGGGCAGAAAAACGCACCACCTTGTCTTCGATCGAAGGACAATAGCGCGGGCCAATGCCTTCAATTTTACCGCTGTACAACGGGGAATCCACTAAACCATCACGAATAATTTCATGGGTAACTCTATTAGTATTGGTGATCCAGCAGGATATCTGTTGCGGATGCAGAATGTCTGCGCCTATCAATGAAAACACGGGGGTTGGTTGATCTCCGGGCTGCTCCTGGAGTTTTGCATAATTCATGCTGCGGCCATCAATACGCGGCGGCGTGCCGGTTTTCAGCCGCCCTGCCGGAAATTCCATTTCGCGCAGCCTTTGCGCCAGTGTGATGGACGGCGGATCGCCCGCTCTGCCCGCCTTGAAATGGGTTTTGCCAATATGCGCCAATCCCGCCAGAAACGTGCCGACGGTCAAGATGACTGCGCGCGCATGGATCTTGATATTGAGTTGCGTGACCACACCGAGCACCCGACCCTGCTCAAGGATCAGATCGTCCACCGCTTGCTGCATTACCCACAGATTGGGCTGGTTTTCAATACGCCTGCGAATGGCCTGTCGATAAAGTACCCGATCCGCCTGCGCGCGTGTAGCCCTGACGGCAGGGCCTTTGCTGGCATTAAGGATGCGGAACTGAATGCCAGCTTCATCGGTAGCCATTCCCATTACGCCACCCAAAGCATCAATTTCCTTTACCAGATGACTTTTTCCAATGCCACCAATCGACGGATTGCAAGACATCTGACCAATCGTTTCGATATTGTGCGTGAGCAAAAGCGTTTTGTGCCCCATGCGTGCAGCCGCCAACGCCGCTTCAGTCCCGGCATGTCCACCACCAACGACGATAATCTCAAATTCCGTGTGACTGCTCATAGTGCTAAAACCTGCGATATTCTTACGAGTAACTAATAATTTCTTGACTGCAGGAAGGATTCTTAACAGAAATGTTTCACGTGAAACCTTTTTACAGCATCAGCAGATAAAAGGTGTGATTTCCAGGCTGCTATTATAGGTGTAGCTGAATAATGAACGCAAGTTTATGTTTTGTATTTTAGTTGAAAAGCTCTCTGATTCGTCAATGAATCAGCAATAGTAGTACAGGCCTGTATTGCGGGTGAGTTGTGGGTCAAATGTCATGGATAAATGCCTGTTAGGCTGTCCGAGAATAGCCTAACAGGCAAAATTTTCGCTGTCTGTTTTGTACGTTAGGCTTCCAATAAAAAACGCCTACAGGAAGTAGAAACCAGAACATAAACAATATGTTCTGGTATAATTACGCTATCATTCACCCATCGATAGCAGCATGACAGTTCCTTTCAAAGCCAATCCAATAGAATTTCATCAACACCAGCTTTTTCCAGTTCATATTTTTGATCTACTACCCAAAGATCATGAATGTTATCTCTATGCCGATCTTTTTCAGCAGCTCGATACCCATGGCATTGAAAGCCACTACAGTATCAAAGGTCAACATGTGTATCACCCCAAACGGATTATATCTATTTTGATTTATGTTTATAGCCATAAGTATCTACACAAGTTCGCCCGAAAAATGGCATGATGACGGATGATTTTAAAAAACATTAGCGGAGTAGATCCGCGCCTCATCAAACGCCATCAGCAGTTGGTGCTTGAACACATGAATTCAAGCGAACCTCTGAGTGCGGGGTTGAAGGCATTGCCGAACAAAATCAGCAGTTTTGCCAGCACCCAGGCGGTTCTATGGAAACGAATCTGTCAGCTTGGCGGGGTGCTGATTTTATATAATGTTAATTATACGCAAATGTGTGAACCATATTGATCAATCTTATC
>CXWL01021100.1_pt1 | contig 21259 bp, 17 predicted proteins | sample 590931 | NCBI WGS metagenome assembly CXWL01 (sample SAMEA3498368, study PRJEB10139) | groundwater metagenome | biome: water well; material: biofilm material | place: Germany | collected 2015-04-27 | reverse complement strand
CATCAAGAAGGCCGTGTCGGGGTAGCTGAAGCTGATCGGGCTGTCCGAGAACGTAATGTCCCAATGCCGCCGCGACACACCGAGCGTACCGGCGCCCATCATGAAGAGCGAGATGCCGGCAACCCCGATGGCGAAGAGATAGATCTGCCACTTAGCTAGCGTCGGCCAGATGACCTCGCGCTGGAAGATCAGCGGGATCAGCAGGTAGGTCGCCCCCATGAACGCGAGCGTCGTCCCGGCGACGACCGTGCCGTGGAAGTGGCCCGGCACATAAAGCGTGTTGTGCAGCATGATGTTCAGCTGCTCGGTGCCCAGCATCACGCCCGAAATGCCGCCCAGGAAGCCGAAAAGAACGAGCGAAAGGAACATGCCCGCAAAGGCGGGATTGCCCCACGGCGCGTTGCGCAGCCAGCCGAACACGCCTTTGGTGAAGCCGTTCTTACGCTGCGCGGCCTCGATCGCGCCCGGAACCGTCATGCCGTGGATCAACGAGCCCAGAACGGCCAGATACATCATATAAGAGGTGTTGACGATCTTCCATTCCGAGCTCAGGCCCGGCTCGACCAACAAATGGTGAGCCGATGCCAATTGGAGAAACAGGATATACATGAAGAAGGCCATGCGGCTGACCTTCTCCGACAGCGGCTTGGCGCCGACCGTCACCGCCGCGATCAGATACCAGAGTGCGACCTGCGCCGACATATTGATCTGCTGCGAGGAGTGGCCCATGGCCCACCACACCAGCTTGTACATCAGCGTATCGATTTGCGTGATGTAACCAAGCGACCAAAGCCACGTCGGAATCAGAATGATCGCGCCGGAGGCAAGGGTAAAGACCGCGATGATGCACGCCGTGAGCGCGCCGAAGGTGACGAGAGGAATTGATCCTTCATAAGTCTTCTCGTCTTTCGCGATGACCAAAGTGCCTAGAAACACACAGCAGCCGATCACCGCCCCCACGGCGAAGATGATGAGCCCCAAATAGAAATTGGGGTGCGCCTTCATCGGAACGTACGAGGTGAACATCACGCTTGAGTCGCCTTGCAGCACGGCGATGTTGGTGAGAACCCCGCCGACGACCATCAGGCCGAACCCGGCCCACGCCCATCGCGGCGCTGCGATCCGGCTGGAAAGTATGACGGCGGACGCGAAATAGAGCACCGCCATCTCGAAAAAGATGATCCATAGGAGGAGGACGTCGAGACCGTGCGCGGTGAGGACGAGGTAGAACCAATCGGCGTCGAGGAGGTGCACCGCCGGCCAGCGCGTGAGCGCGACCAAAAGACCGAACAGTCCGCCGAGCGCCAGAAAGATGACAGCGGCGACCGCGTTCGCTTTGATCAAGCGCTCGGCGGCGAGATCCACTTTGAGACCGGTCGCGGGACAAGTTCGAAACTTTGTTGCCAGGGTTCCGATCCATCCGGATTGTGTAGCAGCGGTAGCCATTGGGCGTTCCCCACCTATTCGACGACGTGGATACGGCCGACCATAGTGTGATGGCCGAGCCCGCAGAATTCGTTGCAGACGACACTGAACTCGCCCGCCTGCGTCGGCGTGATCGTCACGACATGCTCTAGGCCCGGGTGAACCTGGATATTGATCCCCGTCGGCTGCAGCGAGAATCCGTGCTGATAGTCGAGTGCAGAAAGGTGCAGGCGGTAGCTTTGTCCCTTCTGCAGTTCCAGCACCGGCCACCATTGCCAGAGCCGCGCAAGCATGTAGGCCTCGCCCCCCGGCGGCGGTTTGGCGACCGGGAATCCGGTGTCACCTTCCTCGCGCACCTTGTACTTCTCGGCGAAATCGTTCGTACGCTGCTCGAAGGTGGCTGGATCGATGCGATAGACCTCGGGTGAGAGATTTTGCCCGCCCTCGAGGTGCCAATAGATCATCATGAAGAACATGATGAGGCCCCAGACAAAGGCCACGGCGATCCAAACGAGTTCGCCTCTGGCGACGGGTTCGTTCCACCAGATGCGATTCTCGGGCGGGTGAATTGCCATGCAACTCTCCTATTTCGCGATTGGAATCTGCAAAATCTCCATGAGGCCCCATATGAGGTAGATCACGGCGGGCATGGTGATGCCGAGGAACAGAAGCAAGAACGGGTTGTCGAGTAGTCGCTGCATTGCGGGGATGCGTTCCGGCAAAGTCGCGGGTGAAATTGTCTTCTCTTCGCTCATTGTCGTCTCCCTGCGATCAGATGAGCCGCGCCGGCTTCTTCGTCTCGCTACTTTGTTGCTGTCTTGAGATAGGCGATCAGATCCTCGATCTCGTCCTGCTTCTTTAGGCCCACGAATGTCATCTTGGTCCCCGACACGAGTGCTTTGGGGTTCGCGACGAACGCTTTCAGCTTGTCCTCGTTCCACACGATTCCGGACGACGTCATGGCGCTGGAATAAGTGTACCCGGCAGCCGTGCCCGCTTTACGTCCGAAGATGCCTTTAAGAGACGGCCCGATCTTGTTCTGCGCGCTGGACGCCTCATGACAAATCTTGCACTTGGCGAAGGCCTTTTGGCCTTTCGCGACGTCACCGGTGGCGCCTGCGCTGCTCGCAAAGAGGACTGATATGGCAGCGGCTGCGAGCGCCCGTCGAAGCGGGGGCAGTTTGGCGTGGCGCATGACATCTCTTCGCGAGATTGAATTGGCCCTTTTCGAACATTGCCGCGCTATGGCGGCCTTCGCCTTGATCTGAATCAACGCTCGAACCATATCGTCCGTAAACCAGGGGATTGATTGTTGATCGCCTGTCCAGCGGCGACGCCCGTCGGACCTCATCGATCTTGATTTGAGTCAACGTCTAACGGCGCAGCACGGTTCAAATGATTTGGCGCCGCTTACGGCCTCAACGACACGATGCGAGGGAGACATCATGAGCACTCGTCCACGGCTTCGCTCCACGCCGCTGCTACTCTGCGCGGCGCTTCTCACTCTGTCCCCATTGATTCTTTCCGGTTGCGGACGAAGCGGTGACAAGTCGGAGGCGACGCCGGCGACCGACGGCACCGGAGGGTCCGCCAAAGGTGATTTCGGGCCGCCGGAGGGCCAGCCGATCAAGGCTGTGCTCACCTCGCCGCCGCAGGTGCCGCCGGCCACTAATCGCACGAAACCCGCGAAGGTAATCGTCGAACTCGAAGTGCGTGAAGTCGAGAAGGAAATCTCTGAAGGCGCCAAGTATACGTTTTGGACGTTCGGAGGAACCGTTCCGGGAAGCTTCATCCGCGTGCGCCAAGGCGACACGGTGGAGTTTCATCTGAGGAATCACCCGGACAGCAAGATGCCGCACAACATCGACTTGCACGGCGTCACGGGGCCGGGCGGTGGGGCCGCCTCGTCATTCACGGCGCCCGGCCATGAATCGCAATTCACGTTCAAAGCGCTGAACGAAGGCCTGTACATCTATCACTGCGCTACCGCCCCGGTGGGTATGCATGTGGCGAACGGCATGTACGGATTGATCCTGGTGGAACCGCCTGACGGGTTCAAACCGGTGGACCATGAGTATTATGTCGTGCAAGGAGACTTCTACACGGTCGGCAAATACCGGCAAAAAGGTCGCCAAGGCTTCGACATGCAAAAGGCGATCGATGAGAACCCAACGTATGTCTTGTTCAACGGTTCGGAAGGCGCGCTCGTCGGTCCGAACGCCTTGACGGCCAAGACCGGTGAAACGGTGCGTTTGTTCATCGGCAACGGCGGTCCGAACCTCGTGTCGAGTTTCCACGTCATCGGCGAGATTTTCGATAAAGTGTGGTTTGAGGGCGGTACGCGCTTCCAGGAAAACGTACAGACGACGTTGATCCCGGCGGACGGAAGCGCCATCGCCGAGTTTCGTGTGGAAGTGCCCGGAAAATACGTTTTGGTGGATCACTCGATCTTCCGCGCCTTCAACAAAGGTGCGCTGGCGATCCTGCAGGCTGAGGGCCCAGAGCGCAAAGATATCTATTCGGGTAAAGAGCTAGACGCGACGTATCTCGGCGACAAGGCGGACAATCTCGCCGCGGTGGGCGTGGCGGCGACTGCCCACGAGCAAGGCACGCTCACCATGATGCAGCAGGTCGACGCGGGCAAAGCGCTGTTCAACGGCACGTGCTCGGTTTGCCACCAATCCAATGGCGTTGGCGTGCCAGATGTTTTCCCCCCACTCGCGCGGTCCGACTTTTTGCTTAAGGACAAAAAGCGGGCGATCGACGTCGTTCTAAACGGCCTCACCGGGCCTGTGACCGTGAACGGCAAGAGCTTCAACTCGGTCATGCCGCCGATGAGCCAGCTCAACGACGACGAAGTTGCCAACATTCTCACCTACGTGACGAACAGTTGGGGCAACAAGGGCCTGGCCGTGACCAAGGAGGAAGTTGCGAAGGTGCGTGCCTCGACGGCGCGGCCCGCGGGCGCGGCGAAGTGATCGCACGCCAGGGCACCCGGCGCGAAAACAATGATGGTGTGCGATGAGACTCGCGTATGCCTCGTGCCTCGTCTTTCTCGCGGCTGCGCTTCCCGGCGCAGGCCGTGCGGCGGATCAGGCTGCGTTGGGTCCGGGGCGCTTCGTCTCCGTGCTGCCGCCAGCGCCCGATCAGCCGGACGCAACCATCAATCGCTTTCGCCTCGACCGGACGCCAGTCACGAACGCGCAGTTCCTCGCCTTCGTTAAGAAGCGGCCGAAATGGCGCCGCGATCGCGTCGCGCGGCTGTTTGCCGATGCGCAGTATCTTTCGCATTGGCGCAGCCCGGACGAATTGGGGCACATGGCGCTACCCTCGCAGCCCGTCACCCATGTCAGTTGGTTCGCGGCCAAAGCGTTTTGTGAGGCACGTAAAGCACGTCTGCCGACGTGGTACGAATGGGAATACGCCGCAGCCGCGGACGAAAAGTCTCCCGACGCGCGGCGCGATCCGGTCTGGCGCCAGCGCATTCTAAGTTGGTACGCAGAGACGTCGTCGCATGCGCTGGCCAAAGTCGCGCAATCACCCGCCAACTATTACGGCGTCCGTGACTTGCACGAACTGGTGTGGGAGTGGGTGCTCGACTTCAATGCATTGCTGGTGAGCAACGACAGCCGCGAACAAGGCGGCGGCGATCGTTCGCGCTTCTGCGGTGAGGGTGCGCTGAACATGGCCGACCGCGAGAATTACGCGGTGCTGATGCGCATTGCGTTTCTGTCGTCGCTGCAGGCGAACAACACCACCGGAAATCTCGGATTTCGCTGCGCAACGGAGGCGCCATGATGAATCTGCGGCTTATGTCGGCCGTCGCCCCCGGTCTCGCGGCTGTGGCCGGCCTCTTGTTGCTCGCAGCCGCTGCCGTCGGCGCGCCCCAGGACCATCACCATGAGATCATGCCGTCCGGCGAAACGGTGCCGGGAGAGTCGATCTATCAACTGCAGGCTGACCTGACCGATCAGAACGGCAAACACACGACGCTTGCCGCGTCGCACGGGCGCCCAACCTTGATCACGATGTTCTATGCCTCTTGTCAAAGCATATGCCCGGTGCTGGCAACGACGCTGCAGCGCATGGAAAGGGAACTGACGCCGGCCGAGCGCGAGCGGCTGCGCGTGACAATGATCAGCTTCGATCCTGAGCGCGACACCGTGCAGGTCTTAGCCAAATTCGCAGAGTCCCACGGGATCAACGGCGAACGTTGGCGCCTTGCCCGCGCGTCCGGCGATACCGTGCGCGACATCGCGGCGGCACTAGGCATCCGCTACCGCCCGCTCCTTGACGGTGGTTTTTCTCATTCCGCGACGATCATCCTGCTTGATGCGGACGGCGTAATCCGCGCACGAACCGAGAGTCTGCAACAGCTCGATGCGCAGTTCATGCAAACTCTGCGCACACTGCTCGGGGCCGCATGACTTTCGACGGTCCAATATTTCGCAGTCGCGAGCAGTGTGTCGGCGAGTTTGCGCGCAATTTGGACACCATATAGCGGTGGAATTACCCGTCACACTAGAGCGCAGCGGTTGATCCAGCGCGCTTGTCGAACCTCGACCGCCGCCGGACGGGCGCTTGCTGCGGCTCATCCGGAGTTCATTCGTCACGATTCCCGTACCCAAAGCCCGGTATCGATTGCCGACTCAACGAGAGACTTTAATGTGATGGCACATCGCGCCCGTTCGCCCTCTGGGGCGGGAGATGTGCGCGCGAGCACAATTTGGCAGCGAGCGACTCATGTGGTGAGACGGCGCGCGATGAGATTGCGATGGGTCTCATTTGTTCCCGAATAGATACTTGCCGCGCGGGTCGCCAAGTATTTCTTCACGGCGAAGGTGCCCTCCGCCACGTACGCAGGATCGCTGCCGCACGACGCGGGCGCCGCAAGCGAACCCACGGCGTCGAGCGCGACTTCGGCGACCCTTTGGTGCAGTTCCGACGCAAGCGTCTTCATCATGGACGCTTGCATGTCGCTGATGCCGTCCTGTTCGGTCGCAGTCAATATTGACAATTCGACGGCTTCGAACGTCTCGATCTGGCGCTTCACGTCGCTCAACTTGAGCATCAGGGAGCAGTCGTGGCGCGCGTGGTTGGCGGTCGCGGCGGCAGCGCGACGAAAGGCCCGGCGCAACAATCCGGTCGTCGTATTGCTCGAGCGCGCAAAGCGCATCAGCAAACGGGCTGCCATCCATCCTTCGTTTTCCTGCCCGACCCGGTCGGCAACCGGCACGCGCACGCCATCGAAACGGACTTCGCAAAACTCGTCTTCTCCGGCGATTGAGCGGATCGGCGTGGCTGTAATGCCCGGCAAAGACATGTCGATCAGCAGGAACGTGATGCCGGCCTGCGGTCGCACGCCCCCCGCTGTGCGCACAAGAGCGAACATTCGAGTGGAAATGTGCGCGCCCGTCGTCCAGATCTTCGATCCGTTGACGACGTATTGGTTGCCGACGCGCTCCGCCCGCGTCTGCAGAGCGGCGAGATCGGATCCCGCGCCGACCTCAGAAAATCCCTGGCACCACAAATCGCTGCCGTCGAGGATCGGAGGCAAGTACTTGTCCCGCTGCTCCCGCGTTCCCATCGCGATGAGCAGCGGTCCGACGTTCCGGATACCGCCGGCGAACAGGATGGGCGCGTCGTTCTCGGCGCACTCGCGCTCGAACATGAGCCGCTGCGCCGGCGACCAGCCGGTGCCGCCGAAAGCAACCGGCCACGCGGGTGCGATCCAGCCCTTTTCGTAGAGGCGGCGATGCCATACCCGGCAGGCCCCGATCTCGGAGTGGACGCCAACCGTGTTACGGCCCGCGCGCCGCAAGTCCTCGGACAGCGCGGTCGATAGAAACCGGCGCACGTCGCTCACGAATTCGCTGGAAACTCGCCAAGGGTTCGATTGTACGGGCATAGCTCATTGAATTCTGGCCGAGTTCGCGGACGGCGACTTGATTCAAGTCAATGCCCTCTATTTCCAAAACTGACAAATTGTCAGTCGTGGGGAAATCAACGGCCACGGCGCCTGCCGCGAGCCAAGGAGGCGCTCATGCTTGACCGGCCAATGAAGCCCACCCTCGACACTTGGTCGCCAACGCTCCTCGATCCACCGGCGACCGACATCGAGGCCGGCCTGCGCGATGCGCTCCACAAGTTCGCTGCCGATGTGATGCGTCCCGTGGGACGCGCGCTCGATCGCATGACGCCGGAGGAGGTGGTCGCACCCGGCTCGCCGTTCTACGCTATACATGAGCAATACCGCGCGTTTGGGATCAGCCAGGCCGCAATGGCGGAGCTGCCACCGCAGGACGCCGCGCTGCTGCAGTCGATGGCGTATGAGGAGTTGGGGTGGGGCGACTCCGGCCTTGCGATCTCGATCGGCGTCAACGGGATGCCGGCGTCGGTCGCGCGGGCTATCGGTGCGCCGGAATTCGCCGAACGCTTTCCCGAAACGAAGTTCGGTTGTTGGGCCATCACCGAACCCGACCACGGCAGCGACATGTTGGACTCAACGCGCCAAGCGTTCGCGTTCAACGGCAAATATGGGGGGCCGAGTTGTGTGGCGCGTGTCAGCGGCGACAGCATCGTGCTGTCTGGGCAAAAGTCCGCATGGGTGTCGAACGGCGCGGTCGCGGAGCAAGCGGTTCTGTTCTGTGCCTATGACGACGGTAAGGCGGGCTTCCGAGGCTGCGTTCTTTACGTGCCGCTCGACGCGAAAGGCGTGAGCAAAGGGAAGCCGCTCGACAAGATGGGGCAACGCGCTCTGCCGCAGGGCGAAATCTTCTTCGACGACGTGAGGCTCCCCAAGGACTGTCTCGCCGCTGATCCCGACGACTATCACGATGCGCTGTACGCAACGCTGTGCGTTGCCAACAGCGGCATGGGGTCGTGCTTCGTCGGCGTCGCGCGCGCCGCTTACGAGCACGCGCTCGAATACGCGCATGAGCGCAAGCAGGGCGGCGTCCCGATCATTCAGCACCAGAGCGTGAGATCGCGCCTTTTCGGAATGTACCGCAAGGTCGAAGCAGCGCGCGCGTTAGCGCGGCGCGTCGTCGTGCACAATGCGACCGCGCCTATGCCCGCCCTCCAGGGTGCGATCGCGTCCAAGATCACCGGCACGCAAACGGCGTTCGAGGTGGCAAGCGAAGCGGTGCAGATCTTCGGCGGCGCCGGCATGTCGCGCGAATACCCGATCGAGAAGCTATTGCGCGACGCGCGCGCCTCGATGATCGAAGACGGCTGCAACGAGCTCTTGGCGATCAAAGGCGGCTCGCAGTTGGTGCGTCAAGAGCGTGCGAACTAGAGGAGAGACTGAGGATGGCGCACGCCTTCATCGCCGGTGTCGGCATGACGGACTTCGGTAAATTCCCCGACCGCGGTCTGAAGTCGCTCGCAAGCGAGGCAATCGTGGCGGCCCTTGCCGATGCGGGCTTGCGTCCCATCGACGTTGAAGCCGCCTACATGGGCAATGCCGCTGCTCCTCTGATCACGGGGCAAGTCATGATCGCGGGGCAGGTGATCCTGCGCAGCCTCGGTATAGGCCGCATCCCGGTCGTCAATGTCGAGAATGCATGCGCAACGTCGGCAACAGCCTTTCAACAGGCGGAACGAATGATCGCTTGCGGCCAATACGATGTCGTTTTGGCGGCGGGGTTCGAGAAGCTGTTCCACAAGGACAAGTCGCGCACGTTTGCGGTGTTTATGGGCGCGATCGACGTGGAAGGTATTCCGCAATTCCTGGCTTCGCTTACAAACGCCGAGAAGCAGAAAAGCGAGGGCGAGAGCGGCGGCGAGAAGCGTTCTGTCTTCATGGACATCTATGCCGCCGCTGCACGCCGCCATATGGAGCGCTACGGCACGACCGCGCGTCACTTCGCCATGGTGTCGGCGAAGAACGCCTACCACGGCAGCCTAAATCCGCATGCGCAATATCGGGATGTCCTGAGCGTCGATGAAGTCTTGGCCGCGCCGACCGTTGCCCCACCGCTGACATTGCCGATGTGCGCGCCGATCGGCGACGGTGCCGCCGCAGTCGTGCTGGTGTCCGAACGTAAAGCCCGGGCTATGGGTTTGAAAGACGGCGTGCGAGTGCGCTCTAGTGTGCTGGCGTCCGGATGGGACGGCTCAGGCACGAATGACGAGTCGGTCGTCGATTACGCGTCGCGGAAAGCATATGAGGCGGCCGCGATTGATCCTCGCGACATCAATGTCGTCGAATTGCATGACGCGACGGCTCCCGCCGAAATCCTCTGCTACGAGTCCATGGGCCTCGCGAGGAAGGGCGAGGGGGCACGGCTGATCGAGGAAGGCGCCACGCGGCTCGGCGGGCGCGTTCCCGTCAACACATCCGGCGGCCTTCTGCGCAAGGGTCATCCGGTCGGCGCGACGGGCGCCGCGCAGATCTACGAACTGTGTGAGCAGCTACGTGACCGCGCCGGCGAGCGGCAGGTCCAGGGTGCACGCATCGGCGTCGCAGAAAACGGCGGCGGTTTCATCGGCGCGGACGCAGCCGCGACCGTCGTCACCGTCCTTGAGAAGACAGGGTGAACGCCATGGCGGAGATGCAGCCCCCCCATGTCCTGCCGATCCTTGCGCATACGATCCGCGCGCGCGCGCGAACGCACGGCGATTTTGATGTTCTGACCTTCGTCGAAATCGCGCCTGATGGCAGCTTCGTCGACGAGAAACGAACTTACGATCAGCTGTGGCGGCGGGGCTGCGCGTTGGCGCACGTGTTGGTGAAGAAAGGCGTCAAGGCCGGCGACCGGTTCGCGCTCATCATGCAGAACCATCCGGAGTTCGTCGAAGCGATGGTCGCCGCATCGATCTTGGGGGCCGTGTTCGTGCCGGTCGATCCTCGGGCGAAGGGTGAGAAGCTTGTCTACATGCTCGATTTCGCGGAATGCAGCGGCGCGATCGTGGCTGACTATGCATGGGCGGATTTCGCTGAGGCTCTGCCGCGGCTCAACCGCTTGAAGTGGATTGCCACACTTGGCACGCCTGCCAGTGCATCAGGCGACGCGAACGTGTTCAGGCTTCGGGAGGCACTCGATCGGAGCAGTGGTGCCGACATGGAAATAGTCTCGACCGATCCCGATGCGACGATGCAGTTGCTCTACACCTCGGGCACCACAGGGGATCCGAAGGCGATTGTGGCCACCCATCGGCGGTTTGTCGAAGCGGGTATGCTCGGGTTGATGCTGGGCCTCAAGAGCGACGATCGGCTCTACACCGGCTTATCGCTCACGCACGCCAACGCACAGCTGATTACGCTCGGTATGGCGATCCAGATGGGAATCCCAGCCGTGATCAGCCGCAAGTTCACGAAGTCGCGGCTTTGGGACATCACGCGCAAGTACGGTTGTACGATCTTCAACCTCCTGGGCGGCATGACGGTCGAACTCTACAGCCAGCCGCCGCAGCCGAACGACGCGGACAATCCCGTGCGCATGGTGCTGTCCGCCGGGATGCCGGCCGCGCTTTGGGAGAATTTTGCCAAACGCTTCGGCGTCCAAATCTTCGAGTTCTATGGTGCAGCCGAAGGGGGACTGACCTTGAACCCGCCGGGCGTCGGACCGATCGGCAGCGTCGGTAAGCCACCGCCAAACCTTGAGCTGGCGATTCTCGACGACGACGGCAGTCCGGTTCCTGCGGGCGAGCCCGGTGAGATTTGCTTTCGCTCTGCCACGGGTGGCACGACCGCTGTGCGTTATCTCAAGAACGACGACGCATCGAAGAGGAAGACGGCGCAAGGGTGGTTGCATTCCGGCGACATCGGCCACGTTGACGCAGCCGGCTGGCTCTACTTCGACTATCGCAAGGGTGACGGAATCAGGCGAAACGGCGAGTTCATTTCGCCGGGTTTCGTCGAGAAAGCGATCGCCGAGCATCCGCAGGTCGCCGACGTCTTCGTCTATGGCGTGCCGGCTCACAGCGGCGCGCCCGGCGAGAAAGATGTCGTGGCGGCGATCGTACCGGTAGACCGCGCCAAGTTCGATTCGGCCTCGGTCTACGCACACTGCCGACGTGTGCTCGAACGGAACGCGGTGCCTTCGCTTCTGCAGCTCGTCGTAGAAATTCCAAAGACTGCGTCGGAGAAGCCGCAGGAGCACGTCCTGCGCGGGCGACTCGCAGCAGGCGGATCGGACATCTACACGGCGGAACGTGCCGCCGCAGCATGACGCACAACTTTGGCCGAAAGGAGTCACTGCTATGAAAACGAAACCTCCCGTCATCGTTTACGGTGCGAGTGGCTACACGGGAAAGCTGATCATTGAGCGCCTCGTCGACGCCGGCATCCCATTCATCGCCGCCGGTCGCGACAAGAAACGACTGGAAGATGCGCTTCGGGAGTTGCCGAACGCGCGAAAGGCGCAAGCCGTGGTCGCGACGGTCGAGCACAACGCACGTGCGCTCACCGACGTGTTTTCAGGCGCTCGCGTTGTCGCCAATGTCGCGGGGCCGTTCGGTCAATTGGGCCGTGAGGTGGCCGACGCCGCCCTTGCTGCGCGTTGTCACTACGTGGACACGACCGGCGAAACGGACTGGATCAGGCTGTTGCGCGACGAATACGGTCCAAAATTCGCCGAAGCGAAGCTGCTGGTCTGCCCGGCGCTCGCCTACATGTGGGCGGCCGGTCAACTGGCGGCCGAGGTTGCGCTCGAACAGAAAGGCATCGACAGTCTCGACATCGTCTATGCGCCGGGCAGCGCGCCCACGGTCGCCTCAACACTATCGTTTATGCGCATGGTCACGCGGACGCAGTATCGTCTCGTGAACCGTGCGCTCGATGCCTGGCCGCCAGGATCGTCGGTCCTCAACAGTTTGCCACACACGCACGAAGTGATGCGCAGCCTGCCGTGGGGCGGCGGCGCCGAGCCGATCTGGTATGAGCGCGATCCGCGCGTGCGCAACTGCCGCGTCACGGTAGCGCTGCAAAATCCGCAAATGGTCGATTGGCTGCTGAATTGCGCAGCCGAGTTCAACAAGGTGGCCGGATCGAAATCGGAAGCCGAACTCGAGGCGCTAACAAACACGTGGGGTCAGGCCATGGCCTCGACGCCGCCGCGCGAGAACCTCGAGGCGAACAGAAGCGTGATCTCCTGCAGGTCGCGCGGCGCCGAGGCGGGTCGCGAGATCGTGCTCTACGGGACCGCGCCCTATGAGCAGACGAGCGTCTTGATTGCCGAAGGTGCGCAGCGCCTGCTCGGTAAAGGTGCGGAATGCGCAGGCTTCGCGTCACCCGCGACTGCTTTCGGCCATCGCGAACTCATCGATGCCTTGGTGCGCAAGGGTCTGCACCAAGCGGTGCCCACGGCGCCGAACGGCGAACGGCGCGGCAAAGCGGCGTGAGGGAGATAACGGACATGACACAGCTCGACGGCGGCGAACTTCTGGCCCGGACGCTTGCAAAAGCCGGTGTGCGCGAGGTCTTTGCGCTCCATGGTGGACACTTGGAGTCGTTTCTCCAGGGTTGCGTCCACAACAACATCCGCCTGACGGATACGCGGCACGAGGCGGCGGCAGGTCATGCCGCCGACGCATACGCGCGCGTAACCGGCGAGATCGGTGTATGCACGGTGACGGCGGGGCCCGGCTTCGCGAATGCGGTCCCGGCGATCGTGAATGCCTATTTGGACGGCGTCCCAACGCTGTTTCTGATCGGTGCGCCGCCGCTGCGCGAAGCAGAGACGAATCCGCTCCAAGGCGGGTTCGACCAGATCGCCATGGCAGCGCCAGTATCGAAGTGGGCGCACCGGGTGACGAACGCCGAGCGGATACCGGATCTCACGGCGCAGGCAATCCGCATCGCGCGTAACGGTCGGCCGGGTCCGGTGGTGTTGGAACTGCCGATCGACGTCTTACACGGTCCGCTCGATCCGAATGCGGTTGTTGAGCCCACGGGACTCGACGTGCGGACACACCCCGCACCGTCTCCCGAGGAGGTGACGGCGCTGCTCGCGTTCCTGCACAGCGCCAAGCGGCCTATCATCTTCGCCGGCGGCGGCTCGCGCTTTGCCAACGCCGCGAAGGAGCTGCGGCGCTTCGCCGAACTGAGCGGCATTCCCGTATTCGTCAATCCGCGCGGCTATGGTCTAATGCCGCCCGACCACAAGCTGTTCGGGAAGGACGTGAGCAACCTCGCCACGCTGTCCATGATGGGCGGTGAGGGTCCAGATGCGGTTCTGATCCTCGGTGCACGGCTCGGTCTGTTCGCGGGCGGACGCGGCGGCAAAATAATCCCGAAGCAGGCGCGTATCGCCCAAGTCGACATCGACGCCGGCGAGATTGGCCGTCTGATGTCGCCAGTGGTTGCGGCCAGCGCGGACGTTGCTGAGGCACTGCGCGCAATGAGCGACCGTAGCGCTGGTGTTGCTTGGCCGGATTGGTCAGATTGGGCAGCGAAGGCCGTTTCATTGAAGCAGGGGCATGCATTCCTCTTCGCCGGCACTGAAGAGAATTTGCCACTTCACCCCTATGCCGCCGCACGCGAGATCATGAAAGCGCTCGGGCGCGACATGATCTACGTACTCGACGGCGGCGAAGCGGGCGCTTGGGCGCAAATGCACATCGATGTCGACGAGCCTGGGCGCGTCCTGGGTCACGGCTATCTCGGCTGCTTGGGCATAGGGCCGGGCATGGCGATCGGCGCACAGCGTGCATTCCCGAACAAGCGCATCATCCTGCTGACAGGCGACGGTGCTGCCGGATTCCATATCCAGGAATTCGACACGATGGTGAGGCACTGCCTGCCAGTGTTGACCGTCATCTTCAACAACCGCGCTTGGGGCATGTCCATCCACGGGCAGGAGGCGATGTACGGACGCAATGCGCACGTGATCACCGAGCTCGCTGACACCAACTACCACACGGTGGCGCAAGCCTTTGGCTGCCATGGTGAGCGCGTCGAGCGGTTGGAAGATCTAGGGCCAGCCGTCGAGCGTGCGCTCGCGAGCGGTGGTCCGTCGTGCCTAAACGTGATTATCGACCGCGAAGCCGTGCACCCGATCACGACCATGCTCATGGGGGAGAAGGACAGCAAGAAGACGGTCATTCCCTACTACGAGAACATCGCGGCGCAGTAACCGCCGCCCACAAGGAGACTTATGCAGCGAGTTGGATGGATCACTGGTTTTGCTGTCGCAGGATTTGTCATCGCGCTGTTCGCGTTGTACACGCTCGGTAACCGTACGCATGTTGGGGCGGTCCAACGTGAGGTGATCCCCGTCACCGTTGCCGAAGTCCGCACGGCGGTTGATGCGCAGACGGTCGAAGCGACCGGTACGCTAGTGCTGAAACGCGAAACGGTACTCTCCTTCAAGATCGGCGGCATCATTGCATCACTTGCGGTGCGCGCTGGCGACCAAGTCAAATCCGGCCAAGTGCTCGCCAGCCTCAACCAAACTGAAATTTCGGCGCGGGAGGGGGAGGCCCGCGCTCAACTCGATCTGGCGCGCAAGGAGCATGAGCGCTCGGTCGAGCTGAAAAAGCGGGGCTTCGTTGCTGACCGCCGCGTTGACGATGCGAAGGCAGCTTTGGCGCGCGCGAAGGCGGCGTTCGATGTCGTTCACTTCGACCGGAGTTGGGCCGAACTCAAGGCGCCTTGGGACGGCGTCGTTCTCACCCGTTATGTCGAGGTCGGTGAGCTGATTGCGGCGGGGCGCCCTGCGCTCGCCGTCGGCGATACGACCGGGGGCTTCAATCTGATGGCGCCGATCGCCGACCGCGACGTGGGGCGGCTCGCCGCCGGTGACCGTGTGGACGTTTCGCTTCCAGCAGCCGACGCCCGCATCAGAGGGCGCGTCGCACGGGTCACCGCCAAAGCGGACCCGCGCACCGGCAGCTTCGAGGCGGAGATCGCGGTTGAAGATGCTCCGGCGTCACTGCGCAGCGGCATGATCGGCAAGGCTACTATCTACCCGGCGGCCGGCGCCTTGAGCACACTCGTCGCGGTTCCAGCTGAGGCCATCGTCGAGGGCGACGGGGAACGCGTCAGTGTTTTTGTACTCAGTGCCGATGGCGAAACTGCAGAGCTTCGGGAAGTGCGCCTCCAGCGCCTCGAAGGCTCGCAGGCGCTGATTGCGTCGGGTTTGGCACGGGGCGAGCGTGTGGTCGTATCAGGCGCCGCCTACGTCCGCGCCGGCGATCCCCTGAGGGTGGTCGACTCGGTCGCCGCAATGCGTCCCTCGTCCGCCCCTTGAGCGCCGTCCGATGACCTGGCTCAGCGCCTTCTCCGTCCGTCACTGGCAGTTCACGCTGGTGCTCTTTGCGATGCTCATTGCGCTCGGCGCCAACGCGTTGCGCTCGATACCGCGCACTGAGGATCCGCACTTCCCGATCCCGGTAATGATCGTCAAAGCGGTGCTGCCGGGCGCCGATCCGGTGGACATGGAGCGGTTGGTGGCCGACCCGATCGAAGACGCGATCGACGCCCTCGACGACGTCAAGGAAATCCGCTCGACGAGCCAGAATGGCGTTGCCATCGTGTCGGCCGAGTTCGATTGGAGCTCGGACGCCGAAAAGAAATACGACGACGTGCTGCGCGAAGTGAACGCGCTGAAGCCGCGGCTGCCGGAAGGGCTTGTGCGCCTCGAAGTGGACCGCATTCGGACGACCGATTCCAACATCGTGCAGATCGTGCTCTTGTCCGACACCGCGTCCTGGAAGGAACTCGAAGACCGAGCGCACGACCTGAAGGACGTGCTCGATCGCGTGCCCGGCGTCGATCAGGCCGAGTACTGGGGTGTTCCGAGAAGCGAAGTGCGCGTCGCCGTCGATCTCGGGAAGCTTGCCGCGCTGAACCTGCCGGTAACGCGCGTCGCCGACGCGATCGAAGCCGAGGGAAGAGACGTGCCGCCCGGCGCGATCCACGTCGGCGGAAGGCGCTTCAACATCAAAGCGACCGGCTCGTTCCACTCGATCGACGAGATCGCGGATGTGGTGGTGCTCGCGGTCGGCGGGCGCACGGTGCGAGTCCGCGATGTCGCGGAGGTGTGTTGGGCAAGCGACGAATCGGATCATCTCACGCGCTTCAACGGCCGCCGCGCGGTATTTGTAACCGCCACGCAGAAGAGCAGTGAAACCGTGTTCGCGGTGCGCGACCGAATTTGGGAGCAACTCGACCGTTTCGAACAAAACCTGCCCGCAGGCATCAAAATGGAGCGCCCGTTCGATCAGTCGAAGAGCGTTGAGAAACGGCTCAATCATCTGCTGTTCGACTTCGCGTTTGCTTTTTCGCTCGTCCTCGTGACGCTATTGCCGCTGGGGTTTCGCGCCTCGCTGATCGTCATGATGTCGATCCCGCTGTCGCTTGCGATCGGCGTAATGCTACTCCATCTCACGGGCTTTTCGCTGAACCAGCTGTCGATTGCGGGGTTCGTTCTGGCGCTCGGGCTCTTGGTGGACGATTCGATCGTCGTGACCGAGAACATTGCCCGTCACCTGCGCGAGGGAACCCCGAGACGGCGTGCAGCGATGGATGCGACGGCGCAGATCTCGGTCGCCGTTCTCGGCTGCACGGCAACGCTCGTTCTGGCGTTTCTGCCGCTTCTGTTTCTTCCCGAGGGGGCCGGCAAGTTCACCCGGTCGCTGCCGTTCAGCATTCTGTTTACGGTCGTGGCGTCGCTCTTTGTTGCCTTCACCATCATTCCATTTCTCGCCAGCCGGTTGCTGAAGGAAGAGGCTTCGCATGAGGGCAATCGTGCGCTGCAAGTGGTTCAGTCGGCCATTCGGTACATCTACAATCCGATCCTGGCCCGAGCGTTGAACGCCCCTTGGCCGACGCTTGGCTTGGCGGCGCTGATGGTCGCAGCGTCGCTGCCGCTGATACCGATCATCGGCTTCAGCCTGTTTCCGCCAGCAAGTTCGCCTCTCTTTCTTGTTCAGATCGAAATGCCGGACGGTACGGCTTTGTCGCGCACGGACGGCGTCCTGAGAAAGGTCGAGGCTGTTGTTGCCGAAGAGCCGAACGTGCGCTGGTACCTTTCCAATCTTGGACGCGGGAACCCGCAAGTGTTTTACAATGCGCGACAGCGCGAGACTGCCACGAACTTCGCCGAGCTATTTGTCTCGATAGGCGAATGGGATCGCCGTCGAGGACCGGCGACGCTCGACTCGCTGCGCAGGCGAATGCAGGGAATCCCGGGCGCGCAGATTGTCGTGCGGGAGTTCACCAACGGCCCCCCCATCGAAGCGCCAATCGCCGTTCGTATCCTGGGGCCGGACGTCGAACTGCTGCGCCGCCTCGCGGCCGAAGCAACGCGCATTGTCGAGCAAACGCCCGGGGCGCGGGACGTGGTCAATTCAGTGCGCCTGAAGCGCACGGATCTCAATCTTGGAGTCGACAAAGGCAAGGCGAGCACGCTCGGCGTGCCGGCGGGCGCGGTCGATCGCAGCATTCGCATAGCGCTCGAAGGCCTCACCCTTGCCCAATATGTTACCGGCGTTGGCCGGGAATACGACGTCTCGATTCGCCTGCCATTTGTCGAGCGCAACAACCTCGATGCGCTCAGTCGCATTTACCTGCCGACGCAGGACGGCGCTGGCGTGCCCTTGTCGCTTGTAACGCGGCCACAGCTGGAGGCGGGACCAAACCGTATCGACCGCGTCGGCCGTGAACGCGCGGTGACCGTCACGGCCCACGTCGGCACAGGCTTCGTCACGGCGAAGGTGACCGCGGAGGCGTTCGCGCGGTTGGCGGCGCTGAAGTTGCCACCGGGTTACCGCATCGTGGCGGGCGGTGAGGCCGAAGCTCAGAAGCGCAGCTTCGGCGGCCTATGGACGGCGTTGCTTCTCGCGCTCTTCGGGATCATGGCCGCGCTCATCCTGGAGTTCCGCTCCTTTCGAGCGAGCGCGGTCGTCGCGGCGGTCATTCCGCTCGGCATCATGGGCGGCATTGTGGCGCTTTGGCTGACCGGTTACACGCTGTCGTTCACGGCGGTGATCGGCTTCATCGCGCTCGTCGGGATCGAAATTAAGAACTCGATCCTGCTCGTAGACTTCACAGTGCAGCTGCAACGTCAGGGCGTGCCGCTACGAGACGCGATCGCCAAGGCAGGCGAGATTCGCTTTCTGCCAGTTTTGCTGACCAGCGCCACCGCTATTGGGGGGTTGCTGCCGTTGGCGGTCGAGGGGTCGGGCCTTTATTCGCCGTTGGCCTGCGTCATCATCGGTGGGCTGGTGACGTCAACACTGCTGTCGCGCATCGTCACGCCGGTCATGTACCTGATTCTTGCGCCGAGGGGCCGCAAGACGGTCGCGAAGCTGCCGAGCGGCCAGGTGTCCGAGGGTCAGGGCATCTGACGCGCGGCCGCACCAACCCACGTGTAGCCGGATTTACTGTAGTAGAAGCCATTGCAGAACGGCGCGGCCGGGACCGCGGCCCGCAACTGCGTTGTTGCATCTGCGCTATCGATCGTGCCGCCGGCGAGCCGATCGAAGATGGTCGCGACCGCAACCATGTCGCATGTGTGTGGCGACAGACGGAAACGTGTGACCCCCATCGCGCGCAATTCGGCAATTTCGTCGGCGAGGCTCAAATACTCGTAGGACAGCGTCTGGATGCCGTTGATCGACAAAAATGGCTGCCCTTCGAGCGTGTGCAGGGCAAGCCCGTCGGGGTCTTCTTCGCAGATGAACTGGCAACTGTCCTTCGTTCGGCCGTGTGCGCGCGCATGGTAGCACCTTGCCGATAGGGCCAATGGAACGCGGCCAAACACGAGAACCTCGACAGTCGCGTCTTTGTGCAGCTGCGCCGCGATGCCCCGGACCGCCGTTCCCGGCATTTCCGGAGGTAGGCAGAAATTCCGTGCGCCGCGGCGGACGAGGAAGGCGGCGGTCCTCTCGTTGTAAACATTGACGAACGGTCCCACGTGGTGGGTCCGCCCTTTGAGCGCGTGGAGCGCCGAGGTATCGTTGGCTTCGACCAAGAATTCGTCCGAGGCGCAGGCGCTTGCGATCAGCTGTCTGTCTTTGTCGCTGGCCACCTGCGAAAGCGAAGAGAAGATGACCGTCTTCCCCGAAACTTTCAGCCGCTCGACGACCTCCGGCAAAAACGGAGCGAACAGTGGCGCGCGTTTGGAGCAGATAACCTCGCCCACATAGACTGTCGATACGGGCGCCTCGTCGGCGATCCGGAAATAGAAATCGCGCCACATCTCCGCGGGCCAGTTGAACAGCACCGGCCCCAGCGTAACCGTGGCGCGCGCTTTGTCGCTACTCATCGCCATCGCTTGCCCCCAAATGCGCCTTCGGTTTGGCGGTGACCTTCGGTCAGCGCGATCAGATTGGCCAACGCGGCATTGCGGCCGGCGGTCACATCGTCAACCGCGCTGCGAAAAGCGGACACGACCTGTTTGACGTAGGCGCGACTGCGTTGGCGGCCCTCGATCTTCAGCGCTGTCACGCCCGCGCGCATGAGTTCGGGCAAAAGTGCCGAGAGATTAAGACTGACCGGCTCCTCGAACGCGTAGTACGGCTCGTTCTTTGCGGTGCAGCCGTAGCGGCCTTTGCAGATCGTCGGATAGCCCGCGCTCTCTCCGGGGGCGAAGCGGTCGATCATGTAGCGGCCGAGGCGCGTCGTCAGCGCCCGCGTGCCGTCCTCCTCGTAGCGCACGTCGCCCGCGGGTGAGCAGACCCCGTCCATGTTCGTGGACACGCCCGTCGCATAGTTGCTGAGGCTGCAGCGGCCTTCGGCCATCAGGCCGATGTTGCCGAACACGAACGCTTCGATCTCGCAAGGGATTTGCCGATGGACAGACGCGATTTCACTCACAGTCAAAATGCGTGGCAAGACCACGCGCTTGATGCCAAACGCCTCGCAGTGATAGCGGATCGCTTCCGGCGAAGATGCGCCCGCTTGCACCGAAAGGTGAAGGCGCAGCGATGGATAAGTCTGCGCGGCGTAATCGGCAACGCCCATGTCTGCCACAATGGCGGCGTCAACGCCGGACGCGACCGCGACGTCGATGGCCTCGCGCCACAGCGAGAAACGCCCGGCGGGCGGGAATGTGTTGACCGCAAGCAAGACCTTCGCGTTGCGGGCGTGCGCGAAGCGGACCGCGTCCTTCAATTCCTCGACGGCGAAGTTCAGGCCGGGAAAGTTGCGCGCATTCGTAGCGTTCTGCAGGCCGCAGTAGACAGCGTCCGCACCCGCCTCCACCGCCGTTCGCAGTCCTGCTGGTGTACCGGCAGGGCACACCAGTTCGGGTCTGTGTCGTGGGACGCTTTCGGTCGATTCAACCATGAGATCCTCCCAACGAGCTCAACGCGCGAACGGTCCTGAGCAAGATGCTCGCCGGCCGCGCGAGCGGTCCAAAGGTGCCCACTATCTCGCGTACGAGGTCGCCGTCGAAGTCGTCCAATGCGTTGCGCAGAGCGACGACGGCCTCGACATCGCCGGTCACCATCAGGTCACGATTGAAGAACAGCGCATCGCCGTCCACCGATCCGTCGATCATGTCGAGCAGATGCACGAAGCGGCCGGCGATTGCGCCGTCATGATCTGGGTTATCGTACCGGTTGTGTGCCCTGAGTTGCGGCGCCGACGTGTCCGGCGACATTGTGAACACCAGAGGCAGGTCGGTGGGATCGATTAAGAACTTCTTTCGAGCGTGCGTACCCATGCGTGCAAAAAGATCAGGGCGCGATCGCGCAAGCTGCATGGCGATCCGCGTCAACGCCGGGTTCAGTAGCGACAGCGGTGCGAACATCAACAGCCGTGACGCAGCGAGACTTAGCGGGTGTGCGACGCCGTGGCGATGCGCATCGTGATGAAGCGACGTAGGCTGCATGCGCCCAACACGCACAGTCCGCAGAGGGCGTCGTTGACCTAACGCAATGG
>CXWL01002046.1_pt1 | contig 21261 bp, 23 predicted proteins | sample 590931 | NCBI WGS metagenome assembly CXWL01 (sample SAMEA3498368, study PRJEB10139) | groundwater metagenome | biome: water well; material: biofilm material | place: Germany | collected 2015-04-27 | reverse complement strand
GCCTCGATCATCACGCCCGAACGATATATGGGGGCCATCCTCCAGCTCTGTCAGGAACGCCGAGGCATTCAAAAGGGCCTGAGTTTTCTCGATCCGACCAGGGTCATGATCAGTTATGAACTGCCTCTTAACGAGGTCATTCTCGATTTTTACGATAAGCTCAAGTCGCGCACACAGGGCTATGCGTCGCTCGACTATGAAGTGCTCGGCTACCGCAACTCCGATCTTGTCAGGCTCGATATCCTCTTGAACGGTGAAGCGGTCGATGCCCTGTCGTTTATCACGCATAAAGATCGTTCTGTTCAGCGTGGGCGGCAGCTTGCTGAGAAGATGAAAGAGCTGATTCCACGGCAGATGTACGAGATTGCCATTCAGGCGGCGATCGGCAGTAAGATCGTTGCGCGTGAGACCATCGGTGCAATGAAGAAGAATGTGCTGGCAAAATGCTATGGTGGTGATATTACGAGGAAGCGCAAGTTGCTGGAAAAACAGAAGGAAGGGAAGAAGCGCATGAAAGCGGTCGGCAGTGTTGAGGTCCCGCAGGAAGCGTTCCTGGCGATCTTGAAGGTTGGAGACGAATGAGCCTCGATCAGAATCCGAGAAATCTGGATAAGTTGCCAGGCGCTCCGCGTGGGGGGGGAGACCAGGCCGCGCTCTCGGAGGCCAAACTCGCCGACAACACGGACCAATCGGGGCGGAAGTCTCTTGTCCGGGAATATGCGGAAGCGATCATTGTGGCGATGCTCCTGGCATTTGCCATCCGCGTGTTCGTCGTGCAGGCATTTAAGATTCCATCAGGATCAATGATTCCGACCTTGCAGATCGGTGATCATATTTTGGTCAGTAAGCTTTCCTATGGCCTGCAGTGGCCGACGGACTGTAAGGTGCTATGGAGTTTCCCACCGCTCAATTGCTACACGTCCGAAACGGTTGTGACGTTCGGCAAGCCGCAGCGGGGCGACATCATCGTGTTTCGGTTTCCCGAGGACGAAGAGAAAGATTTCATCAAGCGCATTGTCGGTCTGCCAGGGGATACCGTCCAACTGAAGAATAAGGTCGTCCTGGTAAATAGCCAGCCACTCGACGATAAAGCCTTTACGCAACGAATCGATCCCGGCGTCATCGACGGAACGATCAACCCCCGCGATAATTTTGGACCGGTGACGGTCCCGGATGGATCGTATTTCGTGATGGGCGATAATCGCGACCAAAGTCTGGACAGCCGGTTTTGGGGCTATGTGCGCGAAGAAAAGATCCGCGGTAGAGCGTTCCGTATCTATTGGTCCTGGAATGGGCAGGGAAATTGGACGGAGTGGGTCAGATGGGAACGATTCGGAAAGGCGATTCAATAACGAAACGCAGCGTCTCTTCCCTTCCGAGTGCAGACTCGAATGGGAAGGGTGATGCGTTGTCGCCTAAGGCGCTCCGACAGTATCTTCAGCGATTTCCGCAGGCATCGATCCTCGTTGTCGGCGACCTCATTCTCGATCACTATGTAATGGGACGGGTCAGCCGGATTTCCCCTGAAGCCCCAGTTCCGGTAGTTCATGTCGAGTCGGAATCTCTCCGGCTTGGTGGGGCGGCGAATGTGTTCAACAATATTTTGGCGCTTGGAGGAAAGGCCGATCTCTGCGGTGTGATCGGGTCGGATGAAAGCGGGCGTCTGTTGATGAAGGAGCTCGGCAACAAACGATCAAGCCGCGGGGGGGTGGTGATCGATCATGATCGCCCAACGACCAGAAAAAGTCGTGTGATCGCGCATAACCAGCAGATTGTGCGGTATGACATCGAGGGACGGAGCGAACTGAAAGTGGCGCTGCGGAAAAAGATTCTCCGGTATGTGGAATCACGGATTCGAGAGTTGTCCTGTATCGTGGTGTCGGACTATGCCAAGGGAGTCGTGTCGCCGGCACTCATGTCCGATCTCATACGACTTGCTGCGTTGAGAAAAGTTCCGGTCATTGTCGATCCGAAGGTCGAACATTTCAGCTATTACAAAGGCGTCACCGTGCTGACGCCGAATCATCTTGAAGCGGCTCAAGCCTCTGGGTTGCACGGCGACAGTGACCAGACAATCGACGAAGCCGGCGCGATGATTCGGCAGCGTCTCGGGTGTCAGTCCGTCCTGATTACACGCGGTGAAAAAGGCATGAGCTTGTATGAGCGCAATGGTGCCTCGTGGCATTTACCGACGAAGGCTCGACAGGTCTACGACGTCACTGGTGCAGGAGATACGGTCATCGGAACCTTGGCGTTGGCGCTGGCAGCCGGAGCAAGTATCAAGACCGGAGCCGTCATGGCGAACTATGCGGCCGGGATCGTGGTAGGCATGGTCGGCACCGCGACGGTCTCGCCGAAACAATTATCCGAGGCGTTTGGAAATGAATAAGAGTTCACGATCCGTCACGGTTGTGATTCCAGCCCGCTATGGGTCGTCACGGTTCCCTGGCAAGCCGCTCATCGAGCTGAACGGGAAGCCGATGATTCAACATGTCTATGAACGGGCGACGGCTTGCGGTGCTGTTTCCGATGTGTTGGTCGCAACCGATGATGAGCGAATCAAGCAAGCGGTTGAGCGGTTTGGTGGGCGTGTGGTTATGGTCACCGGTGATTATCGGACTGGAACAGACCGGGTCGCTGCTGTGGCCCGTATGTTTGCAGGGGACTATTTCTTGGACTTACAGGGCGACGAAATTCCCTTGAATCCTGGATTATTGACCGACCTGATCGAGCCGTTTCTGGAAAGCGGGGCAGGCATGGGGACACTCAAGCGGGTGATGGACCCTACGGAAGACCTCCTCAATTCTGCCGTAGTTAAAGTAGTGACCGACGTCCGAGGCGATGCGTTGTACTTTTCCCGAGCTCCGATCCCATTCGTCCGTGGTGATGATTCAAGACAGCAGGTGATCGGAGGACTCCACTACATCCATTTGGGTTTGTACATGTATACGAAGGAGACCTTACTGCGATTCGCGGCTTTGCCGACGAGTCGTTTGGAGGATGCCGAAAAGCTTGAACAACTCCGTGCGTTGGATCATGGGATTCGCATCCGGGTGTGGGAAACCAAACATGCCTCGTTGCGGGTTGATCGTCCTGAAGATGTGCCTGACGTCGCGGAACGGTTGCAGCAGTTCGAGGCGGTCAAGCGCGAGCTGCAGAACAGCGGCGTGTTTTTCAAGTCATGAGATTCTTGTCGAGAGCGGATCGGTTTGACGTCCACGAGAGGGGACAGCCATGAGCAAGTTCATTTTTGTGACCGGTGGCGTGGTGTCATCACTTGGAAAAGGACTGGCGTCGGCTTCTATCGGAAATCTGTTGGAAAGCCGAGGCTTGAAAATCACCTTTCTGAAGCTGGATCCCTATATCAACGTCGACCCCGGCACGATGAACCCCTATCAACACGGAGAGGTCTTTGTCACGGACGACGGAGCGGAGACGGATCTGGACCTCGGGCATTATGAGCGATTCACCTCGTTATCGCTGACGAAAGAGAGTAATTACACGACCGGTCGAATCTATCACTCGGTCATCACGAAAGAGCGTCGTGGGGATTATCTTGGTGGAACGGTCCAGGTCGTCCCGCATGTGACGGATGAGATCAAACAGGCGATCATGCGCATCTCCAAAGGGGTCGATGTCACGATCGTCGAGATCGGCGGCACGGTCGGCGATATTGAAAGCTTACCGTTTCTCGAAGCCATCCGACAGATGCCGTACGACGTCGGGCGCGACAATGTGTTGTATGTCCATTTGACCCTCGTGCCCTACATCGGGGCGGCTGGTGAATTGAAAACCAAGCCGACGCAACATTCAGTCAACAAGCTCCGTGAGATCGGTATTCAGCCCCATATCCTCTTGTGCCGCACCGACCGGTATATTCCCCCGGAGCTCAAGGGCAAGATTGCCATGTTCTGTAATGTGGATAAGGATGCGGTCATCACAGCCAAAGATGTCGAGACGATCTACGAGGTTCCGATCGTCTTCAGAAAAGAAGGGTTGGACGAATTGATTGTTCGTCAACTCCATATGGATACCGGCCAGCCCAATCTTCGCGAGTGGGATGCGATGGTCCAGAAGATTAAGCGGCCAAAGCATGAAATTTCCGTCGCCCTGGTGGGCAAGTATGTGGGGCTGAAAGAATGTTACAAGAGCCTGGGAGAAGCGCTGGTTCACGGTGGAATCGATCATGAAACCAAGGTCAACATCAATTGGATCGAGTCCGAAGACATCGAGCGGCAAGGGACGGAGCGTATCCTGCGCGAGGCTGATGGCATCTTGATCCCCGGTGGATTTGGGACGAGAGGGATCGAGGGAAAAGTGACGGCCATCAGGTATGCGCGGGAACGTCAGGTCCCGTTTCTCGGTCTGTGTTTAGGGATGCAATGTGCTGCGATCGAGTTTGCGAGAAATGTAGCCGGATTGGCCGGTGCCAACAGCGCCGAGTTTGACGAGCACACGCCCCATCCGGTGATCAATCTCATGCCCGATCAGCAGGGCGTGAGCGACAAGGGTGGGACCATGCGACTGGGATCGTATCTTTGCAAGTTGGGCGAGGGGACCCTGGCGCAGAAAATGTACGGGGTGAGCGAGGTGCGTGAGCGCCATCGCCATCGCTATGAATTCAACAATGCCTATCGGGAGCAGCTGACCGCGAAGGGGCTGGTCTTGAGTGGAGTGTCTCCCGATGGTCGCCTTGTCGAGATCATCGAGTTGAAGGATCATCCCTGGTTTTTAGGCACCCAGTTCCATCCTGAGTATAGTTCCCGCCCGCATCGTCCACATCCCTTGTTTAGCGGATTCGTGGGAGCGGCATTGCGCAAGAAGCTAGGGCATTAGTTGTTGGCTATGGCACAACTCGTCGAAATCGGTTCGTTCAAAGTCGGTCAGGGACAGCGTCCGTTTCTGATTGCCGGGCCTTGTGTGATCGAGAGCGAGCAGCTCGTGATGGATACGGCCGGCCATGTTGCGGACATTGCGAAGTCACTGGGAATTCCGTACATCTTCAAGTCGTCATTCGATAAGGCCAACCGAACATCGATTACCTCGTTTCGCGGTCCTGGGCTTGAAAAAGGCCTGGCGGTACTGAAGAAGGTAAAGGACCAATTCGGTCTGCCTGTCTTGACTGACGTGCATACGGAGGAGCAGGCGACCGAAGCGGGGAAGGTGGTGGATGTCCTTCAGATCCCAGCCTTTCTCTGTCGGCAGACGGATTTGCTGATTGCCGCTGCAAAAACAGGAAAAATCGTGAACGTGAAGAAGGGGCAATTTCTCTCGCCGATCGAAATGGGCAATGCGGTCAAAAAAGTCGAAGAATGTGGAAGCCGTCGGCTTCTGCTCACCGAGCGCGGGTCGTCATTCGGCTACAACAATCTTGTTGTGGATATGAGATCCTTTCCTCTTATGAGAAGTTTCGGGTATCCTGTTGTCTTCGATGCGACGCACAGCGTTCAGCTGCCGGGTGGTGGTGGGACGAAATCCAGTGGCCAGCGGGAATTTGTCGAGCCGTTGGCGTGCGCCGCGGCCGGAGCAGGTGTCGATGGATTCTTCATGGAAGTCCATCCCAATCCAGACGAGGCGCTGTCTGATGGGCCCAATATGGTTCCATTACATCAACTCAAGTCCTTACTGGAACGGGTTCTACGCATATGCGACGCAGCCAAGCCGAGAAGCTGAAACCTTCCGCGCGGCGTGGTCCATCTACGACGGTGAAGGCAGTTAATCCAGTCCCGAAGGTTGCGAAAAGGCGAAGTGAAACTATGACCGTGAAGCCATCTGGCCGGGATTCGAAAATTTCGAAAATAGAAGAGAGTCTGGCCGACGGTCGGCGCGTGCTCGAAATCGAAGCGCGAGCCGTCCAATCGCTTGTGGACCGGTTAGATGCCAAGTTTGCAAAGGCGGTGCAGTTGCTTGTTCAGTGTAAGGGAAAGGTCGTCGTATCGGGGATGGGGAAGTCCGGCTTGATCGGTCAAAAAATTGCCGCGACGCTCGCCAGCACCGGCACGTCGTCGTTCTTTTTGCATCCCGCCGAAGGCGTGCACGGAGATCTGGGCATGTTGGCGCGACGTGATGCGCTGGTTGCGATTTCCAACAGCGGCGAAACGCAGGAGTTGCTGCAGCTGCTTCCATTTGTGAAGCGTCTCGGTATTCCGGTGATCGGGCTCACGGGACGAATGAACTCCACCTTGGCGAAGAATTCCGATGTCGCGCTTGATGTGTCGGTGGAGGAAGAGGCCTGCCCGATGGGGTTGGCTCCGACCGCCAGCACGACCGCTACACTGGCGTTGGGTGATGCGTTGGCCGTGGCCCTGCTACAGAAACGGGAATTTAAAGAAGAGGATTTTGCCCGATTCCATCCCGGCGGTACGTTGGGGCGTCGGCTGCTGGTGAGGGTGAAGGACCTCATGCATGCCGATTCCGAGATGCCGATGGTCCAAGCCACGGTCGGTGGGATGGCGGCCATGCTGGAAATGACGGCGAAAAAGCTCGGCATGACCACGGTGGTGGATCAGGAGGGATTGCTGGTCGGAGTGATTACTGACGGCGACTTACGGCGGTTTATCCAACGGGGAATCGATCTGGTCAATACCACGGCGCAAGAGCTGGCTACGACGAATCCCAAGTCCATTGGGCCGGACGAACTGGCCGCCAAGGCCGTCGAGATGATGGAGCGATTTTCGATTACGACGCTGGTGGTCACCGAGGATGGGCGGAACATCCGTGGGGTGATTCATTTACATGACTTGTTAAAGAACGGAATCGTGTAGGAGACGAATCGGACTATGAACCGCGTTCTGGCAATGTGGCGAGAGATAGGAGCGGAGTCGCTCAATCTGCCCAATCTCTTGACGCTCGTCCGCATTCTCTTGATCCCGGTCTTCATCATTCTCTTCGTCAATCCAACACCAGACCAGTCGCTCGCGGCGGCGATTGTCTTTACCGTTGCGGCGGTGACGGATATGTTGGACGGCTATATTGCCCGCCGAACAGGCCAGGTAACGAAACTCGGCAAACTGCTCGATCCGATCGCAGACAAACTCCTGGTGTTGTCGGCACTGATACTCCTGATGAACGTGGATCGGGTCAGCGCGTTGGTCGCGCTGCTGATTATCGGGCGAGAAGTGGCGGTGACAGGAATCCGTGCCATTGCTGCGAGCGAAGGCATGATCATCGCGGCGGAGACGACCGGTAAGTATAAGATGGCGCTCCAAGTCGTGGCCATTATCTTATTGATCTTGGAAGGTACGGGGCTCTCAGCACTCGGCAATATGCACTTAGCCGGCACCGTCACGTTGTATTTGTCGCTGGTTCTAGGCTATCTCTCCGGTGGCCAGTATGTCTGGAGTTTTTGGAAGCAGGTCGTCGCGAAGGGACTGTAGTCAGGATGTTGAAACGAGACCCCAGCTTTGTTCTCGCATCGTTCAGACCCTCAGCATACCCCAGAGGGTATGCCTCGGCCCTTCACTCGCTGCGGCCTCGCTGGATGTCTCGTTTGAACATCCTGTAGTACATTGGATTGGACTCCTCCATCAACTTTCTTCGGCAGTAACTGTCACCAAGACGAGCCTGACATGGGTTTGGAATCCCGGGCCGTCCGCCGAGCGCCACTCGCACTGCCAATCGTTGCCTGTACCAGTCTCCTCTTCCTCGTTACAGCTTGCACAGAGAACGGAACGCCTCCTCAGTTAGAATCTTATGCATATCCGAGTACTTCGACCGTGACCCGATGTGAAACGGGTGCGCGAGCTGGACTCACAGGCGCGACCGATGGGAAAGTCTCCGTTGACGGCATTCGGTATATGGTTCGGACGCCCTCGAACTACGATTCCACATTCGCACATCCGCTCTTGATGGTCTACGCTCCGGCTGGGCAGAGTCGCTGGATGTCCGAGCGTCTCACGGGCCTTACGACTGCAGCGACCGGCGCGGGGTTTGTCGTCGTCTATACCGATCATAAGCAGTTGAATATTTCGACCATTGAACAGCTTGGAGCCATTCCTGGTCTAGTGGCAAAGGAATGGTGCATCGATGAGAGCAGGGTATCCGCCACCGGTCATTCAGACGGGGGTACGGCATCCCTGATGCTGGCTGTGATTGAGAAGACGAAAACAGTGCCTGCCACAATCGCGCCAAGTGCTGCTGGGGTAACCGACAAAGACCTTGAGGCGTATCAATGTCGCGCTCCAATCCCAGTCATGATCATGCATGGCAAGAACGACAAGCTGTTTCCAGGCTGGGGAGCCCAAACGTCAGCTTGGTGGGCCGGCTGTAATCAGTGTGATGTGTCGAAGACGAAACCACTGGAGGGAGGCTGCCGTGCGTATCAAGGCTGTGCCTCAGGCGGCACAACACTCTATTGCGAAGGAGCCGGCAGCCATCGCGATTGGCCGAATCTGAATCGAGTGATGCTGGAGTTCTTTACGCATCCAGAGAAGTTTCAGTGAAGTCTGTGCAGCAGGCTCCTTCATCAGTCGGACCTCACCTTGTGTCCCTGTCATAGCTGTGATAATCCGTTCGCCCTGAGTCCTTCGACTGCCTCAGGATAGACTTGTCGAAGGGCTTACCGTAATCGTCATTCTCGGATTCTATTAGGATGGAACAACAAGGACTCATCGCTGGGCTCTCGATCATCGGATATCTGCTAGGAGCTGTCCCGTTTGGCATCGTCATCTCCAAGGCAATGGGTCTGCCAGATCCGCGCACGGTCGGGAGCAAGAACGTCGGATTTACGAACGTCCTCCGTGTGTCGGGCAAGACGCCTGGCATTCTCACCTTGATCGGGGATATGGGCAAAGGGTGGGTGATGGGCTTCGCTGCAACGCATCTGCTGCAAGACGAATGGGCGGTTCTGGCCGTCGCACTCGCTCCATTTCTGGGCCATCTCTTTTCGCCGTTTCTCGGATTCAAAGGTGGTAAGGGTGTCGCAACGGCACTCGGCTCAGTGCTCGGTGTCACGCCGTTGATCGGCTTGTTGCTGCTAATGGCCTGGATCGGAGCAGTGGCCCTGTGGCGCTACTCCTCCGGCGGTGCGCTGACCGCCTTCGGTCTCTTTCCTGTCCTTGCTGCCTCTCTTCGACCGACGGCTCCCTTTGCGTTGTTCTCTGTGCTGGTGACAAGTCTTATTGTGATCAAGCACAAGGGGAATATCGAACGGCTGTGGAAGGGGACGGAGAGTAAGATGGGGCAGAGGAAGGCATAGATCGCGGGGCCTGTCACGGCGAATAGCCCCACCGTGCTCACTTCACCAAGCCTCTGGCGATTTGTGTCCAACGCAGTAGGGCACCAAGCTCACCGTCCTACTCATGTGGACGTTGACAGGCTGTAGCCGTACGGATACACTCCGATATGTTCGAGATCTGTAAGACCCATACATTCGTTCAGTGGTTAGATGAGTTACCGGACATACAGGCAAGAGCCCGTGTCTTAGCGCGAATCAAACGGCTTGAGGATGGAAATGCCGGAGATGTCAAGCCGGTGGGTGAGGGCGTCTCCGAAATCAGGATAAATTACGGTCCAGGGTATCGAGTCTATTTTGTAAGACGCGGGCATCAGGTCATCGTACTGTTGGCCGGCGGCACTAAGCGTACTCAGTCTGCTGATATTAGGACAGCCTTGCGACTTGCGCGTAATCTATAGGAGCACCGTATGGGACGAACAACGACAACTCGCTTTGATGTCGCCGAGCACCTTCGAACACCGGAGGAAATGGCCGCATACCTAGAGGCCTGTTTCGAGGAGGCTCATGGCGATGCGGCATTTATCGCCAAGGCATTAGGCGATATCGCTCGTGCTAAAGGGATGGCTCAGGTTGCACGTGATGCTGGTCTCTCTCGTGAGAGTTTGTATAAGGCGCTATCAGGCGAGCGGAGTCCTGGGTTCGATACGATTCTTAAAGTGGTAGGAGCCCTGGGTTTGAAACTACATGCCCAAGTTCCCCAGAGGCATGGCTCACGCCGATCGGTCGCCCGTTCCCGCGTGCGTACACCCAAGCGGCGTGCTGCGTGAACGATACACGATGCGAACGCATGAGGAATTGGCAGCGTAACCAACTCGGATACGGTGGAGAAGTAAAGACTCGGGTTCGTGTACCTGCGGCGGGCTGACGGCGTTTGGTCTCTTTCCTATCCTTGCTGCCTCTCTTCGACCGACGGCTCCCTTTGCGTTGTTCTCTGTGCTGGTGACAAGTCTTATTGTGATCAAGCACAAGGGGAATATCGAACGGTTGTGGAAGGGGACGGAGAGTAGGATCGGGCAGCGCGGCTGATCCTCTGTGCTTCCCCACCGCGCACCCAAGACTCATCAGACTTACATCAGATCAGGCGGAGCTCGGTGGATGCGCGCACTTAAGGACCAGGCCGCACTGCCCTCAGAGAAAGTGGGGAAAGAAGGAGTCTGCCCATGCGCGCAGTTTTGGATTCAACCGGGCCACCCTTGTGGGAGGGGGAGAGGAGACTCTGAAGAAAAGCTCGGGTGAGAGCCGGAGCGACGCTGATCCTCTGTTCTCGACCACCGTGGGCCTCGAGGCTCGGCTTAGTTCCAGTGGCCTGTGCTCCATTGCGCGCATGTCAGGTGGAATGATGGGTTGGGTATTTGGCATTTACCCTAGGATCTTTCGGTTCTCAAGAATAAACTCCTCGATTTCACGAATTACGCGGTTGCCGATTTCTTGCGTGATCTTCTGCCAATTAGCACCATGGGCGGCATCGTTGCGGTAATCAGCCCAAGACGAAATTCTGCGCTCCACAGGCAATTCAATATGGCCGTTGCTCCGAAGCTCGGAGGCGAATTTACCAATGGATCGTTGCTTTTCTGGGATACCGAGGCCCTTCTCTTCACACCAATTACGCAGGAACTCCTCGACACCCGCACAAGCCACAATTACTGATGCGGCTGGATGAACTCCCTTTGTCTTGGACAGTTTTCTCGCCTGGGTAAGGATTTCGGAGACTACGACTGCTTCTACTTCGTGGCGAATGTTTACGAGGTGGCCTTTTGAAAGGTCCAGATGGAACGCATGAAGAACTCCTGCTACCGCCATATATTGCATGACGGTCGGCTTGGGCTTCAGCGCGTTACGCAGATTCTCAGAGTAGACCGACTTCGTACCGACAATGCATTGGATCAAGTTCATACCACGCGATGCGAGGTTGTTGACTTCAAACTGAGACACCGATTTTTTACTTCGACCTGTCTCAATTCTTTGAACCTCTTCGAGTAGCTCAACAGAACGATCAATTAGCTTTTTGAGGTCGTCAGTCATGTGGAAATCGGGGTCAGAATGCAATTCCGAGAGAGCCGCTCACGTGATTAGGGAGTCCGCAAACCAAATAAAACCACGAACTGAATTTCTTTTGCAGCTACGACATAATGTTTAAATCTACTTGTGCTTGAGCTAGTGTTTGGCTGGCCGCCTGCAATAAATGGTTTAATGCGGCTGCCCTATCGTTCATTTCTTTGCGCAAGCCTTGAAGCTCCGCCGCGCCAGCATTGAGGGTGATTTCAAGCGTTCGCTTGCGGGTTGCTATCTGTGCGCGGACAGCGTTCTTATCTGTTTCAGTTACCGCAAGTTGAGGATGGAAGACAAACCCACGTTCACACACTTTTTGCCAATCTACCATGATCTGCGTTAAGGCTTCACCAAAGCCCTTCACAGCGATGACCTTATGCCACGTTACATCCGCTGCCGTTTCAATCCCGAATGACCGTAGGGCAGCTTTCTTGGCTGGGCCAACCCCAGTGATGGTCGCAGCATCAATAAAGAAACGCTCCAAGAATTTAAGCTTCTGCCTGGCCTCGGCCGTGGCATGAAGGTTGGCAAGCTCGGTTTTTTCCCGTTCAGGTAGCTGCTTGTATTCATCCGCCAAGCGGGTTAATTCTTGTTTCTTCCTGCCGAATGATTCCGGACTAGTTTGTTGCCGAACGCGTGCAACAATCTGGCTATACGCTTGCTGTGCGGCATCTAAAGCCGCTTGACGTTTTGCTTTTTCGGCTCTTCGTTCATTTCCTCCCAGATCACCGACCGCTGCCCATGCCCACCAGGCGCCGCCCAGAACAAGAAACCACATATCGGGGATGACGCTGAAGAGCCCGAGCATAACGCTGAGGATTAGAATCCGTAGGAACGTTTTGATTCCTGTTCTGCTAAGACCAGAGGGTATCGGGTTAGCCGTGACCGCAAAGGACGCTATATTGGGGATCGGGATAGTCGGAGGCGCGGGGACTGCTTCAATTGTCGCCCAAGTCCGTGCCAAGACAAAACCAGTGGTCCCTGTGTGGGCAGCGCCCACCCGCACATCCAAAAAGTAAATAACCCCATGATCTTCCAGCGCGCACCACGCGCACCGATCCAGGTGGCCGGCATAGACATGCATTAAGGATGTGGAACAGCGCTTTAGCTGGCCTCGTAGTCGGTCCAAAGCGGTTAGCCATTGTTGAGCGGTAGGCCGCCAGCCTTTCGGGCCGTTTTCGGTAAACGCTGCTGTAAACATCGCCTCGATAGAGTCAGGCACAATGGTGATCGGAATAGATTTCGGGGGCGGTTTGAGGCCTCGTTGTTGGGCATCTCTGGCATAGGCGTAGCGGCAGGCTTGAATGTCCTTTTCCAAGGCTTCGTCCGCATCGGCCCGGCGGTGGAGGGACACCCCCGAATAAGGATGCCGCCCGCCAAAGAGTAAGTGGAAAATCAGCAAGGCCAAGCCAAAGTTGTCGTGGTTGCTGGTGCGAGGCACTCTGTCAAACGATGCCATCGTTTGGAGTTCCGGAGGCGTGAAATGGGCCACGCCGACTTTGCATAGGTGAAGCGTACCATTGGCATTGATCTGAAAAGAGTCGGTATCAATTAGCAGTACTTTGCTGTCGGAACCGACCAACACATTGCCTTGATTGACGTCGCCTAGCACATGCCCGTGGCGGTGGATGGTGGCAAATGCGGCCGCAGTATTCCGGGCCGCAAAGAGTAGAAAATCCCAAGCAGCATCTGGGAAGTCTTGGCGACGGTGGGCGGGGCTATAGAGCATGTGGATCGGCACATGCTCGCTGACCTTGGGCATCAGGAACCCTAAGATCGGCCCATTGGAAATCCTGTGGAGGGTTTCTTGAGGCCACGCCGCATAATCGAGCAATTCCTTATCTACCGTACTGGCCATGAAATGCAATTTGGCTTGCTTCAAGGCATCTGGTGAGTGGTGCGTGTTGTATAGTTTGGCGACCCAATGGTGATTCGAGGGGACTTCGTAGACGGTACCTTCGCCACCCCTGCCAAGTTCCCGCCCAATTTCAATTGTCTTACCCGCACCGGTGACGAAGGTTTTCGTCATGGTAATCTAACCAACCCAGTGTGCCAGTGCTAAGGTCTTGTCGTCGTCGGTACGTTCATTTACGGAAGGACTGCTCAAGAATCGCACCAATTCGGTTTGGAGGTAATCTTCTTGCGTTTCCATTGCGGTCGCTAAGATTGTAAAGAATGAGGTAAAGAACGGTCCGTGGGCAGTGTTGGTAGCCATATTCAAGGCCAACCGTTGAATACCATCGGTGAAGGCAGCTACCTTAACAGCGCGGGCGGGTAAGGCAGCCACCGCGAGCACCTCAATCGCGTTCTCGTCGGTTACAAAGTTAGTCATATTGGCGTACTCACCCATCATTGGTGTAATGGGCACATCTAGCCCATTGCCAACATCGACCACGATTCCGCCGTCGCCAATCTGCATTAGCAGGGTGGCAAAGGGGGACGCGAGGACACCCAGAAAGGTACAGGCAAAGTCGCGTGCTTTCGTGTTTTGCTGATCCGCTGCTGCATAGATTCTCGCCCGCACCGCTTGGACGCATTTAATCGCCCAATCATGATCAAGAGCGAATTCTGTCTGGGCGTAATGATAGCCAACAAAAGTCGAGGCTGCTTCAATTGCCAGTTCCGCGCCGGTTCCCCCATAGATGGCACTCCCGGCGCCGTCGGCAACAAAGATTGTCAGGAGGGGTGGCTTGGCAGGCGCCTTTTCAACTAAGGCAAGACAACTATCTTGGCACTCTGCACCGGTGGCTGTATGGGCTGTTCCTACCGCAGAAGCTGCAACGACTCGCCACATCACACGGAGGTCCAACCTTGCGGTGGTAGCAGTAGCACTTCTGTTCCGGGTGTGGATGCAGAAACTCTATGGAGTGAACCCGACAGCCATTGAAAGAGTTCGCGAAACTTCAATCCATCCAAACCAAGCGGTTCTCGCGCACTACTGATTTGTTTAAGGATATCCATGTTAGCGCCTTGGACACCGATCGCGAAGAAAGCAAACGACTTAGAGGATTCACCTTCTCGTACGGCGGCAGCAGCAGATTGCCATTCATCCGTTGGGCCGCCATCGGTAATCAGAAACACCCACGGACGGTAAAAAGAAATCCCGTTTGCTCGGTATTCATCTTTACGTTGCCGCACCAAAGCCAAGCCTTCTTTTATAGCAGCGCCCATCGGGGTATCGCCTTGTACCGTCAAGACTGGCGGGTAGAACGACGATGCACTCTGAAACGGTAAAGCAATCTGCACGGGCCCGAAGGTCACAATCCCGACTTCCACACGCTTCATTGCTAAGGTGTCCGCCGCAAGTTCGTCTTTAAAGGTACTCAACCCAGCATTCAGTTCAGCAATCGGATGGCCTCTCATCGAGCCGGATACATCCAACAGCAATAGGCATGGGCAACGGGGCTCGGGGTTGGCGGCAAAATCATCGGCCGTGGTCCCGAAAATGATTTGTTCGGTCATTGTGATTCCTCCGCACAGAGTTTACGCACATCTTGCTCGTGAGCATGAAATGCTACCGAAAATTGGGACAGGATTCTTGCGCATGTTCCATCCCTTGTCAACACTCTCCATAGCGCCGATTCGACCTGCCACACCCACTGGAGTAATGCACCTACAGCATGCGCTGTTTTTGACATGTGTATGGGGGGCTATTGCTGCTGTCCGTTGAAGCTACCGGGCGACGATGTTGACTTGTGCGGAATAGCTAAGCTGGGACAGGAGTTGATTGCAGTCTTCCCAGGTGTGGCCGAAGGCGCGCACGTCGGCGACGCCGATCCTGGCGACAACGTCACGAATGGTCGGAAGATAGGCTGGATCGAATTCGCCGTCCATTATCGCCGATTCTGCCCAGTCCACCAGGCTGCCCAGCGACAATTCATGGCGCAGATGGGCGGAAAGCTTTTCGGAGACGGTCTTGCGTGTGATGAGTCCCATGGCCGTCAGACTTTTGATGCCCTAAGTCTTACGCAGCGCGTCGTTGTTTGGCGTGCCCGCTCTAACGCGTTGTGAGACGCGATGATTTCTCCGTAAATCGGCCTGTCACGAACTTGTGTAGCACACTGGCAATAAGCGTTTGGTAAGGCACTCCTTCTTCGGCTGCACGGGTTTGGATATCCATCAAATCGGGTGAGGACAATCTCACGTTGACCCTCTGGTTCTTGATGAACGTCGCCCTGGCCGCTTCTTTAAAGCGGTTGAGTTCGGCTTTTGAGGGAGCCCGGACTTGAACCGGCCTTTTTCATTGTCTTTAGGCAAGTTGTTCTTCATACGATGGGTGACGTTTTTTCACTAGGACTTCTGCTGAAGATGATGGGCAACCAATTTCGTGAACTGGCGAAAGTCGTCCAAATGATGTCGGCAAATCTGATAAACGACATTCCAGTTTATCGCTTGATAGCTGTGGACGGCGATATTCCTAAAGCCAACTGCTTTGGTCAGACGTTCAGCTAGGACAGGATCGATGATCTGAAGTTTTTGGAGAATCTCAAAGTTCTCAGCCATCGTGGCGGGAGGAGCTGCATCAGTCTCGGCAATGAGATGCGCGGCGACATCGACGGAAAGCTGGACAGCGCGTTGGAGATTCAGCGCGATGATGTCCTGTACGTCAGGGTCGTGAACAAGCTGATCTGCAGAAGAAGGAGCCTTGCCGGCAATTCGCTCAATGCAACGCCGGAGCGATTCCAATTTGGTTTCGACTAGGTCCCGATCCATGCCTGTCGTCTGTCCGACAAAATGCGGCGGTAGTAGGGCATGACGTCTGCTTCTTCATAGACCATACGCAGAAGAAGTTCGGCGTAACGCGTTCGATCCTGGCACAGGACTCTGCGTCCCTTGGTCAGGATCTGCTGAAGCAACGGGTTGTGAATGCGGTCAAGGTCTATGAGATCCACAGGACGGCCAACAACCAGCGCAAGATCTTCAATGATGGCGATATGAGTTTGAGCCGTCAGCGTAGACGAAGACGCAATCGCGATGTCGAGGTCACTGTCGTTGCGCGCGCGATCTTTGGCCATCGACCCGAATAGAATTGCCAAGTCCACCGACGGGTGGCGAGCCATCACGTACTTGATCTTTTGATCGAGATCAGAAGTCTGGGGTGGCTCTTGCAGTTGCATGCTTCTGAGTATCATGAATGTCTCAAAGCTGCAAGGCAATGCGAGAGCACAGGCCTCACAGTTCCGCCATTGAATTGACTCTCTTTTGTCCTCTTCATATAATGCGATCCGTTCTTGGTTTGCCTTATCCGTCCTGCACGTATGCGATTACTCTTCAAGGGAAATGCTGCTGAAAAATTGGCTCATGTTCGAGCCGGACTGCGCCATGCGTTTGCCGTTCGACCTGAGACTGAGTCCCTCGCCATAGAAGATGTCCAATTGCTGGAACGAATAGCCGAGATGGTCGTCAAGCGTGGTATGGCGGCTCCGGCGACGATGTTTTTGGAATCCATGGGGCCGATGAATTTTCTGGGCAGTCAGGCCCTGCATTTCATCACGCCGATCATTGATTGCGTGTTGAGTGCTAAAGAAGTTGAACAGGTCGCGCGGTTACTCGAGCGCCGGGATACGGTGACTCGTCTGATATCAATAATTGAAGCCAGGTCTGCTCCACAGGGAGCAACGGCTCAATGACGGCTTCTGCCTCCAGTCCTCCTAAGATCGATCGTCCCCTCAATGTGATTGTCGCCACCGATTGTGGGAGTACCACGACGAAAGCCATTCTCATCGAAAAAGTCGGTGATGAATATCGACAGACCTATCGCGGTGAAGCCCCGACGACGGTGGAAGCGCCGTTTGAGGATGTGACACGCGGAGTATTGAATGCTATCGCGGAAATCGAAGAGCTCTCCGGACGGAAGATTTTGGATGGAGATAAGATCATTACGCCTTGCCAGGGCGACAAGACGGGCGTCGATATTTATATCTCGACCAGCAGCGCCGGTGGTGGCTTACAGATGATGGTGACTGGCGTCGTGCAGAATATGACGGGTGAAAGCGCGCAGCGCGCCGCGCTGGGGGCTGGTGCAATCGTCATCGATGTGTTGGCAGCCAACGACGGCCGCTTGCCGCATGAAAAGATCGAGCGCATCCGGTCTATGAGACCGGACATGATTCTGATGTCAGGCGGAACCGATGGAGGGGCGGTCACCCACGTCGTTGAGATGGCGGAATATATCGCTGCGGCGGAACCACGGCCTCGGTTCGGCGTGACCTACAAGTTACCGTTGATCTATGCGGGCAATAAGGAAGCCCAACCGCAAGTGAGAAAGATTTTGGAAGATAAGTCGGCGCTGGTCGTGACGGAGAACATCAGGCCGGTCCTGGAGCGAGAGAACTTGGCGCCGGCGCGGAACAAGATTCACGACCTGTTCCTTGAGCATGTGATGCAGCAGGCGCCTGGTTATAAGAAGCTCATGGAAATGGCCGGCGCGCCGATCATGCCAACTCCCGCTGCAGTCGGCCTTATCATGGAGGCGATCGCCAAACGGGAACATCTAAACCTGATCGGTGTGGATATCGGGGGGGCAACCACGGATGTGTTTTCCGTCTTCGACGGCCTATTCAACCGGACGGTTAGTGCCAATCTCGGCATGTCGTACAGCGTGTCGAATGTGCTTGCGGAAGCGGGATTGGCCAACATCATGCGTTGGGTGCCGTTTACGATCGATGAGCAGACGTTGCGCAACCGGATCAAGAACAAGATGATCCGACCCACCACCATTCCCCAGACACTTGATGAACTGCAGATCGAACAGGCGATCGCACGGGAAGCCTTGCGGCTAGCCCTGATCCATCACAAGTCCCTTGCGACCGGATTGAAGGGTGTGCAGCAGGAACGAACGATCTCCGACGTCTTCGAGCAACAGACATCCGGCAAGACACTGATCGACATGTTGAAGCTGGATTTGATCGTCGGAAGCGGGGGTATTCTGTCACATGCTCCGCGGCGGATCCAATCGATGTTGATGATGGTCGATGCCTATGAGCCGATGGGCTGTACGCGGTTGTCCGTCGACAGCATCTTCATGATGCCGCACCTTGGAGTGCTCTCCACGATCAATGAGAAAGCAGCGACCGACGTGTTCGTCAGAGATTGCATGGTTTACCTTGGGACCTGTGTGGCGCCGATTGGACAGGGAAAGGACGGCGATCTCTGTGCCGACTATGAAATCACCTGGCCCGATGGGAAGACCACGAAGGAGCCATTGAAGTTCGGCGAGTTGAGATTGTTTCCATTGGAGTCCGGTAAGCAGGCCACGATCAAGGTACAACCTGCCAAGGGGGTCAACATGGGGTCAGGGGCGGGTGTGGCCGTGACCAAGGAAGTTCATGGCGGTGTCGTTGGACTCTTGCTCGATGGCCGTGGGCGACCGCTCCGACTTCCAGCTGATCAACCAGGCCGTGTCACGGCGCTCACAAAATGGTTCAATGCCGTTGGGCTCTATCCAGGACCGAGTATCGAGCGATGAGAAACGAGGCAGACCTCCGCACCAGTCTCTTAGCTCAGCACTCAATCCTCAGCACGCAGGACTCTCGTTAAATGGCCCATTCGTACACCCCCGGCTTAACAGTCACGGATCAGACGGTCATCCACCGTCGGCGTATGTTGCCCCTGCCGGGGACGGTCGTGGTCACTGTCGGTGATCTGGTCCGTTCCGATCAAGTTGTGGCGCGCGCAGAGTTGCCGGGGAAAGTATTCCCAGTCAATCTTGCCAATCAGCTCAGCGTGGCTCCGGGTGAGATCAAAGACTATCTGATCAAAAAAGAAGGCGATGTTGTCGAAAAGGACGAAATCCTCGCTGAGAACAAGCCGCTGATCAAATGGTTTAAGACGGAGATTCGTTCGCCAGTCGCGGGGACAATCGAATCGGTGTCGAGCATCACAGGACAAGTCCTCTTGCGCGAACCTCCACGAGTGCTTCAGCTGCTCGCCTATGCGAACGGCACGATCATCGAAACGATTCCGCAGCAGGGCGTCGTGGTCGAAACGACGTGCAGCCTGGTTCAGGGGATCTTCGGCATCGGCGGAGAAACGTCCGGGGAGATTGTCATGGCGGTGAAGGGGCCTGATGAAGCCTTGACCGCGGGACACTTCAATAGCGCCATGAAGGACAAAGTCGTGGTCGGGGGATCCTTCCTTTCAGCCGAGGCGATGAAGCAGGCCAAGGCGGTTGGTGTTGCTGGTTTGGTGGTCGGCGGGATTCACGATGAAGATTTGCGCGCCTTGCTAGGCTATGACCTCGGTGTGGCCATTACTGGAACAGAACAGGTAGGGTTCACGCTGATTCTGACTGAGGGGTTCGGGACGATTCCGATGGCGGCCAAGACCTTCAAGCTGCTCTCCTCCCATGTCGGCCAGAAGGCGTCGATTTCCGGTGCCACCCAGATCAGGGCCGGCGTGATTCGTCCTGAGATTATTATTCCGCAGGAACACACCAGCTCGAAGGGGGCAGCTCAGTCACAACGCGAGGGCATTCGTCTTGGCGACCCGGTCCGTATCATCCGCGATCCGATGTTCGGGCGCATAGGTGAAGTATCGGCGCTTCCATCAGGGCTCACCAAGATCCCCACGGAGAGTGAGGTGCGGGTCTTAGAAGTGAAATTTGCCGATGGAAAGAAAGCCGTCATTCCGCGGACGAACATCGAGGTGATCGAAGGGGCATGAGCGACGTGAATTCTCAGGCGTTAATCGGCCAACGGAGCGTCTGCATGGTTGTCTGGACACTACTGGTGTCTGGCTGGCTCTGTTCCTCTGCCTTAGCACAGGTATCGATCAGTGCGCCCCAAGACATGCGGGTCTTCGATACGCCGAGTGATGGTGGAGGCAGCCTCACGGTGCAGTGGGCTCCTTCGTCATGGGATGGCCCGGATGCACGGTATCAAGTCTTGGCCGGTGATGCGGCTGTGACTGACCCGGCAGCTCTCACGATCATCGCGGAGTTCCCAGGGAACTCGAAGTACGTCAAAGATGCAAAAACCGCGTGGTGGACAAGGAACGTCGACAAAACCTGGCATCAGGTCCTGGTCAGAAGCGCGAAGGGATTCGAGGTCAAGGATGGGACATCCTATGCCGTTGCTGTGGCAGCCGTTCAAGGCGACCAGCGGGTCTTCAGCCCGGTCTTGGTGGCCAGTCCTTCGCCGGACTGGTTTAATTGGAATCAGCTCAATAATCTCATCATCGCGTTGTCGTTTGGCGGGCTCGTGTTTTACTCGATCAGTTACGCGAAGCGACACGAGATCTTCCTCCGTAGGATTCCAGGTCTTGATGCGGTTGATGAAGCGATCGGACGCGCGACGGAGCTGGGTAAGCCGATCCTCTATCTGACCGGCGCGCATGATCTGCATGATCCCTCGACGATCGCCGCCGCAGGCATTTTAGGGAAAGTTGCCAAACGGGCCGCGCTGTACGAAACGGAGCTGCTGGTGCCGCACCGCGAACCGATTACGATGGCGGTCTGCCAGGAAATTACAAAGCAGGCCTATTTGGAAGCGGGCAAGCCTGATCTTTTCAAGGAAGACGCCAACTTTTTCATTACGGCCGATCAGTTCAGTTACACGGCGGCAGTGGACGGGATTATGTTGCGGAAGAAGCCGGCCGCTAACTTCTTCATGGGCGCGTACTTCGCCGAATCGTTGCTGCTGACGGAGACAGGCGCAAGTACCGGTGCCATTCAGATCGCCGGCACCGACTCAGATCACCAGCTACCGTTCTTTGTGACGACTTGCGACTACACCTTGATCGGCGAGGAGCTCTACGCTGCCAGTGCATACCTCTCCAAAGAACCGGTGCAGATCGGGACGCTCCTTGGACAGGATATCGGGAAGGCGGTCGTCCTGAGTGCCATCGGTATTGGCATTGTATTGGCGACCGTGGGAGCCGTCACGGGCGCACAATGGCCACAGTTGTTTCTCGACCTTTTAAGGGATTTAAAATGATCTTTCTCCGCCGACAGCTACCCCTCTTGATCACCTTGGTCA
>CXWL01003230.1_pt1 | contig 21273 bp, 22 predicted proteins | sample 590931 | NCBI WGS metagenome assembly CXWL01 (sample SAMEA3498368, study PRJEB10139) | groundwater metagenome | biome: water well; material: biofilm material | place: Germany | collected 2015-04-27 | reverse complement strand
CGTTTCATTTCACCGCGAGCGACAATCCCTACAACCCGAACACCAACGCCGCCCGCGGACTCGCCTACCTCGTCCGCTCGCTCGCAACTGCCAACGGAGATGCGCGCCTCGCTATGGCTGGCTACAACGGCGGCATTGGCATCATCCCCCGCGCCGAGTGGACATGGTCTGCACAAACGAAGCGCTACGTTCAATACGGCGCACCAATTTATCAAGACGCTGTCAGCGGCCTTGAAACAAGCGATGCGCTAAACGATTGGTATTCCAGCTATGGGGTTAGTATATGCAGGCAAGCCCATCAACGCTTGGGGCTGCCGTAACCGTGGTCTATCGTCCGCCGTCCACGGTCTAAATCACTTCAATATATTCAACCAGATCACGAACGTCGTCCCTTTCCCCTCTTTTGACTCAACCTTGATCTGCCCGCCGTGGTGTTCCACGATCCAATGCGCAATGGATAGCCCCAGCCCAAATCCGCTGGCCTTTGAACGCGTGCGTGATTTCTCCGCGCGATAGAAGCGGTCAAAGATATGCGGCAAATCCTCGGCAGGGATGCCAGGCCCCGTGTCCCGCACGATGACACGCGCCTGATCGCCGAGCTTTCGGATGCTCAGGAAAATCTCCCCGCCGGCTGGCGTGTATTGAATGGCGTTGGAAATCAGGTTCAAGAAAACCTGCTTCAACCTGTCACGATCTCCATTGACCATCACCTGGTCAATATCGTTGAGATGCACTTTTACCTTGCTGCTCGCCAACACACGCATTTCAGTAAAGACTTCCGTCAGCAAAAGATCCAACTCCACAGGCGCAAAGTTAAGGGCAAGTTTGCCTGATTCCGCCTGTGCAAGCATGAGCAAGCCGCCCACCAGCCGCGTCAGCCTGCCCGCTTCCTGATCGATACTGCTGAGGGATTCTTCGTCTGCTTCCTTCATGCGGCGGATCAAATCCACATTGCCTTTGATGACCGTCAACGGCGTACGCAGTTCATGGCTCACATCCGCAAGGAAACGTTGTTGTGAAGTAAACAGGGATTCCAAACGTTCAAGGGTCTGGTTGAATGAAACCACCATGTCGCCAATCTCATCCTCTGCCGCATCTTGATACGGGATGCGACGCGAAAGATCATCGGCGCGGTTGATCTGGTCCACCGTCTCCGTGATGGATTCCAACGGGGATAACGCGCGTCCAAGCACTGCCCACGAACCAAGCCCTGCCAACAAAACCGCCAGCACTGAAATCACGACCATGGTCGAGAGCAGGTTGGTGCGGGTTGCGTCCACAACGGTGAGGCTTGCGCCTACTTGCAAAGTCCCGATCACCCGTTCGCCCAACGTAAGCGGAACACTTAACACCCGCAGGTGCGCTCCGTCAAGGTAGGAGTCTTCATATAGTGGAGAACCAGCTTTCAGGCCGATGGGATCGAGGGGTTTGATCAAAGCGCCAATGCTCGGAGAGGTCGCCACGATCCTCCCATCTGGCCCCCAAACCTGCACATAGGCATTCGAGGTCATGTCCAATGGCGGCAGGCTGATCAGGCTCAGTTGCCCCACCGAATTTACCTTGGTGACCTGGGTAATATCACGCGCCACGCCCTCCAGCATGGTATCAACTTGATTAAGTAAAATTACATTGACAAGAATATAAACCGCCGCCCCGAAGATAAGCAAAATTCCGCCCATGAACGTTGTGTACAGCAAAGTAAGGCGCAGGCGGAGAGACATTCGATTTACGATTTACGATTTACGATTTANNAGCTTCTGGCGCAGATAACGGATATAGACTTCCAACACGTTGCTCTCGCCGCCAAAGTCATAGCCCCATACGCGGTCAAAGATCACTTCGCGGGTGAGCACCTGTTTCGGATGGCGCAGAAATAACTCGAGCAATTCGTACTCCTTCGCGGTCAACGCCACAACGCGAGTCCCGCGCGAAGCCTGGCGTGAACCAGTGTCCAACGAAAGGTCTGCAAATTTCAAAACGGGGATTCGTTCAGGCTGGGTACGGCGCAACAAAGCGCGCACACGCGCCAGCAACTCATCCAAATTAAATGGCTTCACCATGTAATCGTCCGCGCCTGCATCCAAACCCTGAATGCGATCCTGCACGGTGTCTTTCGCCGTCAACATCAAAATTGGGATCGAGCCGCCCGTTCGCAAACGATGGCACACTTCCAAACCATCCATGCCTGGCAGCATCCAATCCAAAACCACAAGGTCAGGCGTATGGTCGCGCGCTGCGATCAACCCCATGCGCCCATCGATGGCAGTATCCACTGTGTAACCTTCATAAGCCAGTCCGCGCTGCAACAATTTCAAAATAGCCTGGTCGTCTTCGATAATTAGGATTCGCTCATTCATAGCATTTCTCCTATTCAAAATATACCATAATTTGGGATTACCTATTTCACTCTCAACATCTTCACAGCCGTTTGAAAATCGCTCGGGTACTCTGCTTGAAAGCTCATCGCTTCATTTGTCTCTGGATGGGTGAATTTTAGCGAATGGGCATGTAAGGCAGGGCGTGAAATAATATTCGTTTCAGGCGCGCTGTACAGGACGTCTCCCAGCAGCGGATATCCCAGCGCAAATGCATGGACTCTGATCTGATGCGTTCGCCCCGTCATCGGCATCGCCTCCACCAAAGCCGACGCCTGATAGCGTTTCAGAATCTTGAATCTCGTCTCAGAGCGGACTCCGTTCTTGTCATCCACCATCGTACGGTGTTTGTGGCCGACATTCACACGCAGCGGAAATTTCGTGGTCTTCTCATCCCATTTCGGCAGGCCGTTGAGAATGGCATGATAGGTCTTTTCCACCTGATGTTTCTCAAACTGAATGTTCAACGAGCGGTGCGCCTCAGCCGTCAACGCGAAGATGATGATACCGCTGGTGACTTTGTCAATGCGATGCACGATCCAAACCTTGTCAAACTCTTCTTCCAGTGTTTTGACAAGATAAGTCGCTTCCTTGTCCCACCCCTCAGGCAGGACAGAAAGCCCCGCAGGTTTATTGATGATCAATATCTGTTCGTCTTTGTAGATAATTTCCATACCTGAATTTAACCACAGAAATCCGTTTATCAGCCATCCGTTTCCATTCGTGAATCCGTTACAAAGTCCGCCTACAACCCTTGACATTAACGTAACGTCAGGGTTTATAGTAGCGTCATGTTCACTGTAAAACAATTCTCGAAACTGGCGGGCGTCACGCCGCGCACCCTGCATCACTATGACGACATTGGACTCCTCAAGCCATCCCATGTGGGCAATAATGGCTATCGCTACTACGGGGAGGATGCCGTACTGCGCTTGCAGCAAATTTTGTTATACCGTGAGCTGGACATTCCACTCGACGATATTAAGAAGATCATGGGACACCGTGAATACGATGTGATGGGGGCGCTGCAAAGCCATAAGGAAGCTCTGAGCAAACAGGCTGTGCGCATTAACCGTCTCATTCAAACAGTGGACAATACCATTAATCATTTGAAAGGAAACAAAAAAATGAGCGACGAAAAATTATTTGAAGGCTTTAGCGAAGAAGAGCAGGAGAAATATGCTCTCGAAGCCGAGCAGTTGTACGACCCTGAAACCGTGCGCGAATCCAACCGCAAGTGGAAGGCCTATTCCACAGCGAAGAAAGAAGCCATCCTGGCCGAAGGCAACACTATCTACAAGGATATAATCGCCATCCTGCCGAAGGGCGCCAACAGCGCCGAGGCGCAGGCTATCGTCGAACGTTGGCGCAAGCACATGGACTACTTCTGGACACCGAACCTGGAGCAATTGCTCGGCCTTGCCAACGGCTACAACGACGACCCGAAATTCAAAACCAACTTCGACAAGATGGATCCACGCCTCGCTGAGTTCATGCGCGATGCGGTGAAGGTGTATATTGAGAGTAAAAAGTAATAACTGACCTTACGCACGGAAGAACTCTTTGCCGAAAATTTTAACGCCAAGCCGCAAAGACGCGAAGTTTTATTTCCCTTTGGGCCTTCGCGTCTTTGCGTTAGATGTTTTGGGCAAGTATCCCACCCTGCAGAGCGNNGCGTAAGGTGAGGTAATAAGTGAAAAGTAATAAGGAAAGAGCCAAAGATGCGTCTCTGGCTCTTTCCATTAAGGGTGGGGAACATTTTTCGTGATTTTTCGTTGACGATAGTGAAACATTATCATGGAGATAAAAATGAAAAAGACTTCCCTATTTTTGATCACCCTTTTTGCGTTTTCTGTATTAATCCTAGCCGCCTGTTCCAGCGGTAGTTTCGCCTCGTTGAGCGGCGAGTGGACACTGATCGCGTACGGAGACCCATCCAACCTGACCCCGGCCCTGTCAGGCGTGGAGACATCCATCACATTCGAAAACGATCAGGTTGGCGGGACGGTTGGATGCAATAATTTTGGCGGCGAGTACAGCGTCAAAGGCGGCCAGGTTACTTTTGGCTCGATGGTTTCGACATTGATGTTCTGCGAAGGAACCTCCGAGCAGGAGGGTGTTGTGCTTGGAATCCTTTCGGATAAAACCGTAAGTTTTTCCCTGAGCGGAGATCAATTGACCCTCTCTTCTGCGGATGGGGCGGCGGTTGTTATTTTGAAGAAGAAGTAGATATAAAGAAAAATTTACGTTACTGCCAATTTTTGTTTCGGATATTTCTCGTAGCGTTTCTCTTCCAACACGCGGCGGATTCTATCAAAGCCTTCCCAGACATCCGCAAAGGAAAGATAGAGCGGCGCAAAGCCGAGGCGCAGGTTATCGGGGGCGCGGAAGTCTGGGATGACGTTCATCTCTTCGATCAGGGCGCGGTTGATGCGGTAGCCTTCGGCGTGGCGAATGCTGATGTGCGAGCCGCGAATGGCAGAGTCAACTGGAGAGCCTAGGGAAAAGCCAAAGGGGACGAGCCAGCTTTCGGTTAAGAAAGAGGCGTAGTCCGTCATCAAAATGGATTTTTCGCGGAGCGCATCCATACCTGCCTGGATCATCGGTTCGAGCGCAGCTTCCATTGTGAGCAGGGAAATCATCGGTTGTGTGCCAACTAAAAATCGTTGCGCGCCGGGGGCGGGGGTGTAATCGAGGTCGAAGTCAAAAGGATTCTTTTGGCCCCACCAACCCCAGATGGGTGAAGTGATTTTTTCTTGAATATTTTTATTGACATACAAAAACGCGGGCGCGCCCGGGCCGCCGTTGAGATATTTGTAAGTGCAGCCGATGGCAAAGTCTGCGTTGCAATCGTCGAGGTGGACGGGGACGGAGCCGACAGAATGGCTGAGGTCCCAGAGCACGAGCGCGCCTTTTTTGTGGGCGAGGTCGGTGATGCGCTGCATGTCGTACATGTAGCCGCTTTTGAAGACGACATGCGAGAGGGTGACGAGCGCGGTGTTCTCGTCGATGGCGGCTTCGAGCGCGGCGAGATCGGGGGTGAGGTCACCATCGTTTGAACTGATACGAATAATCTCGTGTTGCGTGTTGCGTTGACCCTCGGAGAGGAGATGTTTGATGCCTTGAAGAATATAAATATCAGATGGAAAATTAAATGTGTCGGTGATGATACGTTTTTTGTTCGGTTGAAGCGTGAGCGCAGATGTGGCGAGCTTGAAGAGGTTGATCGAAACCGTATCGCCGACGAGGGTTTGCCCCGCCGCCGCGCCGATGAGTCTGCCGATCTTATCGCCCACGCGCGAGGGAGCATCCCACCAGCCTTTGTTCCAGCCGCGGATTAAATCTCTGCCCCATTGCTCATCCACGATCTGGCGGGATTTTGACTGTGCAGCTTTGGGCATCATGCCGAGCGAGTTGCCGTCAAAATAGATGAGGCTCGGGTCGGGAATGACAAACGCCTCTTTGAAAGAGGCGAGTTTATCTTGAGCGTCAAGTTGAAGGGCGAAGTTGTGGGAGGGGGAGAATTTTGTCATTCCGCTATTTTACCTGTTCTGCCGATAAAAATTTGAATGGAAGAAGACTGGAAAGCATAATATAATTCTTTTGTTCATGTATTCGGGGAAAAGATAGGTGGCAAAGATCGGTTTTTCAGTTGTGTTATTATAAGTTAATCTATTTAAGGGAGAGCGTTGACATGGATGAAATTCTTGAAAACAATGAAGGTGAAGAGAAAAAGGCTTCCGTTTTTGTAAAGTGCCCGCATTGCTATACCAAAATCTTGCCTCATGAAGATAATACCTGCCCCGCTTGTCAGGGCGATCTTTCAAATCTAGGTGGGGTGAATCCGAACAAGGTTGCGTTCCTGATTTACGAGTCTGAAGAACTTCCATCTTACTGTTATTCATGCAACCAGTATACAGAACAGGAAGTCCGCGTGTCTGGCGATCAAGAGTCGATACTAAGCAAATTTTTAGAAGGGGATGTTTCGCCGGAGCAAACGTCCAATGTGGTCGTTTTTCTTCCGCAGTGCGAATCGTGCGCGGAGATGGAAGATCCAGAGCCTATAGAGGTAGACTACGAACTACAAACCATGACTTTCGTGGTTCATGCAGGGTTTCGCGACCGGGCAATTCAGAGAAGATCGCGATCAGAATGACGTTGGCTAGACCAAAGCCAATGAGATAAACCCCAAAAAACAGCGATGCAAGAATGTTTTATCTGCGTCTGCCCCTAAGCTCATCAAAACCGAATCCCACTTTTGGGTCACTAAAAAACCGCCGACGGCAGACTTTGGTCTGTCGTCGGCGGTCTGCCGTCAAATTATTCTTCTTTTCGCAAAGCCGGGAACAACAGCACCTCGCGGATGGAGTGTTTATCCGTCAGCACCATGGCAAGCCTATCCACGCCCATGCCGAAGCCGCCGTTGGGAGGCATGCCATAGCGCATGGCGCGCAGGTAATCTTCGTCAAGCGGATGCGCCTCTTCATCGTCGGCTTCGTAGTCGCGGCCCATTTCGAGGAAGCGTTGTTCCTGATCGAGCGGGTCGTTCAACTCGGTGAAGGCATTGCACAATTCAAAGCCCGCCACATAGCCTTCAAAACGTTCCACGGTCAGCGGGTCGCCGGGTATGGATTTTGCCAGCGGTGAAATATCACGCGGGTAGTTGTAGAGGAAGGTCGGCTGGATGAGGATCGGCTCGAGGAATTCACCAAGCAGGAAGTCAATCAACTTGCCGCGGGTGGATTTCGGATCGGGCGCCGCCCCGGGCTGTTTCTGTTTAATGGCATTGAACAACGCCTCGGCAGTTTTGTGCTCAGCGATGTCAATGCCGCTGGCTTCGAGAATGCCCACGCGCATTTCCACGCGCTTCCACGGCGGTTTGAATTCCAATTCGTGTTCGCCGAATTTGACCTTGGTGGAACCTGTCACCTGCTCGGCGGCGTAGGCCACCATTTGCTCGGTGAGTTCCATCACTTGCAAATAATCGGCGTAGGCCCAGTAAAACTCAAGCTGAGTGAATTCGGGGTTGTGCTTGAACGAAACGCCTTCGTTGCGAAAGTCACGCCCAATTTCGTAGACGCGCTCCAAATTTCCAACCAACAAACGCTTGAGATAAAGCTCAAACGAAATACGCAGGTACATATCCTGATCCAACTCGTTGTGATGGGTCGTGAACGGGCGCGCCGCCGCGCCACCATACAAAGGCTGGAGAATGGGAGTTTCCACTTCAAGAAAATCATGGTCATCGAGGAAGGTGCGCAACGACTTGACTAGTTTCGCGCGCTTGCGAAAGGTCTCGCGCACTTCGGGGTTGACGGCAAGGTCCGCATAACGCTGGCGGGCGCGGATTTCGGGATCATCCAAGGTAGCGTAGCGAATGACGCTGCCGTCTTCCTGAGTCACATCCTTGTCAGCGGGGAGAGGGGTTATAGATTTTGCAAGCAGCTTGAAGTCGTGGACATGAAGCGACACTTCCCCGGCTTTGGTGCGCATCATGACACCCGTCGCTTCGATGAAATCGCCGAGGTCGAACATCTTGTTGAAAAATGCCAGGCGGTCTTCGCCCACTTCGTTGACGCGCAAGAACAACTGGATTTTGCCGTCGCCATCCTCGATGTGAACAAAGGAAAGCTTTCCCTTGGGGCGCATCGAGCGGATGCGCCCTGCAAGCACGGCTTTCACTTCGCGGTTTTCCGCTTCGCCCGTTTCAAATGCGGCAATAGCTTGCGCGCTGGTATGCGTGCGCGTGGCGCGAGTGGGATAAGCCTCCACGCCCTCGGCGCGAAGTTCTTCCAATTTCTGCAAACGGATTTTTTCGAGGGAGTTGTATTCTGCCATGTTCGTATTCTTCTTTCATCCCTTCGACTGAGCTCAGGGCATGCTTTCTTCTTTCCTCCCGCTAAAAGACGAAAGAAGAAAGAAAGGTTTGGGTTCAAAATAAAAAAACCCCGCCTCCAACGCAAATTGGACGCGGGGCAAATCTACGCGTCCTGTTTTTAGCCGACTTTGATGATCTTAACGTTGTACATGCCGCCGGGGGTTTCCACCTTTACGCTCTCGCCAACTTTATGGCCCAGAATGGATTTGCCGATCGGAGACTCGTTGGAGATCTTGCCTTCGCGCGGGTTGGCTTCCGCCGCGCCCACGATGATGAAGGTCTCAGCCTCAAAGTTACCTTCTTTGATGGTCACTTTGGCGCCGACCTGAATGGCGTCCGTCTTTTTGCCCTTGCCGTTTTCTTCGATGATCTGCGCCGTGGCAAGCAGAAGATCCAATTCTTGAATGCGGCCTTCCACGAAAGCCTGCTCGTTCTTGGCAGCCTCGTATTCCGCATTTTCGATCAACTCCCCGCCTTCCATCGCCTCGTGCAGCCTTGCGGCCACTTCCATGCGTTTGGTTGTACGTAGATGATCCAGTTCCTCTTGAAGCTTCTGAAAGCCCTCTTTGGTAAGGAAATTGGTTGTCATTGTATTGTCCTGCTCATATAGTATTTTGCATCTCTGGATCAGAGATGCAAGTGATTAAAAATTTCCGGTGGCATCGTCCGGAAAGTCGCGCTTACTATATCATAATTCAAAAGCAGATTCAAGTCCCAAAAATATGGCAATTATTTGTCTAGGCAGAAGACCACAGGTGAATTCCGCCATTTTCGCGCCAATATTTCTGGATTTTGGAACGCATATCCTCTGGGCTGTCAAACAGGCTGGAGATTTGGGATTCGTAAGCGGCAATCGCCTCCTGCCACCGCTTTAGGCCTGCTTCGCCCACCGTATGGGCATTTGCCTTCATCCCAGCCGTGTGCGAACCAAATTCTTCAGGTGTCTTGAACAGGTATGGGATATCCGTATAATAAAGGAGTGGCCGCTGGAGCAATTCCACGGCACGGCGGACGAGGATATGGTCAACGTGTGAACCAAGCCCAAGTTGGCAGACCAGTTGATCGGTCGGGTGGAGGCGGGCGGAAATGGATTCTGCGATTCGAGCGGGCAAATCCGCCTCGTCTTCATGCGGCGGCACGAAGATGTAACTGTACAGCCATTCCCCATTTTGGGCGCGGCGGTAGATGCAATCGAGATAATCAAAGTAGACGGGTTTCGCGCCGATGATCTGGCAGGCGCGTTCATCCTCTGCGCAGCGGGAGCGAATGAGGTCTTCAGTTTTGGAAATTCCCCAACTTTGATGAAGCAGTTGGGCATACGCGGAAAGCTCGTCAGATGGCGGGAATCCACACAGGATCGTCCAGATTTCAACTTGTACTCCGGCTTGCGTTTGTTCGTAAATCAAACCGCCTGCGGAGAGCGCGGCGTCATCGAGATGAGGGGAAATATATATCCAGCGCATCGGGCATTTTTACCACAAAACGGTAATGAAGTTTCGATGGGAGTTCATGTAAACTGGATGGATACACGCGAGGGCTGATGAAAGAAAGACGAAAAGAAGAACGTAAAAGTTTGATGGCATACACACAGGTTTTTGACCTGTATGGCGGCTTTTTGCTTGGCTATTTGGGAGACATGAATTTACATGGCGCAATGGTAATCGGGGAGCGGACCATGACGGAAAACACAGAACTCACAATTTCCATGGAACTGCCAGACCTGCCAAATACTCAGGCCGCGCGCATGACCATCCCTGTGCGAGTGGTGTGGTGCCAGCAGGACCTCAGCCCGCAATTTTTCAATATCGGTTTTGAGTTCAAGGAAGTAAGCCCTGAACAAAAGACCATGATCGAAGCGATCCTCAAGAATTACGAGTTTCGCCGCGATACGCCGAATTATCCACCCAAGCCGGGGATGAAGTTATAGGTTTCAGGNNAGGTTTCAGGCAGGAATAAAGGCGACCGTTGCAAAAGCAGCAGCCGCCTTTTATGTTAAACTTCCATACATGCCAACAGCCAGAACCTTATTCTTTACCGCGCCAAAACAGGTTGAGATTCGAGAAACAACCCTGCCCCCGCTGAAAGCGGATGAAGTCCTCGTGGAAACCATCTGTTCCGCCATTAGCGCAGGGACGGAGATGCTGGTCTATCGCGGACAGTTCCCACATTTGGCAAATTCTCACGATGCTTTTAGCAGCGAGTTGAAGTATCCGCTGGCGTATGGGTATGCGTGCGTTGGAGTAATCAGGGAGACAGGTAAACAAGTAGACAAATCATGGCGCGATAAATTAGTTTTTGCATTTCAGCCGCACACATCAGCATTCAGCATTCAGCCTTCAGCTTTAATTCCCATACCCGATTCCTTAACGCCCGAAAACGCCTGCTTCCTCCCGAACATGGAAACCGCTGTAAATCTGGTGCAGGATGGCGCTCCCATTTTAGGTGAGCGCGTTTTGGTTTTAGGGCAGGGGGTGATCGGCTTATTGACGGCTTCATTATTAAGTGAATTTCCGCTGGAAAGTTTGGTTACGGTGGATCGGTTTGAATTGAGAAGGAATGCGTTGAAGGTTGAAAGTAGAAAATTGAAAGTAGAAAGTTTTTTGTTGCAAGACCTGCGACCCTTCGATAAAACTCAGGGCAAGCCTGCAACCTTTGACCTGACTTTTGAACTCAGCGGTTCCCCCTCCTCGTTGAACGATGCCATTGAATTAACGGCCTTCAGCGGACGGGTTGTGATCGGCTCATGGTATGGACAGAAACGCGCGGAGATCGATCTCGGCGGAGCATTCCACCGCTCGCGGATTAAGTTGATTTCATCTCAAGTGAGCACGATCTCACCCGAGTTGAGCGGCCGCTGGGACAAAGCGCGCAGGTTCGAGGTCACATGGGAGGCGTTGAAACGCATCCAACCCGAGAAGTGGATCACCCATCGCTTTGCGATTGAAGAGGCGGGCAAGGCCTATCAACTGCTGGATGAAAACCCGCAGGAGACGATACAGGTTATTTTTAATAATGCAGACCGTCAATTCCCAACCTGACACCTNNCCTGACACCTAAACACAGGAGCAACCAAATGTATACCTTAGCCGTCCGCCGCAACTTCATCGCCCGTCACTTCTTAATTGGTGGAGATTGGGGGCCAGAGAACTTTCCTAATTCCCATCATTACATCCTCGAATTGCAACTCAAAGGCAGTGACCTCGACCAGCACGGCTATCTCGTGGACATTGTGGATGTGGAAAAGCATCTCGATGACGTGGTCGGCTATTACAAAGAGCAGATGTTAAATGAGAAGCCCGAGTTCGCAGGCTTGAATCCGTCCATTGAACATTTCGCGCGGATTCTAGCTGTGGCTTTGAATGAACGAATCAAAGCCAAGAATATCTCCAAGCTCAAGGTTGTATTGTGGGAACATGAGAATGCGTGGGCGGCGTTTTCTGTCAACCGTTGAAGGTCAAAGGTTTAAAGTTCTTCAACCTTCAACCTTTGACCTTTGACCTTTAACTCAAACCCATGAAAATCGGCCTCGTCATCTACGGATCCATAGACACCCTCAGCGGCGGGTACATGTACGACCGCAGGCTGGTGGAATATTTGCGCGCGCAGGGCGATGCGGTGGAGATCATCTCCCTGCCCTGGCGGAATTATGCCGCGCATCTGACAGATAATTTTTCGTTTCGACTTTGGAACGGGCAGCANNAGCTGCCCGACTCCAGAATTTTGATATTCTGATTCAGGATGAATTGAATCATCCCTCGCTGATTAGGGCAAATCGTGGGAAGCATCCTTATCCCATCATCAGCCTCGTGCATCATTTGCGCTGCTCGGAATTGCGCCCCAAATGGCAGAATGATTTTTATCGTGTTGTGGAAAAGAAATACCTGCAAAGCGTGGATGGATTCATCTTCAATTCACAAACGACAAAAGGCGTAGTGAATAATTTAATAGGGAATAGCCTGCCAGATGTGGTGGCCCACCCGCCCACTGATAGATTTGGCGGTGCGATTTCGGAAAAAGAAATAAAGGAAAGAGGAAAGCCTGCCCTGAGCAACGCCGAAGGGAAGAAAGAACTGCGAATTCTCTTCCTCGGCAATGTCATGGAACGCAAGGGGCTGCATACGTTGCTGGAAGCTGTCAGCTATCAGCAGTCAGCNNCACGGTCAACGGTCTATCGTCCACCGTCCATTTTCACGGCTCTCTCAACAACCAACCGCTCATCGAAAAATTAAAAAACTCCCACATCCTCGTTGTCCCATCATCCTACGAAGGGTTTGGAATCGTCTATCTCGAAGGCATGGGCTTTGGCCTGCCTGCCATCGGCACAACGGCCGGCGCGGCGAGTGAGGTCATTCGGGATGGCGTGGATGGGTTTTTGATTCAGCCAGGAGACTCTCACTCGCTGGCAACCAAGTTACAGATTATGAATGAGAGGCGCGATGTTCTCGTCCAAATGAGCCTCGCAGCGCGGACTCGATATCTCGCCCAGCCAAAATGGAATCAGACAGCGAATCAAATTCGCAAATTTCTTTTGGATATGAAATGAATCGACTCATCGGCATCTTGCTCATCGCCGTCTCCGCCGCATCGTTCGGGACACTCGCCATCTTTGGCCGCTATGCCTACAACGACGGCATGGATATTTACACCGTCCTCTTTTTACGATTTGGAATCTCCGCCTCTTTCATGACCGTGATCCTGCTTCTGCGCAAGGAGCATTTCCCACGCGGACGCATTCTCGCGCAACTCGTCGGCATGGGCGCGCTGGGATATGTCGGCCAGTCGTTTCTGTATCTGACCGCCATCAAATACGCCTCCGCGGGGTTGGTGGCATTGCTGCTATATCTTTATCCATTCTTCGTTGGCATCCTCTCGATCATCTTCCTGCGCGAAAAAATAACATCCATAAAAATTATTGCCCTCGTGCTTGCGCTGACGGGCGCCGCCCTCACCGTCGGCCCCGTGAGCCCCACAAGTGGGCAATTGATCGGCGCGCTCATGGCAATTACCGCCGCATTGATCTATTCCATTTACATCATCGTCGGCGCAGGCGTGATGAAACATGTGACAGCAGTGCAATCATCCACGATCATCTTTGCTTCCGCTGGAGCAGTGTATGGACTGTTGACCTTCGTCAACGGCGCGCGCCTTCCAGCGAGTAATTCAGGCTGGCTTGCCATGCTGGGAATCATCGTCGTCTCCACGATCATTCCCGTGGTCACATTTTTGGCGGGGTTGGAACGGGTCGGCCCAACCAATGCGGCCATGCTCTCCACACTCGAACCCATCGTCACCGTCCTGCTCGCCGCGTGGCTGTTTGGCGACAAACTCCTCCCCATCGTCCTGCTCGGCGGCGGGTTGATTCTGGCGGCAGTCATTCTATTGACGAGAAGTGAGCTGAAGCAAGAGAATACTGGGTAGGGATTCATGGATGGTCGGGGGTATAATTTTCACAGGAGATAGACTATGGATATGTTCGTTTTTACTGGCATCCTCTGGAAAGAAGAAAAAGAATTTAGCGCGCTTTGCCCTGAATTGGATGTAGCCTCACAAGGAAATACATCCGCAGAAGCACGAAAAAAATTACTCGAAGCCGCAGCGCTTCATCTTGAAGGCTCTTTTGAAGACGGTTTGCCCTACCTGCGCCCTGCCCCATCCGAAGAAGACCCGCGCAATTTGTTCCCTGCCAATACTTTGGAAATTTTCAAATTCAGGGTGGATGTAGCCATTAAAGCGTATGCCTAAACTTCCTGTTTTAAAACCACGTGAAATTATTTCGGCGCTGCAAAAAGCGGGCTTTCGACAGGTTCGTCAAAAAGGAAGCCATATTCAATTTAAAAGGGGAAACTTGCTCGTCACCGTGCCAAGTCATCCTGGGGATTTGAATCCGCAAGTGTTGAGGTCTATTTTGCGTCAGGCACAAATGAGCGTGGAAGAATTAGAAAATTTATTGAAATAATGAAAACCCTTAGGGTTTTAGTTTTTACTCAAAAAGGAAGTATATGAACTTTACACAATTTAACCTCGACCCCCGCCTGATGGTGGGAATCAAAAAATCAGGCTACGACACAGCCACCCCCATTCAGGAAGCAGCCATGCCTGCCGCCCTGCGCGGACGGGACATTATCGGCACAGCGCAAACTGGCACAGGCAAGACCGCCGCGTTTGTACTGCCCATTCTGAACACACTGCTCAACGGACAACGCAACGTCCCGCGCGCGCTGATCGTTGCGCCCACCCGCGAACTCGCAGAACAGATCAACGATGTCATCAAAGTCCTCGCAGCGGGGACAAAGCTCAAGAGCGTAACCATTTACGGCGGAGTCGGAGCGAACCCTCAAATTCAGGCATTGCGCAACGGCGCAGAAATCCTCGTCGCCTGCCCAGGCCGCCTGCTGGACCTCATCAATCAAGGCTATGCAAAAATGGGGACGATTGAAATTCTGGTGCTCGATGAAGCCGACCGCATGTTCGACATGGGTTTTCTGCCCGATGTGCGCCGCATTGTGAAGGCCGTGCCAGTAAAACGCCAGACCATGTTCTTCTCTGCTACCTTCCCTGCGGATGTGGAACTGCTCGCTTCGCAGGTTCTCACACAGCCGCAAAAAATTGCGATGGGAATTAGCAAGCCTGCATATACGGTGACTCACGCGCTGTATCCTGTGCCGCCGCATTTGAAGTCTGCGCTTTTGCTTGAACTGCTCAAACGCACCGACACCGATTCTGTTTTGATCTTCACGCGCACAAAGTATCGCGCACAAAAAGTATCGCAGCAAATTTTGCGGGCTGGCTTCAAGGTGACGAGTTTGCATGGCGACCGTTCGCAGGGCCAGCGCCAATCTGCGCTCAAAGGCTTCAAGGATGGCACGCATCCGATCATGGTCGCCACAGACATTGCCGCGCGCGGGTTGGATGTGGAAAGCATTTCGCACGTCATCAACTACGATATGCCTGACACCGCCGACGCCTACATCCACCGCATTGGCAGAACAGGCCGCGCCCAACGCACAGGTGACGCGTTTACCCTGACCACGGATGAAGACAAGGATATGATTCGGATTCTTGAGCGCATCATGGGAAGTCCGATCAAACGCGAGACCCTCGATGGATTTGACTACAAGGCTCCTGCCCCGCCGAGATCTGAGCATGGTGGACGAGGAAGAGGCGCTCCCCGAGAAGACTCCCGCCGGCCGCCGCGCCCCGCGCCTACGCCAAAGAGTTATGGAAGAAATCGGCTGGCGCCGAGGAAGAGCAAGTAATCAGTTATCAGTTGTCAGTTATCAGTTATCAGTTATCAGTTATCAGTTATCAGTGAATAGAAAACCCGTCTCATGCGAGGCGGGTTTGTTTGTTGGTTATGGCTAACGCAGATGTGTTGAAGATTTGAAGAGTTGACAGAAATTGAAGCGTGAGGCTATTTTATTATCTGATCCATCATCATTGCAACAGCCAGATAGACTGGCGAGTTATCGCCAAGTTCCACGAGTGGTTTGCCTGAAAATTCATATTCGGCCAGATCGTCATCAGTTGGGATTGTGCCAAGCAGCGGCACATCCATTTTATGGGTGAAGGCTTTCAATTCAACGGGCATTTCGCCGCGCAGGCGATTGACAATGAGATATGCGTTCTCAATGTTGATACCGAGTTCCTTGCGCATATCGGCAATGCGCTGGGCAGTGACCAGGCCGCGCTGGGTTGGGTCACTGACGATGAGCAGGCGTTGTACATCGCGCGTGGTGCGGCGCGCGAGGTGCTCCATGCCCGCTTCATTATCAATGACCACATAGGCGTAGTGACGACTTAAGTCGTCGATCACTTCGCGCATGTTGTGGTTGACCGCACAGTAACAGCCCTGCCCCTCTCCGCGTCCCATGGCGATGAGGTCGAAACGCGAACCTTCTGCCAGCGAGGAGCGGATGTGGTAATCGAGATATTCGCGCTTGCTTGCGCCGCCAGGCATTGTGCCCATGGCCGCGCCGCCGTTGGTCAACGATGTTTTTACCTGTTCCAACATGCCTTCGCGGATGTCGCCGACTGTCCATTCGAGGTCGAGGCCGAGAACCATGTTTAGGTTGGATGCGGGGTCGGCGTCAATGGCGAGGATGCTGCCCGTTTGATTTTGGGCAAGATATTTGATGACCATGCCCGCGATGGTGGTCTTGCCAACACCGCCTTTGCCTGCGAGTGCGATTGTGGTGGTCATAGTCTCCTAGTCTGCTGGTTGACTGGTTACGATCTTTTCCATAATCTTTTGCGCCGAGATTTTCAATTCTGGCACGTGGTCGTAGACAGGGATGTTGAGCCTGTCTGCTTCCTGCACTTTGAGGTCGGCAGGCAGGTATCCAAGCAGGGGAATATCTGGCGTTTCGGTTTCAAGGAATTTGGCTTCGTCATCGTTGCGGACTTTGTTGCCCACCAGATACAAACGAGAGAGACCAATGTCGTTGGCAAGTTTTTTGATCTGCGCGGCTGTGCCGAGGCTGCGGCGGGTTGGTTCGACTACGATGAGCATGGCATCCACAAAGTCTACGGTGGCGCGGCCAAGGTGTTCGACGCCTGCGTACATATCGAGCAATAAAACATCATCTTTGCGAAATAATAAATGGGTGAATAAAGTTTTGAGCATGGCCGCTTCGGGGCAGATACAGCCAGAGCCGCCGAGTTCCACGCTCCCCATTTCGAGCAGGCGCACGCCGCGATGGAGGGTGCTGAAGCGTTCGGGGATATCGTCCACGCGCGGGTTGAGGGTGAAGAATCCACCGACAGCGCCAGGCTTCGCGCCTGTGCGTTCTTCAATTAATTCATCCATCTCGGCGATGGGGTGGAGTTTGGCGCGCAGTTCGGGCGGGAATCCCAATGCTCCAGCGAGGCAGGGGCTTGGGTCGGCATCCACAGCTAAAACGTCGCGGCCTTGATGCGCAAATGTTTGGGCGAGGAGCGCCGTCAGGGTAGTCTTCCCCACGCCGCCTTTTCCTGTGATCGCTATTTTCATATCTATATCTTACAATGGTTCGCGGCAAAAACAATTGGTTATTCGTCCTCAAACTGGATGACAGTAATAACATTTATCTGAGTTTCAAGTGACAATACACACAAGTAATTTTTGCGTTCAAGATGCTAGTATATTTATGAGGAAGAGTCCATAATTTTATAGGTGTCTTCGTTCGAGTCCATCCAACTATTTTCAAGGAGGCGCTCATGGAGACCATGATCTTTGAAACGCCAGCGCTGTACGGCGATCATCACGTTACAGAAGTGCGGCGAATTCTACAAGGACTGGCGGGGGTCAGCAAAGTATACGCAAGCAGTGCGTTCCAGGTGATCGAAGTGACATTCGATCCCGAAAAAATCTCACCAGAAGAAATCACAAAACAATTGGAAGAAGCGGGCTATTTAGGTGAAATTCCTTTGATTTCCGAAACAGGAATCCCTGTCGAGAAAAAAGAAGGGGATGGCTTCTTTAGACATACGGCTATGTATGAAACGGTTAAAGACACCATATCTTTCGCTCAACGCGTGGATCACACTGCCCGCCCGCTTTGGCCTTGCCCGGGCATGGGCGTGGTGAAGGGTGAGGAATAAACATGGAACACGCTACACGCTACATTTGCTGCGTGTTCCGTGTTGCGTAAAAGAGAGAGGTAAACATGCCAAAGAAACGCGGAATAAAAGAATATTCAACCGACCCCGCCGCGCAGCAGATGTTGATCCGCGCGGAGGAGTTGGGGATTGGAACGGCGTTCACGCGCGCCGACAGCATGGCTCCGTGTAATATCGGTGCAACGGGAATGTGCTGTAAGCAATGTGGGATGGGGCCGTGCCGATTGACCAAAAGCGGCGAGACGGGGGTGTGCGGCGCNNGATATGGCTTTCTTATTGAAGGCAACCGCGATGGGTGAGGCCCAGGGATATAGCATCCGTGATGTGGCAAAACTGCGGATGGTGGCTGGCTATTACAACATTAAGGTGGATGGACGCAAACCCGAAGAAGTCGCGAATGATTTAGCCGATTTATATATCGCGCAGTTCGGGCAACAACGCGGCGAGATTGTGCCTGCCATTCGCGCGCCGAAGAAAAGACAGCAGATTTGGCGCGAGCAAAACGTCTGGCCGCGCGGCGTGGACCGTGAAGTCGTCGAGGCTTTGCACCGCACCCACATCGGTGATGACCAGGACCCCGCGCACATATTGAATCATGCGATACGAACTGCGCTGGCGGATGGCTGGGGCGGCTCGATGATCGCGACGGATATTTCAGATATTTTGTTTGGCACACCCGCGCCGATTCTGGGGCAAGCGAATCTCGGCGTGATTAAAGAAGACATGGTCAATGTGGTGGTGCATGGACACGAACCGTCCATGAGCGAAATGCTCGTGGCTGCGTCGCAAGACCCTGAGATTATCGAGTATGCAAAAGCGGCAGGCGCAAATGGGATTCAACTTTCAGGCATCTGCTGTACCGCGAACGAAATTTTGATGAGGCAGGGCATTCCCGCGGCGGGCAATTTCCTGCATCAGGAACTCGCCATTTTGACAGGCGCGGTCGAAGCGATGGTCGTGGATGTGCAGTGCATCATGCAGGCGCTGGTTGGACTGGCGCAGAATTTCCATACGAAGATCATCACGACTTCGCCGAAGGTCAAGATCAAAGGGGCGACTCATATCGAGTTCGATGAACATAAAGCGTTGACCATCGCGAAGCAAATTTTGAAGGTTGCGATTGATAACTTCAAGAACCGCGACAACGACAAGACGCGCATTCCGCAAATCAAAGAAGATTTGATTCCTGGCTTCTCGCATGAGTACATCAACTACATGCTGGGCGGCTCGTACCGCGCATCCTTCCGTCCGTTGAATGACGCGATCATGACGGGGCGCATCCGCGGCGTGGCGGCGATTGTGGGATGCAACAATCCGCGTTCATCGCAGGATTATCTGCATAATTTAGTTGTAAGGGAATTGCTCAAGCAGGATGTACTCGTTGTACAAACGGGGTGCGGCGCAATTTCATCAGCCAAGTTGGGGCTCATGTTGGGCGAAGCAGGCCTCAGCGAAGTCGGAAGCGGGTTGAGAGAAATCTGCGAGACGGTGGGAATCCCGCCCGTCCTGCACATGGGCTCGTGCGTGGACAATACCCGCATCCTGACGGCGCTGACACAAATGGTGGAAGAAGGCGGGCTTGGCGATGACATTGATCAAGTGCCCGCAGTCGGACTCGCGCCCGAATGGATGAGCGAAAAAGCGCTGGCTATCGCGGCATATTGCGTGGCTTCAGGCGCGTATGTGATTTTCGGCGGCGCATCGCCTGTGAGCGGGATGCCAGACCGAGTCAACGACAGCGACGAGGTGCTTCATTACATCAGCGAAGGTTGGGAAAAAATTTATGGCGGCAAGTTGGAGTTTATTCCCGACCCGCAAAAAATGATCGAAGCCACGCTCGCGCACATTGACAAGAAACGCGCCGCGCTTGGCTTGCCTGAATACGACCCGAATAAGTTCGGAAAATCAGGCGACGCGAAGATGAACGAACTCGAAGCGCTGCCATTGGCACAAAGACGCGAAGCTATTTATGGAGTAGCCGCAGACTAAACGCAACACGCAACACGTTACACCTGATTCGTGTTGCGTGTTGCCTTGGAGGAAACTATGTCAAAATATATCGCAACCAGAGCCATTCGCGGCGCGAACGCGCTTGTTACCGAAGCCGAGATCATGCTCAACAAAGCGTTGAATGAGAAGGGCGCCGATACCCCCATTTCGTTCCCCAACACAGCCTACTACCTTCCCACCATTCTCGGCATGACGGGCAAGTCTGTTGAAAAGCTCGGCGACTTGAAGCCCGTATTGAAACAGGCGCGCGATATGCTTCATCCGATTCCCGCTTTTGCAAAGTGGACTCCCTACCTGGGTGAGACTCTTGACTCAGGAATGGCAACGCTTCTCGCCGCTGAGACGATTGAATCTGTACGCTTCGCTTATGGGCTTCAACCTGAGCCCATGCCTGGTTTTAAACTCGCGGGCGGCACTGCATTCACCAGCCCCGATAATGGCAAGGAAGCGACAAACGACGGCCATCTCAACGGGCCGATTGACGATATTCAACTGCGCTCGTGGGGTATTCAACTCGTGGATGGTCGTATGCCAGGCTTTGCCGCAATCGTTGGATGCGCGAAATCAAACGAAGTCGCGGTCAAGATCGTGCGCGAGTTACAACGCCGAAATATATTGACCTTCCTCTGCGGCAATGTGAATGGACGCAGCATCATTCATCAATTGCAGGAAGAAGGCGTGGAACTTGGCTACAATACTTTTACTGTTCCTTTTGGCACGGACACCATCTCCGCAATTTACGCGTTGGGCTTTGCCACCCGCTCCGCATTGACTTTCGGCGGAATGAAGCCTGGCATGTCACGCGAGATTTTGCTTTACAACAAAGAGCGCGTTTTTGCTTTTGTGCTGGCGCTTGGCGAAGTGGACGATCTGAAATACGCGGCTGCGGCTGGCGCGATCAACTTTGGATTCCCTGTCATCGCGGATACCGTGATTCCCGAAATATTGCCGACGGGCGTGACGACTTACGAACACGTTGTCTCAATGCCGTTTGACGCGATTGCAGGCAAAGATGATTTGGAACGCGCCGAAAGACTCGTGCAGAAGTGTATCGAGATTCGCGGCGTGAAAGTCAAAGTATCCAACGTGGATGTTCCCGTTTCTTATGGTTCAGCCTTTGAAGGCGAAGTTGTCCGCAAGGCAGATTTGCGCGTGGAATTCGGCGGCAAGCACAGCCGCGCATTTGAATTCCTGCACATGGCAAAACTGGATGAAGTCACGGATGGCAAGATCGAAGTCATCGGACCAGACTTCTCGAAGATTGAAGCGCAAGGCTCAATGGACATGGCTATCATCATCAAAGTTGCGGGACGGCAAATGCAACAGGATTTTGAGCCTGTGTTGGAAAGGCAAGTCCATTATTTTGTGAACGGCGCAAGTGGAATTCAGCATGTCGGGCAGCGTGACATCGCG
>CXWL01017739.1_pt1 | contig 21282 bp, 15 predicted proteins | sample 590931 | NCBI WGS metagenome assembly CXWL01 (sample SAMEA3498368, study PRJEB10139) | groundwater metagenome | biome: water well; material: biofilm material | place: Germany | collected 2015-04-27 | reverse complement strand
CAGTAGGGGTAAATTTTCCAAGACTATCAAGAAACTCAATAATACCTTCAGAAGTTATATACCGGACACGCCCCTGATCCTTGGGGTCAAGATTTTCTTCCACAAACTTGGAAAGTTTTTTGATATGTCGTTCTGTACCCAATACAAGCACTACCTCTGTATAACCAGCAGCAATACACTTTTCAATACCACCCAGTTCCCAATCTTTGGTAGTGGTGACCGAAACTTGGCAAGCTACCCGTATTTTGTCTCGAACAAGCGATACGTCGACTCGACCAGCGCCATCAAGAATGGTCTCTTCGATAGTAGCGCGAAATCCGCGTTCTTCAGCCAATTGTTTGATCAGATGTTGCAAGTATTTATGTTGCCGTCCACCACGGCCAGCTTGTGGAACATCCTCGGATGGTATGGGTTTCGCTTTTTTAGTTGGTGCGGCAGTTTTTACAAGCACTTCTGGTGTAGCAGATTCTTCTGGCTCGCTAGGCGTAGGAATGGGCTGTTGTTGTTCATTTGAAACAGCTTCTTCTTGTTCAATAGACGTAGCAACTGGCCGTGGTTGCATCTCTGGCACTGGTTCTTTTGGTTTGGTCGGTTGCGGTGCTTTGTATTCTGGTTTCTTTTGATCTGTGAATGCTATTTCCTCGGGTAGCAGTGGCGGCTCAGAGTATAACTCTCGATTCCGTTCCAGAATTTTTTCATACTGAAAGGCAGTGATCTTGGGTTTTTCTTCCACAAAACCCAGTGGAATCGACACCGCCAACGCTTTATTGGTGTAGTTTTTGACGTAGCACGCGAATTCGGTCTGATTCTTCCCTTTCTTCATACCAAGCAAGAAATCGGCATCGGTACGGAATTCAGAATCAAGAGTGCTGGCATCCTTGGCACTTAAGCCACCAGCAAATTTGATGGTGGTAGAGGCGAGGACACTGGAACGCAGGTTAGCGGATAGCTGATCCATATTTTGATGAGCAAAGATTAATCCCACCCGATACTTTCTAGCTTGATTCAACAGATGCGAAATATTGTCATCAAAGTAGTCTTGGGCTTCATCAATATAAACAAAGGCTGGTCGTCTGGTATGCGGTGGCATGGCGGCGCGTTGAATCGATGCTTGAGCAATCAAGGCAATAAAGAACCGGCCAAATATAGCTGCACCGTCTTGCCCCAGTAAATCCTTGGCGGTATTGATAAGAATAATTTTGCCTTGGTTTAACAGTTCAAAGATATCAATCTTGTTGCGAGTATGAGAAAACATCCGTTCCAAGGATGAATTAGATAACACACCCCACAGCCGAGTTAATATTTGCTTCTTAGTTTCGCCAAATTTTTTATCAAAGAATTGGGTGGCAAAGAAACTCCGGGCGGTACCAGTGAGTTTTTCCATGTATGGCTTAAATCGCTCACTGTTTTCCATCAGTTCACGTAACGTATGGATATTGGCATCCGGTATTTCTAGCAGTAGTCTGGCCAGATAACGGAAAATCAGCCCTTGACGCTGTGTGAGTTCAGCACCCAGTAGGGCTCCAAAGAAATACTCATAAAGCTCTATGGTGGCATTGAGAATCTTCTCGCGGTCAACCGGTGTATAACCACTTAGTCTATCCCGATTGAAATCAAACATATTGAGACATACAGGATGTTCTATGTCATTGGGATCAACTAATACAAAACGTTCAGCCAGTTCTGAATCACTAAAATAACCGAGCTTAGAGATGGCGTTAATTAAGTCACCTTGACTATCCATAACCACAATCGAGCGCCCATCTTCTTGCGAACGTACAATATCATGATGAATCAAGAACTGCATAAGCTGAGTTTTGCCGTGCCCCGTTCCTCCAACTATATGTGTATGTTCAAATCGGGCTGGGAAAGGGATAGCAAATGGCAGCGGTCGGTATAGAAGATCTTGAAATGGTGTACCGAAAAGATAGGTGTCTACCAGAGCTGAGGGTTCTGCTATTTTGTTTTCTGTGGGTAGTACAATCTTGGGAGGGCGGTTACCTAGCTTTAGCTGAACATTTGACGGAGGGTTCTATCGATTTATTACTTCTAGATGATGTTGTAATGTCAGTTGATGCAGAACACAGAAAACACTTTTGCCGTCTATTAAAGAAACATTTTCCGAATCGACAATTTGTTATAACAACACATGACAGGACATGGGCAACGCAGCTTAAAAAAGAGGGGGTAATTGGTTCAAAGAATCTTATTGAGTTTCATAATTGGAATGTGGATACCGGCCCACAGGTAAATACCGAAACTGATATTTGGATACAAATTCAATCTGATCTTAATAAAGGCAATGTTGCCGATGCCGCAGCAAAACTTCGTCGTGGCGCAGAACAGCACTTTAGCTTTGTGTGTGAAGCATTGCAAGCACCAGTTCCCTATCGCGCTAATGCCAAATGGGATCTTGGTGATGTCTTGCCTGCGGCGATAGGTCAATATAAAGAATTACTTAAAAAAGCAAAGGATTCTGCCAATTCTTGGAATCAAACTAACGTACTAGAAGATTTGAAAGAAGTCGACACAATTGCTAAGCAAATTTTCGTTAGGACAAATGCAGAGCAATGGGCAGTTAACGAAAGTCTTCACTATAACAATTGGGGCGAACTAACTAAAAGTGATTTTGAACCTGTTGTAGANNTTAATAATAGAGAACCTGCGAAAGTAACATGTAATTGTAGTCAATTTTCTTGGAATCTAACAAAAAAAGAGTGAGTTTTCTTCTAAAGTATACATAGTGTTCAAACTTAATCTAACAGCTTCAAAAATTAGCCTCCATTCAATCTGGCATCGATTGACTTAATTCAACCCAAAGCGGGCTTAACGTAGTCATGATCTGGGTCATTCTCTAAGGAAAAAAGTCGCCGTCCAACTCCCACCCAGTGCGACAGCTATTGGTAAGCCATTCGTTATAGTTTTCGGGATGTTTTTCTCACTAGCATGGAGTAACTTAAGTGGAGGATTCAATCCGAAAAAACTTGTCTTCCTGGGTGAGTTTTACAACAAAGTATTTTTCATTGTTTAGTTCTGACGGAAGTTTATCTCTGAGGATAGATGCAACAAACTGAACGTGTTTTTGTTCGCGCTCCACAAGCAGTACAATCTTGGTGAGCTGATTGTCATGCATCAACTCCTTTTTATCGTTGAGGAGGAAATGGTAGCACGGGATGTTTTCTTCATCGGCAAATAGCGTATACGCAATATCAAAACAAGTAATCTCTCCTTGCTTCTTTCCAGAACTAAAGTTTGTATTGAATGAACTGAACTTGTAGATTTTCTGACCAGCCCGATTCAAAACAATGTCAACTTTCAGAGCATATTTCTCTCCATAAAGCTCTTCAGAAATTTCTGAAAAGTATTTGTTTAGCTTGTTTAGCTGAGCCTTTATTGTGGCCTCAAAATCCGAAGCAAAAAGACCCTCATCGATTTTTGCCAGCGCTAGGTTTAGATTCTTTAGATTTGTCTCTGCTCCCGTAATCTGTTGTATAACGGCTTCATATTCACCTTTGCGTCGATGCTTTTCGTTTAACGCAATCACTAAGGCTTCAAGCTCCTCGAAAGAATCGCTTTTTGCAACGCTTTCTGCGAGAGCATGTTCTTGTCCTAGAAAATCTCTAAGCGCTTGTTCATTTTTTTCTATTTCAGTTTTAAGCGAGGGTAGTTCTTTGGAAACATATCGGGCCTTCTCTTCGGCCATCCTATTGTGAAATTCGACCAACTCTTCGAAGGATTTATGTATCTTTGAGAGTTGTCCAGTGGCATCGTTATAAAGTGTCTTTAATTGACTGATGTCGATTTGAGAATGACTTGACTTGATGTCATCCGTCGCTTCAATCACTAGGCTGTGGCGCAATTTGAGCCTGCTGATTGCAGTGCTAGTCAAGTTGACTTTGTATTTGATTTCATCCAACTTCCTAAGATCAGATTCAAAGTTTGGGTTGATCCGCAAAGAGGATTTTTTCTCATTTAGTTTGGTGATGTCATCCAAAAGAAGAGCCAAAGATGTTTCATACGCAGACCGTGTCTGTGTTGCTTCAAGTCGTGACTTGAAAGAGGTTTCTGTGCGAATTTGAGCAAGAAGATTTTGCTTGGCGTTCCCTTGGTGGAAATCACACCCCAACAGAAACAGATACAACGTTTCGTACTCGTCATCGCGCGTGTAATGATTGAGCGTGCGAAGCGTGTTGGTAAGACTCAGTTCCTTGTAGCGAATATTGTGAGAAATGATTTGCGGAAACGTGGGTTTTTTCCCGTAGTGACCTGGGAATAAATGATTAGTAAGCGTTTCATCGAACTCATCTTCAGTTTTTTGAAGGCCATTGATCCGTCGGATCATTTGCTTTCTTGGCAGGAAATTTCTCTCTATCAGCAGCTCATTAGCCAGTGGATTTTCTAGGCATTCACTCAGCGTCAAAGTTACTAACACTTGAGTGTCAATGAGGAAACCTTTAACGAGGGTGTACTCAGTCTTTTTGTTTTCTGGATCAGTATAGATTCCCTTGGCGTTTGCACCAAGGCAGAAATCTATTAGCATCAACACTGTTGTCTTTCCGACGTTATTGCCAGTTGTTTCCGCAGCATCAGATGGAGTTTCATCAACAATGAGGTTGAGTCCAGCGTGGAAATTGATGTTACGAAGCACACCTTGATTATTCGTAATCTGAAGTGACTTTAAAAACATGGTTCAATATTTCCGCTAGCATTGAAGGTAACCAGGCCTGCAAGAAAGAGCCAATCCAAAGCTAAAACAAAAATTGGCATCGGCATGTCACGAAACTTGCGAGACTCAATGTACAGATTCATAAAACTAGCTTCTCCAACCTTTCTCAGCGCTTCCAATACATACGCGCCATTGAAGTACAAACTGTTTTCCGGGTGTATATTTTCAGGCAGGAGCATCTGGCAATCCTTCCGGATTCTTGAAAATTTTGCAACGAATGAACGCATCTACAGTCAGAGCGTTTATCCACATCGCCAATTCTTCAAGGGGAATGTCAATATAATTCGCGCTAGCTTGTACCGTTTTTATAGCTTGTTCGACTACTTGAAAGAATAAATCGTCACCCGAATATTGGCTGCTCAATTTGATATAGCTTTGACGTAGCCAACTAAGAACGGAGTTGCTCTTGTTCTGACCAGAAGTATCAAAAACCGAATACATACTGTCAATGCGATGATGTTGTACCTTATAGTCTTCAATGACGATTGCAGCGGCTATGAGATTATTGAAAGTTAATTTTTTATCAACATCAAAAGCTTGTGGGATAGATGCACTTTTGACATCTGCAAAATTTTCTTTGGCAAGGATGTTGATTACTGCTGCCAAGTTGGATTCTATCAAAGGTCGATCCTCGTCCGGTTGAAGTTCCTTTTTAAGGAAGTCATAGATTACCCGTTGCTTGTCGATATTGAGATGCTGTATGTGGCTCAAGATCGATTTGACATCGTGAATATCATCATTGGGCGAGAAGATTAGTTCATGAGGATTAGTGAATGACTGCTTCCGCAATTCGGATGCATCTTTGGAGATCGAAACAAAATTGAAGTGGTAGCCCTTGTAGGGCTTCAAGTCTTTCGAGAGTGCGGATTCGACTTTGGTTTTGCTTGCAGTAGAAGATACTTGTAGCACCAACTTATTGACATCATCAATTAAATCAATTCCCTCCGCGTTTTGTGTCACCTGATTCATGTTTTTGAGCGAGAACCCAAAAAGAATATTTAGGAAATTCAGGTAAAAGTCTTCTGCATGCAAATGAAAGTCGAGGATATTCAACTTCCCGCGGAGCTCAACTCGGGTACACAGCGTTGACAGTCTTTGTTCGCAAAGATTCCAATAGGACGAGCGATTCATACAGATTCGAATTTGCAATTAATAGCTAGCATTCATTTTTTCCCTATATGGTATATCTTACCCCAATAGCATCGGTCGTAACTAGCTTGGCAGTTCGTGAATCGTGTCAATGCTCGTTTTTGGCACCCAGCACAACAGCTAATGATAGTTTATGAACTGCCAAGCTGGTTATAGATACTTTTGCTACTTCGTTCGGGCTCTCCGTATCCGACTGACTGCTGTTGACCGGAAGCAGTCAGTCGGATAATGCCAATTGTCGGTGCTTATTCAATTCTATTCTTGAATACATCAGATTAAATCCAAACTTTTACATCTAAAGATATTAATCTTACTTTTTCATAAATAGCCACATTGGTTTATATGAAAATTTCAACAACATTTCCCTCCTTTTATTCAAGCCGCATATTTGAGAACATGGACAAAGATTTATAGACAATACTACAAGATGTTCTTATTCGGAGAGTTATCAAGCTGTTCTCTGTTGTGTATCAACTTAAACAAATTCTTTGATGTTTTACCTGGTTTATTGTTTTTAGTTCGAGATGTGGCTCGATACGGTTCACATAAGGAGAAATGCTATTTTTGGTAACATTTCCACCCACACATCATTAAAACAAGCCATATTTTGATTACCAACAGTGCAAATTTTCACACAAAATTTTATACCTTAAAGAGAATCGAACTTAATCCTATGGCTTTGATTCAGGATTAAATCAATAGTTACGGTAAAAGCAACGTCATTTCTTTGCGCTAGAGCTAATACGAGTGGGTCTGCAGAAAATATTATATAATATATATTAATGAACTGGCTAGATAGGTTTATTAATGCAAAATCACAAATTCTTGCAATAAGAAAAGGTGGGGTTTTTGAATCAACTCTGGTTCCTGAACCAACTCGTTCACTTTTATTTTTGACTGATGAGGATCCTGCAAAAGCATCGTCACCAACATCCATAAAAATAAACATAGTTTTAACTCAAGACGGTGTAGATGTAAAAACAGGGGCAGAGCATAATTTCTTTGGTGAGCCCAGCCTTATTTGGAAAAAACTTCGAGTCCAAAAGAACACATTACTTGAACAACAACCACTTTATTTTCCTTCGTATATTACTTTAAGTCCAGAGCAGAGATACCAGTATCTTTCTTGGTTGAAGGATATTACAAAGCCAACAAATCTTAGCTATGTGTTCCTCTACTACTACGGTCTAGAGCGCCATCTCTTAATCGGAGACTTTGATAATGCTTTCGGGGAAATCGTTAGGCTTTTACAGCATCATGACAAAGGTTCTTTTCGTTCATACGCTCAAAGTGCGCTCACGGCTACAGTTCTACATCGACAGCGTTGGGAGCTATTTAGGCAGTACTCATTCCTTTTTGAGGGACTTTCTAACGAAATACTTTTTGTGCGCCGTAAGTTGGGTGAAAAAATTACTCCTAAGGAAATTATGGATAATAGTCGAGCGGTAGGATTTAAGAATCGGAACTACATCACTAAATATCCCAATGAATTTCTACAAGAACTTAAACAGTTGGTAGGTGCTTATGAGTACGAAAATGGTTCACTACTTGAAGTTATACCAAAAGAAGAACTGGAGATGTCGGAAACATCTCTATTTGCAAACGTTTCTATTCCTGACCATATTAGAGTAATAAAAACTCCACAACTTTTAACAAATAAAAAATTTAAAACGATACTCTATTCACTGCTCGAGAAAGCTCATACTAATGTAAAAGAAAAACACTCTAAGAAGCGTTTATTAGAATTAAATGATAATGGTATTTGATATGGCAATATTTCTTTTAGATAAAATACTTAAATAGAAACCACTCTCTTCACAGTCATGCCATACTAAGCTGCTTTTGAATTTTGTGTATCAACAGGAGGCTCCTTTTCATGTATCAACATGAATAAATTCTTTGAAGTCTTACTAGGTTTTGTATCAAAAGTTCGAGATGTGGCTCGATACGGTTCACCGCAATACAATTCTGGGTCATTTGCTATCACCTCAAATGGTTTTTTCAGTTCAAATACAAGCTTTTTTCCATCAATTAAAAAGTTCGTGGTAACTGTTTTTAGCAAATCTCGATTTTCATTCCCATCTACCTTATTCTTGTTGATAGATATAGCCTTTGCTAGTTCGAGGAATTTTTTGGTTTTTTCATCGCTGGTGGTAATTTGCGACTGTATTTCTTCTATGGCTTCAGTGGCGCCAATGCGTTCATATAGTAATTTCTGATTTCTTTGATCGAACGTCTCTTTATCAATCAGGCGGTCAATATAGGCATCGGTTAATCGAGTGATTTTTGTATCGATATTAGCGAGATTGAGTTCTGCCGAGCGTAGTAGCTCTTCCCGATGCTTGAATCTTTCTGCCTGCAGATAGGTAAATTCAGTTTCCAGTCGGGCTAATAATTTTTTGGGTATACAGAGCCTATCGAGCATTGCTTGCATCTGCTCATCAATCACATCCTCACGCACACAGGCCCTTGGGCAATTTCTTGTCTGGCAACGGTAATAGACAATTCCCTTTTGGCGTTCAGCGATTAAGCTATAGTGGCAGTGTATACAGCGCAGTGTCTTGCGGTAGCGAAATTCGTGTTTTAGTCCGGTATTTTTTGTTCTTCCATGTAGAATATCTTGCACAAGATTAAAGTGATCTTTTTTGATCAGAGGTTCATGAATGCCTTGGTAACGTTCGCTAGTTGATGCTATATAGATGATTCCCATATAGAATTCATTGCCGAGCATAGTCGAGAGACCATTTCTGGATACACGATTGCCACGTCGATTGCGTAACCCCACTTGGTACATTACCTCACCAAGTGTATAGAGATTATATTGACCGGTGACGTATAGTTTAAACGCTCGTTGCACCAACGGAGCCATTATCGGATCAGGTAGCTTCGGTAATCCTCGACCTTGATCTAAATAACCAAGTGGCGCAGGTAACGGATAAAGTCCTTGCCTTAACCGGCCTCGAAACCCTTTTTTAACTTCATCCCGTAGATTGCGGATAAAATCAGCCGCAACCACTGCTTGAATGTCAGCAGCTATCGGGCATCCAATAGCGAACGATTTCAGCGATTTCTGGAATGTTTTGGTTTTCTTTCATCCGGTTAGTTTGCGGGAATTGGTTTGTTTTGGTAGGTATTGAAGTAAAGCGATACAGCAAACAATCCATCCTCGAGCAAAGCTTGATGGCTAGGTATTCTTTATCAATGAAACAAAAAACACCCAAGTCGGAGGTGCAAGCAAGAAAAGTAGTATCTGAATACTTTTCCGATGGAATCATCATTGAAACGATCTATAACACAAAGACAAAACAAACCGCCCTGGCTTATTTAAAAGAAGGCCAGATTGCGATTGTTTTTTTATATAAAACGCCAGAAGAAGAAAAACTGGAGCCAATTCCCGCTACTAATAATCTCATCAAGCATGGAGCGCTAATTTTTGCCGAGAAGCCAGTTCCTTATGAGTCTGTCACTAAACTGATCGCTGATATCCAAACATATATCTATCGCTACGTTGATGTATCAGATCATTTTCGCAAAATTGCCAGCTACTACATCCTTCTCACTTGGGTTTACGATGCCTTTAATGAACTGCCATACCTACGCCTGCGGGGCGATTTTGGTTCAGGAAAAACTCGAGCATTATTTGTGATTGGATCACTGTGCAATAAGGCATTTTTTGCCAGTGGTGCATCAACTGTATCCCCAATCTTTCATACACTTGATACTTTTAGAGGAACATTAATCTTTGATGAAGCTGACTTTCGGTTTAGCGATGAAAAGAATGAACTCGTAAAAATCTTTAATAATGGTAACGTGCGCGGATTTCCGATCCTTCGTACCGCCATAACTACTCAGCGAGAATTCGATCCGCGAGCCTTTAATGTGTATGGCCCAAAGATCGTGGCGATGCGAAAATCATTTGAGGATGCGGCGCTGGAAAGCCGGTTTCTTACCGAAGAAATGGGTCAAAGTAGCTTAAGGCGTGATATTCCGATTAATTTACCTGATATCCAGAAAGAAGAAGCGGTAGCGCTTAGAAATCAACTTCTCATGTATCGCTTCACCATGCTACCCACCATCAAAATCAATGAATCATTGATTGATCCGTCACTTTCACCACGACTCAATCAAATACTCATTCCGTTACTATCGATTATTGACGATGAGAACCTACGGGATGAAATCAGAGCAGCTGTGCGATCCTTTGATCAGAAACTCTATGCCGAGCGGTCTTCATCTATGGAGGCCGGTGTGCTTGAAGTATTAAAGGATTTATATCAGCAAGGCAAAGACGGTTCAATACCAGTTTCTGATGTTGCAACCATTTTCACTGAGCGATTCTCCGCTGAATATGAACGTCCGATTACTGCGCGAATAATCGGTGGAGTTCTTCGCAAACGATTACGTCTTGTGACATATAAAAGTCATGGTATATACGTTCTTCCAGCTACTGAAAAATCAAAAATTACAGAACTTTGTATTCGCTACGGTGTTACCGAGCGTACTGAAAATGAATTTTAAGATGCGGGTAGACTTGGGGACGTGGGGACGTAAACAACAGGTATCAGACTACTGATACCCGTTATTTATAATATCTTTATTATTCTTGATATTAGCCTAGCCCATATCCCTTTTCTTCGTCCCCACGTCCCCACGTCTACCCAATTATCCACCAGAGAAAATTTTACCCTCTACTACAGAAATAAATATAGCGAGACAATGATATTGCTTCTGATTAATAACCACAGAAGCTCAATGTTCAATGGAGAAAAAGAAAAACACTGCCGTCCTGTGTTATCTGCGCACGCACAGGCGCAATTGGGGCCTTACCCAAAAAGAACTTGCTAAGTTGGTCGGTACAGCAAGTAGTGTGCAGATTAGTCGTTATGAAAACGGCAAACGCGCCCCCAAGATTGAGGTCGCGCTTGCTTGCCAAGTCATTTTTGGGGTTCCCCCCTCGATCATGTTTCCAGATGTCTACGCCTTGTCCGAGGAAGAAGTCATGCGGAATATGTATCGAATGGACTTGGCGCTCAGCAACACTACCAGCCTTGCGGGATTACGCAAGCGTGAGTTGTTCAATTTCGCACTAAAACGAGCTTTATCCACGTCGCGTTCACAAAAGGAAGTATGAGTGTCGTTTGTCAAGAGAACTTGGTTCTCGCCATCTATCCTTTTAGTCGTGGTTTTGCCTTTGTGCTGTATGAAGGCCCAGAGAGCCCATTTGATTGGGGGGTGAAGGAAATCAGAGAAAAGCACCGCAATGATAAAACACTAGCGGCCATCAAGGAATTGATTGACCGCTACTGTCCAGTAGCAATTGTGATTGAGGATACCGGTGATCGGGTTAATCGACGATCTTCGCGGATTAAGAAGCTCTACCGTATGCTTACTCATTTAACTACTACCGAACATATTGATCTGCACAGATTTTCTAATGCGGAAGTTAAACAGTACTTCGCAGCTGTCGGTGCAGTTACCAAGTATCAAATCGCTGAAGCTATTGGACGGCAGATACCGGCCTTTAGCCACCGATTGCCGAGAGTTCGTAAACCGTGGATGAGTGCCGATCCGCGTCAAAGTCTGTTTGATGCTGCTGCACTTGGATTGGTTTTCTATGGAACCAAAGGAGTACCAAGTCCGTTTGATGCTGATTCTGAATAGCTAGTGACTTTCCTTGTCATCGAGGAGCACCGAATTTCCGGTGTTCCTCACGTGACAAGGAGGATCATTATGCGCAGCAAAACATCATGTATTACAAAAACTGACATCTATACCAAAATCACCAACGAAATTATCAGTGCCATAGAATCTGGTGCTGCTGATTTCGAAATGCCTTGGCATAGACAAGCACATGCCGGACTTCCCCGGAATCCGGCAACCAAAAATCTGTATCGAGGGATTAATGCTCTAACACTCTGGATTATTAGAAGGAAATTGGGGTTCGCTAGTTCTTATTGGGCATCATACTTGCAATGGAAGTCATTAGGGGCGCAAGTGAGACATGGAGAGAAAGGCGCAACTGTTATCTTCTATAAACGGAAAGAAGAAGACGAAACCACAAATCAGGCGAGAGCTGTGATTCGCTATTCCCATGTGTTTAATGGGGATCAGGTGGATGGTTGGACAGCAAAAGAAGCGTCTGGCGAGGCGAATCATACAAAATTTGCTAAGGCTGTATGCTTTATCAATTCCCTGCAAAGTGAGATTCGCCACGGCAGCGATACCGCCTACTATAGCCCAGCCTTGGATTGTATCTTTATGCCAAATCAATCGATGTTTCGTGATACCAATTCAGGATCAGCCGTAGAAGGATATTATGCAGTGCTTTTCCATGAGCATATTCATTGGTCTGGGCATCCTTCACGACTTAAACGTGATTTGTCTGGACGATTCGGATCAAGTAACTATGCCATGGAGGAACTGGTTGCTGAGCTTGGTGCTTCATTTCTTTGCGCTACACTTGGTATCAACACGTATCCGAGATCAGATCATGCCGCATACATTGCTAGTTGGATTAAAGTACTTAAAGAACATAAATCAGCAATTTTTGTGGCAGCAAGTGCGGCTTCGGTAGCCAGTCAATTCTTGGAAAACATGTCTGCACAAAGTAGTATTGAAAAGACTGCGTGACATATAGTTCTTTTAAACCCGGCCTTGGTGGTCGGGTTTTTGTGTTTGAATGGAACTGATTTATATCAGTGAGCTGTAATTGCGCTTTATATAAAAAGGTACAAATAAAATGCTAGCTATATTCATCGCTATACGTTCCTGGATTTTTTTGTTGATAGAATATAACCAATAAAACAACATAAGTGAAAAAGCACAGTAAGATGCTAATGCTTAATGATTTTTTCTTAAAAACAGATGAATCAACTACTTGGGAAGTATCGATAGTATCAAGACAGCTAAAATATCACACAGTCTTTCAATCAAAGTTACCTCAAATTTGATTGTTGGTATCCTGTATTAGTGCAAAAGCTAAGGTTAGATTAATAAGGGTATCAAGGAGAAATTAGGATACTAACAATAAATAATCTAAAAAGGTGACACTTTGAACGCTGTAGAGATCGAAGAAGCAATATCCAGGCTGGCTGAGCAGCCATTTGATCCGGCGGAATTTCCCTACGCTTTTTTGGAAGCATTTGGAAATAAAGCAACCACAATTAATCGCCTGAAAAGTGGTAACACGAATAAAACCGATATAGAAGGTGCAGTCCTTCAGTACAACAACATTCACATCGCAGTCTGCCCAACTGGTGAAGTGTTAAAAATGCTGGAGAAGCTTAAAAACAGCCCAGCAACCAGTCGCCAGAAAGCCAAATTTATCCTCGCTACCGATGGGGAGGAATTTCAAGCAGAAGACATCACAAGCGGTGAAACCGTTGTCTGCGCATACAAAGATTTCCCAGATCATTTTGGCTTCTTTCTGCCACTCGCTGGAATTTCGACCGTCAAGCAAATTAGTGAAAATGCTTTTGATATCAGAGCGACCAGCCGCCTCAATCGTCTTTATGTGGAACTCCTGAAAGACAACCCGGAATGGGGAAGTACACACCGCCGTCATGACATGAATCATTTCATGGCACGGCTTGTGTTCTGTTTCTTCGCCGAAGATACGGACATTTTCAATGGTACCGGCCTGTTCACCAACACTATAGAACAAATGAGTGCGAAGGATTCCTCAAACACGCACGAGGTCATCAGCGAAATTTTTCGTGCCATGAATACGAAAAAAGAAGATCGGGCATCAGCAGAATTACCTCGCTGGGCAGATACATTTCCCTATGTGAATGGCGGCTTGTTCTCCGGCAGTACTGAGACTCCACGCTTCAGCAAAATTGCGCGTAGTTATTTGCTGCATGTCGGCAATCTGGATTGGAAAAGGATCAATCCCGATATTTTCGGCTCGATGATTCAAGCGGTGGCCGAAGATGAAGAGCGCGGCGCACTGGGAATGCATTACACCAGCGTACCCAATATCCTGAAGGTGCTGAATCCGCTGTTTCTGGATGATCTTCATGCCAAATTGGAAGATGCGGGTAATAATCCGCGCATGCTGTTGAACCTCCGCAAACGTATGGCAAGGATTCGAGTATTTGATCCTGCCTGTGGGTCAGGAAATTTCCTGGTGATTGCCTATAAAGAGATGCGTGCCATTGAAGCGGAAATCAACAAACGGCGTGGTGAAGCGGACTCACCTTCCGAAATACCGCTCACTAACTTTCGAGGCATTGAGCTGCGCGATTTTCCAGCAGAAATTGCCCGGCTTGCCTTGATCATTGCTGAGTATCAGTGTGATGTACTTTATCGCGGGCAAAAACTGGCTTTGATGGAATTTTTACCGCTGGATACCCAAAACTGGATTACCTGCGGCAATGCACTAAGGTTGGACTGGTTAAGTATCTGTCCGCCAACAGGTACGAGTGTAAAACTCTATAGTGATGACTTGTTTAATACCCCCCTAGAACAAACGCAAATTGATTTTGAGAATGAAGGCGGAGAAACTTACATTTGCGGTAACCCACCTTACCTTGGTTCTACTTGGCAATCTGATGAGCAAAAATCGGATTTGGAAACGATATTTGAGCATCGAACAAAAACTTGGAAATCACTTGATTATGTAGCCGGTTGGTTCATGAAAGCCGCTGATTATGGAACAAAATCCAATGCTGTTGCAGCTTTCGTATCAACCAATTCCATCTGTCAAGGGCAACAAGTTCCTATCCTGTGGCCACTAATCTTCAAGACTGGACATGAAATTGTTTTCGCCCAAACCAGTTTCAAGTGGGCTAATTTAGCAAACCATAATGCTGGGGTAACGGTGATAATTGTTGGCATTTCCAATCATGCAGGCAAAGTACGACAATTATTTTCATCTGTCGATGACGATGAAAGCTTGGTAAAAGAAGTTGAAAATATAAATACTTACTTGGTACCAAGCCACAATGTTATTGTACAAAGAGCATCAAAACCGCTTAGTACAGTTACAGAAATGCCCAAGGGAAATATGCCATATGATAATGGCCATTTGCTTTTAAGCTATGAAGAGACTAAAGATTTAATCAATAGATACCCCGTATCTATTTCTTTTATAAGGAAAATTGTTGGTTCTGCTGAGATGATCAAAGGAATTGAGCGTTATTGTTTATGGATTGAAGATAATGCACTAAAAGATGCAATAAAAATTCCTGATATTTATGAACGCATCGAGAAAGTAAAAAAAATAAGGACTGCAAGTCCCGATAAGAGTGGCAAATTGCTCGCATCAAAAGCCCATCAATTCAGAGAAATGCACACTGCTAGAAAACATACAATTGTGGTTGCCAGTGTCTCATCTGAAAAACGACCATACTTACCTCTTGACTTATGTGATTATGGTGTAATTGTCAGTAATCTAGCTTTTGCCCTTTATGATGCTCCATTATGGAATATGGCGTTAATCGCTTCACGCCTGCATCTTGTATGGATTGCTACAGTTTGCGGCCAGTTAGAAACCCGATTACGCTATTCAAATGCCCTTGGTTGGAACACATTTCCGATTCCATCACTCACCGAAAAAAACAAAGCCGATCTTACCCGTTGCGCGGAAGATATTCTACTGGCTCGCGAGGCGCATTTCCCTGCCACTATTGCCGATCTGTATAATCCCGACAAAATGCCGGAAAATTTGCGCCATGCCCATGAACGTAATGACGAAGTGCTAGAGCGTATTTATATTGGGCGACGCTTCAAGAATGATACTGAGCGACTGGAAAAACTGTTCGAGCTCTATACTAAAATGACTGCTACAAACGGTAAGAAATCATGAGTGAGCCTCTGGAACTTTCAATTGATGATAAGACTTTGCGTGTTGCAAATAGAGAAAGTGAGCACAGGGAATTCAAAAAAATTTTTGATAATGAAAGCCTATGGAAATATGCAAAAACTATGGTGGCTTTTGCTAACCGTGACGGCGGAATTATCTTTTTTGGGATAAAAGATAGTCCTAGAGAATTAATTGGCATAGCTGGTGATAAACCGAATGAATTGGTATTTGCAAATTTTTTAAAAGAGTATTTTGAACCAGAGATATCCTTTGAGCTTGATACAAAACAATATCATGGAAAAACAATTCTATATGTTTTTGTGCCATCTTCTTCTAGTAAACCGATAGTATGCAAAAAAAAGAAAGTCCAACAATTTAAGGAAAAAGGAAAACAAGATAAGGAATTATTACGTGAAGGTGCAATTTATTATCGCTATTCGTCAGCAAGTGATGAAATAAAATTTTCTGAACTTAGAAAAATTTTAGATGAACGTGTGCAGAAGGTTTTTCATTCCCTTGTAGATAACATTACCCTGATAAATAAAGTTGGCCACGACCGTGCAGTAATCGTTGATGCTACTGGCTTGAGTGGTGATAACAATACTGCTACGGTTTATATCACCACTGAAACTGCCAAAAATATGAAATGGATTAGCAAAGGTCGTTTCACTGAGACTGAAGATGAAGCCGAAAAGGCTTTTTATGTTGTAAAGGAAGTTGAGATTAAACATGGAATTGAAGTAGAAAAATCCGTTCCTACCGATCCATCCGATACTCATCCATTCACAAAAACTGATCTTAGCAAATCCGTACAGATAAAATCACCGTACCTTGATCCCGTTCTTATAAAATTGAATATTCTAAATAATTCAGAATATGATTTCCCACAAAAGCGCGGGAAGATTACATGGCATAATTTTTCAGAAAAAGCTGTAGCTAAAATATTGTCTGCATACCCAATTGAAATGACAGATAGAAAAGAAATAATCAAGAAAATTTATCAAGAATCACAGCTACGAAGAGCAAGCTTGCAAAATCATGAATAGCATTAAATCCATTCCCTCTGTTTCCGTCAACTACGCCTGCAATGGCAGCTCCACGAAGTCGAATGAGATGGGCATGCGTGCGATGCAGGAACGCGCCTATGAAAAGCGTGGCGAGCAATATCTGCTAATCAAGTCTCCACCTGCTTCCGGCAAAAGCCGTGCATTGATGTTCATTACACTGGATAAGTTATATAACCAAGGGCTGAAGAAAGCATTTATCGTGGTGCCGGAGAAAACCATTGGTGCCAGCTTCAACAACGAGCCGTTGACCCAATACGGCTTTTGGGCGGATTGGGAGGTTGCTCCGCAATGGAATCTTTGCAATGCGCCGGGGGATGATAATGGCGGTAAAGTAGGTGCGGTAAAGAGCTTCCTCGATAGCGCTGATCGCGTGCTGATTTGTACGCACGCCACTTTCCGGTTTGCAGTTGATAGGTTCGGAGTGGAAGCGTTTGATGGATGTTTGATTGCTGTTGATGAATTTCACCATGTCAGTGCAAATTCAGATAATAAACTGGGAATTCAGCTCGGCCAGTTCATTGCACGAGATAAGGTACATATCGTCGCCATGACCGGCTCCTATTTCCGTGGCGATGCCGAAGCTGTGCTTGCACCGCACGATGAAGCTAAATTCGAGGTGGTAACTTATACCTATTATGAGCAACTGAATGGTTATCAGTACCTGAAGCAGTTGGATATCGGGTATTACTTTTACACCGGCTCGTATACTGATGAAATCCTCAGCGTACTGAACCCAGAGGAAAAAACGATTATTCATATTCCCAACGTCAATTCCCGGGAAAGCACTAAAGATAAGATCAAAGAAGTGGAGCATATCATCCATGAACTGGGTGAGTGGCAGGGCATTGACGATAAAACTGGCTTCCACCTGGTAAAAACTCCCAATGGTGTACTGAAGATTGCCGACCTGGTCGATGATGAGGCTAAGCGAGACATGGTACTCAATACCTTGCGTGATCCGGCAGCCAAACATAACCGTGAGCATGTGGACATCATTATCGCTCTCGGTATGGCCAAGGAAGGTTTTGACTGGATTTGGTGCGAGCATGCATTGACTGTAGGCTACCGTTCCAGCTTAACGGAAATCATTCAAATCATTGGCCGTGCTACCCGTGATGCTAAAGGCAAAACCAAGGCACGCTTTACTAACCTGATTGCCGAACCGGATGCCGCCGAAGATGCTGTAACGGATGCGGTGAACGATACGCTCAAGGCAATTGCGGCCAGCTTGCTGATGGAACAGGTGCTGGCACCCAAGTTCAATTTCACGCCCAAGAACAGCCAAAGCGTTCCAGTAGATGGCTTCGACTACGGTGAAGGCGGTTACGATCCTAAAAAAGAGAATGTCGGCTTTAACCAGCAGACCGGACAGTTTCAGATAGAGATTAAAGGGCTGGTTGAACCAAAGAGCAAAGAAGCTACGCGCATTTGCCAAGAAGATTTGAACGAGGTCATTGCGGCATTTGTGCAGGATAAAACATCGTTGGAACGGGGCTTATTTGATTACGAGATGGTGCCAGAGGAACTCACGCAAGTGCGTATGGGTAAAATCGTCAAAGATAAATACCCCGAACTGGATGAAAATGATCAAGAAGCTGTGCGTCAGCACGCGATTGCTGCCTTGAACCTTACTCAGCAGGCAAAGAAAATCCTCAATTCCGCTGACGATGCATTGAAAGCTGGCAATACCGCTCTGATCGACGGGGTTCGCAAGTTTGCGATGGATGTGCGTGATCTTGATATTGATTTGATTGATCGTATCAACCCTTTTGGTGAAGCCTATGCAATTCTGGCCAAGGCCATGAATGAGGACAGTCTGAAGCAGGTGGCATTGGTGATTGCCGGTAAGAAGGTGAATCTCACTATCGAGGAAGCGCGGGAGCTTACTAAGCGTGCGGTGAAATTCAAACAAGAGCGGGGAAGGCTTCCATCGCTGACATCACAAGATCCTTGGGAAAAAAGAATGGCCGAGGGTATTGCATTTCTAGCGCGAATGAAAGCGGAGGCAGCAAATGGCTAAAGCAAAGTTTACCGATGAAGATGATGCTCTTCTTGCTGAGCTTGGCGTCGATGTGGAAGTTAAAAATATAGGAAGCCGCACGCCACGTGAAGAACGCATCATTGCCGGTTTTGAAGATATTGAGCGGTTGTATGAACAGCATGGTCGAGCACCCGCACACGGCGAGGATCGTGATATTTTTGAGCGGCTCTATGCGGTAAGACTCGATAAAATCCGTGCTTCCGAAGAATGCCGGGCTGTTCTAGCGGATAGAGATAAACATGGTCTTCTTGCCGGTGAATCGGCCGCTGTTGTGAATGATTTGGATAATCTGGACGATGATGCTTTGCTATCCGAACTGGGTATTTTGGATTCCGGTGAGAATGACATCACTAAGTTAACGTATGTAAAATCCCGTGCAGAAATCAAAGCAGCTGAAGAAGTTGCTAAGCGTAATCCATGCCTGGACTTCGATAAATTCAAGTCGTTATTTGCCAAAGTGCAAGAAGAATTGGCATCCGGTATTCGCATAACCCGTAAATTCAAAGATGATGCGCAGATCAGACAAGGGGATTTCTTCATTCTCGGCGGCCAAAAAGTCTATGTTGCAGAAATTGGTGTTGAATTCATAGCGGAATATGGGCGGCCAGACCGTAGGCTACGTGTAATCTATGATAATGGCACCGAAAGCGATATTCTGATGAGATCACTGCAACGGGCATTAAACAAAGATGAAGCTAGCCGCAGGATTACCGATCCTTCTCCCGGCCCGTTATTTTCCGATGTAATTGAAGATGGCGATAGAGAAACCGGCACAATTTATGTGCTGCGTAGCAAATCCGATCATCCGTTGATTAAAGAACACCGCGATGTTATTCATAAAATCGGTGTAACCAGTGGTAGTATTGAAAAACGCATTATCAATGCCAAACTTGATCCCACTTTTCTCATGGCTGACGTTGAGATTGTGGCTACTTATGAACTTTCGAACATCAATCGCATAAAACTGGAGAACTTAATTCACAGGTTTTTTGAACCAGCAAAACTCGATATTGAAATTATGGATAGGTTTGGGAATCCTGTAGTGCCGCGCGAATGGTTCTTAGTTCCTTTATTCGTGATTGATGAAACGATTGAAAAGATCAGAAACGGGTCAATTGTGAATTATAGGTATGATCCAAATACTGGAAAGATAGTAGGATAATCATATTGTATTATTGTTATTAGACCGCGAACTTAAAGATATTTGATGAGGGTTTAAGTAATTTTCAATCACACCCCCAAAGTATTACCCCATCAATAATATTCGATACGGAAGTCGGTTTTAAAGCATTTAGCACTGCAAATAAACTATCTACTACCAATTTGGTTGCTTCTGGCTCATTTGCCCTGATAAACTGATAATAAGTATTGCATTCGCGATCTTTCCAAATTTGCGGATATGTGTGAACCGCATAGCCTTAAGTTTGTGAGGATAGTAGTAGAACAGTGAGGATAATGAATCGCATTATTTGTACTACCTTGCTTTCCGCCATTCCCAAGGGGGAATCTGTTCCGCTTCAGGCAAATTCCATATCCCGGCTCTTTTTTGCTTAGCCTGTTTTTCTAAAGCATAGAGATTCTGATCAATAGCATATTTCCGATAGACCCAAGCGGCCCCGAGTTTTATCATTTCCGCATTTACATCCAACTCCCCTACATAAACGCGTCCCACTGTCCGGCCGTAACGGTCTATATCTTGGACTTTAACGGTTACAGTTTTTCCATGTACCAATCGGGATAATTCTTGCTTTGCACGTGTTCCGTATGGCTGTGCCGATTCCGGTGTATCTATCTCAGCCAGCCGGACTTTAATTTGTTGTTTTCGGCCATCAAGCATCGTTAGGGTATCCCCATCGGTTACGGCTACCACCCGCCCAATCTGTTCCTCGGCCGCTGCCGATAACGGTAATCGTCGCGCAAACTATACTCGTATTGATGAAAAAAAAGGAACATGGGAATTCAAACCTGAGTCGGAATGGATATATTTAGAGGTTGAACCGATTGTATCCGAAGAGCTATGGCAGGAATGCAATTTCTATCTTACGAATCAACGGGAAAAGCGGAAACGCACCAAACCAGTCGTGCACCTCTTCTCAGGCCTCACATTCTGTACTTGTGGTCAGAAAATGTATGTTCCCTCCAATGCTCGCAAATACACCTGCTACAAATGCCGTAACAAGATACCGCTAGAAGACTTGGAAGCAATATTTCATGAGCAAATTAAGAATTTTCTAATCTCAGATGAAGAAATTTCTAATCAGCTACACAAAGCCAATGAAATCATCAAGGAAAAGGTTGAATTGTTAGCTGTTCTTGAAAAGGATGCGGCCAAAATTAGTCGAGAAACTGACAGACTTTATGATCTTTATCAATCGGAAATGATCGATAAATACGGCTTTAAAGAGAAATACAAGCTCCTAGCTGAGCGTCGTGATCAGCTTAATGATCAAATCCCTAAGCTTCAAGCTGAAGTCGATATACTGAAAATTTCACA
>CXWL01008191.1_pt1 | contig 21294 bp, 17 predicted proteins | sample 590931 | NCBI WGS metagenome assembly CXWL01 (sample SAMEA3498368, study PRJEB10139) | groundwater metagenome | biome: water well; material: biofilm material | place: Germany | collected 2015-04-27 | reverse complement strand
AGGTGAGCGAGAAGGTACGCCGACACGCGTTGTACTGGAACGCCGTAAACTGACAGAAATCAAACAGGCCAGCGTGCCTGGCAGCTCGACCAAAACGATCCATGTCGAGGTTCGCAAAAAGAAGACCTACATTAAGCGTCCTGAGATATCTGATGCGGAAGCAGCAAAAGAACTGGAATCCGCAAAAACAGATGCTGAAAAACTGCTTGCAGCCGAAGCTCACGTTTTAACGCCTGACATTGTGGTTGAAGCGGAGGCTGTTGGTCAAGAGCCCAAAGAACAGCCGGAGACTGTGGCATCAGAAACTGTTGAACCCGAGCAGCCAGTTGTGGCAGCCGAAGCGTCGGCTGCAGAATCTGAGCCGGAGCTGGAGCTTGAATCGGAAGTGATTTTCGAATCACTCAAAATTAAAGAAGAAAAGAAAGTCAAACAGGACAAACTTGGCAAAAGCAAGGAAGCCGACGAAGTCAGAAAAAAACAGCAGGAAAAAGAGCGCCGGCTCCAGGAGTCCATCAATAAAAATGCAGATAAAGTCAGACAGCAGGCATTGGCAAAGCAGGAGACACTGCATCGCAGGCCGCAGGACGACGACTCAAAGTCTGGCGGGAAAGATTTTAGAAAAGGCAAGAAAAAGACGAAACAGCCTCAGAAAGTGAGTTTTCAGGCAGAAGGCAAGCATCAGTTTGAAATGCCGTCTGCGCCCATCATAAAAGAAGTAGCGATACCGGAAACCATAATAGTTTCCGATCTTGCACAAAAAATGAGCGTTAAAGCGGCGCTGGTCATAAAACAGTTGATGAAGCTGGGCATTATGGCGACCATCAATCAAAGCATTGATCAGGACACCGCGGTTATTTTGGTCGAAGAAATGGGCCATAAAGCCATCATGCAGAGCGATGACGATCTCGAAAAAGAAATGTTGTCCGAAGTGCAGCAAGAAGAAAACCGCATTGCAATGCCACGTGCGCCGATCGTTACCATTATGGGGCATGTTGACCATGGTAAAACATCGCTGCTGGACTATATACGCAAAACCCGCGTTGCAGCCGGTGAAGCTGGCGGTATTACGCAGCATATTGGTGCTTATCAGGTAAAAACCGATCATGGTTCGGTCACCTTTTTAGATACTCCGGGTCATGCTGCTTTTACCGCAATGCGTGCCCGCGGCGCTGACGTGACCGATGTTGTTATTGTTGTGGTTGCGGCCGATGACGGTGTAATGCCACAAACCCGGGAAGCGGTCGAACATGCAAGAGCAGCGAATGTGCCGATTATCGTGGCAATGAATAAAATTGATAAGGCTGATGCCAATCCTGACAAAGTCATGCAGGAGCTTTCGGTTATCAATGTGTTGCCGGAAGAGTGGGGCGGCGATGTGCAATTCCTGAAAATTTCGGCTAAAACCGGAGAAGGCATCGATGATTTGATTGAAGCATTGATCGTTCAGACTGAAATCCTGGAATTAAAAGCACCAGTCGAAGGTGCAGCTTCCGGCATCGTGATCGAGTCAAGACTTGATAAAGGCCGTGGTGCGGTTGCAACCGTATTAATTCAAAAAGGCACGCTGGAAAGTGGTCAAATGGTTTTATGTGGCCAGGAGTTTGGCCGTGTCCGAGCCATGTTTAATGAAAACGGCAAAGCCATCAAGGAAGCCGGTCCTTCTGTGCCGGTGGAAATTCTCGGTTTGTCCGGCACACCCAATGCCGGTGATGAGTTTCTGGTTGTTCAAAATGAACGCGTTGCCAAAGAGTTGGCAAAACACCGTGAAGACCGGAAAAAATCAACGCGTCATGCCGCACAGCAAGCCTCAAAACTGGATGAGATTTTCTCCAAGATGACGTCCGGTGAAATTGCCAGCGTCAATCTGGTTATCAAGACCGATGTGCAGGGCAGCTTGGAAGCGTTACGCGGTTCTTTGATTGATTTATCGACCGAAGAAGTCGAAGTCAAAGTGGTTTTTGGTGGTGTCGGCGGAATTAACGAAGGTGACGTCAACCTGGCCTTGGCTTCCGGCGCAATTTTGATGGGTTTCAATGTTCGGGCAGATGCCACGGCACGAAAACTGATCGAAGAAAAAGGCGTCGACTTACATTATTACAGTGTGATCTATGATGCCATTGATGAAGTCAAGAAATCCATCAGCGGCATGATGGCGCCGGAGATCAAAGAACAGATTGTCGGACTCGCCGAAGTGCGTGATGTATTCCGTTCGCCAAAATTTGGCGCTATTGCCGGCTGTATGGTTGTCGATGGCTTTGTCAAAAGAAACCTGCCGATTCGTGTCTTGCGTGAAAACGTGGTTATTTATGAAGGTCAATTGGAATCCTTACGCCGCTTCAAAGACGATGTCGCAGAAGTTAAAATGGGCATGGAGTGCGGTATCGGCGTTAAAAATTACAATGATGTCAAACCTGGCGATCAGATCGAAGTATTTGAACGTATTGAAGTCAAACGGGAACTCTAATTTCGTATGGCAAAAGAATTTGGTCGAAGTGCTCGTGTTTCTTCGCAGATGCAGAAAGAGCTGGCCCTTATTTTACAGCGCGATATCGATGATTCCAGATTGGGCTTTATTACGATAAATGAAGTCGAGCTTAGTAAAGATCTGGCAGTTGCGAAAATTTATGTGACCGTTCTGAATGTGGATGAGCAAGGCAAAAAAAATAATATCAAATGGCTGAATGAACTGGGGCCTGTGATCAGGCATCATCTTGCGAAAAGAATGCGTTTACGGCATATCTCCGAACTGCGATTTTATTATGATGATTCGTTTGAAACCGGCATGCGGGTTTCAGAGCTGTTGAGTGATGTTAACCCGCACAACGACGATTAGGCTTTCATTTTTTTCGTGATTCAATAGGTCTTTGGGAAGTATTAAACGACGATGGGTTTACTTTGAGCAAGCGCAAATCCGGGCGAAACATTCATGGTATTCTGCTGTTGGATAAGCGGCTAGGCGTTTCGTCAAATCGGGCCTTGCAGGAAGTAAGGCGTCTGTTTAACGCCAATAAGGCGGGGCATACCGGTAGTCTGGACCCTCTGGCGACGGGCTTGCTGCCTCTGTGTTTTGGTGAGGCAACCAAAGTTGCCGGCCTGATGCTGGATGACAACAAACGCTATCAGGTGGTTATTCGCTTGGGTGTCACCACCGATACCGGCGATGCTGAAGGCGCAATTATCGCGACCCGCCCGGTGCCGGATTTGTCAGAGGCAGATATTTTAGACTGTCTGGCACAGTTTACCGGGGACATCGAACAGATACCCCCCATGTATTCTGCTTTAAAACACAACGGTAAAAAGCTGTATGAGCTGGCGCGCAAAGGCGAAACAATCGACCGGAAGGCGAGGCGTATCAGTATATTCGAACTACACAAAATGGACTTTACAGACGATCTTTTAACATTAAATGTCTTGTGTTCAAAAGGAACTTATATCCGTTCGTTAGCAGAAGATATTGGCAATTCCTTGGGATGCGGTGCATCTGTTAGTCAATTGCGCAGGCTGGAGCTGGGTCAGTTTGGAATGGAAGGAGCCCTTACCATTGAACAGCTCACTGCAATGGATGAAGAAAGTTTGTTGGCCTGTTTAATGGCTGTCGATAAGCCCTTGGACTATTTGCCCGCACTGGCGATAGACAGTGAGCAAGCCCGGCGGATTTGTCATGGACAGCCTGTCAGTGTTGAAGAGACTTTGCCGGGTCCGGTCAGAATCTATCACGCCATGGATTTTTTAGGCTTGGGAGAAATACTAATGGATGGTAAACTAGTGCCGAAGAAGATGTTCAATTTGAACTTTGAAGAACAAGCGGATAGATCAACGCTGGATTATATGTAGCCGTTGGTTTATTTTTTTGAGGTCTGTTTCTGCACCCTATCGCGGAAACAGGCTATGTATCGAGTCGCCTTCCTTTGCGGCTTTTATTTTTAAATTTATAACTTTATATTCATAGGGATTAACAATGCCATTTACTGCAGAACAAAAAAAGACCGTTGTTGAGACGTATCGTTTGTCAGAAACTGATACGGGTTCACCGGAAGTTCAAATCGCACTGCTGACAGCTCATATTACTCACTTGACGCCACATTTTGCAGAACACAAAAAAGACAATCATTCCCGTCGTGGGCTGTTACGTATGGTCAACCAACGTCGCAAGTTGCTGGATTATCTAAAAAATAAAGACGGCAATCGCTATCGTTCTCTGATTGAACGTCTTGGCTTACGCAAATAACACTCACTGTAAAACGGCACGTCACAGTGCCGTTTTTGTTGTAGGCCGGGGATAGCTCTATTCTCCCGGCACCGTACTTTAAACAAACTCAAAGCAAAGGAACCTTATAGTGAATCCTATTCGGAAAGAATTTCAATACGGTGATCGGAAAGTCATTCTGGAAACTGGTGAGATAGCGCGTCAAGCAGACGGTGCTGTTATGATCGATGTTGATGGTACCGTCCTGCTGGTTACGGCGGTCAGTAAAAAGGAAGCCAGTGGCGGTGATTTTTTCCCGTTAACGGTTAATTATCAGGAAAAAGCCTACGCAGCCGGTAAAATCCCCGGTGGCTTCTTTAAACGGGAAGGACGCCCCAGCGAACAGGAAACATTAATATCACGCTTGATTGACCGGCCGATTCGGCCATTGTTTCCGGAAGGCTACACGAATGAAGTTCAGATTGTTGCCACGGTAATTTCTTTAAATCCAGAGGTTAATCCGGAAATTCCGGCTTTGTTGGGTGCATCTGCCGCACTGGCCATTTCAGGTTTACCGTTCAACGGGCCGGTTGGCGCTGCTTGTGTAGGTTATAGCGACGGTAATTATCTATTAAATCCAACGCCAGTGGCACTGAAAGAATCAAAACTGGAATTGGTTGTCGCCGGTACTCAACAGGCTGTCCTGATGGTGGAGTCCGAAGCGGCCGGTTTATCTGAAGAGATTATGCTGGGCGCGGTTTTGTTTGGTCACGAACACATGCAGACGGCGATTAATGCGATTAATGATTTTGCCCAAGCAGCCGGTTGCGGCAAAGTTGAATGGTCAGCACCCGAAACCAATGCTGATCTTAAAAAACTGGTAATAGCCGAAATTGAAGCCGATATTAAGTCCGCCTATCAAATCGCCGAAAAACTGGTCCGCCAGGAACATCTCAAAGGCATCAGAAACGCAGTAGTTGAAAAATTGACTGCGCTTGGCGACTACGCTGAAAAAGATATACGCGCTATTATTGAGCACCTGGAATACGCAGTGGTTCGTAATGCCATCCTCGATGACGGCAAACGTATAGATGGACGCGCGCTGGACTCAATCCGGCCGATCTCTGTCAGAACTGGAGTTTTACCGAGAGCGCATGGTTCTGCATTATTTACTCGTGGCGAGACACAGGCCTTAGTCGTGGCAACGCTGGGAACGCAACGGGATGCACAGATTATCGATGCGTTGGCGGGTGAATATAAAGAACCCTTCATGCTGCATTACAACTTTCCTCCTTACAGCGTGGGTGAAACGGGTTTTGTCGGTTCGCCAAAACGGCGCGAAATTGGACATGGCCGCTTGGCTAAACGCGGCGTTGCTGCCGTGTTACCGAATATGGATGAGTTCCCTTATGTGATTAGGGTGGTTTCTGAAATTACCGAATCCAATGGTTCCAGCTCAATGGCATCCGTTTGTGGCAGCAGCTTGGCTTTGATGGATGCCGGTGTGCCTATTCAATCACCAGTCGCCGGAATTGCGATGGGCCTGATTAAGGAAGGCGACAAATTTGCCGTTTTATCGGACATCATGGGTGATGAAGATCATCTTGGCGACATGGACTTTAAAGTTGCAGGTTCGGCTGACGGTATTACAGCGCTGCAAATGGACATCAAAATTGACGGCATAACCGCGGAAATTATGAAAACGGCGTTGGCGCAAGCCAAGAGCGGTCGTTTGCATATTCTGGGGGAAATGAACAAATCGCTGTCGACGACTCGCGAGCAAATGTCTGATTTTGCGCCGCGTATCATTACCTTTAAAATTGATCCGAGCAAAATACGCGAAGTCATTGGTAAAGGCGGTGCTACCATTCGTGGTATCACTGAACAAACCGGCGCCAGCGTTGATTTAACCGATGACGGTATTGTCAAGATTGCATCAGTCGATAAAGCCGCCGGCGAAGAAGCCCGCCGCATGATCGAAGAAATTACCGCAGAAGTTGAAGTCGGTAAGGTCTATGAAGGCAAGGTTGTCAGACTAATGGATTTCGGTGCTTTTGTAACGATTCTTCCTGGCAAGGATGGACTGGTGCATATTTCACAGATATCTGATGAACATGTTGATAAAGTCAGCGATAAACTGAATGAGGGCGATGTCGTCAAGGTCAAGGTATTGGAAATTGACCGTCAGGGCAGAGTTAGACTCAGTATGAAAGAAGCAGAAAAAGAATAGTTGCCTTAAGGCTAGGACTTTCTGATCCAATAAAAAGGGCCGTTTGGCCCTTTTTTTATGATCGATTAAAAATTGCGGATTTGGATGATACGGTGAGAGCGATTTACTTCTCCACAACAGATTATCGTGCTCCCTTGCCCCACAAAATTACTTCAACGGTGTTCAGCATGATCGATAAATCCAGGAAAAGGCTGTAATTTTTGACATAATAAAGATCGTATTGAAGCTTCTGAATGGTGTCGTGCTCACTCGCACCGTAAGGGTAACATAATTGCGCCCACCCGGTTATGCCGGGTTTAACCCGGTGTCTTTCCCGGTAATACGGTATACGTTTTTCAAAACCTTCGACAAATTCAGGACGCTCCGGGCGTGGGCCAACGAAACTCATTTCGCCTTTCAGTACGTTAAATATCTGTGGTAATTCATCAATACGGCATTTTCTGATTAAATTGCCGACTTTGGTAATCCGGTTATCTTTTTGTTTTGCCCATTGAGCGCCGTTCTTTTCAGCATCAATTTTCATGCTCCTGAATTTAAGAACATTGAAGTTGATATTGTTTTCTCCAACTCGTGTTTGGCGATACAACACCGGGCTATTGAACCCGTCTTCGAGAAAAATGGCCAGCATGGTTAACAGCATAAACGGCCAGGCAACAATTAACAGCAGCAAACTGGCAACAATATCAAAGAGACGCTTTTCCAGTTCTCTTAAGCCTCCTTGAGCAAATCCGTCACTGAACACCAGCCAGCTCGGGTACACATTTTCCAGGGATATAATGCCCTGTTCGCGCTCATGAAAGCCCAACATATCCATAATAGTGGTGCCTGACATTTTACAGTCGAGCAGATCATCCAGGGGCATACCCTTGCGTTTATCGTCCAAAGCGATAACTATTTCATCAATGTTGAATTCTTCTGCAATTGCATTGAGGTTTTTTGTCGAATCGATTATTAGACTTTTATCCACCAGTTGCGGCTTTTCATCCGGAAAGGCGATAAAGCCAACCAGCGTAAAACCCTTGTGGATAAAAGCTTCATTAATCGTTGTCAGTTGCTGCGCTTTGGCCCCGCTGCCTATCACCAGAACGCGCCTTTTCATTTGTTCAAGATTGGCGAGGCGGTAAAATAACAGACGGGTTGTCATCAGACCCAAAAAAGCAAACATTACGGCATAGACCAGGACGCTTCGAGCAATCAGTATGTCAGGGATTAAATAATAGATGATAATGACGGCAAAAATTGCAATCGTAAAACTCACAGAGGCGCGGGCAAGCAGGCTGTAATCCTGCCAGCTTAGGCTTCTTCGATACAAGCCTAATCCCAGGCAAGCAAAGCTTAATACGGTCGCAAAAACAAAGCTTGCTACGGTAATGTCCTGTTCTGTATACCAGGATTCAGTAAAAAGGAAGCGAACATCACTGCCGAAATACATGGCAACAAAAAACACTAAAAACTCAACAATGAGCAACAGCAGATAGGCGCTCGATATATAGTGACGGAAGATACGAATCATAGGATGTCTAAGTGGCTAACTAATGAATGCCGAAAAACAGAATAGATCATTATAGTCATTTATCGCTTAGAAGTTTTTCGACGTGATTAATTGGAATAGCGTAGGAAATCGCACTCGGATTGGATAAGACGTTTTCTTTGCTTTCCTGAACAAAAACCTTATTTATTACGCCTATTACTTCTCCTGTCTCGGTATTATAAAGTGGACTTCCGCTATTTCCAGGGTAGGCAGTGGCATCCAGCTGAAAGACATTATACGGCTCTTTTAACCGGTGCAGCATTTTCAGGTTTAACGAGCCCGAGCGGATTGCAGGTATTACATTGGGTGTGATAGCCGAAATAATGCCGCGATGCGTAACCGGATAAAGTCCTAAAACCATACCAATCGGATAGCCGGTAAAGGCATAGAGTTGTCCTTCCCGTACAGACGAAACGTTGCCAAGTTTCAACGGCGGCAAGCGCTCTTCTTGCAACTTCAATATGGCCAGATCGTGCTCTTTATCCATCGCGATTTCTGTTGCGAGTATGATTTCGTCAGCATTATTTTTACGAAAATAAACTGCAATCTGTTCCCTATGATTAACATCCAGTTCAGCTGGAATAACATGCGCATTCGTTACTACCAGCGAGCCGTCGAGTACTGCAAAACCGGTTCCTAGAAAGACCGCTCTGGGATTTCGCTTGGGCATATAAGTGCCGACGGCGACCACGCTGTTTTTAATCTTCGCTACTGTGTCTGCCAGTACTTCTTCTGCTGAACAATTTCCAACTATCAAAATTGTTAGCAAAACAGAAAAAAAGGCTATAAAAGTGGCTCTTTTAAGAATAGAAATTAAGTTGGTATTGGATAAGCCCATGTTTTTCTGTAAGCTGAAATCTATTACAAAAAATTGAAAACGTTGCGCCTGAAATTTATTGATCAGGTTAAGATCAAACTAGCAGTTACTAGGTGTTATAGTACCAGCAAATAGGCATTACATATGCTCTAAATAAACTATTGAGCTAATGAGGCTTGCCTCATACCAAATTTACTCATTGTGATCAAAGAAGCACTTACATCGTTCCATCTATGATAATCATCAATAAAGTAGTTAGTGTCCTATTGCTGGTAATTTCGGCCTGGTATCTTAACGATTTTCCTACGGCTAGAGGATTATTAGGTGTGGGGCTGATTTTATACTTCATGGTGCTGCAACGTTACCCTGATTGCTGGGTAATCGTCGTGCCAGCCATTTTACCGTTACTGTATCTGGCGCCTTATTCCGGCCGGCTTTTTTTTGATGAATTTGATCTTCTGATCATGGTGACGATTGCGGGATATCTCTGGCAAAGGAAACCCGAGAAAAAAAAATCAGTTACCCGAAGTTACACCGGCCAAATACTGTTGTTTATTTATTGTATCGTTTACCTGATAGCGTTGTTGCGGGGACTTTTGCCACTAACAGACATTAATGACAATAGTTTTTCCAGTTACTACAGTAATCTGAATAGCTTGCGTATTGGCAAAGGTTTTTTCTGGGCATTGTGTTTGTTGCCAATGTGGAAACATTCGGAAAAAGTAATGCCGCAGCAACTAAGGCAATGGTTTACTACTGGAGTCGCAATTGGGGGGCTGGGTGTGTTTTTGGCAGTGCTTTGGGAAAAAGGCGTCATACATGCCATTTTTTATGCTCAAAACCGGTATCAGCTAATCGAAACCTTGTTAAATTTCCATACCGATTACAGGGCAACCGGCTTATTTGCTGAAATGCATACAGGCGATGCCGCTACGGATGGCTATCTTATCTGGGTGCTGCCCTTCATGGGCTATTATCTGCTTCTACATAAAACAAAAGCCCAAGCCGGTCTGGCAGCAATCGGGTTATTGGGCATTATTTATTCTATTTTGGTGACCTTTTCAAGAGGGCTATATCTGGGAATGGGAGTAGTCGCTTTGTTATGGCCTATGATGTCGGTAGTTTCTCATCGACAGAAATTGGATAAATCCGCAATCGGCATGAGTTTTTTATTTGGCGTGGTACTCCTGCTATTTTCATACGTATTATTCAAATATGGTGGCCTCTATTCTTTAATCGGGGCGGGTGCTTTGTTGTTATCCAGTTTGGTAATGTTGGATATAGCCCAAAAATATTCACGATTTCTAGTGTTTTCGGTTTGGGGTCTGATTGTTTTAATAAGTCTCTACTGCTTAATTCATGGAATGCAATCGAGTAAGTGGAATCAAAATGATGATTCCACCGTATTTTTATTGACGGCAGTAACAAGCGTCGTTTTTACCGCAATTGGTGTCATTTCAAACAAAATCTGGGTGAGTTATTCTTCGTTTCGGCAACGCCTATCCCTTGGTTCATTGTTTTGCATTCTGATGATTTTGGTTATTCCGTCATTGTTTGGATCACGAATGAACACGCGCTTTGAAACTTCAAAGACGGATTTGCAGGGCAGGATAGCCCACTGGCAGAATGCCATCGATATCATGGATGATAACGGGTTAACGACGTTATTTGGACAGGGCATAGGAACATTCCCCGTTACTTATTATTGGGTGACTGAACAAGCCAAGGATGTCGGTGGATTTTCCTATGAAAAAGAAAATGATAATACCTATATTGCCTTCGCAGGTTCGCCTGATGTCAAACTGTCTCAACGGATAAGATTGATTCCAAATAGCACCTACTATCTTGCCCTTAATGTTAAAACAGCAGATCCTGCCGCGCTTTTGCAAATACGAATCTGTCATCGCCAATTAATTCAGCCGTTTGAATGGAACCCAACCTGTTGGACAGCGCATGAAATGGTAAAAGATACGCATCAGCAATGGCAGCATTTAAACTATAAGGTTGATTCAAAACAATTGGGCTCGCTCAATTATTATCTCAACGCCCCTTTAGTGATCACCTTTGAGAATAGAAGAGAATATGGCTTTAACGAAAGAAAACAGACCTTGCTCGATATCGATAATCTGTCGCTTACCAATGAAAATGGTGAAGAAATCATAAAAAACGGTGATTTTGAAAAGGGCATTGACCATTGGTATGCCTTTTATGACTTTAACCATTTACCGTGGCATATTAAAAATTTCTGGGTTAGCGTTTATTTTGATTCAGGACTGATGGGGGTAATGTCGTTAGTATTATTACTGGCTTACTCGATGATCAACATGCTTAAGCGAGCAGTTAATCAGGACTATTTTTCAAAGACATGTTTACTTTCAATAATGGGTTTTCTTTGTGTCGGCGGTTTTGGAACACTTATCGACGGCCCAAGAGTTTCGTTTTTATTTTATTTCACCATTCTGATTAACTTGTTTCCCGCTGTAGTTAATTCTTCAACACGTCGTCCGAATTCACAGATTCGCATTTTCGGGCAGACTAGAGAGCATTTTGAATAACCGATTCTGGTCTCATGCCTTTCACCGGCATCTGCAGATCAAGCCGATATTGAGCATTAAAGGTGGCAAATCAAAGTGAAATTTTATTTTGTAAACGAGATAAAGCGCCGATAGGGAGAGTCTTGTTTCCAGGTAAATGCTTCGGTGTAATAGTGCATGAGTCCGAGATAACCCAAAACGCCCAAAGTAACCGCCTTCCTGATTTCCATACCGAAAAAGAAGTTGGTTATAAGATTAATGACACTATCGCCGTAGGCTTGAAGTACAAACGCCAACAAAAACGAAAATGCTGGTAATACAATAAAAATCGGGATTTGATAACGTTCGGTCTGACGATAAATGAAATTTTGGGGGTGATTATGGTGTTTGTTATAATCGTGGGTCACGTAAAACAAGTATGCTGTTGCATCGTGAACCAATCTGGGGACCAGAATCGCAAAAAAATAATACTGTTGAATGTAGAGATAAAAACTGCTGAGAACCAGAAGTACATTTGACCATAAAAACCACTTGCCGAATGTTGTCGTTACATATCGTTGACAGTAAACGGCACTGAGCACCAATGTTACGCACAATGCGGCTGCTAACTCTTTAATCAATTGGGATTGCTGGGCGTCCATGTTGTTATTTAAAAAAATTCCGACATAGATAAAAAAGCCGCCTGCTACACTGAGCCACAGCAATAGGCAGTAAGCCCGGAATGGCAGCCCGCAGATTCCCCGCGCAATGCCATGCTGTTGTTTAAGCACATGAAATACCGTCCAGAATGCGACCAATAAATACAGTGCGCGATAAGGTATAATCAGGCTGCCTAGTCCAAAGATCACGATAATCGCAACAGTCATGGTAACGAGCTTTGGTTTATAAAAACTCAGATACTCCCTATTACTGACCAAAACAATAGCGCTGGCTATGATATGAGGCGTTCCAAACAGTATCTGGAATAAAAGAAAATGTGAAGGGCTACTGGGTAAGTTATCAGCTAGCGTGCGTTGCCAAAACCAGCTGTCAAGTAACTGTAGCAGGATGCAGACCGGGATAATTAAATAGAGGCTTAACAATAAGCGAAATGAGACTGCCAATTTTGTGTCATTGGAAAAGTCTCTTGATGATAAGAGTTGTGCAGACATAGAACGAGTAACCTATACATTTGTTATTATTTCAAACAACGCGTAATTTATACTGATTTTTGGTTTTTGTTCAAGTAGTGTAATTAATTTTTTTGCAGGAAATTATCTCCATGAGTTTTCAATTGCATAGCCGCCTGCAACAAGATTGTGTCGTATTGGGACGCTTTGAGCTATGTCAATTGCTGATGATGAATGACAGCCAATATCCGTGGTTTATTCTGGTGCCTCAAAAAGCCGGTATCACTGAGCTCTATCAACTGGCGCAATCCGATCGGCAGTTGTTAATCGAAGAATCCAGTTATTTGAGCGAAAATCTGGCCGTTTTGTTTCAGGCCGACAAGATGAATGTTGCAGCTATCGGTAATTTGGTACCGCAACTGCATATTCATCATGTCGTCCGCTATCAAACTGATAAGGCCTGGCCGGCGCCTATTTGGGGAAAGTTTAATGCGATACCCTATACAGAGCAGCAAATTATTGAAACCCTAAGCCTGGTAAAAGAACGCTTAGGCAGTCTGACGGGCATCGATTAATTAATCAGAAATTCAGTGAAAAATACGTCTCTGTAGCCGTCGCCATTTTCAAGTTTGTCGAGCGCTTTGTGTATCAACTCACTGGTTTCTTTTCTTAGGGCTTCACGTTGTTCCATGGTTTGCAATTGATCGGACGGTCTGCCGGTAAAAAGCATAATCAGCTCATGCCGCAAGGCGGGCATATGCTTTTTTATTCGTGCGACCGCTTCAGCACCTTCAGCCAATATTTGAACATTTATCATTAAATATTTTCTGGGTTCGGCCAAATTAACAGTAAACTTGGGTGTAAATTCCAGATATTCTATTACCGGGCCTTCTGACTCCGTTTCTTTTCCTTCATTGGCGAAGGCAAGAGTAGGGATAAACAATAAACTGACTAACAAAATAACTATACGCATCGAGAGCTCCACTTAAAAGTATGATTTTAAGTATAGGCCAACCCCCCCAAGTTTTTAACTGAAAGCTGATTAAATGAAAACACAATTATCCACCGGGCCGGTTTTGCTGGATGTTGAGGGTTTAACCTTGGCACAGCATGAAAAAGAAAAAATAAATCACCCCAATACCGGAGCCGTCATACTTTTTTCGCGTAATTATCAGGATCCAGAGCAATTGACAGCGCTGATAAACAGTATTCGTTCTGCGCGAAATGGACCCCTATTAATTGCAGTTGACCAGGAAGGCGGGCGGGTGCAACGATTTAAACAAGGCTTCACACGCTTGCCTCCAGCAAGTTACTATGCGCAATCACCGGCATTTGCCGAGCCGGCTGGTTGGCTGATGGCTGCGGAACTGCTTGCAGTAGGAGTCGATTTTAGTTTTGCTCCGGTTTTGGATGTCGACTGTGGAGTCAGCGAAGTGATTGGAAATCGTTCGTTTTCGCCTGATTGTATTTCCGCTACGCGCTTGGCGAGTGATTTTAGAAAGGGCATGAGTGCAGCGGGTATGGCGGCGACCGGAAAACATTTTCCTGGCCATGGTGCCGTAGCGCTCGATTCGCATTTGGCGTTACCTGTGGACGAAAGAGATTTTGACAGCATTTGGGAAAAAGATCTTGTTCCNNGAAGCTTGGCTTTAATGGCGCTGTGTTTAGTGATGATTTAAGTATGGCTGGTGCCGCATCGGCAGGTGATTTTCGGGAACGCGCAAGACTCGCTCAACAAGCGGGTTGTGATATGTTGCTGGTTTGTAATAATCCCAGCGCCGCTGAACAGGTTTTGGAGGACTTGCCTATTACAGACAATCCGCTCAGAGATCAGCGACTCGAACGAATGCAGGGGAATTCTCACATAACTCGAGAACAACTCCTGAACAGCGAAAAATGGCGGTTCTATAATAATTTTTTTAAACAATTGAGCGATTTAAATGCTTAACGAAATCAGACAGGTTCAAGCGAATGCGGATTTACTATTTTCTGAACAGGAAGTTGAGGCCGCACTGGACAATATGGCGAGACAAATCAATGTAATTTTGGCTGATGCAAATCCACTTGTGCTGTGCGCGATGAATGGTGGCGTTGTTACTGCCGGTAAGTTGATGACCCGATTGACAATTCCGTTGACTCTCGATGCGATTAATGCGAGCCGTTATCACAATCAAACATCAGGTGGCACTATTAGATGGATACTCAAACCTGGAGCGCCGCTTAAAGATAGGGTTATTTTAATTATCGATGACATACTTGATGAAGGCTTTACTCTCCAGGCAATATATCAATATTGTTTGGAGCAGGGGGCTAAATCTATTTATAGTGCTGTGTTAGTCGATAAGACGCTTGGTCACGAAAAGCCGATTAAAGCAGATTTCATCGGTTTGCAAGTTGAAAATCGGTATTTATTTGGGTATGGCATGGACTATAAAGGCTATTTGCGTAACGCATCCGGCATTTATGCGTGTCAGAATACTCAACTTTTTTCGGAAGAATGAATGCTATGACTAAATTGGCTATTATCGGTGGTACGGGATTAACACACTTAGCTTCGCTAACTATAATCAAAAGCGAGTCCGTAGCCACACCTTACGGATTTCCTTCTGCTGATTTTATAACCGGTGAACTGTGTGGAAGGTCAGTCATTTTCCTGGCTAGGCATGGTAATCCGCATACCATTGCCCCTCACAAAATTAACTATCAAGCCAATATCTGGGGGCTAAAGCAATTGGGTGTCGAACAAATAATTGCAGTTGCCGCAGTGGGCGGAATAACTTCGCAAATGATGCCAGCTCATATTGCTATCCCTGACCAGATAATTGATTACAGCTATGATCGAAAGCATACTTTTTTTGACGAGCTGCTGCATCCTGGTAACCATATCGACTTCACTTATCCTTATAATCAGAAGCTACGCTCAGCACTAATTAGTGCTGCGGCCAAAGCCAAAATCAATATCAGTCCAATTGCAACCTATGGTTGCACTCAAGGTCCACGCCTTGAGTCTGCTGCAGAAATTAGGCGCATGGAAAAGGATGGTTGCGATTTGGTAGGAATGACCGGTATGCCAGAGGCTTCGTTAGCTAAAGAACTAAAAATCGATTATGCCTCGATTGCAGTTGTAGCCAATTGGGCTGCTGGGAAATCCGAAGGAGAAATTACGATAGCGGAAATAGAACAGAATCTTCATGTGGGGATGGTAAAGTCTGCCGAATTGCTTAAAGCTTATATAGCAATGTAGATTCAGATAAATAATGATGAGGAAAGGGGGGGGGCAGGTGGCGCATTCAGAGCTCATGATATAGCTATTAATGCTTATGGGCTTTATTCAGCAGTTGGATATAGTAGTGCAAGTATGGTGTTGAGCTGATCGTAGACGACAGTGAAGCTGGGCTGTCGATTGATTTTCCGAAATTTATACATGTTGAAGCCATGATTCGGATAATCCGAATCATGGCTTCATGATTATCTACCGATAGAAAAATTGGCAGATGGCGAGATTAAATGCGATACAAATCAAGAAATTTTATTCAATTCGGCGATCATTTTTTGTGTTGCTTTATAATCGGTGCCTGACCAAGTCAATTTGCCATCAGGAGTGATAATGGCGAAGTAGGGCAAACCGATTTTCAGTTGACGATGATCTTTGTTTTCGCGGAATTTCTCGAATTCTGGTTCTTTGTCAACCAACTTAACAGCGATGGCTTTTTCCCGGAGAGCTTGATTCAGTTCTGCGTTATTAGCAGATTCTTTTTTAAACTCAGTACAGTTTGCACACCAGCTGGCATAGAAATCAATGAATATTGGTTTGCCGGTTTCTTTAGCCACTTTTTGTGCGGCTTCATAACTTCTATACCAGGATATTCCAGCTTCCTTTTGAACGGTCATAGCTACAGGAACAGTAGCTGATCCGTTTTGTAATGAAGCGCCGTTTTGTGCATAGGATTCTGCTTGAGCAGAGTTCATGATGGGCATGTGTCCTAAGCCTGCAACTACCAGCCAGCCGCCTACGATAAGAGATAAGGCTCCAACATAACGCTGCATCTTTTGATTAGGCTGTGCATCGTGGGGCAATAAACTTAAAATGTCACAATGAACGACAGCTATCCATACTGCGACTATACCAAAAGCTATAGACTGGGTAGTTGAAGGTTCGACACCCATTACACCCATGCCTTTTTGCATATAGGTATAGGCAAAATACAAAATCATAAAGCCAAAAGCATATTTGATTTTGTTCATCCAGTAGCCGGCTTTAGGCAGCTTTTTAAATTTGACTACGCTGATTATAAAAAACGGCAAACCTACGCCCAGGCCAAAACCGGACATCATCACACTGCCTTGTGAAGCGATGGTCAATTTATCCCAAAAGCCCAAAGTTTGATGAGCCAATGCCAAAGCGTCTGCTTTTGCAGCAATATTGTCAGCCACTTGTAACAATAATGCGAAAACGATTGGACCAACGCAAGGCGAGATAACCAGACCAGCGACCGAACCCATCATTAAAGTTCCTGTAACACCTTTAACACTGGATGTTTTTTGATCCATTTCATGAACTTCGTTCTGCATAAAGCTCAGTTCATAGAAACCCAGTAAAGCAACTGCAAAAAAAGCAAAAAATACGGCGAAGCCCAAATTAACTGCAGCAGATTGCATAAAGGTATTAAATGCACCGCCTGTCATTCCCGCAATTAAGCCTAACGCCATGTATGTAATAACCATACCGATTAAATAGGCCAAGGCATGCTGTTTTTCCTTGCTGGCTTCGCCATTCGCTCTGCCGACAATAAACATGGAGGTAATCGGTAGCATGGGGTAAACACAAGGTGTTGCCACTGAAAAAATACCGGCAATAAACATCAAGCAAAACATGATAAACATGTTGTCTTTATTGTCATGAAACAATGCAACCAGTCTGTCCATTAAACTCAATGACTCGGGTTCTTCTGTCTGCGCTACAACATTTGCCGTTGGTATGACAGTTGTTGCGGCTGAGGCTACTGCAGTAGCTGGAAGAGTCAGATTAACAGAAGTATTTTGTGGTCGAAAGCAAACGTTGGTTAATTCATTACACAACTGATAAGTAATCTCAAGATCCGTAGCTTTAACGCCTGATGTACCGGCGCCTGTTTCTGCCAGTTCCAAGGTAAAATCACCCTGATCACGCAATACATTGGCTTTAACTAGGTCGTCATGAACGCCGCTAGGCTTTTCCAGCTTGTTGATAGCAAGGCCGGAAGTCGCCAATTTAGAATTCGGGTCGATAGTTACCGGTATATAAATGTTTTCGTCACCTGTATCCAGATAAGCGTGATGATCTTTTGGAACAACTAGCGTTAATCGATACTCTGCTGGCCAGTGTTCAGAGTTAACAGCAGTAGCTGTTATTGTTGCTTGTGGTATTTCTGCGAAAGTTAAGGTTGTACTTAACATCCACAGGCTCAAAGTTAATAGTAAGTTTTTCATGGTATTCACCCTATTGAATAGGTTGTTAAAATTATCCTGTTTTACGTATTCCAAAAATCAGCTTAAAGATCTTGTTGAGCTCTTAGTATTTTAGAGAAATATATGCACGCTTTTATATTAAGGTCAAAACATTAAATGCACCTTAATTATAAAACCAAATTAGAGATCTTCTCTGTGCGCATCGTCACACTTAAGGGTGGCAAGCCTTTTAATGCTGGAAAGAATCTGATAAACGCCGGATTCTGTCTCTTAAAATATTTCCTCACTTAGGTCTATCCATACGCAAAAGGTGGCCAGATGTGTCTGGGTCGATATTTAAACAAGAAAGTATTTTTTGTGCATCAAATCAGAGGCTGAGTTTGATTTTTTATCTCAAATCCAGTTTGGATGGTAATTTCCAATTGAGTGTATGCCGGCAATCCGATAGTTTGTAATCGTGATTGCCGGTATGGAGGTGTCTTAGTTTAACTAATGTTGTATTCGAAAAATAACAAAACGTATTAGTGACTAATATTTCAGATTAACCGAAGCAGTTAGCAGTCCGTAAGAGAAGTTGGCAAAATTGCCACTGCCATTGCCACCCAATTGAAAATCTGATCTATGAGCGTAATATTCATAGCCCAGATTAAATTTTAAATGCGCTAAAGGCTTTAGGTCCGTAAATTCTTTGGTCAATTTAATACCGCCGGATATTGTACCAAATCCGGCTAGGCGGTAGTCACTGGAGTAGGCCGCTAAATCTTTAGAAGTAAAAGCGAATGTAGTAGGGTTAATTAATACGGTACTATCAAAGACGGGTTCATAGAAATCGGCGCTGTCTTGAGAGTAATACCTAAAGCGGGGAATAACCTGCCAGCCTTCAGCCACGGGTTGATGCCAACTAAACTCGACCGTATGGGCGCTGATGCCCCAGTCATTGGTGCTAAAGCGGTAATCTGTGTGTAAGGCAGCATGATTAAATTGGTCAAAATGGCGAACATATTGGGTTAGCCAAGCCCATTCAAATCGTTCCCTGGGTCGCTTTTCATCAATAGTGGCACCTTCGGGGCCAATCGGAAATATATCACCATCAAAATCAGCATTTCCATAAAAAGTAACCTGTTTATACGGATCGGTCAAAAAGCCACTATGGTAACCAAAGGTCATATTGCTTTGTATCAGGGAGTCTTTATCAATAACCTGTGAAACGCCTAGCAAATATTGTTGGCTGGTTTTGCTGCATTTGTCGCCACAGTCACTATTAAAGTTGGTTGGAGTAATCTCATCAAATGCTACCGAGGCGCCAAAATTCAGCGTCGTCAGTTTTTTGTTTAAATCCAGGCTGGCGGCGGTACTGAAAAATTTTGACATATAGTCGTGTTCCCTTGAAAACCCGCCGCCAAGATTCAGTGAGCCCTGGTCAAAAAACTTTGTCAATCCCCCGCTGATGGAGTCGCGTGATTCGCATATTGAGTCACCACAGGAGTTCGTTAAGTTTGCTCCAGATGCGCCACTGATTATCTGTTGAATATTCCCTTGAGAATCTCTAACGTTATATACCGGTGAAGCACCACCCATGACATCACGAACCATATTGACGGTCGCAGTCATGGACTTACCAATAGGAGCCGATAGAGCGCCCTCAAAAATGTCAATATCCATACGCTGATTGCTTTCAGAATAATGACCGTACTGGAAATCAGCATTATAGGTTTCTTCAACCCGTCCGGCTGAGGCAGTTTGCACCAGGCCAGGCAGCGCCAAGGCTGCACAAGTTAATTGGGCAAGGATATTGGTTTTTTCATTTTTTTTCATATCAGCATCTTATTAGTAAGTTTCAAGATAATGGGTCGGACTTTAGTTGCAACCGCAACCGCCGCCACCGCCGCCATAACCACCCGCAGAAGCTTCTTTACTGAAGGCAGTGTGCTGGCGCAAGCCAAACTCAAGGCCATCAGTAGTGAACGCCATTTGCGAAAGTGCCAGATTACCACGTTGTCTGGGTGAGATCTCGGTACAGGCAACACCTGAGAGAATCAAGGCAATCAGCAGACATTTAAAAAAGTTTTTCATGTGCCCTACCTATTTATCGGCTAATAATTTGGTAACTTTTTCTTCGAGTTCCTTGATGTCATCGCTGGCAAAGCCATGATGAATATTTTGTACCACCCCTTTTTTATCAATAATAAATGAAGTTGGCATGGACTCTACGACAAATTTGTCAGCCCATTCGCCTTTGGCGTCACGTAAAACGGTAAAGCTGACAGGAAAGTCTTTCAAGAATTTTTCAGCAGCTGCCTTGTCTTCATCCAGATTGATGCCGACCACTTCAAAGCCTTGAGCTTTCAGCTTCTCATGCATTTTGTTCAGTAACGGAAATGAGGTACGGCACGGCGCACACCAAGATGCCCAGAAATCCAGATAAATTACTTTGCCTGAAAATTGTTTTAATGAAGTCGGCTGGTCTTGTTGCAAAGTTGGCAGGGTGAATTCAGGAGCCGGCTGGCCAACATCGGTCGCATGAGCGGTCAGGCAACTGGCGCTGGTCAGAATTGCAAAAGTGAGGGAAGTCAATTTTTTATTCATTTTCATAAATCACCATTGTAAAAACGATTTGTTAAGATAGCAGCTAATGATAGCAGTTATTTATTAAGCTGCACAGTTGATTAGAGTGACTATATTACTAAGTAACCTAAAACACACAGCTGTAAGTATTGGAGTTAAGCGCCATAATCAAATTGATTAGCGTAAAGCCACTTGATTACTTAAGGCTGTGCATAAATGCCACATTACTATGGCTGTAATACAGAAGCCTTAAGCATGCTAATTCTACAAGATTAAATCTTTCTTAAAATGGCGCGCTTTAAAACTGGTAACTGGGTCACGTTATTATTTTGAATCAAGGGTATATTTGTCTTGCGGTTTAAGAAATGTTTAATTTTCAGCCGGTATTCTTTTTCCCATCCACGAAGACAGTGGGTAATTTCAAGGTTAAGTATACCTTTGTATAGTTCGGTTTTATTTTAACGATGATTTTTACTATTACGACTTTTACAGGATTTAATTTATGAGTTATAAAACTATGAAACAAAAGTTTGAGTTTGGCGAGAAGCCTTTGCGCAATTTAAGATATACTGTTGCTGCCTTGCTAATGGTGTCGGGAGCCCAGTTTATGGCAGTTGATGCTTCGGCACAGGAACAATATGTACAACGGGCCATAGATGCAGGCGTACAAGTAGTATCGCCACCACCAAACGGCACTGGCTGTCTGACCTGTCATACTTCGCAGTTTGGGAGCGGTGGTAACGTTAAAAGTGATACCTGCACAAACCAATTTAAATCTGGAGGTTATACTGCACTTAAGAATTGTCTAAATCCAACACCAACACCAACACCAACACCAACACCAACACCAACACCAACACCAACACCAACACCA
>CXWL01013939.1_pt1 | contig 21295 bp, 21 predicted proteins | sample 590931 | NCBI WGS metagenome assembly CXWL01 (sample SAMEA3498368, study PRJEB10139) | groundwater metagenome | biome: water well; material: biofilm material | place: Germany | collected 2015-04-27 | reverse complement strand
GACAGGGTCCAAAAAACGGGAGGGCTTCGACAACAACATGCCACTTCCCCGATCGAATACATTAATCGGGTAGGTCAAGTACAAATGCTGCTTGGCCCTCGTCACGGAAACATAGAACAACCGGCGCTCCTCCTCCAGTTCCTCGTCTTCGCTGAACGAATAGACCGATGGGAATCTTCCATCCACAATCCAGATGACGAAGACACATTGCCACTCAAGCCCCTTGGCAGAATGGATCGTAGACAACACCAGCCGTTCGTCGTCGCGATCTGACGCCTCAACGCCAGCCGCGCTTCCGTCCGGTGGCTCCAGCGCCAGATCGGACAGAAATGTTTCAACCCCCTGATACCCCTCCGCGATCGTCTGTAAATGCTCCAGATCCCGTGTGCGTTTGGGATAGTCGTCGTATTGCGCCTTCAGAATCGGCAAATAGTACTCATAAATATGATTGACCTGCTCGGCCGGACGAAGGTCGCCGGCTCCGGCAAGACTGTCGAGTGTCAAGGCTAAATCTTTGAGTCCTTTTCCTGACCGCCCCGTCACCTCACTCAGAGCCTGGTAGGGATTGGGCGATTTCACCAGCGCGGCCATGACATCCTTGGCCTTCTTCGGCCCCACACCTTCGACCAACATGAGCACTCGATGCCAACTGACGGCATCTAAAGGATTCGCCACCACGCGCAAGTGGGCCAACAGATCCTTGACATGCGCCGTCTCGATAAACTTGACCCCGCCGCGCTTGATAAACGGCAGTCCATGACGCGAGAGCTCGATTTCAAGATCGAACGAGTGAAAGCTCGATCGAAATAACACCGCCATTTCGCCGAGCGGAACCCCCTCCTCCCGCAACTCCAAAATCTTCTGCGCAATAAAGCGCGATTGGGCATTTTCCCCCGCCGCCTCCACCAGAACCGGCAACGGCCCATCGAGCTTTCTCGTGAAGAGATGTTTGCTGTACTTCTCCTTCGCCTCTTCAATAATGGCGTTTGCAAGATTCAGAATCGGCTGGGTACTGCGGTAATTCTCTTCCAGCTTATAGATGGTGGTGCCGGGAAAGAGCGTCGGAAATTCCATGATGTTCTTGAACGTCGCCCCGCGGAACGCATAAATCGACTGCGCGTCATCGCCCACGACCATCACGTTCTGATGGGTAGAGGCAAGATGCCGGACCACATCCGCCTGCAAGCGATTGGTGTCCTGATACTCATCCACCAAAATATATCGATACAGCGATGAAATCGTCCGCCGAACGTCTTCGTTCTCCATTAAGAGCCGCCGCAGCAATACCAACAGATCGTCGTAATCCACCAGTTGGCGTTGCCGTTTCGACGCCTGATAGCCCCGTTGCAACTGCTCCAATGCATCCAGGTGATCGGAAAAATGATCGAACTCTTCGACAACGATTTCGGCGAGCGGGCGCAGGGTGTTCTCGGACTTGCTGAACATCTCTGCAATTGTCCCCTTGCGGGGAAATCGCTTATCTTTTTCATTCAAACCCAGCTGCGCGCGAACTAAGGCGATCAAGTCTTCAGCGTCACTCCGGTCGAGAATCGTGAAGCCCGGTTCAAGGCCGATGGACCGGCCATAGCGCCGGAGCAACATATTGGCCACAGAGTGGAACGTCCCGCCACGAACCTGTTCACTGCGTACCCCGATCAATTCGCCGGCCCGTTCGAGCATCTCCTGCGATGATTTTCGCGTGAAGGTCAACAGCAGAATATGGGAGGGATCGATCCCTGAATCGATCAGATAAGCCACGCGGTAGACCAAGGTGCGCGTCTTGCCGCTACCGGCGCCGGCAATGACCAGCGAGGGCCCTTCGCCCGCAGTCACCGCCGCAAGCTGCTGGCTATTCAACGCCGCCGCATAGTCGATGGACAGCTTCCGAGGAACAGCCTCATCAACCGGACGCTTCAGCACATAGGTTTTGGTTTCTCGATCCATGGAGATGAGCGAAGAAATTATTGGGCAGTCCGGTCATTCAGGGGAAGGGCTGTATAACATACTCGCAGCCGAGCTTTCAAAGAGAGAGGGGTGGGAAGGGCAGCCTGGCCGTCCTCCTGCTCGCAGAACGCGCACGATCAGAATGTGCTCGTTCGACGCGCGCAATCGAGGATCGACCAGGCTACCCTTGAAAGTGAAAAGGGGAATTAGAAAGACGCGCGCAGTGGAAGATCAATCAGCCCCCATCCCTGAAGAGACAACGAGCAAGCTTGGAGGGAACATCTATTTCGTTCGGGAAGAGAAAGGTGACACCTTTTTATTCCCCCAAACGGTTCCTTTCTTCCTCTCCAATGGCTGGAGATTGCGGTTGTACCCCCTGGATTACCGAAGACAGATCCAGATGTTCCTCAAACGGATGCGTAAGGCCCGTGATTCTAGTCGTCGCGGTTTGACTCGAAGGGTCATAACCAAAAAATACGCGTACCTTATCTGTCCGCCCGCCATGTCCGTTTTCTTCAGAGGCGACTTCTTCCGGAGGGAAACGCCATGTCCAGACGATGGTTGCACCGGAAACCCCTTGCTTCCTATGCAACAAGAAAAACTCGTAGCCTGTGTCGGTGGGAGGATCGTGATTGAAGGGGAAGTATGGATGTTGATGCCTGATGATTTTTGCGTAGAGTTGAACGGCTGAGTGCCCGACAGTTACTTGGTCTAACAGCCCCCCCATAAGATTCCATCCGCCATTACGCCAGAAGCCCTCTCCCCGCTGAGCTATGTTTATGCCATACGGTTCTGAATGGAGCGTTTCTATCCATCCCTTCCTCTCATTATTCTCAAGCAATCGCTTACTTGTTCGCTCTGATGTAGAAACATTAGATCCTTCGACGAAAACGCCCACCGAACTGGATTTCCCCTCTAACATATGCTGTTCTCAGAGCTTACCCAGTGGATCTGGCGGGATGAACTCGGCCCAAGTAGGCCCCGCTAGACTAGCGCTGATCGTCGCTACCAATCCTGTAAACGATAGTACGCGATACCAAATGTTCATTGTTCCACCAACACGCACTTAACTTTCGAGCCACGAGCTTTCATGTAATCCTGGAGCACATCGACTGTTGCCTGAACAGCTTTTTAGAGTAAGTGGGTAAGTGGGGTCGGTAAGTGGGGTCAGGCCTGACTATTGACTTATCCCCCCAACTCGCTCGTACCTTCTTCGGGAGATGGTGGCTGATGGATCTTCCACTGCGCGCGTCCAACGAGGGGAGTCCGCGACCGCGCGTTGCGCGAGCACAGAAGATCATCAGGCTCCAGCCCCTTCTCCCTTCATCGTGGGGGTTCCGCGAGCAGGAGGACGGCCAGACTACCCTCCCCCGCTACTGCGTCGACTCCTTACTCTGAGCGGCCCTCTGCTCAGCCGACTGCCCCAACACACTTTCGGTCTGACGGGCCTGATCCATCGGAGTCTTTATCGCATCCACTGCGGCCTGCCCTGCTGCTTGCGTCGCCGCATTGCCGGACGCAGCGGCAGCCTTCGTCTTCTCCACAGACGGTCCCTGATTACAGCCAAATTGCCCCGCCACCACCAGCAACCCAATAACAAACAGAGCACAGCCTTTAGATTTCTTCATCGCAATCTCCTTGGCCCACAATTCAGCATTGAACATTGACCGCTCAACATTCCCATACCGCCCATACACAATCGTAGTCGCAAGACCACGAACGGACAAGCTATTCAAGCTATTCCTGAAACCACCTCTTTGATCGCTGGACCCGTCTCCGCTATAATCGCGCCACTCAATTGGAGATCTGTATGGCAACGGCCAACCAAGAACACCACACACAACTGCGCCAGCTGGCCGAACTCATACTGGCCGTTGCGGGCGAATCCGTATCTGTCATGAAACGGAACGCTCCGGAGCGGGCCTTGAAATTGAAACGACAGGATGAGTGGGGCCTCTACCTGGAATTTCTCAAAGTCATGTTCAATCTGACAGACCGGCTCTCAGTCCTGTATCTGCCGATCAAAGACCAGCCTCAATTCATGGACGGTCTCGAAGACGCCGTCACACTACAATTAAAAAACGTGCTGGAACCGGCGTTCGGTTCCGGCGCCGACCAGACGGAAATCATGCTCACCGTCGGCGCCGCGGTTGCGGAGAGCCGGCAGACGTATGAGCGATACCGCTTCCTCGTTACCGAAAACACTCCCGTGAAAGATGAGATGTTGAACGACTTTGGCGGACGCGTCGCTGAAGCGATGGGACTCGCAGGAAGTGCGCCGATCTCCTCTGCAGCAACGCTCTGCGCAAGCGCTGTAATTCCAGCCATCAAAGCCATCCTGGCAGGAGATTCTCCACCGGTAGCCGCAGTCGGGGCTGCCGCATCCGTGACGACCGATATCCCGTCCACACCGCCACGCTTGACTCAATCGCCTGGGCAGCAAAATCCAACAGGAACCGAGATCACATTGGTGAGTGTGATGTCGACCGTCGCCGGGGAAGAAGTGGAAACTCGATGGGGGCTGCACCCTCGATTTCGACAGGATCTTCCCCCGGAGGAGATGCAACGCATCGCCAAGCTGATGAACCGGGTTGCTAAAATACTTGGCGAACGGTATGCCTCCGTGGCATTCTCAGACGAATGGACATCGTGGCATAAAGCCGGTCACGCGTGATTGCTCTCGCAGGATGCTGAAAAAGCCCGTCAGCTTCGTTCTCGGCTCATCGAAATCCTCAACGTACCCCTGAGGGTACGCCTCCGGGTTCGATTCGCCTTTGGCCTTGCTGGACGGTCTTTTTGAGCATCCTGTAGGCCGCTCCATGCGACCGCACAGACTTCGCCCCTTACAACGAGGAGGTTCAGTGGATCACTCAATAACAGCAGCTGACATGCCGAACGGCATTCCAGCTAGTCTCTCACGTCTCAAGGAATTGGCACAGAATCTGTGGTGGAGCTGGACGCCGGAAGCTCGCCGACTGTTTGAACACATCGATCCGACCCTCTGGGTATTGACCCACCATAACCCCGTCGAACTACTGGCCAAAGTCAGGCCGGACCGACTCCTACAACTTGCCGAAGATCCCTCATATATGCGGATGTACTCTGCCGCGCTCAAAATGTTCGACGAATATCGTCAGAACGGACACAGTTGGTTTAAAACGCAGCACCATGACTTGAAATCTCCCACCATCGCCTACTTCTCTGCAGAATTCGGACTGCACCGGTCCATTCCCATCTACAGCGGCGGCCTGGGCATTCTCGCCGGAGACCATTGCAAGGAAGCCAGCGATCTCGGCGTGCCCCTGGTAGGAGTAGGATTCATGTACCCGCAAGGATATTTTCGGCAGCGGATCACACCGGAGGGGTGGCAGGAAGCGGCCTACGCCCCCTTCAATCAAGCAGAATCGCCGATCCATCCGGCCCTCACTCCGTCGGGAACCCCGTGCAGGATTACCGTCGAGATCGGCAGCCGAGTCGTGGCTGCGGCAGTCTGGAGAGTGCTCGTCGGACGGGTGACGCTCTATCTCATCGATACAGACGTCCCCGAGAACAGTCCTGAAAATCGAGCACTGTCAGCCCGACTATATGGCGGCGACCAGGAGATGCGCCTCTGCCAGGAATATCTGTTGGGTATCGGTGGCGTCCGTATGCTTCGCGCCTTGGGTATTGCGCCGACAGTCTGGCATGCCAATGAGGGCCACTCCGCCTTCCTCACATTGGAGCGCATACGCGAACTGGTCCAGAAGGGATCGAAACACGCGGACGCGAGCGAGATCGTCCGCCAAAGCACCGTATTTACGACCCATACACCGGTGCCGGCCGGTCACGACGTTTTTCCTTACCATCTCATGGACCGATACTTCTCAGGCTATTGGGAACAGTTGGATCTCTCTCGAGAGGATTTCCTGCGCCTGGGAGATACCCCGGAATCCCAAGGGCAGGGCTTTAACATGACGGCGCTCGCCATCCGCTTGGCCGCCCACGTCAACGGGGTCAGCCGTGAACATGGGCAAGTGTCGCGAGAGATGTGGAAACACATGTGGCCCGGCCTCCCGATTGAGCAAGTCCCGATCCGTAGCGTGACGAACGGAATCCATGCGCCGACCTGGATCGCGCCGGAACTGAGCCAACTCTATGGCAAGCACCTGGGCCCTCAGTGGGCGGAGAAATGCGACGATACGGCGATGTGGCAACGGGTTCTGGATGTCCCCGATCAGGAACTCTGGGCTGTACGCCAAACCATGAAACGTAAACTCATGAGCTTCATTCGAGAGCGCGCTAGAAGCGGGTGGATGCAGGGAGAGCTCCAGGCCTCACAGGTCATCACGCGCGGCACATTGCTCGATCCCGAAGCGCTCACCATCGGGTTTGCCAGACGCTTCGCCACTTACAAGCGAGCCACCTTGCTATTCCGAGACCTCGAACGACTGAAAGAGTTGCTACATAACCAGTGGCGTCCCGTCCAATTGATCTTTGCCGGCAAGGCTCACCCGGCCGATGAACCTGGGCGCTACTTCATTCACGAAGTAATGCGCTATTGCGACGATCACAAGTTGGGTGGCCACGTCGCCTTCCTGGAAAACTATGATATGCACATGGCAAAGTTCCTTGTCCAAGGAGTCGATATTTGGCTCAACACGCCACGATTCCCTTTAGAGGCAAGCGGNNAACCAGGACGTGCAGGCCCAGGACGAGCACGATGCCCAACAGCTGTACCGCATGCTGCAACAAGAAGCCATTCCCCTCTATTACCAACGAGACCTTGACGGAATTCCTCGCGGCTGGTTGCAACTCATGAAAGAAAGTCTTCGGAGCAACGCTCCTCGCTTCTGCACCAAGCGGATGGTCAAGGAATACGTTGACACCCTGTATGCGCCCGCGATGGCGATCGCACCTTCGACCTGGTAAACGGTCATCCGGCGATTCGTGAAACGTGAAACGTCAGACGTGAAAAGTTTCAAAGGGAATTGCTGCGCTGCCACAGCACACCGACACGTGCTCCTGCTACTCACACTTGTCTCAATGCTCGGAAGCCCGCTCCTTGCACAAGCAGGCGTGCCAACAACGCCGACCGATTCGGCGCTCGAACGCGAGGCCACAGCATCGTTCAACCGCGCAGAATATGACCAAGTCTTAAAGCGCTGGTATGCGCTTCCCCCCGGAGCCACCACATCGAAACTGCTCATCCGCCTGGCCTTCCACAGCTCCCTGAAGCTTGGAAGGCCTGAAGAGGCCCTGACACTCTATCAACGGCTCATCCCGACCGAGCAACTAGACGACCCCACGCTGCTCCGCCCATTAGCCCTCAGCTTCCTGACCAGTCACGTCCGCGACCCACAAGAATTTTTGCGGGCCGAAGCCTATACGATTCTGGCAGAACTCGGCCTCGCAGAGCTCCAAGCCGTCCTGGAAGACGGACTCCTCGATCCCTCAATCCTGGTGCGGGCTCGTGCCGTAGACGCCATCGGCAAAGCCGGACTCGCAGGGAAGTCCGGCCCCCTGCGGCGAGCGCTGACCGACGCGATTCCGGCCGTGCGAATTGCTGCCATGAACGCGCTCAGTGAGGCCAACGTCGCCGATATCACACCCCACCTGATCGAAGTCGCAAGAACGGACGACGGACCGGAAGCGGTGTTTGCCTATGCCGCATTGTATAGACTCGGTAAACAGGACATGCTGACCGACATCACCGGAACAGCGACGCTTCCAGAACCCGATGTCCGCATGGCAGCCTTAGGGGTCTTGGGAAGACTGAAACGCCCGTCGAGTCTGTCGGTCCTGAGCCAGGCCGTGTACGATCCTGAGCCATCGGTTCGCGCCTTCGCCGCCGGCGCGCTGGGAGACTATGGGCAAGCCGGCGGGGTCGCGCCACTCACCCATGCCTTAGGAGACGAGCACGCGCGTGTGCGCGCGGTGGCAGCCACAAGTCTCGGACGTCTGGGGATTCGCGAAAGCCAGCCGTTACTGCGGGCTCTCACGCGCGATACCAGCTTGCAGGTACGGGCCAGCGCGGCGGAAGGATTGCTTCGTCTTGGCGACCTGTCGGCCATCTCGCTCGCGGCAGAGTTAGCCAAACATTCCGACCCCTCGATCCGGGCAGCAGCTGCCCATGCGCTGGCGGCAACGTCAGACAAGCAAGCGGTGGACGTCTTACAGACGCTGTTACAAGATCCGCAGCCTCAACCTCGTCTCTCTGCGGTGAAAGCGTTGGGCGCGAGCGGCGCACCGGTGATGTCGTTGCTCAAAAAATCCTTGCAGGATTCAGATCTGGCCGTTCGCCTCGCTGCGGCAGGCAGTCTGCTCCAACAACTCCGCCGTTCCACAACAGCACCGAAAGTTCGTCCGCCGAAAGGATAAAGTCATGTGGAAATTTATCGCAATTCTCGTCCTGACCGCCGCGTCGTTCGGTCTCGGGTTTTATTTTGGCCAACGCCCGGTCGGCACATTGCAACAAACGGTCTCAGACCTCCAAGGTTCGCTGAAAGACACGTCTCGCACTATCATCGACACGACCATGGGCATTGAGCGAGACCTGCGCAGGCGGCAGGGACTCATCGACACAAAATCTCGAGTGGTGCAGGCAAAATCAGAACTGCTCGACAGAAACGTGGGAGAAGCCGCCAAACAACTCGGCGAGGCGGTCGAGGCGCTGGAGAACACCACCAAGGGCGCAAAGCCAGACGAGTCTGTTCTCGCCGTGCGCGCGCTGACCGCAACGATTCAGGAAGTGCGGCTGGAGTTATCGATGGGGAAACCCGTGTCGATCAAGAAGCTCGACGATCTTCAGCGCGAAGTGGATCGGCAGCTGAATAAGTAATGCAACGACTCAGGTAGATAGACTGAAGGCTGTTAGGGTGTCAGCAAGGCCGCAGGACACTACTACTCTATTAAGGGGTGGCTGGGATAGTCCCAACTGCGCGCGTCCAACGAGGGCCTTCTGAGGCCGCGCGTTGCGCGAGCACGGGGATTGTCCCAGCTACCCCAGCCCCCTTTTTCAGCATCATGCAGGCTGTTTTTTCCACTTCGCAAGAATCCGCTCTACCCGCATCCGGACCACCATATCCGGATCTTTCATCAACGGTTTGATCGCCTCTCGGCCCCGGTCGTCACCGATGGCCTCGAGCGCCGCCGCGGAGGTCAAGCGGGTAAACCAATCGCTATCGGCGAGCATGTCGATAAGGGGATCGATCGCCTCGGCATGTTTAATCCGTCCTAAAGCCAGCACCGCTTGCTTCCGAACATTCTCGTCTTTGTCTTTCAACGCTGTGACCAATCGCGGCAACGCCGGTTGGCCCAACTCGACTAACGCGTTGAGCGCATCGTCTTTGAACTCGTCGTTCCGCAACTGCACCATGAGCGGATCGAGCACCCGTTCGTCTCGAATCTTCCCTAGCGCGGTAATCGCATACTTCCGCACGTCCCAATCGCGAAGCAATTTGACCAACAGTTCGACGGCAGGAGAACCGATCTGTCCCAACCCCTCGATCGCCACTTCCCGAACTTGCCAGTCGCCGTCGCGCAACGCATGACCCAACGGTTCCACGCAGCGCTCATCGCCCATCTCTCCAAGCGTAATAGCGGCCTCGCGCCGGACCACCCAATCGGGGTCCTTGAGCAGATCGATCTGGATCTCGATCTCATCCCTGACTTTCTCCTCTTCAAGGACGACCGACTCAGTCGGTTCCGCAGTCGGCTCCCCTGATGCCGACGACTCGCCTGTAAAATCCGCCGCCACCTGATCGGTAAATTCATCAGTCACCGTTTCAGAAACGGGGGAAGTCGTGCGATCTTCTTTGGATTGTGACTGTTCCATAGAGGCTGCTTGATTGCTCACTCGCCCGTCGATAGCCTGACCCAGATCACGTGACTACTTCGCGGCAGGAGCGGCCGTTTTTTTGCTTGTGGAATTCTTCTTCCGCAACGCTAACGCACGTCGTTTCCGTTGTACCCGTCGCAGCCGCTTCTTGAGTGCGCGAAGAGCCGCATCTTCTTTGGGGCTCTTATGGTCGGTTCCTTTTGCTGCCACTTTCTTTTTCAGTCTGGTTTCGTCCGATTCACTTGCCGTTTTCTTTGCCATACGGATTCGGGCCTCCCAATCTACCGAATTAGTCTCAATCGTTTCTGTATAGGGGTACGCGTCGTCAGTCTAGTAGAGAGCTTCCCGGCCTGTCAACCGGAGCCACGGCGATCATCCATAAGTGCGGGGTGGTGGGGTCCTTGACTTTGCACTGTGCCATCGCCTCTTGCTGCTGAGGCGTACGTGGCTTTGATTCCAACACATCTGACCCCATTTCTGGCCCTCCCTGAGGTTGGAGCCGACACAACTGACGAAGACAACCAGGGTACGATTCAGTCACGCGAGGATGGAAAGAGCAGGGCGACCCCTTTCTTCTTCCAGTCAGTTGGCTTGATTTTCAAGACCGTTGCTGACCCTGTCTATTTATATTTAGGCATGGTTACAGGGGTATCAATGGGAGACATGTCATTATCTGAAACCAATGATGTGATGAGTTTCGATTCCATGACTCCGGCTCGCCCAGTGTTTTCGTCTACTTGTTGCAGCCTGCTGTTTCCTGACCACATTCCCATTTTTACTTCTTGCCACACAAAATAATTTTTCCCTGCCTCCACAGACAAAGCCAGGCTAGAAACATTTTCGGTAAAAGATTCGACAGTGTATTTTCCTGGCATGACATTCAGCCGAAAATAAGTTTTAGCGGCCGTTTTACCGAGAAGCTTCCCGTTAACAAGCACTCTCATAGTCAGAGCCGCACCATAGTTCTCATTACGATAGATATACAATGATGCCTTATTCGGTTCGGGGGAAAACTCCTTGGCCTTAGCGTCTATGTCAATGGGTGCCATTGGAATAGTTGAACAGCCTGTCAGCAATAAAATCATAGCTGCCGTGAAGATTCCTGCTACTTGTTTCATCCATGCACCTCCCTTTATCGAAGCACTAGTAATTGAGTTCAGTGACGATCAGCAACTACAAGGGAAAATACTCTTAACTCAACTGTCCGCTAAAGCCTGGGAAGTCAAGAAAGAGCCCTTGCTCAGCGACAGCTTCCCGAGCATTTACTTATAGCCGTGACAGGTGAAAGCTAGCGATAACTTTGTCGGAAAACTCCAACGGATCTTTTGAAGCTAACATAAGTTCCTGCAACTGATGTATCGCATCACCTTGCTCAGATTCTGGCACTCTCAAAGTTGTTAATAGGCTCGCCAGATATTCGCCACCCCCTACAGAAAGATTTTGTTGAACATTTGAATAGCCTCGAAGTGTGAGATTTCTGGCAGTCTTTATTCGTGCAAACTGTTCTGTTTGTTCAAGAGAAATCTTTTTTGGAGTCAGAAGTACGTGATATTGACTTGGGTTGAACTGAACGACCGCATCATTAACGGCATCTACTGCAGATCCAATTAATCCACCACAAATAATGTTCCCCCAGAACCAGTAATTGAAATCATGTTTCAGGAGGATGTTTTGGTCATCGTATCCCTCTTTCTTTACAACGAGGAAAGAATTCCTTACTCGTTCAATTTTCGCATCCGTAAGTGGGGTTATCCCGAGAGGGACTGAGCCCATGAGAAACACTGCTGCACCAGGAGGATCTGAAGTGATATTCATTTTCTGGTCAAGCCCACCTTCGTTGACCAACGACACTACGCTCGCGCAACTTGTAAGAACTAACCCCAGCACGGTCATACATAATAATGTGCCAATTTTTCTCATCATTCCCTTCTTTCTTTGTTGAATAGCTAGAGCCGTTTCAGGGTCTGCAGTGGGGTCATTGTGACTCCGAAAATGTCACGAGTCTTGATCCATGGCCGCGCCTCTTATGGTCTACACACCTCAGCGGTATGGATGAATCCTGTTCGGTCTAAGTACCCGCACCGATCGCCTCGCCTGCGTCATGTCATATCCGGCATGAAGACAGACCAAGCCCCTTCTGTGTCATATCTTTGGCCCATGCGTGCGTGGCCGCATGACTCCATGCCAGACGGGCAAACGAGTTCTGTTCAATGGAAAAGAGATCCAGAGGAGATGAGGGTCGAGAAATCGAGTGGTAGGGAAACTATGAATGAATGAGTGAGTGAGCGAGTGCACGTTCGACGCTGGGCTACTGAGAGGGGAATGGGTCAAATACATCACGGTATCCACATGACCTAACTTGCATTCCTTGCGTTCATCGCGGCGTGCCACCTTATGCCCTAGTTTGAAATCTCCCGTCAAGCAATCTTTCGGGGGAGGGGGGGGCAAGTAGAGGAAATGGAGTCAATGACCCCACACCTCTGACCTAGTTCACGATCAGCGCGACCGATCCGAATCTCCCTTGCTCTAGCCTGACTTTTTCACCTACCCCCTATTACCTTTCCCCTGCCCCATTGCGAATTGACACCCTCGCCTCCTCGTCTCTAGAATGCCGAACATGGTCAATGATCGCTTTCTTAAAGCTTGCAGGCGTGAACCGGTCGATTGTACGCCGGTCTGGTTCATGCGCCAGGCTGGCCGGTATATGGCGGAGTATCGCGCCCTCCGCGCGAAGCATTCGATCCTCGATCTGTGCAAGACGCCGGAGTTGGCGGCGCAGGTTACGCTTCAGCCGATCGATTGTTTTCCACTCGACGCCGCCATTATCTTTGCCGATATACTGTTGCCGCTTGAACCGATGGGCCTCAGCCTGGAGTTTGCGGCAGGCGAGGGACCGGTCATCCACAATCCGGTGCGGAACCAGGCGGATGTCGAACGGCTCAACGTCATCGACGGCGGTGAGCTCGACTACGTGGCCGAAGCCATCCGTCAAACACGGAAAGCCCTGAACGGACGGGTGCCGCTGATTGGATTTGCCGGGGCGCCGTTTACGCTCGCCAGTTATGCCATCGAAGGTGGCAGTTCACGGAATTATCTCCTCACCAAACAACTGATGTATTGCGAGCCGAAAGCCTGGCACCAGCTTATGGACAAGTTCGCGCGGGTGATCACGGGCTATCTGCGGCGGCAGATCAAGGCCGGCGCACAGGCGATTCAGTTGTTCGACAGTTGGGTGGGTTGCCTCTCGGTCGGAGACTATGTCGAATATGTGATGCCGCATGTCCAACTGATTTTTGAGGGACTGAAGCGCGAAGGCGTGCCGATGATTCATTTCGGCACCGGCACTTCGGCGATGCTGCCTCAGCTGCGGCAAGCGGGTGGCGATGTGATCGGGATCGACTGGCGTATCCCTCTTGATGAGGCCTGGGCAGCCGTAGGACATGACGTGGCGGTGCAAGGCAATCTCGACCCCCTCACGTTGTTTGCGCCATTGCATGAAATCGAGCGGCGCGTGGAAGACATCCTGCGGAGAGCAGGCGGCCGCCCGGGGCATATCTTCAATCTTGGCCATGGTATCTTGCCGACGACACCGATCGAACACGTGGCCGCGACCATCGACATGGTGCATAAACTGAGTCAACGATAGTGCCGACAGCATACCCCGTATGTTGAATCATTCTGCCTCACGCGCCGACACGTCGCCTTTTGTGCTAAGCGCACCCGAATCCTTTCTCTGTCCTTCGTCGTGAGCAGTCTCCGCACAGTCGCCGTGATCGGTGGAGGGATCTCGGGTCTTTCGACTGCCTATGCTCTTCAGGAGCGAGCAGCGACTGCCGGTATCCCAATCCGCTGCACAGTCGTCGATGCCGCCCCCGATTGGGGAGGCAAGATCGTCACTCATCGAGTCGGTGATCTCGTAACAGAAGCGGGGCCCGATTCCTTTCTCTCTCAGAAACCCGCAGGCCTCGAACTCTGTCACAAATTGGGATTGACCGATCAGCTCATCAACACCAACGAGACCCGCAAGAGAGCCTCTGTCTATTCACATGGCCGACTGCATGAACTGCCGGAAGGGCTCGTCGTTATTGCCCCCAATCAGATAGGGACATTCCTCCGAAGCGGCCTCTTGAGTTGGGCAGGGCTTGCGCGAATGGGGCTGGATCTGGCCGTGCCGGTGAAGCGGTCGCAGGAAGATGAATCGCTGGCCTCGTTCTTTCGGCGTCGAGTCGGGCGGCAAGCATTCGAGCGGATGCTCGAACCCTTGATGGCCGGCATCTACGCGGGAGATGCGGAGCAGATGAGTGTGCAGGCGACCTTCCCACGGTTCGTCGAATTGGAACAACAATATGGGAGCGTGATTCGCGGGATGATGGCGTCCCGAAAACCCGATTCCTCCTCCACGCAGGCTGGCCCGAAGTGCACGATGTTCGTCAGCCTCAAGAATGGACTGTCGGATCTGGTCGATGCCCTCGTTCACCGATTGACAGAACAAGGCGTTGTCCTCAAAAGATACTGCGCTGTTGACGCCCTCCGTGTGCGGTCCCACCAGCTCGGTCGCTGGATGTACGATGTCATTCTTAGCGACGGTTCGGCCTTGTCTGTCGATAGTCTCGTCCTGGCAACCCCTGCTTATGTATCGGCGGAACTGGTTCGCCCGCTCACGCCCATTGCTGCCGGACTATTGGAGTTAATTCCCTATGCTTCGACGGCGACGATCGCGATGGCCTATCCGCGTGCATCTGTGTCCAATGCAGCTGAAGGCTTCGGATTTATCGTCCCGCGAGCAGAAGGACGCGACCTCATTGCGGCAACCTGGACATCCCTCAAGTGGCCGCACCGCGCTCCGCCTGATCAACTGCTGGTTCGTTGCTATGTCGGTGGAGTCGGACGAGAGGCCATTCTTGAATTGGATGACCAGGCCTTGGTAACGCGAGTCAGGGAAGAATTGGCCGGCATGTGCGGCGTGACGGCGGAGCCAGAATATGTGGAAGTGAATCGCTGGATGAGGGCTATGCCGCAATATACGTTGGGGCACCTCGAACGTCTGACCCAAATTGAGGCAGCGCTCAGTCGCTATGGTGGATTGATCCTTACCGGCGCCGGCTATCGCGGCGTCGGAATCCCTGACTGTATCCGTGACGGAGCAGTCGCAGCCGAGAGAATTGTGCGCTACTTCTCTGGAGAGCGATCGTAATTCAAAACAAGGAATTGTGATGGATACCCGGATAAAAATCATTGACGTGACCGGTCCTTTCCGCGAACCACGCGAACAGGTCTTTTCTTTTGACTATTCAATCCAACGGATCTCCTGGCCAACCGCCCAGGCCGTTCGAGTGAAGGTGGCCATTCCAGAAGAGTTGGATGTGGTAAGGAGCAAGATTTTAGGGGATGTCGTCGGAACACCAGGCCAACAACTTATGATTTCGAAATGCTTGTCTCGGCATATCGCAGACGAAAAATTTCGCATCGCCGAAGCCGACGGCATGTTGACGGAACGCCGCGACACCGTCGTAGCCCCCTTCATAGGCCCATTCGTTCATTTATTCTCAAGACTCGACGCCTGGGCGTCAGAACAACAAGAGACGTTGCGGGCAGAAATCAAAACACTGGTCGGACTCTAGTAACTGCGTGACGCGCGAGACAAGCGATAATGGCGCGACGTGGACAGAGTAGGTTTCTACCTCATTTAGTCTATCTCGCTTCTCATCAAGAAAAGACTCCAGGCACCTTAATAGCCGATCGGAGAAGCAATTGATCTTTAACGCAGGCGCGTGTAGGCTTGAATCATCTCAAAGTTGAGAGGCTGCAATGACGAAAGTCCATGAACAGACACTGTTAGAAAAGCTCCGGGGCCTCCCTCCGGAACGGCTGGCTGAGGTCGAAGATTTCGTCGACTTTCTGGCACACCGGCAGGCTGGCGAGCGCGGTCTGACCCAGGCCGCTAGCCAACTCGCCACTGCCGCCTTCACACGTGTCTGGGACAACCCTGCCGACGCCGACTATGACCGGCTATGAGTTCGGGGATCTCGTCCTCGTTCCCTTTCCCTTCACGGATCAGTCCACCGTCAAACGCCGCCCCGCCGTGGTGATCAGCAGCGCCGCCTACCATCGAGCGCGGCCCGACCTCCTGATCATGGCCATTACAAGTCAACAACCCTCCACACTGTCCGTAGGCGAGGTCCAGATCCAGGACTGGCGAGGTGCAGGATTGCTCAAGCCATCCGTTCTCAAACCGATCCTCACCACTATCGACCCAGCCCTCGTGCTCAAGAAGCTAGGACAACTAGCCCCGACCGATCAAGCCGCTCTTCGGCAGGCGCTCAACATCATTCTCGGGTAGGCCCACCGCACCCTGCCTCTTTTCTTGCGCGCTTGCTTTCGAGTATCGCAAGCCTATCAGCCACATACGCCATCAGTTATTCTGCCTGTCCCCTTTATTTTCTCATCACCAGAATGGTCCGCCCAGCTTGCTGTTATCCCTCTGGAAGGTTGGCTTCCAGTGGTCCTCCTCTGCGTGCGTCTTCCCAATCCCCTATTTCACTTTCAAGGGTAACCTGGTCGATCCTCGATTGCGCGCGTCGAACGAGCACATTCTTATCGTGCGCGTTCCGCGAGCAGGAGGACGGCCAGGCTACCCTACCCCTTTTTCAGCAGTCTGCCCGTTAGAAGATTTTTCGATACTGACGCGAATGCACCCCCGACTCATCCGCAAAGCCGAGCGAGGCGCTGTCTGGATTACCGGTGTCGTTGAGGTCGATCCGGTAGTGGCCACGAATGGCTTCCATCGCCACTTCGAAAGGAACGGCCTGGGGGTATAGATTGCCGGGCGCATGCGCGCCGCGGGTCAGGATGCGGATGACGTCAGCCTTCGCATATTGAGCATCTGACACAATATAGATATCGGCAACGGCGTGGTCCCCTAATTTGTGACCGGGTGTGGTGGGAGGCAGCAGATCGACCAGGGTGCCGGCAAGCCGATCGCTTTTAAACCGTTTCAAGAGTCCGGCGACTTGGCTGTCGGTCGCTTCTGGAGGAACCGAGAGGCTGATGGCGTTCATGTCCGCAACAACTGCCTGGACTTTAAAGAGTACCGGCGCGGCTTCGAGATCTTCGGTGATCGGCCCGGCCGGCCCCTCCGTCCCCGTGGCTTGTTTGTTCTTCGAGCTGGGCACGATGAGAAACACAAACAGCCAGAGCCCAATCAGCACGGCGAACACGACGATGAGTGGGTGAATACCGGCGCGTTTGCCTTCTTGGTAGGGATGTGGCTCATCACTCATGACGGTGTTCCTCGGTGACAACGGCAGAATTCTGTTTCTTGGCTTTGTCCCACAATCGATCCATTTCTGCAAACGAGAGGTCTCCAACCGCGCGACCCGACGCAGTCGCTCGGGCTTCGATGAATTGAAATCGTTCAACGAATCGGTTGGCGGCTTGGCGCAGCGCGTCTTCCGGATTCACCTTGATGAAACGGGAGAGGTTCACGAGTGAAAACAGCACGTCGCCGAACTCCGCGACGATCTGTGCCTGTCGAGCGGTTGAGGCATCTGGCTCTGCCTGATTCGGATTGAGGGCTCTGATCGCGACGCGGAGTTCTTGGATTTCTTCCTCGATCTTGCCGAGCACTTGATCGAATCCTGTTGCGTCGTGGGTCCAATCGAACCCGACGCGTGAAGCGCGGGCTTGAAGTTGGTACGCTCTCAGGAGCGCGGGTAGCGTCTGGGGCACGCCGGCGAGCGCCGAGTCCGGCTTTCCTGAGGCCTGACGTTCTGTCCGTTTAATCTCTTCCCAGCGCGCAACGACTTGGTCGGCATTCGTCGGAGTCGGATCGGTCGCGCCATTGGCGAATACGTGAGGGTGCCGCCTGATCAATTTATCGGCCAATTGCTCAAGCACGTCTTCGATGGTAAAGGTGCCCGCCTCTGACGCTATCTGACTATGAAAGAGCACTTGCAGCAGCACATCGCCCAGCTCTTCAGGGAGCTTGGATCGGTCCTGCCGGTCGAGAATTTCCAACACTTCATAGGTCTCTTCGAGCAAATAGGGTTTCAGCGACTCATGCGTTTGTTTGCGGTCCCAGGGACATCCATTCGGCGCGCGCAATGCGGCCATCAAATCGACAAGCGCATGAAATCGTTCCGACATCGTTCCCCTCATGGTCACCCGGAGTTGGGCGCTCATTATACCTAGTTCTTGGCAAGCTTCAATCGGCTGGCAGGCTGTGGAAAAACTATTGTGACAAAGTGGAAAAATGAAGCTCCCCGCAGCAGCCTTCGCAGGATGCTCAAAAAGACCAACCTTCACACCCACCCACCCTTGGCGCGCCAAGACGCGCCTTGTCCCAAGCAAGGCCGCAGGCACTATCACTCTATTAAGGGGTGGCTGGGATGATCCCAACTGCGCGCGTCCAACGAGGGCTTTCTCAAGCCGCGCGTTGCGCGAGCACGGGGATCGTCCCAGCTACCCCGCCTCCGTCTTGCGCCGCTTTAGGGCCTATGGTAGGGTACGGTCGCTGCATCTGGAGCGAGGAAAAGACCTGTGGCCGTAGAACAAGAAGAAGGATTTGTCATTCGGGATCGGCGGGGGGGAAGTGGCCCAGACCGTCCTTCCGCCACGTCGCCTACCGCGTCGGAGGTGCAGTCCCACCAGGAGGCGGTGCCCTCCGATCCACAGCAGGGCTCTGGCATTCCCGTCACCTTTTCATCCTTTGTCATTTCACTCGGTAGCTCCTCAATGATGTTGATGGGTGAGCAGCTGGACCCGCAACAGCCTCCGATACCGCTGAACCTACCGCAAGCGAAAGACATTATCGATTTACTCTCGGTGTTGGAACACAAAACCACGGGCAATCTCACGACGGATGAACAAGCGGTGCTGCGGGATATGCTCTACGCCCTTCGGATGAAGTACGTGAGTTTGGCCGCGAAGTAGTCGTACCCCCTGCCGCCTACCAACCTCAGCCCTGTCTATCCGCCATCATGGTTGATGGGATATGGGGAGACACTACCCTGATTCGGTGAAAGTGAGTATTCTGTTCTTCATGTCTCGTAACGCCGACAAACAGGAATGCCGGATGTGAACGATATCAAGAAGGACACTAGCGCCGGACGATCTTCACGGCCATCTCGACCGACCCCCGAACCGGAGCGCCGGACGATGCATTTGCGTCCGGTCTGGATTGTCCTCATTCTGCTACTCCCCTGTCTGGCGCTGACGTTCTACTACTCACAGGTCCTGGCTCCCGGCGGCGAGGAAACGGACTCCTTTCTGCCGACGACCAGCTACGCCTTCGTGCTCCTGCTGATCAATCTCGATTTGATCGGGTTTGTGGTCCTGATGCTGCTGCTCTCCCGCAACCTCATCAAGGCCTATTTCGAACGGCGGCATCGGCTGTTCGGATCTGGCTTTCGGACAAAATTAGTGGCAGCCTTCATCGGGTTTTCGCTTATCCCGACGGTGCTTCTTGCGCTGGTCGCAAGCGGGCTGGTGAACAAGGCCGTGGATGTGTGGTTCAGCGATCAGATCGAGCAGGTCATGCGGGACTCGTACGATGTGGCGCGGATGCAGCACGCCGGCCATATTACCCTGGCTGTGAACAGCGCTAGGGCGATCAGCCATGAGATTTATCGGGAAGACATGCTGCTGCCGGAACAACGCGATCTCCTGGTAGCCGCAATGGCCCGCAAACGGGTGGAGTTCGGCGTGGCAGGGATTGAAGTCTTTTCAGCCAAAATGGAAACACTCACCAAGGCGCTGGATGCCGACGTGCCCTCATCGGCTCTCGATCTGCCGATCGGCCAGCTGGTCCTGCAAGTGATCAACGGGAAGCAGGAAGTGAATGCGGTGCAAGAGGCCCAAACCGGGCGCTTGGTGCGAGCCGCCGCCCCCATCGCGGCGAGCGGGCGTGGCGGCGAGATCGGCGGCGTCGTGGTGGTCGAAGCCTTTGTCCCTGAATCGTTGCTGGCGAAAATGGAGGGGATCGGACATCAGTACGACGAGTATAAGCAGACCAAAGCCATGAAAAATCCGATCAAAGCCGGCGCCTATCTCTTCGTCGCCGTCATCACCGTGCTCATCTTGTTCGGAGCGACCTGGTTTGGATTCTATGTCGCGCGGAGTATCACCGTGCCGATTCAACGGTTGGCCGAAGCTACAGAGGCCATTGCCCAAGGGGATCTCTCCGTCCGGATCGAGGCAAAAGCCACCGATGAAATCGGCACGCTCATCGATTCGTTCAATCGGATGACATCGGATCTGCAAGGGAGTAAGTCCGAGATCGAAGAAGCCAATATCTCGTTGCGCCACAGCAATCTTGAACTCGATCGCCGCCGCGCCTATATCGAGACCGTGGTCGAGACGATCGCTGCCGGCTTGCTGTCCATCGATAAGAATGGGGTAATCACCAATTTCAATCCGTCCGGTGAACGGATTCTTGGGCTTGCAGCGGATCGATTTCATCACAGACCGGCCAATGAGGTGTTCAAAGAGTTCAAGCTCGACCCATTCCAGACCGTCTACGATCGAATGTTGGCCGATCAGCGGGATACCTTGACGCTCGAAGGTCCGATGGAGATCGACGGCAGGTTCTTGACCATCGGGCTTCACGGGTCGCGGATGAAGGATGAAGCGAACAAGGATCTCGGTATCGTGCTGGTATTTGAAGATCTCACGGAGTTGATCAAGGCGCAAAAAGTGGCGGCGTGGCAGGAAGTCGCCAGGCGTGTGGCGCATGAAATTAAGAACCCGTTGACCCCTATCCAATTGTCTGCGCAACGGTTGAGGAAGAAGTATTTCGAGAAGTCGCCGGATTTCGACAGGATCTTCGATGAAGCGACCAACGTGATCGTCAACGAAGTGACGAGTCTCAAACATATGGTCGACGAATTTTCGAAGTTCGCCCGGTTACCGACTCCGCAAATGGCGCATCAATCGCTCCACGATGTGATCAACGAAGTTATCGCGCTCTATCGGGGGGCTCATAAAGATATCGACCTGATCGTGGAGTTAGACGAAGATCTCCCGTCCCTCAACTTCGACCGAGAGCAACTCAAGCGGGTCATGGTCAATCTCCTGGATAACGCGATTCAAGCGATGCAACAGAAGGGACGGGTGTGGCTCACAACAAAGTACGATACGAAGCGTCGGCGGGCTGTCGTGAGCGTGGCAGATGAAGGCGTGGGCATCGCGCCTGAAGATCAGGAAAAGCTCTTTGTGCCGTACTTTACACGAAAGAAGACGGGAACAGGGCTGGGGTTGGCGATCGTACGGCGTATCATTACCGATCACGAAGGCCAGATTCAGGCCGGCCAGAATCAGCCGAAAGGCGCTGTATTCACGTTTGAATTACCGGTCTAGTTGAAGAAGTGCCGAGTGATGGATGCCGGGTGACGAGCGGCAAGACTCTCACCACCTCACCGATCACTCATCACCGATCACTCATCATGGGGGATTCATGTCTGCATCGATTTTAATTGTGGATGACGAAGAACCGATTCTCACGTCCTTGAGCAGCATTCTTCGGGACGAAGGATACGA
>CXWL01018450.1_pt1 | contig 21309 bp, 19 predicted proteins | sample 590931 | NCBI WGS metagenome assembly CXWL01 (sample SAMEA3498368, study PRJEB10139) | groundwater metagenome | biome: water well; material: biofilm material | place: Germany | collected 2015-04-27 | reverse complement strand
ATGCTGTGATAGACGTCGATCGCGGCGCGGAACGAGGGGAAGAGGCGCGGCGGCAAACCCGATCGGTCGAACGCGGCTTTCAACCCAAGCGGGCCGCCATCGTGCAGCAGCAGCCAGATGCGCTGGTGCGCCATGCCGGCAAGTTCGGCCATAGCGTGCTCAACGAATTCCATATGCCCCAGACACAGGCCGCGCATGAGCAGCGATGGCGTCAGACGTCCGTTCAGGTTCAATTGTTGTACGAACCGCCCCAGATCCTTCTGCCGCCCGGCCTGCTCAACGATATCGATGGTGGCGCGTTCCCGGGCGCCCAGCGCCATGTCGATGGCGATCTGCGGCGGCAATTCATGATTGTTGACCAAGTGATCGAACAGCTCACCCGACACCATGCTGACCAGCTTCTCGGTCACTGACACGGGCAGCTCATTGCGATGCACCATTGCGGCCGTTATTGCGGAGACGCCGGAGAAACGATCCAGCGCCGCGCCCAAGCCATCGCTATCGAATTTCGCGTTGTCATTTGCCAATGCGCGCTCAACAGCCTCCGCGACAGCGTAGCTCGCCACCGCGCCCGTCACGGTCGTCGAGAGCGTCTCACGGCTCGCCACTGCGACCTGTTTGGATGGCGGACACGCGCGCACGATGGCGACAAGATCGGCGTCGGTCAGCACCGGCGAATTCATGATCACCGGCAGCGCGATGGTGTCGATGTCCTGCGCCAATTTGTTGGCGATCTCGCGCGGCAGCTTCGGCGAATTCTTCAACGCCACCGCAAGCGAACGCCGCACCAGCACGGCCGCGTCCTGGGCCATGATGGCGAGTATGCTCTGCGCGTGCGCGCGCTCCTCTGGGGTCAGTTCCGCGTCGTCGATGCAGCGGCAGATCTTATGAGCAGCGTGGGCGCGGTCCTCTTCGGTCGGGCCCTTGATCAACGTGCGGATGTCGCTATCGGTCAGATGGGCGCGCATGGTTACGATCGTCATGGGCGTCTCGCGCTGGTGGGCGCGCGGACGACTCGCATCGCCGCGCAGGATTGCACTACCTTTGAGCGTGGGTCTTAACGAAGACTTGATCTAATTAGTTGCCGGGGAGAAACGATGCTCGAAGGGATCAAGATCGTTGAGTATGCGACCTATATCGCCGCACCCGGCGCCGGCGGCATCATGGCCGATTGGGGCGCGGATGTGATCAAGGTCGAACCGCCGGGCGGCGACCCCATTCGTATGTTCTTCGCCTCCGTCGGCGTCGAGAGCGCAATCAACCCGGTGTTCGACATGGACAACCGGGGAAAGCGCGCCATCGTGCTCGACACCGCTCAAGACGACGGGCGCGAGGCGCTGCTGAAGCTGGTGGATCGCGCCGACATATTCCTCACCAATGTGCGCCCCGGCGGGTTGAAGCGCGCGGGCCTCGACCACGACGCGCTGCTCGAACGCTACCCGCGGCTCGTTTACGCCAGCGTCTCCGGCTACGGGCTTGAGGGACCCGACGCCGATCGCCCCGGCATGGATTCCGCCGCCTTCTGGGCGCGCTCAGGCCTGGCTGCAATGTTCAGCCCCAAGGGCGGCGACCCGATCGCGCTGCGCACCGCGTTCGGCGATCATGTTGCCTCGATGGCGATCGTCGCTGGAGTTCTAGCAGCGCTGCACGAGCGAAACGCCACCGGCAAGGGGCGCTTGGTGGAGGCCTCGCTCCTGCGCGCGGCGCATTATGCGGGTGGTTCCGATTTCGCCCTGCAGCACGCCATCGGCCGCGTGTCCTCCAACAAGCCGCGTATGGAGGCGCCGCAACCGCTGATCAATTGCTTCAAGACCAGCGATGGCCATTGGATTAGCTTGCTCACACGCCAGGGGGAGAAAGACTGGCCGAAACTGGCGCGTGCACTCAACATCGCCGAGTTTGCAGACGATGCTCGGTTCTCAAGCGCCAAGGCGCGGCGCGAGAACCGCGAGACGCTGATCAACCTTCTCGACGATGCATTCGCCGCGCGCCCGTTGACGGCGATCGCCGCGGCGCTCGATTCCGAGGCTATGATATGGTCGCCGATCCTGACGCCGCGCGAGGCGGTGGCCGATCCGCAAGCGCTCGCCGCCGGCTGCGTGGTGCAAACGCCGATGCACGATGGCGGCGTTATGAACGCGCCCGCTTCCCCTATCCGCTTCCCCGGCGCCGACGACGGCCCCAAAGGCACGTCCCCACGCGTCGGCGAACACACACGCGCCGTTTTGGCCGAACTTGGGTACGGCACAGCGGAGATCGATGCGCTGTTTACGAGCGGCGCAGCGGGTTAGACCAATGGTCCATAACATTACCGTCATCATGTACAACCTCCGTCATTCCGGGGCTCGCGAAGCGAGAGCCCGGAACCCAGGGGATCGTAGAGAGCAGGGTTTGCGGCCCCTGGGTTCCGGATCGCGCTCCGCACGTCCGGAATGACGGAGAGCCTTGCTGCTATTGGTCGGAGGTTCTGGCCGTTGGAATGGCCCTATCAGCTCGCGGTCAAAAACTGGAAGCGGCGGCTAAGCCCGGCTCGCCCGCGCATAGGCACTCAGCGCTTGCATTGGATCGCGCGCATCCTCATCGGCGCCGCCGATCAAAGGCAACAACGCCAGCGAGAACAGCGCGTGCGCAAGTTCTGGCGACATCGGCGCATCGGCGCGGGCGTATTCCAGGCGCTGCGGCGTCGACGCGGCGGCGCCCGCCGCGTTCAAGCCAGCGCCGGCGTCGAGATCGAGCCGCTGCAACAGCGCCTGCGCCGAACGCGGCGCGCCGTCGGCGTAAAACAGCCCGCGATTGGCGGCGGCTTCACGCGGAAAGATCGCCGCAGCGCTCGGCGCGTCTTGGTCAGCGGCCTCGATCAAGCGTGCAGCGCCGGCGGGGCCCATCACGTGCGCGGCGTAGAGTTCGCCCGCGCTGGGCGGGCGTCCAAGGCGTGACTGCAATGTCGTCGCGTTCTCGCGCGCCAGCTCTGCGGCCATGCGCGCGGAAATCTCGGGATCGGTTCGAAGCGCCAGGATTTCCCGGCGCGTCGCCGCGTCAGCGCCCTGCTTCAGCGCCGCCGACTGCGCACCCAACCCGTGCTCAGCGCCGTGGCGCGCCACCATATCGAGCCAGGTGGAGTCGATGAACTGGAACAGCCCCGTCGCGCTTGACGTACCCGCGCGCGCATTTGGATTGAACGCGCTCTCGCGCCGCGCGGTCTCGACCAGCAAGGAAAAATCCACCCCGGTCGCGCGGGAAGCACGCGCGATCGCGGCGCGGACGCCATCCTGGGGAACCGGCGCGATGGGATCGCTCATGCTAGCCGCGCTGCGCCGATTTGATGAATCGCGCGTTAATCCGGGCGACGTCGCACCCAACCGAGACGATACGGAAACAAAATGAATCCGGCGATGACGACAATCAGGCTCATCACCGAGAACGCGATCAACAAGCCATTGTTGAAATTCTCATGGTCGCGCCAATCCATGATGTGCAGCGCCCACAACGCGTCGTACACGCGCCACAAATCCGAACGACGCGCGGTGACGCGCCCGGTGTCGGCGGCGACATACACTGCGAGCCCCTCCGCATCGTCGAACGCGACACGCCACGCCGGCAAGGCGCCCCGATATTCGGGCGTCTCTTTCTCCACCAATACAGCACTCCGCACAGCTGGCGCCTGCGCCACGTAAGCGCGCGCCATAGCCGTCGCTGCGTCGCTTCCGAGAGGGGAGAGCAGCGCTCTGGTCCCCAGGTCAATCAACACAGGCCGGCCGTCTGCAAACTCGACCACCGCCACCGCGCGCCCATCCGCGCCTCGCTCATAGCTGATCTTAGTCGGCGGGGCGCGCAGCAAAGCGGCGATCTCGGCTGGTGAAGCCAGCGTCGAAGCGTCCAGCGATGGGGCGTTTGTCTCGGCAATGCGATGCTCGCTGCGCACTTGTTCGATCGGAAACAGCGCAAAGAACAGCCCCGAGGCCACCCAGAACAGCACCTGCACGCCAACGAACAGCGCTAGCCATTTGTGGATCCAGGAGGCGGTCCTAGCCAAATTCATGTTTCGTTGCCTGTCAGACCGAAGCGATTGGTGTTCAGAGTGCACACCACCCATTCCCGGATGCGAGCGCAGCGAAGCAGTCCGGGACCCATGAACACAATCCGTCCGAGATCTTGGGCCCCGGACTTGGCGCTCGCGCGCCAATCCGGGGATGGGTGAAGTGCCCCGAACATCAATAGCTCTTCGGCAAGCCAAGCACGCGCTCGGCAATGAAATTCAAGATCATCTCGCGCGATACTGGCGCAATGCGCGCGAGCATGGCTTCGCGGAAATACCGTTCGACGAAATATTCCTTAGCGTAGCCCATGCCGCCGTGCGCCAACACTGAAGCCTCACAAGCGCGGAAACCGGCTTCAGCGCCGAGATATTTGGAGGCGTTAGCCTCCGCGCCGCATTCCTTGCCGGCATCGTACAGAGCCGCCGCCTTGTACGCCATGAGGTTAGCGGCTTCGAGTTCCGCCCAGGCCTTTGCCAGCGGATGCTGGATGCCTTGGTTCTGCCCGATCGGACGGCCGAACACGATCCGCTCTTTGGCGTATTGCGCTGCACGCTTCAGAGCCGCGCGCCCAAGCCCGATGGCTTCCACCGCAAACAGGATGCGCTCCGGATTGAGGCCGGAGAGCAATATCTTGAAGCCCGCGCCTTCCTCGCCGATCAGTTCAGCGTTGCTCACGTCCAAATCCTCGATGAACAACGTGTTGCACTCCACCGCCTTGCGGCCCATCTTCGGGATCGGCTGCGCCTCGATTTTCGCGCGGTCGAAATCGGCGTAGAAGAGCGAGAGTCCTTCGGTCGGCTTCCGGCATTGATCCTTCGGCGTCGTGCGCGCGATCAGCATGATCTTGTTGGCGCGTTGCGCGTTGGTGGTCCAGATCTTGCGGCCATTGATGCGATAGCCGGAATTGGTGCGCTCGGCGCGGGTCTCTAAGCTCGCGGTGTCGAGCCCGGAATTCGGCTCCGTCACCGCGAAGCAAGCCTTGTCATCGCCAGCTATGATTGGGGGAAGAAAGCGCTCCTGCTGCCCTTCCGTGCCGAACTTCACGATCGGCATCAGCCCGAAAATGTTGAGATGGATGGCGCTCGCGCCGGAAAAGCCCGCCCCCGATTGCGCCACCGCCTGCATCATCAGCGCCGCTTCGGTAAGCCCCAGCCCCGCGCCGCCGAAACGCTCAGGCATCGCCACGCCCAGCCAGCCGCCGGCGGCGATGTCGTTGACGAAGGCGTCGGGAAAATTGCCGCTGTCGTCGACCTTGAGCCAATAATGGTCGTCGTATTTCGCACATATCTTGGCGATTGCTTCGTGGATAGCGGCTTGGGCTTCGGTGAGTTCGAGGGCGAAAGTCATGGGGCTCCAAATCTCTGCGGCGACAGCGCTTCCCAATCGGGAGGGATGGTGTGGCCCAACACATACGCCGTGACGATCTCGGCGGTAAGAGGCGCCAGGAGCCAGCCGTTGCGAGAATGCCCGGCGGCGATCAAAACCCCTGCGCCGCCATCGCCGATCATCGGCCAGCCGTCTGGCGACATCGGACGGATGCCGGTCCACGACTTGCCGGCGAGTTCCACCTGCCCCGACAGAAGCGCCGTCGCCGCGGCCCTCAGGGCCTCCACCCGATCGGGATCGACAGCGCGCGTATAAGTGTCGAACTCCAAACTCGCCCCCAGCACGCAATCCTGCATCCGCCGGGCGAGGTAGAATCCAGGTGCGCGCAGGTTGGCGCGAAAGCTCGCGGGCAAAGCAACCGGCGCCAGATGACCCTTAGCAGGCCGCAGATGCGCCAACGCTGGGGCGGCCAGTTTCAAATCCTCGCTCGCCCAAATCCCTGGCGCGAGCACGACCGCATCGGCTTCGTAAGCGTCGCCCTCGAACGTCGCGACGCGCTGCGGCGTCACCTCGCTGGCGTCGCGCCCATAGGCGAGCGTGACGCCGTAGGCCCGCGCTTGCATATACAATCCGCTCATCACTCGGATCGGATCGGCGATGGCTTCGTCCTCGACGAAGAGCGCGTGCTCCAGCTTCGTGTCAAACCCTGTTCGTTTGCGGAATCGCGATCCCGAGAGGGGAGAGGCTTGGCGTCCCAACGCGCGAGCATGCGCGCTCAGCGCGGACGCCTGCTCGGCGTTCTCGGCGACAATGACGCCGCCGTCAAAACGAACGCCGTCGGCCCATTCCGCACCCGCTTGGGCCGTGCGCCAGAGATCGAGCGACTGAAACGCCAGACCATCATGGGCGCTCCGCTGATGATCGAGCGGCGCCAGCATGCCAGCGGCGGCGGCTGAGGCGCCGGGGCCCCAGACGCTGGCATCGGCGCCCTCCGCCTCCACCAAAGTCACCCGCGCGCCGGCCTTGGCCAAGCGGACCGCGCACCACAGACCTACGATCCCGGCGCCAACAATAACAACGCGTTTCATGCCACCCGCATTTCCGCGGGCCGCGAGGCGCGCGAGAAACTCCGCGCCAGCGCCTCATGCACCTTGCGCCGGAACGTGCCGCCGCGCGGCAGCGGCGCCGGTCCCACCAGCTTGGTTTCCCCGCCATCGGCTGGAATCCACAGCACCAGGCCGCCTTTCTCCAGCATCAAAGCGGCAACCTCGGAGGTTCCACCAGGCCCCTTGGGCGGCAAACCGTTCCAAATACACAAAAGCAGGTCTGCTTTCTCGATCAGCATACGCCCAACGGCTGCATAGGGCGCCGCACCCCCGCCGCCGACCTCAGCCACCAATTCGTCCGAGGCCTGCGAAACTCTCCGCGAGGCCCAGAGCAGGCGTTGGAAATGTTCCTTGGATTCCTGCTCAGGGAAATCTTCCAGATAACGCTCTACCGTGAACGGCAGCGGCGTCACCAGCCGCCAGCCGCGCGCGAGCGCTGCATCGGCGGCATAGCGGTCAGCGCCCTCGGCGATGGCGGAATGCATGACGCATCGCGCTGGCGCTCCGGTGGCTTCGCGCGCTGCCTGCTCGCTCTGTTCCAGCGCGCGCGCGATCTCGGCCTTGATGCGCGGTCGCTGCGGCTCGGGCAATTGGTTGAGGCGGTGGCCCGTCACCGCGACAATGAGCGACCGCGTCACGCCTGGCGCCAATCCGGCAGATCGAACTTCGGGTCCGGATAGGAAGCGTCAACGAAGGTGCGTCCGACGCCCTCACCGAGTTCCAACAAGAGCTCGAGATTCTCCACGCGGCCATTGTCCATGAGATCGAGCGCCTCCAGCACATGAGCGTCTAGCTCGCGCCCGAGGATGCGTTCAAGGCCAGTCATGGGCGGTTGCGGGTCGCCGCGGCGCTTCGGTTTCGGCTTGGTGTCGAGCCACACGTCCATGCGCTGATAATCCAGGAGCGGGGTTCCGCTGATGCACACGCCGCGCATCTCGCCCAGTTCCGAATTGATGCGCCAGGGTTTCTTCGGCGCCGACAGCGCTTGCAGCATGGCGATGCCCTGCACCTGGCTGTCATAAATCATCGCCCGCAACGCATGCACGCCGCGCAAGCCAGGCGGTAGGCCGCGATAGGCGCGCCCGTTCACCTGCGGACGGCGCGCACCCGTGCCGCATGAGGTCATCATCAATTTGTCGGCGCCTGAAGCCCAGCCGAATTTGTAGGCCGGCTCCAGCGCCAGCAGCAGCAATTGCATACTGGGATTGTTGTTGGCGCTCACCGCGCCGTCGATGAAATAGCCCTTCTGGATCGGACGGCGCTTCTCATCGAACTCAACATCAATCACCACCTCGTCGAAGAACGTCGGCGCTGCCGCGCTGGCGAGCACCAGATCAACCAGGCGATAGCGCTTGTTGGGATAGACGCCCCCGCCAGCGGGCGGATCGTAATAGGCGCCGAGCGGGTGGTTGGTGATCACCCACGCCGAACCGGTGTCGATCCGCTTGGCGTGGATCGCCAACCCGGTCTTGAGGTCTTCCGAGCCCAGCGTCTTGTTGGCCATTACAGTTTGCAACGCCCGCCGCAATTTCCGAGAGTCGAATTTCGACTGCAGGAACACGCCATCGCCTGAACTGCGCCCGAACACCTCGGGCCCAATGCGCAGGTAGAGGTCGACGAGTTCATCGACGCTGAGGCCGAGGGCCAGTCCGGTCGCGATTATCGCTCCGGTCGAAGTGCCGCCGATCAGATCGAAATAGTCGCACAAACGCAGGTCGGGTGCGCCTGCGCGGCGACGCAGCTCCGCCTCCAGCGGCTTGAGCATGCCAAGCGTAAGCGCGCCTTTCACCCCGCCGCCGTCGAGCGACAGGATGCGCTTGGCGCCGGTATCTGGCGACAGGTGCTCAAACAGGGTTCTGGGCATGGGCTCCCCTGACGCCCTTGTAACCCGCCTTACGCCGGCTTGGACACCGCTTTCGCGCAGTACGGCTGGCGCTTAACCCGTTGATTATAAACGTGGCCGCCTCAGAAAAACGCCAAGTGCCCAGGGTCAAGGCCGCTCAGCGTCGCCTTGTACTCGGCCGCCAAGAACAGGCCGCCGGCGACATAGATCGCCCCAACCCGATCGCGCGCCTTGGATTCAGCGATGCGCCGTGCGTCGACGATATCCTCAGCGACCACGACTTCGGCGCCTAGATTGACGCCGGCGGCGATCGCGGCGACCTCTGCAGCTGGCGCTCCCTTATGGAATGCGGCGGCGCAAATTATGGTTTCAAAACGCCGCGCCAACACCCCGATGATGGCGGCCACATCCTTGTCGGCGGAGGCGCCGCAAACCAGCACGGCCGGGCGCTCTCCGCGCATGACCTCAAACCCGGCGAGCGCGGCGGCCACCGCGCGCGGCGTGTGCCCGACATCGATGATTGTGAAGGGGTCGGCGCTGACGATCTCCAACCTGCCCGGCCATCGCGTCGCCGCCAAGCCCGCCTGCACCTGGGCGCGCGAAAGCGGTGCGGCGTCCGCCGCGAGCGCCACAGCCAAGGCGGCGTTGCTGCGTTGAAACACCCCGGCAAGCGGCGGGTCGCAATCGGCCAGGGGCGGCAAGCGCATGACGCTGACCGCGCGCTTGCGACAGTGCGCATCCACAGCACTCAGGACATCTCCCTCTATTTCACCAACGAAGAGCTTGCCGCCAACCGGCGCGGCTTCAGCCTTGTCGCAGGCGATCTCCGTCAGAGTGGCGCCGAGCAACTCGGTGTGTTCCCAATCCAGCGCCGTCAGTCCAACGCGTCGCGCTTTGATCACCCGCACCGGATCGAGGCGCCCGCCGATGCCCGCCTCCCAAACTGTGTGCCTGCACCCTCGCGCGGCGAACCAATCTGCGGCGATCAAGAACAAAAACTCGAAGCCTCCCAAGGTCCGTTCGACGCCCGCGGCGTGCACCGCCTCTTCGACCCGCCGCCAATGATGCTCCAGTTCATTGTCCTCGATGTCGGCGCCGTCGATCCGGAAGCGCTCGTTGGGCCGCAGCAAGTGCGGTGAGGTGAACAGGCCGGTCGGGGCGCCTGTTTGTTGCAGGAGCGCCGCGCACATGGCCGCCGTCGATCCCTTGCCGTTGGAACCCACAACCACCACGCTGCCCGAGCCGAATTCACCCAGATCGACGCCGAGTCTACGCGCGACCCTAAACACGCGCACCAACCCTGGCCCGGCGCCGAATTTGGGATAGGGCACGCGCCACATACTCATTGCTCGCTCACAATCCCTTGACGCACCCGCGGCGCACCTGAAATTGCGTCATACGAACTAATGCCCAGGATCTAAAATTCCAAAGCTGCCATTTCACCCATCCCCGGATGAATGTGCAGCATTCAGTCCGGGACCCAGGATCACAACGAGTTAGGTTTATGGGCCCCGAACGTGTCAAAAAACTGCGCGACCCCGGAAATACAATGGCGTAAGCCGCCCGAAACAAATGTCTGGCAGGTATCTGTCGCTAGCCCATGAACATTGACGCCGCATATCAGCAAGCGCTGGACGCGATGTACGCCGGCTACATGGCCAACCGCGCCGCCGTCGCGGGGCTGCTCGACCGCGCGTTCAAGGACCCCGACGTAATCTTGAGCGTCGCGCGTAAGCTCGACGTGCTGCCTGATCCCGCGCGCGTCGTGAAGATCACCGGCAGCAAGGGAAAGGGCACCACCAGCCGCCTGATCGCCCACTACCTCCAACACCTCGCCGGGCCGCAGGCCAAGATCGCCTTGTTCGTCTCGCCCGAAGAATTCGAGCACACCGATCGCATGAAAATCAACGGCGCGGAGATTACGCGCGCGGAATTCGTCGATATCTACGACACGCTCAAGCCAGCGCTTCTGGAGGCCGAGCGTGGCTTGACGGGGGCGGCGTATCTATCGCCCTTCGGCATCTTCCTGTTGATCGCGCTGGCCTGGTTCAAGCGATCCGACACCGACTGGCTTGTGCTGGAAACCGGGCGCGGCGCTGCTCATGACGAAGTGGGTGTGCTGCCCGCGGAAATCGCAATCATCACCTCGATCTTGTTCGAACACCCTAGCCACCTAGGGCCGACCATATGCGACATCGCCGCGGCGAAACTGGCGACTGCACACGCGAGCAAGGTCACCATCGCTTCCAACCAGGCGCTTGGCCAGCTGGAAGCATGCGGACTGAGCGAGCGCTTCAGGCTGCTGGGCGAAAACGACCTGCCGGCGCGCGAGGGTGCGCCGCGCTGGCTGGCGCTCGATGATCGCCTCGCGCGCCAGGCCGTGGCGACGTTGACGTCAGTCGATGACTCGCAATTATTGGCGATTGGCGTCGACACGGTGTCGGCGGCCTGGGGGAAATTCAATTTTCTGGGCGTCGATATCATCTATGATGCGTTGATCAGTTTGGACTCACTCGATCGGGATTGGTTTCAACGCACCTTTGCCGGCGGGAAGACGCTCATCCTGTACTCGCTTCCCGACGACAAGGACCGCGCCCGGCTTGCCGCTTTCGTCGATGCACAGCCAGACGCGGCTCAGGAGATCGTGCTGCTCGGAAAGCGCGGCTATCTGCATTATGAGCAGGCCGAGAGTCGTCCCGAGAAAATCTGCGCGCGCCTTCACTATGAGGATCGGGCCGGCCTTCGCGATGCGCTCGCCACTGAGATCGCCCGTCACCGGCCGCGCAATATCTATTGCTTCGGCACGCACACCTTTATCAGGCTCGTAAAGTCCGCGCTCGGCGGCGGCTAGTCGAGTTCCTCAAATGGGCACGATGTCGAACGCAACCGTGAGTCGATCGCCGGCACTAAACGGCGCGGTGCCGTGCCACAAATACGATGGAAACAATACAAGCCTGCCGGGCTTGGGCTCCACCCATTTGACCGGTCCGCAACCAGGAACCGGCAGCCGCGGTTCGCCAAATTTCAACCAGCCAGCATGGGGTGCATCGGCGGGGGCCATCGGCGGCAGACGCACATAATAGGCCGAGCTGATCCAACCCGCGCTATGGATGTGATTAATGTGATGGCCCTCGGCGCGTAGCCGCACTGACCAGGCGCCGCTGAACACCACATCACGACGCCGGCGACCGAAAAAGGGATGCTGCGGCGCGTCAGGCATCACCGACACGCGCGCGCGAACAGCTTCTTTGGCAAGGGCCAGGAACGCCTGCACCAATTCGTCCTTGATCCACAACACGTCGCGCTGCGTGCCCTCACGAAGGCTCTGATCGAGGGGGTGCGCCGCGCCAAAGTGCAGCGCGTCGAGGCGCTCAGCGAGATCGCGATTGAAGGCCTCTATCGAAGACCATCCGGCAGGCGGCGCAAGGTCGATCACCGTGACCAACGCCTCAACTTCCCGCTCGACGTCCATTCTTCCAGAGATGCGCTGTTCCAGCATATCAAGCGCGAGCCACGCTTGGCCGCGGCGCGCCTGCTGCAGTCCGAGCGCGATCAGCGGTGAGGCCGCTCTTGCGTCGCCGGCGCGTAACAATGCGTTCGCGAGCAGCGTGGCGACCGACTCGCTTGGGGTCTGCGCGTAGGCCCGCGTGAAAGCCTCGATCGCCTCCGCAACATCTCCGCGCTCCATCGACAGCACACCGAGCGTACGCAGGAGCGGGCCCGCATTCGGTGCGCGATGCAGCCCCTCCTGCACCAAGTCATGCGCTTGCTCGGCTTTGCCTGCCATTTCCAGAAGGTCTGCACATGCAACAAGCATCTCCAAGTCGTCTGGCGCTTGCGTCAACACGTCAAGCATCGGTCCGGCGAAATTGTCATCGCCATGCAACCAACGATATTTCGCGAGCAAAGAGTGGAGAAGCGCATCGCGTCGACGCTCGCGCACAGCTTGATCGAGCACTGCTATGGCGCGATCGATTTGCCCACAATGGTTGAGCGTTGCCGCATAATTGTGGATCGCGCGCGACTGCCCAGGTCCATCTTGCTCCGCCAACACCTTTCTGCAAGCGAGCGCCTCATCTTGCTCTCCCAGACGCAGCAACAATTCCGCCCTCGCTTCGCGTAAGTTACTGGCATCGGGAGCTAGCGCCAACGCCTCGTCGGCCACCGCTAGCGCTTCGTGGTTGCGATGTTGATCCATGAGGGAGGTGGCGAGGGCGCCGAGCACCTCCGAACTACGCTCGCTCCTCGTGAGCGGCAACATCGCCGCCTCGGCCGCGCAGGGATCACGCAGCGCGACTGCAGCGCGCGCCAGGTTCAGCCGTGCGGCGCGCAAACTCGCGTCTCGTTTCAAAGCCTCCGCGAAGCACTGACGCGCAGCATCCAGCGCCCCTGCGGAAAGATACAGCCCACCCAAATTGTTCAGCACTTCTGCGTCGTCGGCGGCCACGTTGGCCGAATTGGCAAGCGCATTCCGGAAATAGTGCTCCGCATCTTTGGCCCTACCTTGCGCCTGACGCACTATCCCAAACAAATGAAGCGCCTTGGCGGGCGCATTAAGGCCGACCGGCCAACGCTTCTGCAGCAACGCATCGGCGGCGGACACCTTGCCACCCACTAGCAGGTGGTGTGCTTTTTCGAGGAGGGCGGCGTCCGTCATTTACGCTTAGGCTCCTTCAATCCCACGACCGCGATACCGGGTCCTCGCGAACCGATGGCGCAAGCAGGTCAAGTTGACAAGACTTGGACAAGCGCAGCGACAGCCTCGATATTTCGCCTCAGCTGCGCCAACTTCCCCCGCGCCTCCTCATCCTCGCCCCAATGCTCCAAGCTCCAAAGCTCATCCAGCGCTGCGGCGGCAAACGTCGCTTCCGCGTCGATCTCCCCGCGGACCAGCGCAAACGCGACAAGCGCCGAACCCGTCAGTCCGGCGGCATGTGCGAGCGCGGCGAGGCGGAAGTCGTCGAGCCCCTCAGCATGGGCCGTAAGCGCGGTTAGCGCGCCGGCATCAGCCGCCGCTGGAAGCACGCCGGCCACGACTTTGAGCCGAACCCCGAGCGCTCTCACCCCCCAATCTACCAGCGGGTCCCATGTCGCGCTCTGCCGCACCACAAGCTCCGCTGGCGCCTCGGCGCGGTGGCAGCAGAGATCGGTCTCGGCAAATTTACACACGTAAGCGATACGCTCCGCACGCGCCGCCGCTCCGACGTCGAGTGCAGCGAACGCTAATTGAGTCAGCGGCATCGCCGCGGGCGCGATCGAAACGCCTTGCGCCTGCCACTCCGCGGCGACCGCGGTCGCGAGCGCCTTGTTCGGCGCACGGAACACATTTCCCGCAGGCGTCCTCAGCGTGCGTGCGTCCAGCAGAACGCCGTACCCATCTTGGGAAACTGAAGCGACCGCGTAGAATCGTTTGACGGCTTTGCTCACGCGCAGTCTCTACTCAGGCCGGAAGCACGTCGAACGCGGCGCTGAGCCGCTCCGTGCCGGAGAAGGGAACAGTTCCATGCCACATGTAGGAGGGAAACAGCACCAGCATGCCGGACTTCGGCTCAATGAATTTTTCCGGCGCGCAACCCGCGATCGGGCGGTTCGGTTCGCCCAGCTTCAACCAGCCCGCGTGCTCAGGCGCTTTCTCGCTTGCTGACGCCGCCACGTAATAAGCCGAACTGATCCAACCGCGGTCATGCACGTGGTTCGGCTGCCAGCCTTCATGGGTGAGCCGCACGGACCAAAGCCCCGTATAACGATAATTGTCGCGTTTGCGCTGCCCGACCGCGTCGTTAGAGCTGGCGCGCAGGCGGCCGATATAGTCGCGCACCGCCGCGTCGGAGGCGGCGATGAACGCGCGCAAGTGACGCTCGTTCAATCCCAGCAAACTGCGCCCCGTTTGCGCGCCGTTGTGAATATGCTGGTCGAGCTGGTGGGCGTTGATCCTGTGCTGCCCACGCAACACCTCCGCCAACGCGGCGTTGAAATTCTCAATGGTGAAAAAACCCTGCGGCGCAGGTAATTCATAGCATCGCACCAGGCGCTCGAAGTCGCACCAATAGCGATACTGGGTATCGCCCATGAGCCGTAACGCGGTTGTCTCGCAGGCGATCAGATATTGTTCGTGAGGTTCATCCGCCCGCAGCGCGTGTGTGGTGGCGAGCGCCTCATCGGCAAGCCCCGCGCGCAGCAACGTAGAAAGAAGATTGCGCCGGCCAGCGCGCGCCTCCGGAGCAATCGCGCAGACCCGCCGCAACGCCTTCAGCCCGTCACGCGGGCGATCGAGCTCATCGAGAACGATGCCAAGAGCGGTCAGCAGCGCGGGCGCATCGGGCGCCAGTTTCAACGCCTCGTCCAGCACCTTCAGCGCCTGAGGAAGCAATCTGGCGCGGTGCAGCGCATCCGCACAGGCCAGGCGTAACTGCAGATCGCGCGGGCGGCGCGCGATCTCGGCTTCCACGAAAGCCACACATTTATCGCCCTCGCCGCGAAGGAACCGCATGCGCGCCAAGGTCGCATGTAACGAAGCCGATCCCGGCCAGAGCTTGATCGCCTCCTCGGCAGCGGTTTCGGCGTCGGGCTGGCGGCCTGCCGCATAAAGCGCGCGCACGAGATTGATAGCGAGTTCGGGGGTGTCGAGGTCCTGACGCGCCAGACGCTCGTAATATTCAAGCGCCTCCCCGCCGCGACCGACGCGATCGAGCGCGACAGCGTAATTGTAGCGTACTCCGCGCAGCTTCGGCGCGATTTTCAGCGCCGTCGCAGCCGACTCGAGCGCATCCTCGTGGCGCTCCTGCGCGCGCTGCACCTGGTGCAGCATGGTCCAGGATTCAGCACTCGGCTCGGCGGCGACATAGGCGCGCGCCTCCTGCTCGGCTTGTGCCAAGTCGCCAGCCGCCATATGACACCGGGTCAAATTGACACGCACGGGCGCGGCGTAGGGCATCAGCGCAAGCGCTGCTCGAAAGACCTTTACGGCCTCTTCAAAAGCGCCACGCGCCTGCAGCACCAAGCCGAGGTCGTTGTAGTACGTGCCCTCGCTCAGAGCATGCGAGATTGCGGCGCGATAGTGACGTTCGGCCTCATCGAGTTTGCCTTCGGCTTTGCGAATGGAGCCCATCAAATGCAGGATATCGGGATCTGATTTTGCCCGCTCAAACACCGGCCCAAGCAGCCGACCCGCACCCACAGCGTCGCCGCCGGCGAGCAATTCTCGGCTGGCGTTGACCACCGGCGAGATTTCCGATGGCGGGCGTCTCATCGCGCTGCCTCGAACGGTTTGAACGGATCGCGCGCTTCACGTTCCTCGAAGCCGAGCATCTCGAACGCGGCCTGCATGTGCGCGGGCATGGGCGCCACAATTTCCAGTTTGCCGCCGGATGGATGGGGCAGACGCAATGCACGTGCATGCAGCAGCAACATTTCATCGAGGCCGTTCGGAGTGTCCCGGTCGCAGCGGTATTTCGGATCGCCGGCAATAGCGTGACCCAGCTCGGCCATGTGGAAGCGCAATTGGTGCGTGCGCCCGGTGACGGGACGCAGCGCCACCCAGGAAGCGCTCTGCGCGGCCTCTTCCAGCACCACGTATTGCGTGATCGCATGCACGGCGCCTTCGTCGGCTTGGACGCACGATTGCATCATCTCGCGGTCGGCCTCGTGCGTTCCCGGCGCCTTACGCATCCAGCTGCGCAATTCGCCAATTCTCGGCCGCGGTGCGCCCAGCACGATGGCCCAATAGATCTTGTCGGTGTCGCGGTCACGGAACGCTTCGCCGAGGAACGCCGCAGCGCGCGGCTGGCGCGCCAGCACCAGGCAGCCTGAAGTATCGCGGTCGAGCCGATGCACTAGCTTCGGCTTCTTCTCAGAGTCGAATTTCAAGCCATCGAGCATGCCATCGACGTGGCGCACCGTCTTGGAGCCGCCCTGCACAGCAAGGCCCGCCGGCTTGTTCAGCACGATCACGTCGGCGTCCTTGTGGATCACCAGCGAACGCACAAAGTCAGCGTCCTTGCCGCTCATTCCGGGCGGCAATCGTTCGGCGGCGTCCGGTAGCGGCGGCACGCGTACAATCTGACCCGGCTCAACCCGATCGGATGCTTTAACACGTGCGCCATCGACCCGAACCTGCCCGGTGCGGATCAGCTTTTCGACCTGGCCTTGGGTCAAAAACGGGTAGCGGCGGCGAAACCAGCGGTCGATCCGGGTTACGCCGTCGTCTTTGTCCACCGCGACGGACTGCACCGCCTTCATAAACGCCCCAGAAACAACCCAAGCCAGCAGGCGCCCAACGAGAGCGCGACCGAACCTAGAACATACCACAGAGCCTGACTGGGCGCTTCTTCCATGAGCCGCAGCGTCTCAAGGGAAAACGCCGAAAAGGTGGTGAAACCGCCCAGCAGCCCCACGCCAAGCGCCAACCGCAGATGCTCCTGCGCCGGGCCGACACGCGCGGCAAGCACGCCCATGGCGAAGCCGCCGAGCACGTTCACGAGCAATGTGCCCCACGGAAAATCGACGCCCCAAGCCCGCGCTGCGGCGAGGCCGACTACGTAGCGAGCAGCCGAACCCAGCGCGCCGCCCAACGCGACGAGCAGGAGATTGGTCATTGCGGCGGGAGCAGCCTCGCCCGCAGATTGGCGATCAACGCATGCGCGTCATAAGCGTTCGGATCGTCGGGTTTGACGCCTTCGCCGAGGCGTATCTCCAATGTCGCCGAGCGCGCCTGCACGCCCGCTGGAGTACCAATGGGAAGATTGACGCCAACGCCCACGCTTACGCCCGAGCGCCTGCCCCAATTGCCCCCGCCAACGCCGATGCCGATCGAAGGGCCGCCGCCGCGCGCAGCCTGCTCGTCCACATTGCGGCGATCGACCCAAAACCAGTCGCGTCCGTGTTGCACCGTCAGCTCCGCCGCCCGGAGCAGTGCGAAGTCCTGCAGCAGCTGCGCGTCAGCGGCGCCCTCAGCGCGATAGGTGACGAAATAGCGGTTGGATTCAATCGGCGTATCCGAATAGCCAGCAGCGCCTTGGCTCGCGGCAGGGCTATAAGCCGGCGAACTGGCGCACGCGGCCAGAGCGACGATGGCGGTTATTAGAAAAGCATGGCGGAACATGGCGGGCCCTCGGTTCATTTTCCCTCAGCGCCACCATAGCAGACTTGTCCGGCCGGCGCCTCGCCGAGACCCAGGTTTTTTAGCGTGCCCCCGAAATCAGCGGGTACAGACGCTGAATATTGCCGCCTTCCACCCCCTGGATGGGGAATTTCCAACGCCGCTGCATGCAGCATCAGGCGCGGAATCGCAGCCCCAGCCAAATTGAACAGGCCGCCATATTTATCGTCGCCGGCAATCGGGCGGCCAATCGCGGCGAGATGAACCCGCAATTGGTGCATGCGCCCCGTCTCCGGGCGCAATTCCAGCAACCCCGCCTCCGGGGTCGCCGCGAGTGTGCGATAGCGAGTGAGCGCTGCTTGGCCGTTTGGGGAAACTTCCATGATATCGAGCCCATGGCGAGAAGATTTCCGCAGCGCTAACGCGATCTCTCCCGCGTCCGGCTTGGGCGCGCCGCCGCAGACGATGGCGAGATAGGTCTTCGCCACTTCGCGTCCAGCGAACGCCGCCGATAAAGACGCCGCCGCCGGCTTGGTTCGAGCGGCTATGAGCACGCCGGAAGTATCGCGGTCGAGCCGGTGAACCAGGCGGGGGCGCTTTCCGTTTGACTTGGCGAAGGCGGCGAGCAGGTGCTCCAGGCTTTGCGAAACACCGGAACCACCCTGCACGGCGAGTCCCGCGGGCTTGTTGAAGACCAGGAGGTGTACATCTTCGTGGAGGAGGAAGCTGCGGGGGTGACCCACGATTGAGATGGCGTCCTGATCGCGATCACTCACCCTGCTCAGCCCTCAGCTTCGCCCAATGTTCCAGGCGTTCGCGAATAACGCCTTCTCTGCCCCGACCGTCGGGAGCATAGAAAACTCGACGCTTCATCTCATCGGGAAAATAATTCTGGCCTGAGAATCCGCCTTCAGCATCGTGGTCATATTGATAGCCCGAACCGTACCCCAGTTCCTTCATCAGCTTAGTCGGCGCGTTGCGGATATGCATGGGCGGCCCGAGCGCACCGGTTTCCTCCGCTGCGCGTTTCGCTTGCTTCCATGCCACATAGGCAGCGTTGGATTTCGGCGCGGTGGCGAGATGAAGCACTGCTTGCGCCAGGTGCAACTCCGCTTCAGGCGGCCCGATAAAATGCACCGCGTCCTTGGCGGCGTTGGCGATCAGGAGCGCGGTGGGGTCGGCAAGGCCGATATCCTCCGCCGCCGCGCGCACCAGCCGACGAGCGATGAACAACAAATCCTCGCCCCCGGCGACCATGCGCGCCAACCAATAGAGTGCTGCATCGGGATCGGAGCCGCGTATGCTTTTGTGCAATGCCGAGATGAGATTGTAATGCTCTTCGCGGTCCTTGTCGTAAGCGGGCGCGCGCTTCTGCAAGAGTTCGCCGAGCGCCTTGGGATCGAACGCCGCCTTAGGATGCAGCGCGAAGAGTTCTTCACTGAGCGTCAGCAGATAGCGCCCGTCGCCATCGGCGAGATTGCAGAGTGCGACGCGCGCGTCGCCGTCGAGCGGAAGCTTGCGGGTAAGCAACGACTCGGCGCGCTGCAGCAATAATTCCAGCGCCGCATCGTCGAGCCGCTTCAGTACAAACACTTGCGCGCGAGAGAGCAGCGCGGCGTTGATCTCGAAGCTTGGGTTCTCCGTGGTTGCGCCGACGAGGGTCACAACACCTTGCTCCACGTAGGGCAAGAACCCGTCTTGCTGCGCACGATTGAAGCGGTGGATTTCATCCACGAACAGCAGCGTCCCCTTGCCCGAGGCGCGCTTGCCCTTTGCGGTCTCGAACGCCTTCTTCAGATCGGCGACGCCGGAGAAGACCGCGCTGATTTGTTGAAACTCGAGCCCGGTTTCCTCCGCCAGCAAACGAGCGATCGTGGTCTTGCCAACCCCCGGCGGCCCCCACAGCACCATGGATGAGAGCCGTCTCTGGGCCACCATGCGCCCAATGGGCCCCTCGGGCTTGAGCAAATGATCCTGGCCGACGACCTCGCTTAATCTCCGCGGGCGCAGACGCTCCGCCAGCGGCGCGGGCGCGCCTTGATCAAGGCCGGCGGCTTGGAACAGATCCGACATAGGCGCAGCATAACAATATGGCGGGCTAGGGCGTTAACCCAAAACTGAAACTATGGCGTTTGACAGGGCCAGATTGATCCTCCGGGAGGTCACATGCGCCCTTTGCCTGTGTGAGCGGGCCAGGCGGGCCATCGCGGCAGGGAGCGCCTCCTCCCCAATGGCGCCTCCACTGCGGTGAAGCCGTCGCGTTACGTAGAGCCCCGCGCTTTGGTGGCGCAACCGAGAACTTGCCGACCATCCCCGCTGCCGCCATCATAGTAGGCGGAGGGACGAGCGATGAGTTTAGCAAACACCAAGGAATCTTACGGCTGGGGCGCCATCGCCCTGCATTGGATCGCGGCTTTCGGCGTGATTGCGATGTTCATTACCGGCTTCCAAGCGGGACTTGCCGAACAGGCCAACGATAAAGCTGCGCGCGGCGCCTTGATGGGGCTACACATCTCCATCGGCGCGACCTTGTTCGTGTTCTTCGCGGCGCGCATCGCGCTGCACTATTCCCAGGTCCAACCAGCCAAGCCGAAGCAAGCGCCATGGCTGAACACCCTATCCTCAGTCGTGCAAAACCTGCTCTTGCTTGGCCTGCTCATTCAGCTGATCAGCGGTCCACTCGCGGTGTGGAGCGGGGGACGCGCCATCAACGCCTTCGAGCTGTTCTCGCTGCCGAGCCCGTTTGCCGAACGCAACAACGACATCCACGAGGCTGCGGAGACAGCCCATCTGGTCGGCCGCGTCCTCATCTTCTTCACCCTGGCGCTGCACGTGCTCGGCGCGCTCAAACACCTCATGTTGGACCGAGACGGAGCGTTCCAACGCATGCTGTGGCCGGCGAAATTGACCAAATAGTTCGGGGTTAGAACCTTAACTCAGCGCGTTGCCCGTTTCGCTCGATCCCGATCACCCAGGAGCGCGCCTGCATCATCGCGCGATCGAGCTGAGCGGCGTCGCGCACCGGTTGGCCGTTGATCTCGTCAATAATGTCGCCTGGCCGGAAGCCGATGCGTGCGGCGACGCCGCCGCGATCCAGCGCCTGGATGAACACGCCGTCTGCGAACGGATCGAGCCCTGCATCTTCGGCGGTGGCCGGGGTCAGCGTCACCACGCGCGCGCCCGAAAGCGGGTGGCGGCCTTCCAACTCACGCGCTTCGGGGGCGCCGCCAGGAGGTGCCTCGGCGTTGGCGTTGAGCGTGATGCGCCGCCCATTGCGCAGCACCAACACTGGAACCCGTGAGCCCGGTCGCTGGGTCGCGAATTGATAGCGAACGCCACCCTCGTCGCGAACCTCGGTGCCGCCAACCGACAAGATGATATCGCCCTCCCGCAATCCCGCGCGCTCGCCGGCCGAGCGCGGGTAGAGGCCGGTGACAAGGACGCCCTCTGGGCGGGACAAGCCGAGCGAGTTGGCGAGTTCTTGCGTCACCACCTGCACGCGCGCGCCAAGCCATGGCCGCACCACGCGGCGACCGCCGGACACCGCCGATTCCACCACCCGGCGCACCATCTCGGAAGGAATAGCGAAGCCGATGCCGTTGGAGCCTCCGCCCTCTGAAAAAATGGCGCTGTTGATGCCGACCAGCGCTCCGGACATATCAACCAGCGCGCCCCCGGAATTGCCGCGGTTCACAGCTGCGTCGGTCTGGATGAAAAAGGCATAGTCGCTGACGCCGACTTCAGTACGGGCGAGCGCGGAGATGATGCCGCTCGTGACGGTCCGCTCAAGGCCATATGGATTGCCAATCGCGAGCACCAGATCGCCGACTTGAGTGTTGTGATTGTCCGCGAACGGCAGCGTGGGCAGGCCGTCTTCACGGATGCGCAGCACTGCAAGAT
>CXWL01002437.1_pt1 | contig 21311 bp, 24 predicted proteins | sample 590931 | NCBI WGS metagenome assembly CXWL01 (sample SAMEA3498368, study PRJEB10139) | groundwater metagenome | biome: water well; material: biofilm material | place: Germany | collected 2015-04-27 | reverse complement strand
CATCCCCGGGCTTCCACCGAAGCAAGGCCTCTACGACCCTGAACAGGAGAAGGACTCCTGCGGCATCGGCTTTGTCGTCAATATCAAGGGCCAAAAATCCCATACGATTGTGCAGCAGGGTCTTCAGATTCTCGAAAACCTCAGTCACCGTGGAGCGCAAGGTTGCGATCCCTGCACGGGGGACGGCGCAGGGATTCTGCTCCAAGTCCCGCACGAATTTCTCAAGCGTGCCGCCGGCGATGTGGGGGTGACGTTACCCAATGCCGGGGAGTATGGCGTGGGGATGGTGTTTCTTCCGCCCCAGGTCGATGCGCGGCAACAATGTGAAGCGCTCTTTAGTAAAATTATCGGTGAGGAGGGCGCGCGGCTCCTCGGGTGGCGCGATGTGCCGGTCAAGAGCGATGCGATCGGCCCCGTGGCCCGCAGCACCGAGCCCTTTATGCGGCAGGTCTTCATCGCCCGCGATGTCCTCAACGAAGGGCAGTTTGAACGGAAGCTCTATGTCATTCGCAAGCGGGTGGAAAAGGCCGTTCGTGAATCGGCGATTCAGGGGCGCGACTACTTCTACATCTCGAGCCTGTCGGCGAACACCATTGTGTACAAGGGATTGCTGCTCCCGGAGCAGATGTCGGCCTATTACCAGGACTTGAAGGATGAGCGCCTGACGAGCGCGCTGGCCCTCGTCCATTCCCGCTTCAGTACGAATACGTTCCCCACCTGGCCCCTGGCCCATCCCTATCGCTACATTTGCCATAACGGCGAGATCAATACGCTCAAGGGTAACGTGAATTGGATGCGCGCCCGGCAAGGCCGGCTCAATTCTGAATTGTTCGGCGAGGATCTGGCCAAGCTCTACCCGATCGTGTCCGAGCAGCAGAGCGACTCGGCGTGTTTGGACAATGCCGTGGAGTTCCTGACCATGGGAGGCCGGTCTCTCCCGCACGTGATGATGATGCTGATTCCCGAACCCTGGGTGGCGAATCCGCAAATGGATCTCGACCGGCGCGGGTTCTACGAGTATCACGCGGCGATGCAGGAGCCCTGGGACGGTCCGGCGGCGGTCTGTTTCACCGACGGCAAGTTCATCGGCGCGACGCTCGATCGCAACGGCCTGCGTCCCTGCCGTTATCAAGTGACGACCGATGGCCTGGTGATTTTGGCTTCGGAAGCCGGTGTGTTGCCGATGGATCCTCAGAAGATCCGGCAAAAGGGGCGCCTCATGCCCGGCCGGATGTTCATGGTCGATACGGTGAAGGGGCGCATCATCGACGACGAGGAAGTGAAGGCCGAGATCGCCAGCCGCAAACCCTATCGGTCCTGGGTCACGCAGTATCGGATTTCGCTCGACGAGTTGCCCGATCCCAGTAATGTGCCGCAGCCGGATCATCCGACGATCCGTCAGCGCCAGCAGGCCTTCGGCTACACGGTTGAAGAGTTGAAGATGGTCATCACTCCCATGGTGGTGGAGGGGCAGGAAGCCACCTCGTCGATGGGCACGGATACGCCGTTGGCGGTGCTCTCCGAGCGGCCGCAATTGCTCTTCAAGTATTTCAAGCAGCTATTCGCCCAGGTGACCAATCCGCCGATCGATCCGATCCGTGAAGAACTGGTCATGTCCCTGACGACCAGCATCGGGCCCAAGCCGAATCTGATGGATGAACATCCGGAGTCCTGCCGACGCATCCGGGTCAAACAGCCGATTCTGACCAACGCCGAGCTCCAGAAGATTCGCGAGATCGCCGATCCGCATTTTAAGAGTAAGACGCTGAAGATGCTGTTCCGGGTGGCTGAGGGGCCTGAGGGACTCGGAGCCGCCGTCGACGATCTCTGTCGACAGGCCTCCCAGGCGATTAAAGAAGGCTATAAATTTCTGATCCTGAGCGACCGCGGGGTCAACGAAGAATGGGCGCCGATCCCGAGCCTCCTGGGCATTGCCTCGGTCCACCATCACCTGGTGCGCGACTGCACGAGGACTGAAGTCGGCCTCATTGTGGAAACGGGCGAGCCACGCGATGTGCATCACTTCGCCTGTTTGATCGGCTACGGAGCCGGAACCGTGAATCCCTATCTCCTGTTCGAGTCGATTGTGGACCTGGAGCGTGATGGCTACTTCCCCGAGGGGTTGGATGCGCAGACCGCGGAAGGCAAGTTCATCAAGGCGATCAATAAGGGGCTGCTCAAGATCTTCTCGAAAATGGGGATCTCGACGGTACAATCCTATTGCGGCGCACAGATCTTCGAGGCCATCGGATTGAATCACGACCTCATTGGCCGTTACTTCACCGGCACGCCCTCTCGCGTGGAGGGGATCGGCATCCGCGAGGTCGGCGACGAAACATTGCGGCGGCATCGTCTGGCCTATGAGCCGGCGCCGATTCGACAACTCGATTTCGGCGGGGAAATCCACTATCGCATCCAGGGTGAACATCACAACTGGAATCCGGACACGATTTATAAGCTGCAGCATGCGACGAGGAGCAACGATCCGAAGACCTTCGCCGAGTTTTCTCAGCTCGTCAACGATGAGAGCAAGCGGCGTTCGAACTTGCGCGGCCTGCTCGAATTCAAGTTCCTGCCGGAACCGATTCCGGTCGAGGAAGTGGAATCGGCGAAGGAGATCGTCAAGCGATTCACGACCGGCGCGATGTCCTTCGGCTCGATCAGCAAGGAAGCGCACGAGACGCTGGCCATTGCGATGAACCGTCTAGGCGCGAAGAGCAACACCGGCGAAGGCGGGGAAGATCCCGAGCGCTTCAAGCCGATGCCCAACGGGGATTCGAAGAACAGCTATATCAAGCAGGTGGCGTCCGCGCGATTCGGCGTGACGAGTCATTACCTGGTCAATGCCAAAGAACTTCAGATCAAGATGGCGCAGGGAGCGAAGCCGGGCGAGGGCGGGCAGTTGCCCGGCCACAAAGTCGATGAGAACATTGCGAAGTTCCGGTACGCCACGCCGGGCGTGCAGCTCATCTCGCCGCCGCCGCACCACGACATCTATTCCATCGAGGATCTGGCGCAGCTCATATTCGATTTGAAGAATTCCAATCCGGACGCAGCGGTGTCCGTGAAGCTCGTGTCGGAAGTGGGCGTCGGCACCATTGCGGCCGGGGTCGCCAAGGCCCATGCGGACAAGGTGCTCATCAGCGGCGATTCCGGCGGCACAGGTGCGTCACCGCTCTCCTCCATCAAGTATGCGGGAGTGCCGTGGGAATTGGGCCTGGCCGAAACGCATCAGACCCTTGTGCTCAACGACCTCCGCGGCCGGATCCGGGTGGAGACCGACGGACAGATGAAAACCGGACGGGACGTGGCGATCGCCACTCTGTTGGGCGCCGAGGAGTTCGGGTTTGCGACCGCGCCCTTGATCGTCGAAGGCTGCATCATGATGCGGAAATGCCACCTCAATACCTGTCCCGTCGGCATTGCAACCCAGGATCCGGCCTTGCGGAAGAAGTTTGCCGGGCAGCCGGAACATATCGTGAATTTCTTCTTCTTCATCGCGGAAGAACTGCGACAGATCATGGCCAAGTTGGGCTTCCGGACCATCAACGAGATGGTCGGGCGTGTCGATAAATTAAAAGTCCACAAGGCCGTCGACCATTGGAAGGCCAAGGGTCTCGATCTGACCCCACTCTTGCAGGCGCCCAATGTGGGGCCGGAGATTGCCCGCTATTGTGTCAAGAAACAGGACCATGGTATCGCGGACGTGCTCGACAACAAACTTATCGAGCTCTGCAAGTCGGCGCTGGAGAAGAAAGAGAAGGTCACCCTCGATCTGCCGATTCGCAATGTGAATCGCACGGTCGGGACGATGCTCTCCAGCCGCGTGGCGAAACAGTACGGGCTTGAGGGATTGCCGGAAGATACCATCACGATCAAATTCTCCGGTTCAGCTGGACAGTCGTTCGGCGCATTCCTGTCCCGAGGGATCACTCTCATCCTCGAAGGCGAGTCCAACGACTATCTGGGGAAGGGGCTCTCTGGCGGGAAAATTATTGTATTCCCACCGAAGCAGGCGCTCTATAAGCCGGAAGAAACGATTCTCATCGGCAATACGTCGCTCTACGGCGGCACGCAGGGTGAAGCCTATTGCTATGGCATGGCGGGCGAGCGGTTTGCGGTGCGGAACAGCGGTGTCAGAGCGGTGGTCGAAGGAACCGGCGATCACGGCTGCGAGTATATGACCGGCGGGGTGGTCGTGGTGTTGGGTCGGACTGGACGAAACTTTGCAGCAGGCATGTCGGGCGGCGTGGCCTTCGTGTTGAACGAACTCGACAAGTTCCAATCCCGCTGCAACCTCGGCATGGTGGAATTAGAAAAAGTGACGACAGCAGAAGACAAGAAGACGCTGCATGAGATGATCACCTCGCACTTTATGCATACAGGCAGCCGGAACGCCAAGCGCATCCTCGACAGCTGGGAGGCGATGCTGCCGAAGTTCGAGAAGGTGATGCCGGTCGATTACAAGCGCGTCTTGGAAGAGCGGAAGAAGAAGGCGGCTTCGATCAAGTAAGGGATAAGGGGACAGTGCTGAGTTCTGAGTGCTGAGACATCAGTCTTTCAGAATCGACACTCAGGTCCCAGCATGTTGGACATATGACTCAGCACTCAGTACTCAGCACGTAGGACTAGAAGAAATGGGTGATCCAAAAGGTTTCATGAAATATGCCCGTGAGGGCCCCAAGCGGAAACCGGTCGAGCTGCGTGTGCTCGAGTGGAAGGAAATGTACGAGCCGCTCGCCGAGGACAAGCTCAAGACCCAAGGTGCGCGTTGTATGGATTGCGGCGTGCCCTTCTGTCAGGGGTCGACCGGCTGTCCGGTTGTGAATCTGATTCCGGAATGGAACGATCTCGTCTATCGAGGCCGCTGGAAAGACGCGCTTAAGGCGCTCCATACGACGAACAATTTTCCCGAGTTCACCGGCCGCCTCTGCCCGGCACCCTGTGAAGGGGCTTGCGTGCTCGGCATCAACGAAGATCCAGTCTCTATCCGGATTCTGGAGTGGAACATCATCGACCGTGGCTTCAATGAGGGCTACGTCGAACCGATTCTGCCGGTGGTGAAGACGGGCAAGACGGTGGCGATTGTCGGGTCAGGTCCGGCTGGTATGGCCGCTGCGCAGCAGCTTGCGCGCGCCGGCCATAGTGTCACTCTCTTTGAGAAGTCCGATCGCATCGGTGGCTTGCTGCGCTACGGCATTCCCGATTTCAAAATGGAAAAGTGGGTCATCGACCGGCGTCTGGATCAGATGAAAGCCGAGGGGGTCGAGTTCAAGGCTGGTGTGACCATCGGGAAAGACATCACGGGTGAGCAGTTGCGGAAGCAGTTCGACGCCGTCGGCCTCACTATGGGCGCAGAGCAGCCACGCGAGCTGCCGATTCCAGGCCGCGAACTTAAGGGTGTGCATCTCGCGATGGAATTTCTGACCCAGCAGAACAGACGCACGTCGGGCCTTCCCATTACAGACGAGCCGATCCTAGCGAAGGGCAAGCGCGTCATCATCATCGGCGGCGGCGATACCGGCTCGGACTGTCTCGGCACCGCCCATCGGCAGGGCTGCGCCGAAGCCCATCAGTTTGAAGTGATGCCGGAGCCTCCTCCAACCCGCGCAGGCTCGACACCCTGGCCGCTCTGGCCGATGCAGCTTCGCACGTCGCATGCGCATGAAGAGGGCTGCGATCGGCAATGGAGCATCTCGACCACCAAGTTCACCGGCGAGAATGGCCAGGTCACGAAGCTTCACGGCAATCGGGTGAAGTTCGGAGGCGGCAAGTTCACGCCGATTCCCGATAGCGACTTCTCGATGGATGCGGATTTGATTCTGCTTGCGATGGGCTTCACCGGCCCGGTGAAGAACGGTCTTCTCGACAGCCTCGGCGTGAAGTACGACGCACGCGGCGCAGTGTCGGTGGACGAAGGCTTCATGACCAACCTCGACGGCGTCTTTGCCGGTGGCGATACCAAGCGCGGCGCGTCGCTCATCGTCTGGGCCATTGCCGAAGGCCGCAAGATGGCGGCGGGGGTGGATAAATACCTGCAAGCCGGCAAGTCTGCTAAGAAGTCAGCTTCCTAAAATACTCCCTCTCGATCAAGCCTACGACCGGCTAAGTCATCCCCTTTGCTCACGGAATGCAGAGGGGATGGAGCCTGATGATCTTCTATGTTCGCGCAACGCGCGGCCTCAGAAGGATGGGAAGGGTCGCCTGGCCGTCCTCCTGCTCGCGGAACGCGCACGATCAGAATGTGCTCGTTCGACGCGCGCAATCGAGGATCGACCAGGGGACCCTTGAAAATGAAATGAGGAAGTGGGAAGACGCGCGCAGAGGGAAGCCCAATAGGCCGCGCGAATGGCAGTGTATTCTTGTGGGTCATTATTGACACAGATCCTCGAAATGCGGATGATCTCTCAGTTTTTCAGTAACCAGAGTTCTGGCGCAGGCAGGGATAGGTTACCTGTAGCCATGTCCCTTCCGCTGCTCACTTAATAGTTAGACATAGAGGAATTTTTATGGACTTACGAAATTTCATTAAAGAAACTTTAGTGCAAATCGCTCAGGGCATTGACGATGCAAGTATTGCGCTTAAGGGGACAAGTGCAATTGTAAACCCTCGTAGTGTAGTCGGAGCTCATGGAACAGCTGATGCAAAGGTCTATGGTTATGTATCCGAAGATAAAAAGATGCGCCAAGCTGTTCAGAGTATAAATTTTGATGTTGCTGTTTCCGTTGCTCAAGGCACCGAAACTAAAGGTGGAGTAGGCTTGATGGTTGGCATGGTAGCACTAGGCAGTCAGGGAAAGAGTGATGCGTCCAATACCTCACAATCTCGCATACAGTTCACCATACCAATGGTCTTGCCAACCAATGGCTAAGTCTAACCATGCGCTCAAGCGGGATGCCACGCAAGCGCGGCGACCCTTAGCTTCCCGTTAGATCTCTATGGCAAACGGTCATGGTATCGAAACTCCAGCGAACAAGATCGCTACCGCACAAGCGGTTCTGAATTTGGCGTTCCGGCTGAATGCCGAGGTACTGTCCGGTCGGATCGATGCAGGGATATTCAAGCACGAGGTCAGTGTGACTACTGGAGGTGCTGGCGTGTTTCTTCCATCCTTTCCGGAAGGAACAGCTCAAGACCTCCAACTCGGAGCGTCCAACCTCGTTCTCATTGCGCTTAGCGCCTCTGCTCTCACTGTCGACGAAACATTCGATCAAGTGTTCGACAAGCTATCAGCTGATACTGATGTTAATCGGGTCGGGATCAGAATCATGGTGAGCCAACTGCGTAACGCGTTCGCCCACAATCCGTGGCGCCCCAAGTGGCTCGTGTTCCAGAAATACCGAAATGCTTATCCAATCGTCCTTGATAACGGCTCGACGTTCACGTTTGACGCAACAGCTCTCGATGGCGACGGTGTTAAACCGGAGCACGTCGGTGGTTTGGAGTTCTGGGTCAAGCTGTTACAACACGCCGAAAGGATGGTCGGTGATAAGGTCTAGCCCGCGGATTGAGAGCGACGCGCGTATACGCGCACCTCACGTCAAAGTGCGGGGGCGTTGCTTAACTTTGTATCTTGTTGAGCAGGAAAAACAAAGTAATCAGGCTCCTGTATCTCTCGTGGAGAAAGCAAAGGTGGCAGCCACAGTTGTTTCTGCCGCGCATTTGCCCGAAAGCGGCTTTGACATTCGAACCATTAGGAGTTCTTGTGGCATCGCGACGTTAAAACGACAATGATCATCACGCATGTGCTCAGCAGAGGGCCAGGGGCTGTTCGCAGTCCGCTGGACGGACTTTGAACCCCCTTTCGGAGGTGCTGTTATGCGGATCCGCATAGGACCCCCGTCGATTATGGGGTATTGTTCGCGATCATTGATGGCGTGTTACTCGGACAGAAATGGTAGGCCCGGCTCTTATGCGGATCGGCCTAAACATTGTTAGGCAACTCAATCTTCGAGGAGTAAATATGCGAATTATTATTGCTGCACTTATCCCACTGGCACTGTCTGGGTGCGCAACAAATTCAGGCATCGTTGATCTCGGTGGAGGTAACTACGTCTATGCAAAAGAGGATGCATGGGCTTACAACGGAAACGCAACGAAAGTAGAAATTTTAAAAGAGGCTGCCGCATTCTGTACGAAGCAAGAAAAGCAAATGTCAGTACAAAGCTCGGATGCGAAACCTTATATGCCTTACTCTTCGTTCGCCGGTGCTGAAGTTCAATTTAGCTGCAAGTGATTCATTTGCCTAACTCTTCGGGCAACCGAACCTGCCTCCGGCAGGCCGGTTACCGCCAACGCTAAACCCGCAAATGTGTACGTAAGACTGGCGCTCGGCAAAGAATAGGTTCACGCAAAGAAAAGAACTCACGAACCGTTGATTGCTCCGAGCGCTGGCATGCTGCTGCGCGACCTCACCGGAAGAACGGGGACCCACCGAGGCTTGGCTGAGGAGGAAAGCTGGATGAAATGAAGGGCCTGCGGTGCCTAGACATATGCTGCATGAGCCAGTAGACTTGTCCTCCATGGGGGCTCAAGCTACTGCTGAGTCGCCCCCAGGCTGCGCATGTGACACTGGACGCTAGCGGAGGTGTCTATGGAAACCCAATATCTCAGTCGTGACCCGGAAATCATGAGTGGCTCCCTCTGTTTCAAGGGAACACGCGTGCCGGTCCAGACTCTGTTCGACTACCTGGAGGGAAGCTCCTCGTTGGAAGACTTTCTGGGGGACTTCCCCTCGGTCTCTCGTGAAGCGGCAATTGCAGTGCTCGAAGTGGCGAAGGAGCGTCTTTTCGCTCATGCGCCTGCTGCTTGACGAGTCGGTGCCTCTGTATCCGTCTGACTTCTCCTTCTCTTGCATCCCTCATAGTGCATGCGTACTATAATTGAAATCGTACACACTTCGATTTGGAGGGGCCATGCGCACCAACATCGTGATCGACAATAGCTTGATGCAGCGAGCGATGAAGGCCACCGGGCTTTTAACCAAGAAAGCGGTGGTAGAGGAAGGCCTTCGATTACTGATTAAGGTGAAGGAGCAAGAAGGCATCCGCCGTTTGCGTGGCAAAGTTGAGTGGGAGGGAGATCTCGGCGCGATGCGGGAAGGTCGTATCAAGGCTGCTTCATGATCATTGTCGATACAACGGTATGGATAGATTACCTCCGAGGAACACACACTCCCCATGCCGACTGGCTTGATGCTCAGCTGGCGAGAGAACGGATTGGCCTCACCGATTTGATCCTTTGCGAAGTGTTGCAAGGGATCACCACGGACAAGCAGTTTGAGGCGATTCAAGCGGAACTGCTGAAGTTTGCGGTCTTTGAGACGGGGACGGTTGAAATTGCAGTCGAAGCAGCGCTGAACTACCGGCGCCTGAGATCCGCTGGACGAACCGTGCGCAAGACTATCGATTCATTGATCGCGACGTTTTGTTTATTGGAAGGACATGCCCTACTTCACAATGACCGTGACTACGATCCGTTTGAAGATGTGCTCGGTTTGAATGTCATCCATCCTTGAGAGGAATCAGTAGATATGACTCAGCAACAGTATCCGCGCAGTCCCAAAGCTCTCCTCGGTGGCATTGCCCACTTGGGGCGGTTTATCGATAAGATTCGCTTGCGGGATGCAGGCCAGATTCAGGATTACAATTACATCACGGTGGGGTTCGATAAGTACCTGGTCGATTTTCTGCAGATCGATCCGAAGGCCTTTGAGCAGTTGGTGTTGGCTGGCGGAACGGATGAGGAATTGCTGGCTTGGGTGAAGGCCAACAGTCGCAAGCCGTCTGACCAGGAAATTGCGCAATGGAGCCAGGGTCTTCTGTCCTCTGGGCCGAAAGACGATGCAACTCGTGCCAGGCTTCATGGGCGGCTGGATGATGTTGCCAAGAAACGTGGCGTCGCGGTCAGCTCGCTCCCTCCTGCCTCGACATGGGTGGATGCGATCGAGCTGGACGAAGGACGACTCTAGCATCTCTCGCGGAGTGCGGAAGAGCCCTGGTGGTCCACTGGAGCTTCGATCTGCAACATATCAGGCATAACAGAAAAATATTCCGGCAGGCTGCTCAAAAAGGCTGTCCAGCAAGGCCCGAGGCGAGGCGGATCCGGAGGCATACCCTCAGGGGTACGTTGAGGATTCCGTCGAACCGAGAACGAAGCTGGAAGACTTTTTCAGCAGCCTGCTCGTGCTGAGGCGGGATGGAGGAAGAACCAGCCATATTGCCTCAGTCGGTGCGCGAAGTTGCCTCAACGTAGGTCGTGATCCTCTGTTTTGCAGAGAAATATAAGAAAATTCCTGACGGAATTGTGGCATTGGCCTTGCGATGATGAGGCCGAGGGGTGGTTGCCACCTCACTATTTGAACTAAATCCAGGGAGGATTCGCATGACCAGAACAGTGGCTTCTTTGACGGCTGCCGCCGTGTTGTACGCTTTTACCGGTGCCTTGGCCCAAGCGCCTGATGCAGCTCCAGCTGCAGCACCAGCAGCCCCGGCTCCTCAGGTGACGGCTCCTGCAGTCGCTCCTGCTCCAGCCCCAGCGATGGAAGCGCCCAAGGCTGAAGGCGAGAAGGAAAAGCATGGCAAGAGCGGAAAGCACCGGAAAGATGGCGAGCATAAGAAGGGTGGAAAGCACAAAGAGAAGCACGGCGACAAGGACAAGCACGAAGATGGCGACAAGGGCGAGAAGCACTAAGCCTAGCGCCACTCGGTAGCATCGGTTGAAAACGAGGCGGTCGGTCCTTCAGGGCCGGCCGCCTTCGCATTTGTAGGGCTGTGGGCGAGATGGGCAAGATGTGCGCGAAAGGTACGGTCCGAAGGCTCAAGGTCGAATGTCTGAACTCGAAGTTTCTAAGCCTTCAGCCTGTAGTCTTCAGCCTTGAGAGCGCCTCACGGCATGCGAATTAAGAGCTGACGGCGCTCAAGGTCGATATCGCGTAATCGGAATGGGCAGATACTTCAGTCGGTGGTAGGGCTTCAACAAGATCTGTGACTCGTTCGCGGTCTCCTTGACTATACCGCAGAAACTCTACTCCGAAGTGGCCGTCCTTACACCAGCGCACCACCGAGACTTCGACTGCCAGCGGAGTTGGTTCCTGAGCCACGGCAATCTGCAAGGTGAGATAGGCTCCCTCGTTTAACGCGATGTCGCTGCGCATCCGACAACCGGTCGGCGAGAGGTCGAGCAGGACCCCTTCTCCGGCATCGGTATCGCTTTGGATACTGGCGAGGTAACCGACCGGCACTCGAAGGCGACATCGTGGCGTCATCATGAGGAGTCTCCGTATTGCGTACTAGAGAGGATATCGGCAGCGGTGAGAAAAACTTGATTTCTGGGCGAGGGTGGGAGGGCGAGACTCAAGTTTTCGGCGCAGCGGACGAGGGCCCGTGAGCCGTATCCGCTCTATTTCACCTCCATCCATTCGGTGCTCTGTGAGCGGAATACCAACAGGCGAGTCGTTGTCCTGACCATACAGGCGTCGTGTGAGTCTTCCACGGACAACATCTTTTCGTCGGGCGACCAGGGGATGGAGAAGATGCCGCCGGTGTAGGACGAAAATGCCATGGCGCGTTCGGACGTGATCGCCACAGCCACATGTCCCCTGCCATGCAGCTGTTTCACGGTCTCCCTGATTCCGAGCGGTTCAGTCGTCCAATGTCCTCGCCCCTCCTGGAATCCATAGATTCGCCGGTCGCTTTGCGCGAGAATTAATCGTGGCAATACGTGATGGCGTCCGACCTGTTCTCCGCTATCCAGCTGAACGTCTGTCCACCGCCGAAGCTCAGAAGAAAATCCCAAGAGCCGGTTGGAGGTCTGGGCGAATGCGGTTTGTCCCCTCGCCTCTGTGACGATGACGGTTTCATTCAGCCCGAGAGATTCCTCCATTCCACTCCCGCCCGCTGGCAACGCAATGACTTTCTCGTTCATCACTGCAACCGTGACGTCTCCGCGATGGCCTTGGGCCACAGCCATGCCGGAGGATAAGAATAGGCTGACCAGTACATACAGAAGGGGATAGGCCACGAGAGCCATAGAGGGTTCTCCATGAACGTTCGTGTCACGATAACACAGGTTGGACAGGATAGGCCGAAGGCCCATAGCCTGAAACGCTATGGCGCTGAGGGGTGGAACTGTCATGACAGGCGAATGCAGAAGGGGTTATGCGGCGATGTTGGTCAGCAGTTTTTTGACTTCGACGTGGGCGAAGATGACGTCCGGTTCCCGCTGAAGCGCTTCGTAGTAACACCGTTCGAATCCGTCTCCTTCCTCCGAAGGACGGATGAGGGCTCGGGCTTCTATGAGAAAGTGCTCCACCTCAACGGCTGAGAGCTCTGATTCATTATCGAGCAGGTCGTCGATGCTCACCACGAGTTGAGAGATGGGGTGCAGCCAGGTAAACCAAGGATCGTTCAACACCAATTGCAGCAGTTGGCCGCTGGACGCCACACGGCCATTGATGCGTTCGTAGGTGACTTGTTCTGCCAGAATGAGGGCCTTATGGAGCCCCAAGAGTCCTCCGCGCACTTCGAGGAGTCTCGTCCGGAGCGGGCAGGATTGCTCGGTTCTGGTTTTGTGAGAGACAGACGCCATGAAATTATTTTAGCAGGTTATTTTGAAAATGGTGGCCGTCGAATATTTTTTCCGAAGGCCGATCTCCGTCATGATGTGCCTATCGGCAGATTTAATTATATTCTGTAGTGTCATGAACAGATCGTGAGCTGGCGAGAGGCGAGTGGGTTGCGCAGGGGGAGGTTAGGCGGCTTTTGGTAATAGAACGCGCGTGACCTGGAAATGGGCGAGCACGACGTCAGGGGCTCGATTGAGCGCCTCATAGTAGGCACGCTCGAATCCGTCGCCCTCGATCGAGGGGCGGGTCAAGGTGCGCACCTCTGATACAAGGTGTTGGACATTGTCACTCGTGATGTCGAAGGCGTCGTCTTCGAGAAGCTGATCGATCCGGACCAACAGATCCAGTAGGGGACAGAGCCAGGTGAACCAGGGGTCTTTGAGCACCAACTGAATGAGTTCGTCCGTCGAGTCGACGTGGCCATGGATGCGCTCGTAGGTGAGCCGCTCCGCCACAATCAACGCGCTATAGAGCGATAACAGTTTCTGGTGCACCTCTCGCATCGTGTGGCGCAGAGGATCAGGGTGGGGAGCCCGACTGGATCGTGATGTCGTTGCCATAGGGTAAGTGTAGCAGGCCCCTTGTACCTGGAGAGATGCCGGATCGATCAGGACGGCTACCCCTCGAAGTAGACCACGACGGTGGCCTTTTTGCACGCACAGCAGGCGCCTTCTTTCGTCATCGGAACCTTGCCGTCGCTCTCCGCCGCTTTGATCTGCGGGTCCTGTGTCCGTCCCACCTTGTTGTAACAGTCGCTGCAATAGGTTGCTGTCTGTCCCATCGTCCCTCCTTGGACTCTGTCGCACAGTGTATTGCGCTGCGTTGAACCGCCCGGGATATGGAGCGAATAAGTGCGATGAAACAGACAAAGATAGTTGAAGTATAGCGTCTGTTGCAGATTTGGCTAGCAGCCTGCGCGGTGATCTTTCGTTGCTCGGAGGGCGAGGGCCATAGGGTAACGCTGTGGGAGGTTTTGGGAGTGTCGAACCCGGAACTTCGAACTTCTGGCTAGGGCTCGATGCGAGTGGCGAATTGGGAGAATAGTTCCCCCGTGAGGTAGTCGGTATTGGCTGGGTCGATGGCGTCCTTGCGGCGAAGATAGTCGTTGAGGATTCGTCCATCGGCGGTTTTATGGACATGCGGGAGGGCGAGATTCATATGATACCGTTCCACCGCGCCGGCGACGCGGCTGATGAAAACGACGGTGCCGTCCTGGTCCTGCCGCTCAACGATTCCGACGTGCGTCAACGGGTCGTTCATCTTGCCGTCTCTGTTGAAGTCCCAGGTGTTGTCGAAAAATACGAGGTCGCCTGGATGGACCATGGGGCCCTGGTGGAACGTGCCTTGTTGTCGTATGTGGGCATGGATGATCCGGACCCCGTTGGCGTGACGGGCGCTGGGTCCGCCTTGATAGAGATCGATTCCGTGCTTGAGATAAATGGCACGAGTGACTCCGGCGCAGTCGTAGGCGATGCGGCGGCCATTCACGTCGATGGTGCGAGCGCCGATGAGCTGGGTTGCGGTGCGGACAATGGCCGTTTGACGGGGCGTCGCCTCCATCGTCCTGCAGCATTCCTGGCTGTCCAGCGCGATCCCTTGCGTACGATCTCTGGCGACGCCGGCACAGCCGACTAATGTGGCGACTGTGATCAGGAGTCCAATAAAGACGATCCGAGGCATCGTAGTCTGTCCGGTTGTTTTCTCAGTATCCATGCGAATTCGAGTATAGGCTACCATGAGGTATGAGGCTGGCCAAGTGAAGGACTACTTTGTGTTCGGCGATTGCGCGCAGCGGAAGCCGATTGCCGGGGAACGTTGATCCATAGGCGCCCCGCTGCGCGTGGCGGTGCGGAGCATGATCGCATTGCTTCTCCATGATCCGCCGCGCAGGCTCTTGTAGCGGCCGCTGGTGGGGCCTGGAGGATTACGCTCCGGCATATAGGCGTAGTAATCGAATCCGAACCAGTCCTGTACCCATTCGGCGACGTTTCCCGCCATATGATGGAGCCCAAAGGGGCTTTTCCCTGCTTCGTTGGAATCCACGGCTGCGAGAATGGGGATTTCATGGACGTGGTGCTGGCCGAACATGGCGCGGGTTTGGTCGGGGTCGGCTTGGCCCCAGGGGAAGAGATTGCCGTCCGGTCCTCGCGCCGCTTTTTCCCATTCCGCCTCCGTCGGGAGCCGCTTACTCGTTGCGGCACACAATTCTTTGGCCTCGGTCCAGGTGACATAGAGCGCCGGCCACCGGCTGAGGGTCTCATCTGTTACGGAGTGAATTGTGATCACGTGCCAGATGAGCTTTTGCAGCTCGTCCGAGGGATGAAGTTTTCGCTGGTGGAGAAACACGAGATATTCGCCGAGGCTCACCTCATCGCGATCGATCGCGTAGGTATCCATCCAGACCCGATGTTGAGGCAGTTCCGTATCGTCGAACTGCGTCCAATGTCCATAGGGATCGTCGTCGACTCGTTTGCTGCCGAGCAAGAAGGGGCCGGCTGGGATGGTGATCAACGGTGACGGCTGGGCCAGTGCCGCGATTCCGGTCAAATGGCGAGCCAGTTCCGGTGACGATTTCGCTCCGGCTCCTGCTGCCTGCGGGTTTCCCGTGATGAGGAGGAGGGCGAATGCGGCTGCGAGCCCTGGACGAGAGTAGCTCATCAGGTCTTGTTGGAGGCAGCTAAGGCCTTGTTGATTTCCCCGATGAGGCTCCGCTCGATTTCTGCGGCTTCTTCCGCGCTTACACTGAGGATGCGTCCACCCTGAGCCAGCTTTTCGAAATCGGCCTTGACGCTGAGCCTGGTGACATTCGAGGGCAATGTATGGAGCGACACGACATATTGATTTCGGAAGCCGGCGACTTCCATCGAGGCCGGGGGGGAGACTTTCCGCTCCGTGACGTAGACTGCTTTCTGATCGGTCTTGATGCTCACTTTGACGTGGTACCCATTGCGGCTGAGGGCCTCCTCCGCCATCCTAGCGACCGCGCTTAAGGGGCGGGGAATGTCGTCAATCTGAGTTCCTTTTTCCTCGACCTGGATATTCTGTGCGATGTGCGCGGCGGCGGTCTTTTGGACATCCGCGCTCAGTTTTTTGGTCTGGGCGACTTGTACCGTCAGATTGTCGGCGGCGGCTTTGGCCTCGGCCTTGGCGCTCTCAGTCGATTTTTTCGCGTCGCGTAACTCCTGGTTCAGCAGGTCGATCTGTTGCTGCATGACTTTGTTGCCGTCCTGCAGCGAGGTGACTACCGACTCCTGCTTGGCCAGTTGCTTGCGGAGCGACTCATTGTCGGCTTTGAACGGCGAGTCGTCCGGCTTGCAGCCGCTGGTTGAGAGACAGAGCGCGATGGCTCCGATCCAGAGAAGCGACTGGTTCGATTGCGTCTTATGTTGCACGTCAGGTTCCTCCGGCTAATCCGTGCGATTATCCACGCTTCACGCCGACTTGTCTACGCCGCGCAATGTTGCCGTAAATATCCGACAGTCCATAGTAGCCTATGGACATGCAGACACACACTCAAATCACGCTGGCCTGGGAGCTCGCCGCCCAAGGTCTGAGTCACACGAAAATTGCGGCACATCTGGGGCGACACCGCGAAACCATTGGGCTCTGGCTCAAGGGGATTGCGACCGATGGGTTGGCGGGGTTCCTCGCGCGCCATGCGCAGGCCAAGAAGGGGCCCCGACGAGCCCGGCAGGTTCCGGCACCGATCAAGCGGCTCATCTGGGCGCTGCGTGTCCGTGAGCACGAGTGCTGTGGCCAGAAGATCGCCTATTTTCTGGAGCGAGAGCACCAGATCCGGCTCTCCGTGCCCAAGATTTATGAGATTCTGGCGGAGAAATACGTGATCCGGTCGAAGTGGCATAAGAATCAGAAACGCGGAACCGTGCCCACCGCCTCCGCGCCACGCGCCGTCATTCAAATGGATACCGTGGCCTTTGGCGGCGTGTTTGCGTTCACCGGGATCGACATCTACACCAAGGAGGCCGCGGTCATGCTGCGGCCGGCTCTGACCAGTGAGGATGGCGCGGCCTTTTTGCAAAGGGCCATGGCCCACTGCTTTACCGGCCATGTCGCCGTGTTGCAAACTGACGGGGGACCGGAGTTCAAGGGCAGCTTTGCGCAGCAAGCCCGCACCTATTGTGATCGGCATCGCATTGCCCGACCGTACAAGAAGAACGAGCAAGCCTATATTGAAAGCTTCAACCGGACGTTGCGCAAGGAATGCTTAGGCTGGGGGACCTATCGCGTCGAGGATCTGCCACGCCTGATTCCGGCGGTTCACACGTTTCTCGACCGCTATCATTACCACCGACCGCACTTAGGATTGGTGCCCATGCGACCACCGCTCACCGCTCCATCAGCACAGGAGGACCGACTGTCGGATATTTACGGAGAATAATGCGCGCCGGAATCCATGAATTGACCCTGCATCCTGTCGGACGGTATGCTCGATTCATGATGACTCGCCTGGTCCTGTTCGTGATGGCGCTGCTCTGTGCGGATGTGCTGCTCGGCCTGTCGGCAGCGGTCACAGAATCGGACCGCATTCCAGCTGAAGATTACCCACTCTACGATCAGGTGGTGACGAGCACGTTTCTCACGTCAGCCACGCAGTTGGTCGTGATCGAACGGCTTACGCGGCTTCGTCTCTCTCCTGATCAGGAGGAGCCGACGACGATCGGTGCCTTTCAGGAGCAGGAGTATTTCGATGGCGAGCTGCCGTTGGATCTGATCCGGGCATTCATCTCGGTCAATCGGGCACCCAGCCGGCTCGAAGGGCGATTTCACTTCGGGGTTGGCTATCGGTTTGCCACGGGGGATCAGATTGAAGAGCCTGAAGTGGCTCTGGCCCGTCCCGTGACTGTGGCCTATGCCAGACCGGTTCAGGCTTCGCCGCGGTTGGAGCGCCTGGCCTTTTCTCGCGTGGCGCGAAACGTCCGCAACGATCAGGCCTTGCAGTATGTCGAAGTCCTGCGTCCCGATGGCAGCGGAGCGGGATTCCTCGTGTGGTTTCGCCGTCAAGGACAAACCTGGAGGCAGTTCGATACCGCTGTCGCGTGGACCGTCCAGGTTGAGGAAGACCAAGAGGAAGACCAAGAGCAAGAGCCGGAAGGCGAACCGAACCTTGCGCCCTGAGGGGCGAGAACGAAAGCATGCGACGATGATTCCGACGATGATCCGAAAAACATTTTCCGTCCCGCCCCTCGGCTGCAATTGCTCCATCATTGGCGATCCGGTGACGAAGCAGGCGATCGTTGTCGATCCCGGCGGCGCGCATGAACGGATTCTGCGCGAGGTGCAGCAGCTTGGCTTGACGGTCACACATATTCTCCATACCCATGCCCATTTCGACCATTTTCTCGCGTCCGGAGAAATGAAGAAGGCGACCGGGGCGACGATTTGCCTACATCAGGACGATCTCGAGCTCTGGAAGAATCTTGAACTGCAATGTCAGATGTTCGGCGTGGCTTATGTGCCGGTTCCGCTGCCGGATTATTGGATCAAGGATGAGGAGAAGCTGTTGGTCGGCCAGATATCTGCAGTCGCCCTCCATACGCCAGGCCACACGCCCGGCTCCATGAGCTTTCATTTCCCGAACGACAACATGGTTGTCGCCGGCGACACGCTCTTCCGCGGCAGCATCGGGCGGACCGATCTCTGGGGCGGGGATTTCGATACGATTGAGCGGTCAATTCGCGAACGGCTCTACTCACTTCATGATGCGACGACGGTGGTGACGGGGCATGGACCTGAGACCGAAATTGGGTTAGAGAAAGAGACGAATCAGTTCTTCAGGATTTAGTTCGTGGCAGGCACAGGGTTATTCTTTTTCCATCCTGACGCGGAGCCGTTCGAGGCGTTTCTCGGTGGACTGTTTGATGAAGGCCATGTTCTCCGCGAGGTGTTGCTGGGCGTTGATTTTGCCTTCCTCGCGCCGCTTCAGTTGGGCCAGTCCAAACTGTGAGATCGAGGGGCCGTCTTCCTGGTTTAGCTCTTTCCAGACCGCTGCACATGTGGTCTGCTTGGTTGCGGGATACTTGTCGCAGGGCGGGTCGACAGCCCATGCGCTGCCCCAACTCACTCCCAGAAGCATCACGGCCAACAGCAGTGCGGTCATCGTTTGTTTCCTCGCGATATAAATGGCGCTTCGCAGCTCGCCTCACGATAGCACAACTCAACTGGTCTTGCAGACGATCGCCGCCTATGAACGGTCCGCTGGGGATTGTCTGGCTCGTTGGAGCAAGCGAAGGCTTCGCAGCCCTCCGTTACTGACCGAATGGCTCAGGCATCTCCCCGTCGATGCGAGGCTGCTGGATCTCGGTTGCGGGGGAGGGCAGGACGCGAGCAATCTTCGCCGGCGCGGCTATCGTGTTGTCGGGTTGGATCGTACCAATGCGCTGCTCTCAGCGGGACGATGCCGGGATCCTTCGTTACCGTTGGTCCTGGCCGATCTCCGCCAGTTCCCATTTCAAGCGATGTCGTTCGACGGCCTCTGGGCCGCCGCTTCGCTGATGCATCTCCCGAAACCGGTTGCACGGCGGGTCCTGATCGACCTGTGCCGTCTTGTTCGTCCAGGCGGCTTCTTGGCCGCGACGGTGACCTATGGCACGAAGAGCGGCATCGTGACGGACGGGTGGGTTCCCGGGCGCTACTTCGCTCGCTGGAGAAAGGACGAACTCGCTCGTGCGGTTCGGCGCGCCGGATGGGAAATCCTTGAACTAAAAATAATAACGAACTGCGAGCGTAAGGGACGGTGGCTGAATCTCCTTGCGCAGAAACTAGGCTAGCTCGGTCGGCTATTTCGATGTGGATGGGGCAGATTCTATGCGGCGTTCAAGCGTCAGGTAGATCTTGTCGTCGAAGGTATAGTAGCCGCCCTGGTCGATGTCGTTCATGATGCAAATGGGGGAAAAGAAAATGAAGCAGCCGAAAATGTCTCCGACGACCCACCAGGACCAGGTGCGATCGATTTTGAAGGAGGTCGGTTCATAGCCGTCTTTGACGACCTGCGCGAGGTGGTTGCCTTTGCGGCTGAGCGTGACGGTGCCCGGGGCTGTGAGGTGCAGATAGTCGTCGATGACGACCGTGCTTTCAGGCGGGTTGGTAAAAATGGTGACGGACTGCTTGTCGGAATGCATCCAGCTTCCGCAGCCTGAGAGCCCTCCGACGAGGGCGCAGAGGACGAGCCCACCTTGCCACCGTTTGCCGTGCCGCATCGTTCACCCCATTGAAATGTTCATCGCTTCGTTCACGTCGTGGAGGGTTGCTTTGGCGACTTCGCCGGCCCGGCGGCTGCCCTCTGTCACGATGTCGTTCAGGTATGCGGGATCTTTGCTCAGGACCGCCCGCGCGTCCCACATCGGCGTCATGCGTTCCACGACTCGATCGGCTACAAGCTTCTTGCAGTCGATGCAGCCGATGGCAGCGGTCCGGCATTCCGTATTAATCTGCTCCTGAATCATCGGCAATGAAAATATTTTGTGAAAATCGTACACAGGGCAGAGGTCCGGGTTCCCGGGGTCATGGCGACGGACGCGAGCGGGATCGGTGACCATCGTTTTGAGTTTTTGGCGCACGACCGGTTCGGCGTCGGAGAGGTTGATCGTGTTGCCGTAGCTCTTGCTCATCTTCCGGCCGTCCGTGCCGAGCACTTTCGGATACTTGGTCAGTTGTTCCATGGGCTCTGGGAACACCGGCTTGTAGAGGCTATTGAACCGGCGGGCCAGTTCTCTGGTGAGCTCCAAATGCGGGAGTTGGTCTTTCCCTACCGGCACGAAATCGGGTTTGTAGAGGAGAATATCCGCGGCTTGAAGGACCGGATAGCCGAGAAACCCGTAGGTGGTCATGTCGCGATCTGTAATCTCTTCCTGCTTTTCCTTGTAGGTCGGGTTCCGCTCCAGCCAGGAGACAGGCGTCATCATCGAGAGCAAGAGATGTAAGACTGCATGCTCGGGGATCCGCGATTGCACGAAGACCGTCGCTTTCGCGGGGTCGATGCCTGCGGCCAGCCAGTCGATCAATAACTCCCGGACGAATTCACGGATGCGGCTGGTGTCGGCATAGTTCGACGAGAGTGCATGCCAGTCCGCGACGAAGAAATAGCATTGGTAGTCGTTCTGAAGGCCTTTCCAGTTCTCCAACGCGCCGAGATAGTTGCCGAGATGGAGCAGCCCGCTCGGCTGCATGCCGCTGAGAACTCGTTTCTTGGGTGACGTCATGGTGTATTTCCTGTGCCGAGACCGATGGCGGTGGAGAGGATCGTGTTTGACAGACTGTGGGTCAAGGTGCCGGTGACGGTATGGATGAGGTGGATTTGTGGATCCAAGATGATCAATCCCATCAGGACGAACATGCCATAGGGCTCCACGCGCATGAGGGCCATCGCTGCAGTGGGCGGGAGCAGGCTCGTGAGAATCCTTCCGCCATCCAGGGGCGGCAGCGGCAGCAAGTTGAAGAGCATCAAGAGCACGTTGATCAAGACGGAGTAGACTGCCATTACGGCGATAGGCAGCAGCAGTTTACTGCGCCAGGTGTCCGGCGAGCCGGTCTCTCCCGACTTGGACCAGTAGTCTCCAACCGTGGGCTCGATCGACAGGAGGATGGCGAAGAGCAGGGCGCTCACGATGGCCAGCGCGAGATTCATGGCCGGGCCTGCGGCTGCGACGAGTGCCATGTCACGACGTG
>CXWL01017641.1_pt1 | contig 21314 bp, 17 predicted proteins | sample 590931 | NCBI WGS metagenome assembly CXWL01 (sample SAMEA3498368, study PRJEB10139) | groundwater metagenome | biome: water well; material: biofilm material | place: Germany | collected 2015-04-27 | reverse complement strand
GATAGGGCAACGTCCACTTCCCTTACATCGCCCCATTACTTTTGAAACGACCATGGCCACCAAGTCAACTATCTACAAGGCCAGCCTGCAACTGGCCGACATCGACCACGCCTACTACGCCAACCACAACCTGACTTTGGCGCGACATCCCAGCGAAACCGATGAACGCATGATGGTGCGTCTGGCGGCATTGGCCTTGCAGGCCTACAAATTGCAGTCGGTGTGCAAGGGTGACGGCACCTTGGCGTTTGGTGCCGGCCTGTCCGACCCGGACGAGCCCGATGTCTGGCTGCGCGACTTTACCGGGCAAACTAGGCTGTGGATCGAGGTCGGGCAACCGGAAGACAAACCCTTGCTCAAGGCCTGCGGCAAGTCAGACGAAGTGGTGTTGTATTGCTTTAGCCACGCCGCCGACGTGTGGTGGCGCGGCATCGAAACCAAGCTGAGTCGCCCCCAAAATCTCAGCGTGTTTCGTCTGGCCACGGGCGTGTCGCAAGCATTGGGTGCACTGGCGGCGCGCAGCATGCAACTGCAGGCCACGATCCAGGATGGCACCTTGTTTCTGGACAACGGTTCAGCGACGGTCGAGGTTGAACCCTTGCGTTGGAAGTGATTGCCGCCTTGGCGCGTGGGCCAACTATTCGGGCGTCATGATTTCCCCACCAACCGTGGCCCGCTCGATGTAATGGTTGAAGCGCCAGGCGGTTCCCTGCGCCACGATACGGCGCCAGGTCTGTCGCTTTTCGGCGGGCCGCATGCAAGTCCAGTTCTGCACTTCTTCAAAACTGCGCCCACAGCCTTTGCACCAGTCGTCGCCTTGGCTGGTGGAACATATGGCGATACAGGGCGTGTCAGGCGTGGTGTCGTACCAGTTCAGCCATGCGTCCCGCGCGAGCTCAGGCAACAGGCCCTCGTCGATTTCAGACTGCCTCAGGTACACCATGCGTCCATAGACTTCGGCCAGCGCGTCGGTGGGTGGCGCCAAGGACAGGCCGGGTCCGTCCGGCCGCTTGGCGCGCCAGAAGTTGATGGCCGATTCGATGTCGGTGATGTGGATGCAGGCCATGGTTGTCAGGTGAGTTGGTCATCATAGAGCGCTCGCCAGCCCTTCGTGTATCCTTCCGAACCATGAGACTCCTAAGCAAATGGCTGCTTGCCGCGGCAGCCTTACTGGCGGTGGCCTACCTGTATGAGGGCGTGCAGATCAAGAGCTTTGGCGCAGCGCTAATTGCGGCGCTGGTGATTGGCCTGCTGAACAGCATCGTGCGCCCCGTACTGGTGGTGCTGACCCTGCCGGTCACGGTGGTCACACTCGGTTTGTTTTTGTTCGTCATCAACGCCCTGATGTTCTGGACTGCGGCCGGCCTGCTCGACAGCTTTCACGTCAATGGATTTGGCGCGGCCCTGCTGGGATCGCTGATCTACTCGGTGTTTGGCGTGATCATTGATTCAGCGCTCGAGCGCCTGTTCCTTAAGAAGTGACTGTACTTCGCGGCGCCGCGTATCGATGATCGAGGCTTCGATGTGGTCGGCATCCGACGCCCGCGCACCGCCGCCGCGAACCAGCGCCTGGGCGGCATTGAACCGATCCAGCGCCGCCTCATAGTCCAGCACTGCCACCTTGGCCTCGGCGCTGGCGCGCACACTGCGCAACGCCTTGCCCTGCGCCGCGTACGCGCCGGACAAGAGTGTCCAAGCCAAGGCGTCGCGCGGATGAGTGAGCACCCATTCCTGCAAGCGCTCGGTGGCCAGCGCGGACTGGCCGGCTGCCGTCCAGGCTTGCGCCAACAACATCAATTGCGGACGGTCCGTGCCGGTTGTAATCGAGGGATCTGCCTGGAGCGCCCCCATGCCTTTGCCCGTCAGCAGGGCAACCGCCCCGGCTGCGTCCCCTTGGGCAAGGATCAGTTCGGCTTGCAGCAAGGTAACCACCAACGCTGCCGTAGGCTCGGTGATTGGCAAGCGGCCAAGGCGCTGGGCGTAACTCATCGCCATGGCAGCATCACGCAGCTTGTGGGCCGCCAGCGCCGCGCCATACAGCGCCGCAGCCTGGCCTGACACCGGGCTCGGATCGCCTGCCGACTTGGGCACTTGACCAAGCCACGCCCGCAAGGCGTCGACCGACGAATTGGACAACACGCGGGCACGGGCGCTGAGCATGGCGTGTAGCGCCGGCTGCGCGGCGATGTCCGGCGCACGTACGCCCGGCGGTTGGCGCGACTGCATGTCAGCCAAGCGTTCGGTGGTCAAGGGATGGCTACGCAAATAGGGGAACGCGCCACTGTCATTGAGGCGCGAGGACTGGCCGAGTTTGTCAAACATAGTGACAAAGCCCTGTGGGTCGAAGCCAGCCTGAACCAATACGCCATAACCAACCCGGTCCGCCTCGCGCTCCATGTCGCGCGAAAAGTTGAGCTGAGTCTGGGCCGCGACCGCCTGGCTGCCAACCAGCACCGCGTTGGCCGCGTCGGGGCTTTTGGAGGCGGCCAGCGCCCCCAGAATCATCGCCCCCAGCAGCCAGGGCGCCTGTTGACTCTGCTTGGTCATGATCCGGGAAATGTGCCGCTGCGTGACATGGCTCAGCTCATGCGCCAGCACCGAAGCCAACTCGTCCCGGCTGCTGACCACGCCAACCAGGCCCAGATGCAAGCCCAGGTAGCCACCGGGCAGAGCGAATGCATTGATGCTGCGATCGCGCCCCAGCATCACCTCCCAAGCGAAACGCTGATCGAGCTCTGCCGACAAATCACCCCGCGCTCGCGCGGCTGCCAACAGCGGCTGCCAAATGCCTTGAACGTAATCAACCAAAAGCGGATCGTCGATGTAGTCTGGATCGCGGTATATCTCGCGTGCGATGCGTTCACCTAAGCGGCGCTCGGCACCGCTGTTCATTTCGCCGCCGCTGCCAAGGGTTGGCAATTGTGTGCTTGATGCGGGGGGCGAGACGGTGGTGGGCGATTGGGCCCAGGCGTTGGTCCAACAGCTCAGAACCAAACACGTCAGTGAAACACGTGCGCGCCCGGCCAAACCAAACCCGCCGAAAGGGCTGCGGCAATTCCTCAAAATGAATCCAAGGGCATGAAGCCCACAATGTACCCATTGGCCGGATCAATGAAGACGGTCCAGAAGGTCTTTCGCCCGGCCAGAGGCAGATAGGCAAGTGAGTCCGGCGTGCGACCTGTCGCGAGAATCGCCGCGTCAATCGCCGATGCATGGGGGAACAACCGCGCTTTCAGATCGGACACCGGCTTGGCCTCGCGCCGAATCTCGACGGTTGCCGTCTCGTAAGGCTGCCACAAGTCGGGCCGCGCACTAAGGGACGCCCCGCCCACAGCGGCCATGGTGGCCTCCATGCTCTCCTTGCTGTCCTTGAACGGCCGCAAGGACAACAGCGTAGGCCCTGTCAACGGCAGGGCGGTGATGCCGGCCGGCGTCTTGTTCAGTAGATCAGGGGAAATGTCGATGGCGTGCACCACTCGAAAGAACTTGTATTCAAACACCAAGTGCACCGGCCGCGCCACCCACACCGTCCACAAACCATAGCCCAATGCCGCGAGCTGGATCAACACCACGGCCGCCAAGTCGCGCCGCAGTTCCGGCCAAGGTTTGGCGCGATTGAAAACGACCAAGGTTATCAATGGCCCCAGAATGACATCCACCGCAATCAAAATCAGGAACAACTCCCGCCCGCCAGAAATCTCTCGATAGGGGTAGGGGTACCAAAGTGTAAATACGAGCCAAGCCGCCAAGGCTGCAATACAGAGGCTTAGCCCGAAGTGAATGCCGCTGGCTCGCAACCTGTCTTTCCAAGTGGAGGGATTCTGGTCAAGCATGGTCGTATGATGTCCGAGCTAGATAAACGTTCTGTAAAGCAGTCAAATTATGAGCGCGTTGACCCATTTCGATTCACAAGGCCAGGCCCACATGGTTGACGTTGGCGCCAAGGCCAGCACCCACCGCATTGGCATTGCCAGCGGACACATTGAAATGTTACCCGCCACGCTGGCGATTGTCCAAAGCTGCACTGCCAAGAAAGGCGACGTGCTGGGCATTGCCCGCGTTGCCGGAATCATGGCAGCAAAACGAACCAGCGACTTGATCCCGCTGTGCCATCCCCTGGCTCTGACACGGGTGGCCATCGAGTTCGAGACTGGTCTTGACCATGCCACCAACATGGGCCACGTGTCGTGCACTGCGACAGTCGAAACCGTTGGCCCAACCGGCGTCGAGATGGAAGCCCTGACGGCAGTGCAAATCGCCTTGCTGACCGTCTATGACATGTGCAAAGCGGTTGATCGCAGCATGACGATCACGGCCGTCAAGTTGATTGAGAAGCATGGTGGGAAGTCGGGCAACTTTGTCGCACCGTGACCCTCTAGAAGGGGCGTTGCCGGGGAACCTGCGGGGTTGAACACCGCGGCACATCCGCTCAAGCTTGCTCTGCCCTTGAGATCTCCGGTTTGACCGCCGAGTTTTCCGCACGCGCCGAGTGTCTTTCACAGGCTCTCGGGCAGTGCCGCTACCGCGCTATGCCACGGTTGCGATGGACCCCGAGCATCCAGGGAACTCGCCTCACTTGTATAAAGCCCGTCAAACGATCCCATCTTTCGCAGCGAAGTCCGGACAGACTATTTGAAGGCGCGCTATTATTGCTCAAGGCCCGCATCCGGACGCCCAATGTGCCAACCCCTTGCGTTTAGCGCGGGCTGGCATTTCACGTCGCGGTTATGGGCGCTCGAATTCCGTTTTTTTGGTTCACAAGAGGATCGCTTATGTTTGGCTGGTTCAACGCGACACGAGCAGAGGACTTTGGATCCTCGTTGGCGAAGTTCTTCATCGAGAAGATGCCGGCAGACAAGCAAATCAGCGATGCCAAATTCGCCGCCAAAACTGAGTACTTATTGATCAAGATGTCTGCTCAAATAGAGGCTTTCAAGCGAGAGGAGAAGCTCAATGTTTACAAGACCGCCAAGCTCGGGAATGCTTTCAAGTGGGCACTCAAAGACGCCAAAATAGACCAGGCGCTGAGTGCGAAGTTGGTTGAGTGGTTGGTTGCCAATCTTTGACACTTTGGACTGAATTCCCAATATGCTGCTGATCGAGTTCATTAAGGGCATTCTTCATCGATCTCCCAAGGACGAAGATCCCCTGGTCGCTGCGTCTGATTTGAGAAACGCTGTTCTAAACGTTGGCGGCGGCAATAAAGACATCCTCATTCCTGAATACTATGGAAATTGGCGTCACCTACTTTTGGACATCGATCCAGGACGAGATGTTGACGTAGTCCTGGATGCGAGAAAATTGATGAACTTGCCCGCGGCGCAGTTTGATGCGGTGTATTGCTCACACAACTTGGAACACTATTTCAAACACGATGTTGCGGTAGTCTTGACGGGTTTCCTGCATGTTCTCAAACCTAACGGGTTTGCCGAGATTCACGTACCAAACATGTATGGAGTTCTGAAACGCTTCATTGATACAGGTATGGAAATAGAGGACATCCTCTATGAATCGCCAGGTGGCCCCATCTCGGTGTTGGATGTTATGTATGGCATGAGCAGGCAAATCGAAAGCAGCGGTCTTGATTTCTATGCGCACAAAACCGGCTTCACCGGGAACTCTCTCATGACAGCCCTTCAGCGCGCCGGGTTCCCTCATGTGTGGATTGGCGAAACAGTCGACACTTTTGGGCTTAAGGCGTTGGCATTCAAAGAGCGACCAACTCCGTCGCAGGTCGCGCTACTAGGTATGGGATCTGCATAGCCCCTGGGTGGTTGGACCGATTTGAGACACGGAACAAGGGGCAATCCGATGTTGGACCGTTTGAGAACTGCGCTGTTGAAGCGACTCGACGATGTGTCGTCGCGACTTGTCGATCTGGAGTCGAGACCAACGGATCATGACGACCTGTCGCCCAAGGGCAATGCTTTGATTCGAGAGGGTAAGTATGCACAAGCGGAGGTTATCTTCAGGGACGCACTGGCGGCGCGCCCGAACGATGCCAAAGCACTGGTCAATCTCGGCTTCGCATTGAAGGAACAAGGACGACTTGTCGAAGCGCGGGTGTTCCTTAAGCGCGCCATCTCATTGTCCAAGACAGACCCTCAGGTCTATGAAACACACTATCTGTTTGGTCTGATTGCCGAGGAACAAGGATACTTGGAAGAGGCCAGCGTGAGTTTTGGCATGGCACTTGAATTGAAGCCGGATTTCGAGTTGGCTTGTCGTGACTTGTGCCGGGTCCTGTTCTGGTCGGGGAAGACGAGTATGGCCCAGTCTGTACTTCAGAAAGGCCTTCAATTGAATCCAGACTATGCAGATTTTCATTTCTATCAGGGTAATCTGCATGTTGAGAATCAAAGATCGAACTTGGCGGAGAAGTGCTACCTGAGAGCGCTTGAATTGGGTGCCGTCTACGCGGATGTCTACTCGGCCCTCGGTGCGGTGCAATATCAGTTGGGCGATGAACCGGCAGCGCAAGCGAGTTTTCGCCACGCCCAGGAGATGAGCCCCGACGCACGTGCCGAGGCGCAATACCAAGCGGCTTGCTTCTGTTTGAGGCGCGGCGATTATTCAAATGCGATCAATGGTTTCCAGGCGGCGCTGGGGCTGCGCCCCGACTTCCTCAAAGCGCATTCGAGCCTGATCTTTTGCTTGAGCTTCAACCCGTCAGTCTCCCCCTCATATACCGAGGCGGCCCAGCGTTACGGCGCCCTTCTGACAGGCATGTCGAAGTCAAGTATTCGGCCACCCAAGCGGCCGTATCGACGTGGGGAACGTCCGTTAAGGATTGGCTTTGTGTCCGGCGAATTGAAGACTCATCCGGTGGGCTTCTTTCTGGAAGGCATCCTCCAGCACATTGATCGTGATCGCGTTGATTTGATCGCCTACTCCAGTACGTCGAATGGGGACCAGACAACTGAGCGACTACGATCACGCTTTGCTCGGTGGTTCGATATCAAGGGTCTGAAAGACACTGCCGTGGCCCAACAGATCCTAGCCGACAGAATTGACATCTTGATGGACTTGGGGGGGCACACGGGGGACAACCGATTGCCTGTCTTTGCCCTGCGCCCCGCTCCCGTACAAGTGAGTTGGTTGGGGTATTTCGCAAGCACAGGTGTGGCCGAGATCGATTACCTCTTGGCCGACCGAATCAGTGTCCCTGAGGATCACACCGAGTTCTTCACCGAGAAGATTTGTTATCTACCCGATACGCGACTGTGCATGACACCTCCGGTCACCCAACGGGAGATCCCTGTGACGCCGCCGCCGGCCCAGGCCAATGGACACATAACATTCGGCAGTTTTCAAGCCCGAACCAAAATCAATGATCGAGTCTTGGCCGTTTGGGGACAAGTTCTTGCATCAGTACCAAGGTCCCGCTTGCGCCTGCAAATTCAACAGATGGACATTCCAGCGCTTCGGGATGAGCTTCTACTGCGAATGAGCTTAGCTGGTATCGACCTTGAGCGCGTTTCGGTCACTGCTGGACTTCCCTGGGAAGAATACCTTGCTGCGTACGGAAACATAGACATTGTTCTGGACACTTTCCCCTACCCAGGCGGAACCACCACGGCCGAAGCCCTGTGGATGGGTGTGCCAACCGTAACTCTGATGGGCAATACCATGCTCTCGCGACAGGGTGGGTGCATGCTGAGTTGTCTGGATCTCACCGACTGGATCGCTCATAGTGAAAGTGAGTACGTGGCGACAGCCATCGGCCACGCCAAAGACTTGCCGGGGTTGACCCTTTTGCGGGCCGAATTGCGTGAAAGGGCGCTCGGCTCATCCCTGTTTGACACGCGACGATTCGCCGCCAACTTGCAGGATTGCCTTGAAGAGTTGTTTCAGCGTCCTGTTTTGACAAGACCATGTTCGGCTGGCTGAAAACTAGGCGCCAACGCACAGCCGTACCCGTCAATGGGCCACGAGGGCAGAGCGACCAACTGCTTCAAGACGGCCATGCATTGCTGGCAAGCGGCGACCTGTGTGGCGCTGAACTCTGCTATCGCCAAGCGTTGGCGGCCACGCCAGAACATCACTTGGCACGCGTCCACCTTGGTTCTGTCCTGCTGCAACAGCAGCGTTTCGGCGATGCCTGGACGGAACTGAGTGCGGCTCAGACCTTAGACCCCAACCATGCGGATTGCCACCACATGCTCGGCGGATTGTCGGAGCGAGCCCACGACTACACTCGTGCCGCATTCCACTTTCAGCGCGCATTTGAGTTGAAGCCGGATCTTCAACTGGCGTGCCTCGGTGCATGCCGTGTCTTGTCCCATCTTGGCCAGATAACCAGCGCGCGGCACTTGATCGCCGCAGGTCTTGCTGTGAACCCGACGTCGGCCGATCTCCACTTCTATGAAGGCATGCTGCACTTTGCCAACGACGCAATTGACTGTGCGATTGAGAGCTATCGCGAAGCCCTCGCTCTCGGAGCCGACCACTCGGCCCTGCATGGATTTGTGGGCGGGCTTCTACTCAAACGGAACGACATCGGCGGTGCCCTTGTGCACTTACAGCGCGCCATCGAACTCAATCCGGAGAATACCGAAGCACACCATGATATCGGCGTTGTGTTCACACGTTTGGGTCAAGTGGAGCAAGCCATTCAACACCAGGAAATCACCATCAAACAGGACCCCAGCCAGCTTCAGGCCTATAGCTGCCTGTTGTTTGCATTGGGATCCTGCGTTGACTGTACGCCACAACGGTTCATGCAAGCCGCGAAACGTTACGCCGATCAGGTCCGCAAGACGGTGCGCCCGATGCAGCCACTGACCACACAGGCCCCGATTGCGATGGACACCGCGATACGGTCGCTGCGGGTCGGCTGGGTGTCAGGCGACTTCAGAAAACACGTCAATTTGTCCTTCCTGAAGCACGTTCTTGTTGGCCTTGCCAACGAATCGACCGAACTTATTGCTTTTTCCAACAACCCCTACGACGACGGCGCAACGCATGAACTGCGTCGACTGATGACGCAGTGGCACGACATCAAGGAAATGAGCGACCATGAGGCGGCGGAACTGATCATGTCATGCCGCGTTGACATATTGGTTGATTTGGCCGGTCACACGGCGCACAACCGCCTGCCTGTCTTTGCCTGGCGCCCGGCGCCCGTGCAGGTCAGTTGGTTGGGGTTCTTTGCCAGCACCGGTCTGACTGAAATCGACTACTTGCTTGCCGACCCTCTGTCGGTGCCTGCCCATTGGCATTCACATTTCAGTGAACGAGTGTGGTACCTGCCCGAAACCCGGCTGTGCATGTCACCACCTGACCTCCCCGACGCATTGGAAGTTGTGCAGCCGCCAGTACTGCGAACAGGCTTCATCATGTTCGGGTGTTTCCAGGTCCTCTCCAAGATCAACGATTCCGTGTTGAAGACATGGGCACGAGTCATGTCCGGTGTTCCCAATTCGCGTCTGAGACTGCAGATCCGTTACCTGGAACTTCCAGGCGTTCGTGACACATTGATCAGCCGCATGGTACGAGCGGGCATTTCATCAGATCGAGTCGAGCTTCACGGTGGCGTGCCAGTTGCAGAATACTTGGTTGCACACAACGATGTCGACATCATTCTTGACACCTTCCCCTATCCCGGCGGAACCACCACTGCCGAGGCGCTATGGATGGGCGTCCCGACGGTCACCCTGAACGGCAACTCTTTGCTCGCAAGGCAGGGCGCCAGTATGCTTCATAACGTGGGACTACCCGATTGGATCGCCGTCAACCGAGAGGACTACGTCGCGAAAGCCATCCATTTTGCGTCTGACACGGCGGAATTGGCTAATTTACGCACCCGTCTGCGCCAACAGGCCCTTGCGTCCCCATTGTTTGACAGCAATCGTTTCACAGCACATTTCCTTGCCGCACTGCGTGCCATGCACCAACAGCGTGGTGTTTCACGCCGTGTCACGCCTCACGTTGGCCGCCGCTGAATCATCGCTTCAATCTCGGGCCACCGGTTGGGGAAAAGGTTTAGTTTGGACGGCTTGTCATCATCGAGATACGAATAGTCGAGCGCAAGAAATTCCGCGCATAGTCGTGATTCGTTGTCAAGCAAGAACGTGGATTCGGGATTCAGGTTTTGAATGACCGTCAAACCTGTCGGCGCTGTCCCAATGGTGTGTATCAACAGATCCGGCCGGTACTTTTTGAGCAACACGATTAGGCGCCAGACATCTCCACTCCAGCGGCTGAAGCGTGGTTCTCGGCCTGCTGATTCCTCGTCCAGTGGATAACAGTCGTGGACCAACACAACAGAATCCCGTCCGCAGTGACGCTCAAGGTTAGCGAAGTCGCGCATGGCGTATTCAAATCTGTGCATGCCGTCAATGAACGCCAAATCGACACGCCGTTGGCCCAATTCGGCGAACAAATCATGCCTGGCGAAAAACTCATCGCTGGTGGATCTGAACACTCTCATGTGTGGTTCCAGCAACCAGTCGATTCTTGGTTCAGGATCAATACCTATGATGACCTGGGCTGACTTGGCGAGCCGAAGCGTTGCACCCTCAAATACACCAATCTCCACGTAGGTTCTTGGCTTCAGATGGCCAAATATTCGGACGAGGACCTCTGAGTAGTAGTCGCCTGGCAAAAGCAACTGGGTCAACAAGAAGAACGCCTGCACTGAGCCGGGGTCAATTCGACGAGCTTGTTCACAATGTGCCAGCGCCTGCGAGGTGTCGCCAAGCAATCTCCAGCACAGCGCCAATTCAAACTGCGCATCGCCCCTGTTTGCTTCAAGTTCAATGGCGCGCCGCAAATCAGTGATCGCCTCGCGAGGTTTGCCTGACAGGCGTTTGCTTAGTCCACGAAGCATCAACGCCTGCACGTTAACCGGGCTGCGCTCAAGCAAACTGTCAAGAATCAGGGATGCTGAGCTGAATTGCGATTCCTGAACCAGCATTTGAGCGTGATTGAAATTCTCCTTATCGCGCGTTGCGTTGCTCCCAAACAGGTCTTTGAACAGAGATATGAGCATGGTATTTTTTGGGAAAAGAGGTTCTAGTTCTAGTTAGACCTTGCAGTGACGGACAGTGCAACCGCATCGACCAGCACCCGCTCTAGCGCACGCACAGGTTCGATGTCATGGAATAGTCGTGCGCGACGTTGCGCAATCTGTTGTCGCAGCACAAACCGGAGGGGTTGGTCAGCCACAAGCCGCATCGCCAATTTTATGAAATCGGCTCTGGAAGTCGCCACCCAGTCGTTCAGTTCCATTCTGCGCAACAGTCCGCTCGCCAGACGACCGCGCATGAACTCACCTTCAAAGGCAACAAGCGGCAAACCACACTCTAGTCCTTGCAAGGCAGTGTTGAACCCGGAAAATCCAATCGTATCCAGCATCAGTGTCGCGCGTTGCATCAGTCCAAAGAACTGGTCCCGCGGCAATGTGGGTATCAAGCAGACCGCCTGATCAAAATCAACATCGGCTTGAACAAACGCCCGTCGCAGGCGTCTTTCAAACTGCTGGGCCATCAAAGCACACTGACCACGAAAGAACACCAATCGACCTGCACCCCGCTCCCGCAAGAGCCTGCCCAACGAAACCCAAACTTCGTCGTCTCCAGGGCCGTACTTGAAAGGGGCACCAGCACAAAGCAACAGTGGTTCATCAATCAGCAAGCCTAGGGCGGCCAAATCGGGTACGACTGCTCTGGGTACCAAAGGCTCGACACAAACACCCAAATTGGGAAGCCGCACCAATCTTTCTGTGTAGTGGGAATCTCCTTTGGCTGGTTCGAACAGCTCAGCTGATAGGAAGATGTCGATCGTTGGAAGCCCAGTCGTGTGAGGATGCCCCCAGCCGGCCACTTGCACGGGCGCCAGACGTCTCGCTGCGATTTGAGTGGTCAATGTGTCCATACCAATCTCCGGGAAGATCAACACATCGACTTGCGCATCGACAATGGCTTGTGACCAATCGGCCAGCGTGCGCGGGGCGTCGACAAAATCCGTCGCCTCACGGTGGGCTTGCACAGTCTCTTCATCGCTGTAGCGGCCCAGATGAAACACATGCATTTCAAACTTGGTTGGATCCAGATGTCGAATCCAGCCCCGAGTGATCGCGATCCACACCGAATGATCGCGCACCTGCGCAGACGCGATGCCAACGCGCAGCTTGCGCACGCCCAGGGGCGACGGCGGAGCGCCCTTTCGCACCGGCTCTGCGTCGACGCTCATCAGCCGGGAACAAAGCCGGCCATATCGCTCCAGCAACGCACGGTTGTCGCGGGAATGATAGGCAAGAAAGAACGGCTGCTTGGAACCCACCGTATTCACACCCAACGCTACACGGGACGGCGTAAACCAGGCGTCAAGATCGTCGATGGCACGCCCGAAATCGCTTCGCGATTCGTTCATGTCCTGCACATTTTCGTAAATCGGGCGAACCTGGGCCATCGCCAGGGCCCACCTCGCTTTCGAATGTAACGGGTCAAGTTCAATCGCCCGTCGATAGTGCGTCACCGCTTCGTCCGCGTTACCCGCAGTCATCACGACACTCCCCAATGTGTAGTGCGCGTCGGCCAGATTGGGCCTCAACTCAAGTGCCCGCTGAAAGCTTGCTATGGCTTCATCGAATCGCCCGAGTTCGGCGAGGGTTTGCCCTAGGTTGCCGTGTGCATCCGCCAAACCAGGTTTGAGCTCCAAAGCTCTGCGATAGCACGTCACCGCCTCTTCATATCGTCCCATTGCGTTCAAGGCGTTGCCCAAATTGCTATGCACCTCCGCGTAGTTCGGCTGGACAGCCAGCGCTCGCCCGTAATAGACCTCGGCATCGTGAAATCTATTGAGATCCTCCAGCACACATCCCGCCGCAAAGTGTGCATCAGCAAAGTCAGGCTTTAGCTCAACGGCCATGGCGTAGGAAGTCAGCGCGTCTTCTCGACGGCCGATTTGAAGGTATGCATTGCCGCTGTTGTAGTGTGCAGGCGCATACTTCGGGCTATGCACAAGTGCAGTGGCGTAAGCTGCCAGTGCTTCTTCAGCTCTTCCAGACGCGAGCAATATGTTTCCGCGACCAAGGTACGCACGCGCTGAATCTGGCGCAAGCAGTATCGCAGTTTCATAACAGTGCATGGCTTGTTGAAGCAAGCCACCATCCTCGAGCTTATTTCCCCGGTCAATCCACTCCAGGGTCTCCTGCTCGCGAGGTTCTTCACCGACTCGCTTCCCCCCAAGGCGCAGCGCAAATCGATCAATCCACGTCATACGTGGCGCGAGTCCATTCGAGCTCCGAGGGCGACCGCATCAACGAGCACCTGCTCAAGCGCACGCACGGGTGCAAGGTCATTGAAGAGAATAGAGTTGCGTGCAGTGATCTCCTTGCTTAACGATAGCCTCAACTGGGGGTCCTCCACCAGCCGCATGGCCTTGCAAACGAAATCGTCAAGCAAGCATGCAACCCAATCGTCCAAACCCAAGCGACGCAGCAGGCCGCTGGCCAGCCGCCCGCGCATGAACTCACCTTCGTACGCAACGATAGGCAGGCCGCATTCCAGGCCCTGCAGGGCGGTATTGAATCCTGAAAATCCAATCGTATCCAGCATCAACGCGGCGCGCTGCATCAGCCCGAAGAACTGCTCCCTTGACAGGTTTGGAACAATGCAGACCGTGCGATCAAAGTCAACACACGAGTTGGCGAAAGCGCGTCTCAGACGCTGTTCGAACTGCCGAGTGACCTCGGCGCGAATGCTGCGAAAGAATACCAAACGACCCTGTCCCCGGCTCTGCAGGTGCGAACCCAACTTCACCCAGACGTCATCGTGATCGGGGCTGTACTTGAACAATTGGCCGGGGCACAACAAGAGCGCTTCGCCGTCTGGCAAGCCGAGATGGGCCAGATCCGGAGCGACAACGACCGGCGTCAAGCGCTCAACAAAAACGCCCAGGTTGGGCAGCCGCACCAATCGTTCCGTGTAGTGAAGCGGTCCACTTGCAGGCTCGAACAGCTCGGCGGAGAGGAAAAGGTCGATCGTCCGCAACCCTGTCGTATCCGGGTGCCCCCAGCCTGCTGCCTGGACTGGCGCCAGGCGCTGAGCGGCCAGTTGCGTTGTCATCGAATCCATCCCGATGTCGGGGTAAACCAGCGCATCCAGTTCTGCTTCCAGAATAGCCTGCGTCCAGTCCGCCAACGTGCGTGGCTTATCGACGAATTCGGTCGCCTCACGGCGTGCATGGGCGGTTTCTCCATCGGCAGAAAGACCAAGGTGGAACACGTACACCTCGAACCGGCTAGGGTCTAAGTGCGTGATCCAGCCTTTGGTGATAGCGTTCCACACGGAATGGTAGTGCACATGCGCCGAGGCGAAGCCGACGCGCAGCTTGCCCCGGGCGCGAGGTGGCGGGCGCACAAACCGCGCTCCAGCCGCAACCGTGATAGGTTGCATCAGCCGCGTGCAAAGGTCGCCATAACGTCTCAACGTCGAACGGTTGTCATATGCTTGGTAGGCGAGGTAAAAGGGTTGAGTGGAACCAACTGCGGCTGCGCCCAACGCCAAGCGTGCTGGAGTGAACCAAGTGTCCAGTGCGGCGATGGCATTCGTGAAAGCCATTCGAGCCTCTTCAATGCCTTCTACGTCGTCATAAATCGGACGCCAGTTCGCCATAGCGATTGCCCAATGCGCTCGAGCATTCTCGGGTTCCAAGTCGATGGCACGTTGGTATTGTCGAAGGGCGTGACTTGCGTCGCCCGCCGTCATCAAGGCGTTTCCATAGGCATAGTGTGTTGCCGCATCGACACCGGGCAGCGCAAGCAAACGCTCGTAGTCTTTCAGACACGTTTCAATATTTCCCAGAGCGAAATTGGTCAACGCCAGGTTCTGCAGTGCCGGGCGCATGGTGGGGCTGATGGCGACGGCGCGCGACAGGCTTGTTAGCGCAGCATTGAGTTCGCCTTCTTCCTTCAGAAACGTACCCAAATTATGGTGTAGGACCTCATTGTCGGGTGCGAGCTGCGTCGCCTGAACCAGCGCTTCCCGTGCTGCCGACTTCTCGCCGATGTCGAGTAGCGAAGCTGCCAGCAGGCTGCACACCTCGGCCGACTTCGCGTCCAGGGACAACGCCCGCTTCAAGAGTATTATCGCGTCGACAACCCGCCCTGATTGACGCAACACCATAGCGAGGTTGTAGTGTGCGGGGACGTGTTCGGGGTCACCATCGAGCGCTCTACGGATCAGCGCTTCCGCGTCGCCCAGTTGACCCCGCTGCAAGGCGACCACGCCCAACATATGCAGGGAGTCGAACTGCTGGGGCGCGTCTAGCAGAACCTGACGGTAAAGCGCTGCGGCTACATCAAGTTCTCCGGCCTGTTGCTGCGCGACGGCCTGCTGAACTAACTGTTGCAGGTCCAAACTGCGTTCAGGTGTCGGCAATCGACTGATTGCCGGGGCAGGCGATTTTGCTCGGAACCAGGACAGAAACATTAGCGATTAACCACTGAAGCGCGAATGATGCACATTATGCTAGTAGGGACCAACGGCTTCGTGGAGCGGTATGAGATTATTCGATCAAGTTAAGGGCATACTCTTTCGCTCGGGCACTAGGGCAGTGCGCTGCGAACGGCAAGCCACGAGATTGATCGCGCAGGGCAATGAGCTAGAAGACGCCAACAATCTTAAACAGGCCATGCGATGCTACGACGCTGCCATTGTGTTGGCGCCGAAGTTGGCTCGCGCCCACCTCAGTCGCGGCAACATTTTGCTCACCCACGGGGACCCTGGAGGAGCGCTGGCGGCCTATGAGATTGCTGTAGCGTGCGATCACAGCTACGCGCCTGCCCACTACAACACGGGCAACGCCTTCCTGCGGCTTGGACAGCGCGAGGCGGCTATTGGCGCCTACAACAGAGCAATCGATTTGTATCCTGAGTTTGTCGAGGCCCTGGTGGCGCGGGGCGCCGTACTGGAAGACCTTGGTCGGCTGGATGAGTCGGTCGCCAGTTACCGCGAGGCCCTGACGATTCAGCCTGACTTCGCTCAGGTGCACAGCAATCTCGGCAGTGTTCTGGCAGCTTTAGGAGAGTTTGACTCCGCCATGCGGAGCTATCGCCGCGCCATGGAGCTCAACCCGCACTATCCAGGCGTGCACAACAATCTGGGCAATCTCCTAAAAATCCTTGGGCAGTTGGACAGTGCCGAGGCATGTTTTCGCAAGGCTTTGAAGCTCAATCCTGTCTATGTCGATGCGTTCACCAACTTAGGAAACGTTCAACGCGAGCTTGGGAGAATTGACGACGCCGTGACGAGCCATACGCGGGCGTTGGATTTGGATCCCGAGTTCGCGCCCGCGCACAGCAATCTTGGAAACGCGTTTGCAGCTTTTGGGCAATTTGAGCAGGCCGAGACGAGCTATCGGCGCGCGCTTGAGCTCCAACCGGAATTTGTACAAGCGCATGGCAACCTACTATTCGCGTTGAACTATTCGCCGGAGCATAGTGCTGAAGACACGTTTGCCGCCTACAAGCACTTCGATGAGCTGTTTGCTCGACCCCATCACGTCAGTTGGCGTCCACACTCCAACTACCGGGACACCTCGCGACGACTCAAGATCGGCTACGTCGCGCCGGTTTTTTGGCGACACTCGTGCCGCCACTTCCTCGAACCCCTACTGGCTCATCACGAGCATTCGCGCTTTGAGGTGTATGCCTATGCCGAACTGGCTCACGAAGACGCGATGACGGAGCGCTACAGAGGATATGTGGACCACTGGCTGCCGACCCAAGGTATGACCGACGACCTATTGGCCGAGCGTATTCGCACAGACGAAATCGACATTCTGGTCGATTTGGCCGGTCACACGGCGGGCAACCGCCTGCTGCTGTTTGCCCGCAAGCCTGCGCCGGTGTCCTTGCACTGGCTGGACTTCGGCTACACCACCGGTCTGACCGCTATCGATTACTACCTGACCGACTGGCCCACCGTGCCGGTGGGCGGCGAATCCCTGTTCAGCGAAACGCCATGGCGACTGGACGGTCCGGGCGTGGTCTATCGACCGGCCGAGGACATGGGCGACGTGGGCCCCTTACCGGCCAAGAGCAGAGGCCACATCACCTTTGGCACCCTTACCCGCGCGGTACGCATCAACCATCGCACGATACAGGTGTGGTCAGAAATATTGCGCCAGGTGCCGGATTCGCGCTTGATCGTAAACAGCGGCGACTATCGCACTTCCCAGATGCAAGACGCACTGGCCGCGCGGTTTGCGGCCTTTGGCATCAACCGCGAACGTTTGATGATTGGGTACCACAGTCCTGCGTCGGATGTTCTGAGGCAAATTGACATTGGCCTGGATTGCTTTCCGCATAACTCGGGCACCACCTTGTTTGAAAGCCTGTACATGGGCGTGCCGTTTGTCACTTTGGCTGGTCGGCCAAGCGTCGGTCGGTTGGGCTGCTCGATACTGCAAGGCTTGGGACACCCTGAGTGGGTGGCGCAGACACAGGATGAGTACATATCGATCGCAGTGGCGATTGCCGGCAACCACCCTCAACTGGCGGCAACACGTGCTGGCTTGCGTGCGCAGATGGAGCGGGGACCGCTCATGGATGAAGCGGGCTTCACACGTCGCGTGGAGGCTGCCTACCGCCAGATGTTCGCGAAGTGGGCGTCATGCTGAATTTGGGGAGGACTCTCAATCCGGAATACGGATTGCTTTCAAGTCTGGGTTCTTCTCGAATTGTTCGATCCAGGTGTACTTGGCGGCAACGTAGAAATCCGCACCATACAACGCGCGGATGAGTTTCATCATGTGACGTGCGCCCTCTGCGTCGCCATTCATGCCCAAGGACATGGCATATCGCAAAGCCATGCCCCCGTTTGGAAAACGTGTAACTGCCTGGCGCATGTCATCCAATTGCTGCGCAGTCATGTGCGGCGCTGGTTGCTGCCGGGTCGCGCGCTGCAGCGCTGCCATGTGTGTCAGAAGCCGAATGCTTGGGGGATGGTAGGAGGAATCAGTGGCCCCGACGCGCAAGTTCTCAAATCGAGTCACTCTTGTGTCCTCCTCAATCAACAAATATTCGTAAGCGATGGTGGCGCCAACGAGTACCCACATGAACAGTGCCAACCCGATCCAGATGCGGCGGGTCTGCCCGATTCTCGTGTTGGCTATGGATGCCTCCACAACGCCCATCAACAGCCCAGCGGCAAGCAAGAAATACGCGTACGCGAACGGTAGCTCGACCATGCTGTGAAGCGTGATTGGCAACAAGCCTGCCATCGCGTAAGTTCCAGGGGTACCTGCCACGCGGTATAGTCGGCTACAGAACCAGTACGCACCCATTCCAATCAGGATCAGCCCGATTGGCAGCCCATTCCAGGCCAACGCATCAAGCAGTAAATTGTGTGCATAGGTGGCGACCGAGCCTCTGGGGTATGCCAAGACCCCCACCGATATGGCGGAAAACGTCTGATTCCAGCCATAACCGAGCAGCGGTGCGTTTCGAATACCCTCCATTGTCTGCAGCCAAATCTGAGTGCGTCCATTGAGTGTAAAAATGGGCTCTTGGCTCATGTCCAAAAGGAGCACCTGATCGACCAACGGGGACAAGACATACATGATCGCGAACATCAACCCCCAGACCATGAAGTGGCTGGCGCCGATCCTGGAGTTGGCGGAAGACCGCTTCACGAAAAGAAAACCACTGACCGCCAAGAGACCGATCATGCCAGTCCTGGAGTGCGTCATTACTAGAACACCGGTCATGAAGAGTATGCCCAGGGCAAGCGTCATCGAGCCGATAACGCGGCGCTCGTAGATATACCCATAGGCCACCATGCCGATCAACAACAACGTGGCAAGCTGGTTAGGCTGCGCCAAGTTGCCCATGACCGGGTCGCCCGGGTCTGTTTGCGCGGCAAATATGCCCAAGTGCTCCTCCAGTCTGAGCCACTGTAACAAGCCAACCATGGCAGACACCAGCGCCGCAATCCACAGCATGTGCATCAACCACAGCACGGGTTGACCGCTAGCTTCCTGGCAGAGGTGGTAGCCAACAACAACGGCCGTGGCCCATGCCGTCAGATACAAAGACACCATCAAGGCATCGCCAGCAAAGGAACTGATGCCAAGCGCCCACTGAATCCAGGGGAGCAGGGCCGCACCAGACACGCACAGAGCCGATAGGGGCCAACGGATGGCGGCCGCATCACCAGTGAGCAATAAACCCGCCACGAGCACGGCGGTCGCGCTAAGGGCCAACGCCTCCGAGGGGAAGTTAAGCCATGGAATATAGTGATTCGGTAGTAGCCAACTGAGGGTAAACATGACCCAGCCCAGCGCCATCACGCTTGCGGGTCGCAATAGAAAAACGCTCCCGAGGGAGCGTTCCATGAACCGATTGAGGGCGGACAGATTAGCCTTTGCAGGAACCCGGCAGGAACTTCGCAGGCATATTGGTGCCATCGGTGGAGCTGTTGCCGCAGCGCCATGCCGTCACCGCCCGCATACCGTCCGTGGAGCTTGCGAGGGTGGTGCCAATCAGTGGGGCCAGGGTGACCACTTGGCCATCAATGGTTGCGTCGCCAAATCCACGTGCCGTAACCGTGACCTTCCCGTTGATTGTGGTGGTGACCAGACTGGCATACTTGCTGCCAGAATCGGTTGTCGTTGTTTCACAGCCCCACCCATTGGCCGCAACAGACAAAGTGGTGCTGAGCGCGGTCTGAAAAGCCTCCGTAATCGATGTACGGCAACCCGACGCCGCGAGGATCACCTCAGACATCTTGGCTTTCTTGGTGTAGTCAGAATAGGCTGGCAGGGCGACCGCCGCCAGAATACCGATGATCGCGACCACGATCATCAGTTCGATCAGGGTAAAACCCTTTTGCAGAGAACGTTTCATATGAAACTCCTTTGGTTAATGAAATGGAAGAGACGGTTCACTACCGCATGTTTCGTGCCAGCGGCGGTGAGTGAGCAGCATAGCACTGCAAGCCGGGAAATCCACCCAAATTGACCGTGGTGGGCTTGAGTGATAGACCAATACTCCGCCCATGGTGACATTATTGTCAAACCATGAATGTCACTTAATACAAACCTGTCGCACCATTTTGATGTCCGTCAGGCCCATCATGATCTTCTCCATGCCGTCCATCTTCAAGGTGCGCATGCCGCCCTCGACGGCGGCGGCGAAGACTTCAGCGACGCGGGCGCGCTCCTGGATCAGCTTTTTGATCGGGTCGTCGGCGATCAGTAACTCGTGCAGGCCGATCCGGCCCTTGTAGCCGGTCTTGTTACATTTGTCGCAGCCGACGGCCCGGTAGAACTTGAGCGGGCCGCCGTTACCGAAGGTGCTGGACCAGCCATCGACCAAGTTCTGCATCTCACCGTCGTAATCCGCCTTCCATGCGGATGAGTGTCGAAGCTCTTCGGCGTATTCCACCGCGAAGCGCCGCAACTCGGCGTTGTCGGGCACGTAGGCCTCTTTGCAGTCACACAGTTTCTTGGCCAATCGTTGCGCCAGAATACCCAGCAAGGCGTCCGCAAAATTGAATGGATCCATGCCCATGTCGAGCAAACGGGTGATGGACTCGGGTGCCGAGTTGGTATGAAGTGTGGAAAACACCAGGTGCCCTGTTAGGGAAGCCTCCACACCCATGGACACGGTTTCCTTGTCGCGCGACTCGCCGACCATGATGATGTCCGGGTCCGCCCGCAGAAAGGCCCGCATAACCAAGGCGAAGTCGATGCCCGCCTTGCGATTGATCTGTACTTGCCGCAGGCCCTTCTGGGTAATTTCCACCGGGTCTTCGGCGGTCCAGATCTTGGTGTCCGGCGTGTTCAGGTGTTTCAGGATCGAGTGCAGGGTGGTGGTCTTGCCGGATCCCGTTGGGCCACACACGTAGAACAAGCCGTAGGGCTTTTCCACCGTACGAATGACCCGCTCCTTGTTGTGCGGGGTCAGCCCCAGCTTGTCTAATGGAATCGGCTCGCCAGCGGCCAAGATCCGCATCACCACGTCTTCNNTTCTTGAACTTGATCTTTCCGTCCTGCGGTTTGCGGCGCTCCGAAATGTCCAGATCACACATGATCTTGAGGCGCGTCACCATGGCTTGGCGAAAATGCGCGGGCACCTCGATATAGGGCATCAAGGTGCCGTCGATGCGAAAGCGAATGCCGGTTTTCTGCTTACCCGGCATCGGCTCGATGTGAATATCCGACGCTTTCTGGTTATTGGCGTCGATGATCACTTTGTTGACGAACTTGACCAGTTCATTGTCGGCCGCCGCCGATTCCAGGGAGTCGTCGTTGACGAGATCCTCGATCGGTGAGTCCATGTCAGCCAGCAACTGGTCGATCGA
>CXWL01000397.1_pt1 | contig 21316 bp, 23 predicted proteins | sample 590931 | NCBI WGS metagenome assembly CXWL01 (sample SAMEA3498368, study PRJEB10139) | groundwater metagenome | biome: water well; material: biofilm material | place: Germany | collected 2015-04-27 | reverse complement strand
GTCCACGGTGCTGGGGCCTTTCCACCGCCTCAACGCGCCGGAGTACCCGCTGGGGGCGAACATCGCGAAGAAGGCCTCCGACGGCGTGCCCTGCCTGGTCTCCGGCACGGTGAAGGACGCGAAAGGCAGGCCGATCGCCGGCGCGAAGCTGGACGTCTGGGAGGCGGGCGCGGACGGCTTCTACGATTCGCAGAAGGGCAAGGCGATGAACCTGCGCGGCATCTTCCGCGCCGACGCCAGGGGGCGCTTCCACTTCCGCTGCGTGCGGCCGGAGTATTACCCGGTGCCGCACGACGGCCCGGCGGGCAAGCTCCTCACCGCCACCGGACGCCACCCGATGCGCCCGCCGCACCTGCATTTCTGGATCACCGCCAAGGGCTACAAGCCGCTCATCACGCACCTGTTCGTGAAGGGCGGGAAGTACCTGGATTCCGACGCGGTGTTCGGGGTCAAGCCCGAGCTGATCATCGACTTCAGGAAGGCGAAGAGCGGGACGGGCAAGGGCTCGGTCGCCACCGCGAGCTACGACTTCGTGCTGATGAAGGACGAGGTCAGAAAGGCGCGAGCCAGCGGATCGAGGCGAAAGCGGGCTCGCTAGCCCAGTCCACGCCGCTGCCGGGCGATTCCGGCCGGATGAACGCTGCCGCGGACGGTTGCCCGCGCAGGATGACCATGCCGCCATCCCCCGCCAGCGCCGCGCACCACGCGATCTCCCATGGATGTCCGTTCGGTGCCAGCAGCGCGATTGGCGTGCCCAGCTTCGCGGCCGCCGCGACGATGTTCTGAACCTTCTCCAGCGAGCCCCAGGCGAAGGGGTCGATTCGGACCAGCTTGTAGCGCCTGCCCTGCATGCCGCGATGGAGCGACTCCCAGTCCGGCGCCAGTGCCGGCTCGCCATCCCGCACGACGGGAATCCCGGGGCGCGTGCCGCCGAGCACTCCCCAGAGCGGCTTGCCCGCGGCTTTCGCATGGCCGTCCCAGGCCGCCATGTCGCGCGCGACGCCTGCATCCAGGTCCAGGGAGAAGCCGAATCCCGCCGTGCCGTCTTTCAGCAGCACCCGCGCGACGAGCGCTTCCGCGCCCGTCCCTAGGCGGATGGAGTGGACGTGCGTGTGCCGGATGGCGACCGGGGCGGCCAAGTCATCCCCAGACTTCGCGCGCCACCTCGACGACGAGTTCCAGTTTGCGCCACTGCTCGTCCACCGACAGCGCGTTGCCGTGGTGGGTGCTGGAGAAGCCGCATTGCGGCGACAGGCACAGGTCCTCGAGCGGCACGAACTTCGCCGCCTGCTCGATGCGCCGCTTGATGGTGTCCTTGTCTTCCAGTTGGCCCAGCTTGGTGGTGACCAGCCCCAGCACGACCTTCTTGCCCTTCGGCAGGTAGCGCAGCGGCTCGAAGGTGCCGGAGCGCTCGTCGTCGAATTCCATGAAGAACGCGTCCACGCCCGAGGAGAACATCGCCTCGGCCACGGTTTCGTAGCCGCCGGAGGCGACCCAGCTCGACTTGAAGTTGCCGCGGCAGGTGTGCATGGTGATGGTCATGCCGGCGGGGCGGTCCTTCACGGCGGCGGAGACCGCGTCGGCGTACTGGCGCGGCAGCAGCGCCGGGTCGTCGCCGTTCTTCCGCGCCGTGTCCAGGATCTTCGGGTCGCACAGGTAGGAGAAGCTGACGTCATCCAGCTGCAGGTAGCTGCAGCCGGCGTCGGCGAACTGCTGGATGGCCTTGCGGTAGGCCGCGGCGGTGTCCGCCCAGAACTCGGCCAGGTCGGGGTAGACCGCCTTCGAGATGGAACTGCGCCCGCCGCGCAGGTGCAGCATGGCGGGCGAGGGGATGGTGAGCTTTGCCGTTTCCCCGGTCACCGACTTCAGGTACTTGAAGTGGTCGACGAAGATGGGCTTGCTGCAGCCGATCCTTCCCGTCACGGAGGGGATGGGCGGCTGTTCCTCGGTGCCGCCGAACTTCGGGCCCGGGTTGGTGATGGCGGTGACGCCGTCCAGCTGCACCATGAAGTCCAGGTGCCACCAGTCGCGGCGCATCTCGCCGTCGGTGATGGACTGGAGGCCGGTGGCTTCCTGCCTGCGCACCGCGTCCAGGATGCAGCGGTCCTCGACCGCCTTCAGCGCGGCGGCGTCGAGCTTGCCGTCCTTGAACCGCTTCCTCGCGTCGGCGAGTTCGCGCGGGCGGAGCAGGCTGCCGACTTGGTCGGCGCGATAGGGGGGCTTCATTGAAGAGGCTTCATCCAAGGGGGTTCAGTCCTGATCGTGTCACACGGCCGTGCAACTCACGGCCAAGCGCCTGCTCGCAGAATTCCGCGGCCGCAAGCAATCCGTCCAAGTCTATCCCGGTGGCGATGCCCATGGATTCGAACAGGCCGACCAGGTCCTCGGTGCAGACGTTGCCGGTGAAGCCGCCGCCGTACTTCACCTTGGCCGGATGCCCGCCGACGCCGCCGAAGGAGGAATCGAAGTGGCGCACGCCCGCTTCGTAGGCGGCCACGTAGTTGAGCAGCCCGGTGCCGCGGGAATCGTGGAAATGGGCGATGGGGGTGACGTCTTTGACTTTTCCCATGAGGTCTTTCACCGTGGAAGGCGTGGCCATGCCCGTAGTGTCGCCAATCGCAACGTGGTCGACGCCGAGGGCGGCGAACCGGGAAACGTCGTCCAGGACGCTTCCGGGATCGACCTTGCCTTCGAAGGGACAACCGAAGGCCACGGAAACCGTCCCGACCATGCGGAAGCGCCCGCCGGCGGCCTTCACCATCTCCTCGATATTGGCCCACTGCTCTGCGCGGCTGCGTTTCAGGTTCTTCTGCGTGTGGGCCTCGGTGGCGGAAACAAGCAGGCTTATTTCGTTGACGCCATAGCCGGCATCGGCATCCGCTATCGCTCTCTGCACTGCCTTGGGGTTCGCGCACGTGGCCTTGTAGTGCGTACCGGAATTCCTTTTCAGGCCCTTCAGCAATTCGCTGGCATCCGCGAACTGCGGCACCACCTTCGGGTTCGAGTACGAGGTCGCCTCCACCCGCGGGAAGCCGATGGCGGCGAAGCGCTCGACCAGCGCGCGCTTGGTGTCGGTGGGAATGAAGGCGGGCTCGTGCTGCAGCCCGTCGCGGGCGAAGCACTCGCAGAGGACGACGTCGGACATAGTTGACAGCATCAACCAACTGCGCGATGCTGTCAATTCCCATGGCGACCATCGCATTTCCCACCCTCATCGAGCCGCGCGACGAGCGCACCCAGCCTGCGCGCATCGTCGACGGCTACCCGCAGACGCCGCTGCGCAACCCGGCGCAGCCGCTGGTGCAGCGCGATCCGACCCTGTCGGAGCTCACCGGCCCGCTCGAGGTCGCAAGGCGCGTAAAGCTGCTCGGCGGCGACATCGCCGGCCACGGGGAAAAGCAGGCCATCGGGCAGCTCATCCATCTGAAAGTGCGCGTACTGGACGAGGACGGCGCTCCCGTGGGCGGCGCGGTGGTCGAGATGTGGCAGGCCAACGGCGCGGGGCGCTATATCCACCCGAATGATGACGACCATGCGCCGCCCGACCCGAATTTCTACGGCGCCGCGCGTCTCGTGACGGACGAAAGCGGATTCTTCGAGCTGCGCACCATCAAGCCCGGCGCCTACCCGGTGCCGACGCGGGACGGCTGGTGGCGCCCGCCGCACGTGCACTTCTCGCTCTTCGGCAAGGTCTGGCTGTCGCGCCTGGTGACGCAGATGTACTTCCCGGGCGAGCCCCTGAACGCGCAGGACCGGATCCTGAATGCGGTGCCGGATGCCGCGGCGCGCGACAGCCTGGTCGCGCGCTACGTTCCGCCGACCGCGGAGCACCGCAACGCGCTCGTCTTCGAGCACCGGATCGTGCTGCGCGGCAGGGCCGCCACGCCGGAGCAGCCGTGAATTCCACCGGCGAAGCGACGCTCGGGCCGTTCTTTCCGCCGCGCTATGTCGATGCAGGCGTCAACGACCTCACCGCGTTCGAGGGCCGCAAGGCGCGCGGGCAGGCGATCGAGATCCGCGGCAGGGTGACGCAGGAGGACGGCAGCGCGCTGGATAACCTGATCGTCGAGATCTGGCAGCCCGATGCCGCGGGCATCTTCCGCCATCCGGCGGATCCGCGCCATGCGCAGGCCGACCCGGATTTCCTCGGCTGGGGGCGCGCGGCGACGGATGCGGGCGGCGCCTATGTCTTTCGCACCATCATGCCCGGCGCGCCGCAGGGGCGCGAGCCGCACATCAATTTCATCGTCATGTATTCGGGGCTGATGCGCATCCTCAAGACGACGATGTTTTTCGAGGACGGCTCTGATCCTGTCTTGAATCTGGCCCTGAATAGAAAAAATCTCCTGATAGGAAAGCAGGCAGGCCAGAACCAGTACACGTTCGACATCCGCCTGCGCGGCGAGAACGAAACGCCGTTCTTCGATGACTGATCCCACGATCCGCGAGCTGCTGTCCTACCGGCTGCACCAGGTGGCGAACCTGCTGTCGCGCGGCGCGGAGCTGCGCTACCGGCGCGAGTTCGGCGTCAGCCTGTGGGAATGGCGCACGGTGGCGCTGCTCGGCGGGGCGCGCGAACCGCAGTCGCTGAACGATCTCGCCCGCGCCGCGGGCATGGACAAGGGCCAGATGAGCCGCGTGGTCTCGGGCCTGACGAGGAAGGAAATCGTCGCGCGCGAGGCCGACGCCAACGACGCGCGCGGCATACGGCTGTCGCTGACGCGGGCCGGGATGAAGCTCTACCGCAAGCTGATCGGCGCCGCCGCGGAGCGCAACAGCGCCTTCCTCGGCTGCCTCAGCGCGCAGGAACGCGCCTGCCTGGAGAAGGCGATGACCAAGCTCGCCAGCGAGGCGCGCGGCCTGATTCTTCGCGAGAAGGAAAATCAGGGACAGTCCACGATTTCTCGAGCTGCTAGGTTGGGTCGGCCATGAAATCGTGGACTGTCCCTGATTTTCTGCTCCGATGAACCTTCTAGTCGAGAACCGGGGCGCGGTGCGCGTCCTGACGATGAACCGCCCCGAAAAGCGCAACGCGCTCAACACCGCGCTCACCCGGGAATTGCTGGACGGCCTGCGGGCGGCGGATGCCGCGGATTCCGTCGCGGCAGTGGTGCTGGCGGGCGCGGGGAAGGGTTTCTGCGCCGGCGCCGATTTGTCAGAGTTCAAGGACCTGGTGCCGGAGAAGCAGCATCTCGTGGACGAGCGCGCCGAGCTCACCATGCAGCTGCACCTCGTATTTTCGAAGATGGCGAAGCCGGTGGTGACGGCGATCAACGGCGCGGCCATGGGCGGGGGCGCGGGGCTCGCCATCGCCGGCGACCTTGCCGTGATGGCCGAGGGCGCGACGATCGGCTATCCCGAGACGCGCCACGGCATCGTCGCGGCGCTCGTGATGGCGAATCTCGTGCGCCAGGTGGGGCGCAAGCACGCTTTCGAGCTGGTTTCGCTGGGGGAGACTCTGGATTCCCGGCAGGCGCTTGCCATCGGCATGGTCAACCGCGTCGTGCCGGACCATGAGGTCCTGTCTTGTGCTTTTGAATTCGCAGAAAAACTCTCTGGAATAAAAGCGGAAGCCCTGCATGCAACCAAACGGCTTTTCCACGAAGTCGCCGACCTGCCGCTGGAAGAAGCGCTGAAGCGCGGCCGCGAAGTGAACAAGAGCATGCGTGCGTTCAACGCGGCTACGCGTCCTTCACGGAAAGGGTAGGGGCGGGGATGCATGGGCGTCATCTTTGCCCTGCTGGCGATGCTCGCGTTCGCGACCAACATCATGATCACGCGCTACGCGGTGGCGCGCATGCCGGTGGAGGCGGGATTCTTCATCGTGCTGGCGACCAACATCCTGTTTCCCGCGCTGCTGTTCCCGTTCGAGCTCGCGGCGCGCGCGGCGCCCTGGTCCTGGGACTGGAAGGGGGTGGGCCTGTTCGCGCTGGGCGGCCTCATCGGCACCTTCCTCGGGCGCCGCTTCCTGTTCGACGCAGTGCGCATCCTCGGGCCGTCGCGCGCGAGCGTATTCCACTCGACCGCACCCGCGTTTGCCCTGGCCGGCGCCTGGCTGCTCGCCGACGAGCGGCTGGGGTGGTACGAAATCCTGCTGATGGCGATCGTCTGGGTCGGCCTCTGGTTCACGCAACCGCGCGCCGGGTCGGCCGGGGCGCTCTCGCGCGAGGCGGCGCGCCGGGGATTGTTCGTCGGCATCATGACGGTGGCCGGCTTCGGCCTGGGCAACGTGCTGCGCGGCCTCGCCATGCGCAGCTGGGAGGAGGCCATCTTCGGCACCGTGATTTCCTCCATCGCGGCGCTGCTCTGCCAGGTCCTGGCGACGCGCGACTGGCCGAAGATCGCCGCGCAGCTGCGCGCCGCGGACCGCAGGGCGGTCTGGCTGTACATCGGCTGCGGCGTCTCGACCGCCTTCGGCTCGATCTTCGTCGCCCTGGCCATGAACCACATGGAGATCGCGCTCGCGGTGCTGGTGGTGCACACCGCGCCGCTGGTTATTTTCCCGGTCAGTGTGTTCATCCTGAAGAACAAGGAAGAACTGAACGGGCGAACTGTGATTGGCGCTCTGATCGTTCTCCTGGGTATTGCCGCGCTCGCCTTTAGATGAAGCCGCTTCAACATCTCACCATACTGGATCTGTCCCGCGTCCTGGCCTGCCCGTTCGCCAGTATGATCCTCGCCGAGCTCGGCGCCACGGTGATCAAGGTCGAGCAGCCCGGCGCCGGCGACGAGACGCGCGGTTTCGAGCCGCAGCTGGCGCAGGACAGCGCCTACTACTTCGCCTGCAACCGCTCCAAGGCCTCGATCACCGTCAACCTGCGCTCGGCCGAGGGCCAGAACATCATCCGCGAGCTGGCGCAGAAGGTGGATGTGGTGGTCGAGAATTTTCCGGCCGGCACGCTGGGACGCTACGGCCTGGACTTCACGATGCTCTCCACGCTCAATCCGAAGCTGGTCTACGTTTCCTGCACCGGCTTCGGGCAGACCGGTCCCTATGCGCACAAGAAGGGCTACGACACCGTGTTCCAGGCGATGGGCGGCCTGATGAGCCTCACCGGCGAAAAGGGCGGCGGCCCGGTGAAGCCCGGCTTGCCGGTCGCCGACCTCACTTCTGGCCTGTGGGTGGCGATCGGCATCCTCGCCATGCTCGCCGGGCGCGAAAAGACCGGGCGCGGCTCGCACCTCGATTTCTCCATGCTCGATGGCCAGGTTTCGCTGCTGACCCTCGCCGCCGCGCGGTATTTCGCGCTTGGCGAAGTCCCGCCGCGCCTTGGCACGGAACATCCCGGGCGCGTGCCCTCGGCCACCTTCCGTTGCAAGGACGGCAAGTTCGCCCACATCACCGCCAGCGACCAGCATTGGGAACCGTTGTGCAGGGTTCTCAATTTGAGCTTCGAACTTGATCTTTCTGAAAATGAAATGCGGGTAAAGCACCGGGACATCGTCATGCAATCGCTCACGGAAGCAATTTCAAGGCTTGATCGATCCAGGCTTCTCCAGATCCTGGATGAAGTCGACGTCCCCATCGGCCCCGTCAACGATGTCGCCGAAATCCTCGCCGATCCGCACGTGCGCGCGCGCGGGCTGGTCGGCAGCTTCGACTATCCGGGCGTCGGCGAATTCAAGGCGCTGGGATTGCCCTACAAATTCCTCGGCTGGGACAATCCGGAGATCGGCGCGCCGCCGGCGCTGGGCGTCGATACCGGGCGGGTGTTGCAGGAAATGCTGGGTTACTCCGCCGACAAGGTGAAGCAGCTGAAATCCGCCAAGGCCATATGAGCGCCGTGCTCTACGCAGCGGCCGAAGGCGTCGCGACCCTGACGTTGAATCGTCCGGAGAGCCGCAATGCGCTCAATCTGGATATGTGCGATCAGCTGGTTTCGATTGCACGGGAAATCCAGGAAAACGAAGAAATAAAACTGGTGCTCGTCCGTGCAAGCGGTCCGGTTTTCTGCGCGGGCGCGGACCTGAAGGAACGCCAGGGCATGAGCGAAGCGCAGGTGCGCGAGCGCCGCATGAAAGGCTTCGCCGCCTACGCGGCGCTGGAAGCGCTGCCGATGCCCGCCATCGCGGTGGTCGAGGGGCCCGCGGTCGGCTCGGGTTGCGAGATCGCGGGCGCCTGCGACTTCATCGTGGCGACGCCGGCCGCGTCCTTCCGCACGCCGGAAGCGACGCGCGGCACGGTGGGTGCCACCCAGCGCCTGCCGCGCATCCTCGGCAAGCGCCTTGCCAAGGACATGATGTTCACCGGCAGGACGCTCGGCGCGGAGGAGGCGAGGGATGCGGGACTGGTGTCACGCCTTGTGCCCGCACTTGATCTTGAAGAAATTCTTTCAGGGATAAAGGCTGAAATTCTGAAAGCCCCCGCCAATTCCCTCAAGCTCGCCAAGCGCTGCATCGACCGGGGCGTGGAACTCGATCCGCAGGGCGCGCTGGATACCGAGATCGCCGCCATCGAGGAGCAGCTGGCTTCCGGCAGCTGGATGGGAAAGAAGTGAGCTGGCAGCCGAAAACCCTGGGGCAGTTCCTGCTTGAGAAAGATCCTTCCAGTGAGGCGCTGGTAACGCAGGGCAAGCGGTTCACCTATGGAGAACTGAAGGAAAAGGCCGAACAGGCGGCCGGCGCGATGCAGGCGCTGGGCATCGGCAAGGGCGACCACGTTGGCATCCTGATGCCCAACGGGGAAGACTGGCTGTCTCTCTTCTACGGCGCGGCGCTGATCGGGGCGGTCACGGTGCCGGTCAACACGCGCTTCAAGGCCGCCGAGATCGACTTCTGCCTGAAGCAGTCCGGCGCCAGGACGCTGTTCTACGTTTCCCGTTTCCTGAATATTGATTTTGGGAAAATGGTCGAGGAAACGGGCTTTAAATCGGCCGTTGACGTATCCGCAAAATTTCCCGCGGGGAAATTTGAGGACAGGAATGTAAAGGTCACGCCCGAAGATCTCCTGCTGATCCAGTTTACGTCCGGCACCACGGCCTACCCGAAGGGCGCGATGCTCACGCACGACAACATGCTGCGCAATGCCTGGGCGGCGGGGACGAGGATCGGCGTGCGGGCCGACGACCGCTATTTCAACTGCCGGCCGTTTTTCCACGTCGGCGGCTCGACCTTGTCCGCCCTCATGTCGCTGGTGTTCGGCTGCTGCCTGGTCACNNGACCTTCGAGGCGCGCGCGGCGCTGGAAATGCTGGAGCGCGAGCGCTGCACGCTGATCTCGGGCAACGACACCATTTTCCAGATGCTCATGGGGCACGAGGATTTCGCGCGGCGCAAGCTCGCGCTGCGCGGCGGCTGGGCGGCGGCGGGGCCGCAGACCATGCGCGCCATCATCGAACGGCTCGGCATGAAGGCGGTCTGCGCCGCCTATGGCCTGTCGGAAGCTTCGCCCAACGTGGTAATGAGCGACTGGAAGGACCCGGAAGAACTCAGGGTCAATGGGCTGGCGCTTCCCCTGCCCGGCCTGGAACTGAGAATAGAAGAGGGCGAGATCCAGGTTCGGGGCTGGAGCCTGATGCGCGGCTACGTCAACAATCCGGAGGGAACCGCGAAGGCCTTCACGCCGGACGGCTGGCTGCGCACCGGCGACCTGGGCGAGCTCACCGCCGACGGCCGCCTGCGCATGGTCGGACGCCTCAAGGACGTGTTCCGCGTCGGCGGCGAGAACGTCGCGCCGGCCGAGGTGGAAGAGGTGCTGCTCGCGCACCCGGCGGTGGAAACGGCGCAGGTCGTCGGGGTCCCCGATGCGCGCCTGGGCGAGGTCGCATGCGCCTACGTGACCTTGAAGTCTGGATTTTCCGCTTCGGGGGATGAAATACTTTCATTCGTAAAGGCCAGGGCGGCCAATTTTCGCGTTCCCCGCTACCTGAAGGTAGTCCCCGATTTCGAGTCCATCGGCATGACCGCGAGCGGCAAGGTGCAGAAGACGAAGCTTCGTGAGCATGCGCTGAAGGAATTCGCGCTTCTTTCCGACCCATGAGCAGCCGCGCCGTGGTGGCAAACAGCGCGAGCGCTGTCGTCATTCTGTCGCTGGCGGGCTTCGCCAGCGCCGCGGCGCAGCGCTGCACCGACCCGCTGCTGCCGCTGCTCGCGGAGCATTTCGGCACCACCGCGGGCGGCGCCTCGGCGGTGATCACCGCGTTCGCCGTCGCCTACGGCGCGCTGCAGCTGGTGAACGGCCCGATCGCCGACCGCGTCGGCAAGTTCAGGATGATTTTCTGGGTCACCGCGATCTCGGCCGCGGGCAACCTGGCCTGCGCCTTCGCGCCTTCGCTGCCGCTGCTGGTGCTGGCGCGCTTCGCGAGCGGCGCGACCATCGGCGCCATCGCGCCGCTCGCCATCGCCTGGATCGGCGATGCCGTGCCCTACGAGCGCCGCCAGCCGGTGCTGGCGCGCTTCCTCATCGGCGTCATGCTGGGCGGCGCGCTGGCGACGATGGTCTCGGGCGCGCTCGGCGAGCATTTCGGCTGGCGCACCGTGTTCCTCGCCTTGAGCGGCTTGTACGTGATCGTCGCGTTGCTGCTGTGGCGCGAGATCCGCACCAATCCGGCGACGCGGCACGTCCCGCGCGGCGGGCTGACGCTGCTGCAGTCTTTCCCCGCGATGTTCGGACTGCTGCGCAATCCATGGGTGCGCACGGTGCTCGCCACGGTGTGGATCGAAGGCGCGCTGTCGCAGGGCGGCCTTGCCTTCGCCGCCTTCCATGGCCACAACGCGCTTGGCTTGAGCATCAGCGCGAGCGGCGCGCTGGTCGCGGCCGCCGCGCTGGGGGGCCTGCTGTATGCGGCGCTCGCCGGGCGCCTGGTGCCGCGCCTGGGCGAGCGCGGGCTCGTCATCGGCGGCGGCCTGCTGCTGTGCGTGGGGCTCCCCGGATTCGCCGCCGCGCCCGGCCCGCTGTGGGCGATTCCCTGCCTGGTGGCGCAGGGCATGGGATTGATGATGATGCACAACACGCTGCAGGTGCATGGCACGCAGATGGCGCCCGATTCGCGCGGCGCGGCGATGGCGCTGTTCGCATTTTCGCTGTTCACCGGGCAGGCGGCCGGCGTCTGGCTCGCCTCGCTGATGGTGGACGCGCGCGGCACGGTGCCCGTCTTCCTCGCCGCCGGGGTTGGCCTGGTGGCGCTTGCCTGGTTTTTCCAGCGGCAGCTAGGGTTGCGACTGCTGGTGCGCGATGTGAAGCCGGTGAATTGAGATCTTCCGTACTTCGAGCTTTGACTGTTCTATGTGCGAGCGCAGCAGCAGCGTCGCCTGCTGCGGATTGCGCGCGAGGATGGCGCGCAGGATTGCGGCGTGCTCCTCGTAGGTGTACTGGACGCGCTCCGCCTGGGTGAAGTCCAGCCGCCGGACGATGCGGATGCGCTCGGTGACGTCGGCGTGCATGCGCGCGAGTTCCGGATTGCCCGCGGCGCTGACCAGGGTGGCGTGGAACGCCTCGTCCAGCTGTGCCACCTCGATCCAGTCCGTGAGCCGCTGCTTCGGCGCCACCAGCCAGGCTTTCTTCAGGACGGCGAGTTCAGCGGTCTGTTCGCTTGAGCAGAGTTTCCTGACCGCGTCCAGCTCCAGCACGATGCGCGCGTCGTAGAGCTGCTCGAAGCGGTCAAAATCGAGCTCCCGCACGCGCCAGCCGCTCTTCGCGAGCACGTCGACGAAGCCTTCGCGCTGCAGCCGCAGCAGGGCCTCGCGCACGGGCGTGCGCGACACATTCGCCCGCGCGGCGATCTCGTTCTCGGAGAAGCGCGCGCCAGGCATCAGCCGGAACTCGAAGATGTCCATCTTGATCTGCTGGTAGACCGCCTCCGGCGCCTTCATCCGGTGCTTCGCCTGCCCCGCTTTGGTGCGTCTGGAAATGTTCGCTCTCCCTGAATTCAAGCGCTTAGCGCTGGCACGGTCCCTGCATGGTATCTGGCATCCCATCTTGTATACAAGTTGGCGCACAAGGACCCATGAGCGAAGTGGTCGCAAGAACCGAGCCCGCCGACAACCCGGTCTGGATACACCGTCCACCGGAGGCGCCCATGGCTGCATCCGCGGGCCCGCTGGCCGGCCAGCGCTTCGCGGTCAAGGACAACATCGATGTGGCCGGCATGCCGACCACCGCTGGCTGCCCGGCCTACGCCTACCTGCCGGAGAAATCCGCCACTGCGGTGCAAAAGCTGCTCGATGCGGGCGCCACGTGCGCCGGCAAGACCAACCTGGACCAGTTCGCCACCGGCTTGTCCGGCATGCGCTCGCCCTACGGCGATTGCCGCAATGCCTACAACCCGGACTACATCAGCGGCGGTTCGAGCTCCGGTTCCGCGCTGGCGGTGGCGCTGGGCATGGCCGATTTCGCGCTCGGCACCGACACCGCCGGCTCGGGCCGCGTGCCGGCCGCGTTCAACAACCTGGTGGGCCTGAAACCCACGCGGGGGCTGGTGAGCACCACCGGCGTGGTGCCCGCGTGCCGGTCCCTGGATTGCGTTTCAGTCTTCGCGAAGACCGTGGGCAGGGCGCTTTCGGTGCTGGACGCGATGCAGGGATATGACCCGGCGGATCCCTATTCACGCCATGGCATGGCTGTTTCTTTCGGGAATAGAGAACTGAAAGTAGCCGTGCCCAGCGAACTCGAGTTCTACGGCGACATGGCGTATGCCGCGCTTTTCGCGAAAGCGCTGGACAGGCTCGGCGGCGAGCGCGTCGGCGTGGACTTCGCGCCGTTCCTTGCCGCGCAACGGCTGCTCTACGACGGTCCCTGGCTGGCCGAGCGTACCGCGCAGATGCAGGCGTTCATGCAGCGGCATGCCGGCGACATGCATCCGGTGGTGCGCGACGTGATCGCCGGGGGAAGCCGGTACTCGGCCGTGGATGCGTTCCTCGCGCAGTACCGGCTCGCCGCGTTGCGGCGCGAAACGCAGGCGGTCTGGGATGAGGCCGACGTGCTAGTGGTGCCGGGCGCGCCGACCATCTACACGCGCGCGCAGATGCAGGCCGATCCGGTCGCGCTGAACGCGCGCCTCGGGCTGTACACCAACTTCGTCAACCTGCTGGACCTCGCGGCGATCACGGTCCCGGCCGGGTTCCGGCCCGACGGCATTCCCTTCGGCATCACGCTGATCGGCCCGGCCTTCAGCGATCGTGCGCTTGCGGCGTTGGGCGCGCGCTTCGTCGGCGAACCGGAAATTGCCGTGGTGGGCAGCACTGTGCGCGTCGCGGTGGTCGGCGCACACCTTTCGGGCATGGCGCTCAACCGGCAGCTCACGGAGAGGGGCGCACGTCTGGTGCGAGCGGCCCGTACCAGCGGGGATTACCGGCTCTACGACCTCGCCGATGGACGTCCCGGATTGATACAGGACGGGCATGGCGCTTGCATCGAGGTGGAGGTGTGGGAATTGCCGTTTTCAGGCTTCGGCAGTTTTGTCGCCCAGATCCCGGCGCCTCTCGGCATCGGCACCCTCGAGCTCGAGGGCGGCGATAAGGTGAAGGGATTCCTCTGCGAGGCCTGGGCCGTCGCGGGAAAGAAGGACATCACCGCCTCGGGCGGCTGGCGTAACTACTTGAATTCGAAATGACTCAACCTGGGAGAACCACATGAAACGCAGAGACTTCATCGCCAGTTCCACCGCGGCCGCGGGCTCCATGCTGTTGCCGCTGGAAATTTTTGCGCAAGGCGACCGCCGCAAGGAGTTGCTCATCGTCGCCAACGAATTCGGGCCGAACTCGCTCGACATCCACACGGTCGGCGCCAACCGGCCGTCGTACGGCGTCTCGTGGATCTGCTACGACCGCCTGATGACCTTCGGCAAGAAAAAGGGGCCGGGCGGCGTCACCATGTACGACTACACCAAGCTGGAGCCGGAGCTTGCCGAGTCCTGGGCGATGGCCAAGGACGGAATGTCGGTGACTTTCAAGCTGAGGAAGAACGCGAAATTCCACGACGGCACGCCGGTCACCGCAAAGGACGTGAAGTGGTCCTTCGACCGCGCCGTCTCGGTCGGCGGCTTCCCGACCTTCCAGATGAAGGCCGGCTCTCTGGAGAAGCCCGAGCAGTTCACCGCGGTGGACGACTACACCTTCAAGGTCGACTTCCTGCGCAAGGACAAGCTGGCCATGATGGACATGGCGGTGCCGGTGCCCTCGATCTTCAATTCCGAGCTGGTGAAGAAGAACGCCACCAAGGAAGATCCCTGGGCGCTCAACTGGACCAAGACCAACGTCGCCGGCGGCGGCGCCTACAAGCTCGAATCGTGGAAGCCGGGCCAGGAAATCATCTACGCGCGCTTCGACGACTGGAAGAGCGGCAAGCTGCCGAAAATCCGGCGCATCATCCAGCGCGATATTCCGTCGGCCGGCAACCGCCGCGCGCTGATGGAGAAGGGCGACATCGACATCACCTACGAGATGCCGCCCAAGGACTTCGCCGAGTGGGCGCAGGAGAAGAAGAACATCCAGGTGTTCAGCACGCCGATCGAGAACGCGCTGTACTACGTCGGCATGAACGTCACCAAGCCGCCGTTCAACAATCCCAAGGTGCGCCAGGCGGTGGCCTACGCCATCCCCTACGACAAGATCATGGACAACGCCATGTACAAGCGCGCCACCGCGATGTACGGCGACAAGGACAACAAGGCCTCCAGCGTCTCCTGGCCGCAACCCACCGGCTACAAGCAGGACATCCCCAAGGCGCGCGAGCTGATGAAGGAAGCCGGCATGGAAGCCGGCTTCGAGACCACGGTGTCCTTCGACCTGGGCGGCGCCACCGTCAGCGAGCCGGCCTGCGTGCTGCTGGTCGAGGCGCTGGCGCAGATCGGCATCAAGGCGAAGATCGAGAAGATTCCCGGCTCGAACTGGCGCTCGGCGCTGCTGAAGAAGGACATGCCGATCATCCTCAACCGCTTCGGCGGCTGGCTCAACTATCCGGAGTACTTCTTCTTCTGGTGCTACCACTCGCAGGACGCGGTGTTCAACACCATGTCCTACAAGAACCCGGAGATGGACAAGCTGATCGAGGCCGCGCGCTTCGACACCGACGCGAAGAAGTACCAGCAGAACGTGCACGCCTTCGTCAACATGGCCTTCGACGAAGTGCCGCGCGTGCCGCTGGCACAGCCGAACTTCGACGTCGCGATGCAGAAATCTATCAAGGGCTACGTCTACTGGTTCCACCTGCAGCCGGACTACCGCGACCTGGAGAAGACGTGATCGGCAAGGACGATCTTTCGGGGTTGATGAAAGCAGTGAATTTGGAAATAGAAGAAAAAAGAATCCCGGAAGTGCTCGCCAACCTCCAGCGCATGGCGCAGGTGGCGGCGGCGGTGAATTCGGTCGCGCTCGGGCCGGAAGACGAGATCGGGCCGGAATGGAGGCCGTAGAAGAGGCACTGGCGGCGATTCGCGCCAGGGATGGCGCGATCAACGCCTTCACCGCGGTGCTGGAGGATCGCGCCCGAGCCAAGGCGAAAACGGCTTCGGGGCCGTTGAAGGGCGTTCCTTTCGCGGTCAAGAACCTGTTCGACGTCAAAGGCCTGTCGACCCTCGCGGGTTCGAAGATCAACCGCGACTTGCCGCCGGCGACGCGCGACGCGCCGCTGATCGAGAAGCTGGAGGCGGCGGGCGCGGTGCTGGTGGGCGCGCTCAATATGGACGAGTACGCCTACGGCTTCTCGACCGAGAACACGCACTACGGCCCGACCCGCAATCCGCACAACCTGGAGCACGTCGCTGGCGGCTCGTCCGGCGGTTCCGCGGCGGCGGTCGCAGCTGGGATGGTGCCGCTGACGCTGGGTTCCGATACCAACGGCTCGATCCGGGTGCCGGCTTCCTTCTGCGGCGTGTGGGGCCTGAAGCCGACCTTCGGCCGCCTGGATCGCGCGGGCTCGTTCCCGTTCGTCAACTCGCTCGACCACCTCGGGCCCTTTGCCGCGAACGTGGACATGCTGGCTGCGGCTTATGACGTCATGCAGGACGGCGAACCGGTGCACGGGTTGCGAAGCATTGAAGGTTTGAGAATCGCCCGCGCAGTCGGATATTTCGAGGAAAACGCCGAGGAATCTGTTGTTGATCTTGTACGTTCCGCATGTAAAAAACTCGACGTAAAGAAAACCATCGAGATCCCGGAAGCGGGACGCGGGAGGGCGGCTGCTTTCGTGATTACTGCTTCCGAAGGCGGTCAGTTGCATTTGCCGAATTTGAGAACGAGACCACAGGACTTCGAGCCCCTGATCGTGGAGCGCCTGATGGCCGGTGCGCTGATCCCGGCGGCCTGGTACCTGCAGGCGCAGCGCGTGCGGCGCCGGTACTACCGGAAGGTCATGGAATTGTTCAGGACGGTCGACGTGATCCTCGCGCCGGCGACGCCGCGCCCGGCGCAGAAGATCGGGCAGGAGATGTTCACGATCCGTGGCAAGGAAATGCTGGCCCGGCCGAACGCGGGCCTGCTGACGCAGCCGATCAGCTGCATCGGCCTGCCGGTGATCTGCGCGCCGGTCGGGAAAGTCGAGGGCATGCCGGTCGGCATGCAGATCATCGCCGCGCCAGGACGTGAAGACAACTGCTTCAGGGTGGCGAGGGCGCTTTCATGAATGTGAACATTCCTGAAGTCGTTTCCGGGTTGGAGAAGGCCTTTTACCGGTACGAGAAGGCGCTGAACGAAAACGACGTCGCGGTCCTGACCGAGCTGTTCTGGGATGCGCCGCAGGTCATCCGGTACGGCGTCAACGAGCAGCTCTACGGCGCCGACGAAATCCGCAATTTCCGCTCCAACCGTCCCGCGATCGATTTGAGGCGCGACCTGCTCAAAGTCTGGATCGTGACCTACGGCGAGGATTTCGCTACTGCCAGCTGCGAGTACCGGCGCAAGGAAACCGGACGCATCGGCCGCCAGATGCAGACCTGGGCACGCATCGACGGCGCCTGGAAAGTGGTCGCCGCCCACGTGAGCCTGCTGCCCGCATGATCAGGATGGTCTTCAAGCGCCTGGCCGGCGCGCTCCCGAACATCATCGGCGTGGTGATCGTGACGTTCCTGCTGACGCGCGCGCTGCCGGGCGATCCGGCGGCGTACTTCGCCGGGCCGTCGGCCACCACGGAGGCGATCGAACAGGTGCGCGTGAGCCTCGGCCTGGACAAGTCCCTGCCGCAGCAGTTCGCGCTCTACCTGAAGGACCTGGCGCGCGGCAATCTCGGCAACTCTCTTACCACCGGCCAGCCGGTGCTGACCGAGATCCGGCAGCGGCTGCCGGCTTCGCTGGAACTCACCTTGTGCGGCCTGCTGCTCGCCGTCGTGGTCGCCGTGCCGCTGGGCGTGCTCGCGGCGACGCGGCCGGGGTCCTGGGTCGACCACCTGTGCCGCCTGCTGGCCACCGTCGGCGTTTCCCTGCCGACTTTCTTCACCGGCCTGCTGCTGGCCTATGTCTTCTACTTCCTGCTCGGCATCGCGCCGGCGCCGCTCGGGCGGATCGACGTGTCGTTCTCGCCGCCGCCTTCGGTGACCGGCCTGCTGCTGGTGGACAGCCTGCTGGCGCGCGACCTGGAACTGTTCTGGGCGGCGGCGAAGCAGCTCATGCTGCCGTCGTTGACCCTGGGCCTGTTCGTCATGGCGCCGCTGATGCGCATGACGCGCGCCTCGATGCTGGGCGTGCTTTCGTCTGAATTCATCCGCACCGCGCGCGCAAGCGGCCTGCCGCGCATGCAGGTGCTGTACGCCTACGCCTTCCGCAACGCGCTGCTGCCGGTGGTGACCACCTTGGGCATGGTGTTCTCCTTCCTGCTCGGTTCGAACGTGCTGGTGGAGAAGGTGTTCGCCTGGCCCGGCATCGGCTCCTACGTGATCGAAGCTCTGGTGTCGTCGGACTACGCGCCGGTGCAGGGGTTCGTGCTGACGATGGCGCTGCTGTACGTGGCGCTGAACCTGATGATTGACGTGATGTACGTCCTGATCGATCCGCGCGTGGGGATAGAAGGTTGACCGGATGATCAATGCGGCGACGCTGAAGCACATCCGCTACGTAGCGACGGAGAACCCGGTCACGCTGGGCGCCTTTATCCTTTTCACCGGGTTCGTATTCCTCGCGCTGTTCGGGCCCTGGATCGCGCCCTATGACCCGCTTGCGAGCAGCACGGAGGCGGCGTTGAAGCCGCCGTCCGCGGCGCACTGGTTCGGCACCGATTCCTTGGGCCGCGACATCCTGTCGCGCATCATCGTCGCCGCGCAACTCGACTTCGGCATCGCGATCTCCGCGGTCGCCGCTTCCTTCACCATCGGCTCGGCGCTGGGATCGCTGGCCGGGTTCTTCGGCGGCTGGGCGGACCGCATCATCGGCCGCATCGCCGACACCATCATGGCATTCCCGCTGTTCGTGCTGGCGATGGGGATCGTGGCCGCGCTGGGGAACACGGTGGCCAACATCGTCATCGCGACGGCCATCATCAACCTGCCGTTCTACATCCGCGTCGCGCGCGCCGAGGTGAATGTGCGGCGCAACGCCGGCTATGTCGAGGCGGCGCGCCTGGCCGGCAATTCCGACTTGCGGGTGCTCGCGCTGCACGTCTTCCCGAACGTGCTGCCGCCGATGATGGTGCAGGTCTCGCTCAACATGGGCTGGGCGATACTCAACGCCGCCGGGCTCTCCTTCATCGGCATGGGCGTGCGCCCGCCGCAGGCCGAATGGGGAATCATGGTCGCCGAGGGCGCGACCTACATCATTTCCGGCGAATGGTGGGTGGCGCTCTTTCCGGGCGCTGTCCTGATGCTCGCGGTGTTTACATTCAACCTGCTCGGCGACGGCCTGCGCGACATCATGGACCCCAGGATGCGCACATGAGTTTGCTGGAAGTGAAGGATCTTTCGCTGGAGTTTCGTACGCGCTCGGGTACCGTCCATGCCCTTCAGAACATCGATATTCAGGTTCAGAAGGGTGAAACCGTCGGCATCGTCGGCGAATCAGGCTCGGGCAAGTCGGTGCTGTCCTTCGGCATCCTGCGGATACTGGATGCGGCCGCGAAAGTGACTTCGGGTTCCATCAATTTTGCTGGCATGGACATGCTCACTGCCACCGAGCGCAGCCTGGAGGAAGTGCGCGGCCGGGAGATCTCGATGATCTTCCAGAACCCGCGCACCGCGCTCAATCCGATCCGGCGCATCGGCAAGCAGATCGAGGACGTGCTTGCGACGCACACCTCGACCTTGCGCGCCGAGATGAAGCAGAAGGCGATCGCCGCGCTGGCGCAGGTGCGCATCCCCGACCCCGAGCGCCGCTACAACGCCTACCCCTTCGAGCTTTCCGGCGGGCAATGCCAGCGCGTGATGATCGCGCTCGCGCTCGCCTGCAATCCGCAGCTGCTGATCGCCGACGAGCCGACCACCGGCCTGGACGTCACCACCCAGGCCGCGATCCTCGCGCTGATCGCCGAATTGGCGCGCGAGCGCAAGATGGCGACCATCCTGATCACGCACGACCTCGCCATGGCTTCCGAGTACTGCGACCGCATCGTGGTCATGCATGCGGGGCATGTCGTCGAGACGGCGCCCACTGCGGATCTGTTCCGCCAGCCGCGCCATCCGTACACCGCGCGCCTGATCGCTTCAACGCCCGGGCCGGAGCAGAGCATCGCCACGCTGGCCTCGATTCCCGGCAACCTGCCGGACCTGCGGCGCGACGATCTGCCGAGTTGCCGCTTCCACGCCCGCTGCGAGAGGGCGCAGGACGACTGCCTGTCGACGCCATTGCCGATCAGTGCAGTGCGCTGCCTTCATCCCCTATGAACGTGCTGGACTGCGTCGAGCTAAAAAAGCACTTTCCCGTCGGCAAGGGCGCGCTGCTGCACGCTGTGGACGACGTCAGCTTCACCATCGGGCCGGGCGAGAGCGTGGGCCTGGTGGGTGAATCCGGCTGCGGCAAGTCCACCCTGGTGCGCCTGATCACGCGCATGCTCGACGTGACGGCCGGCGACATCATCTACCGCGGCCGCAACATCGGCTTCATTCCCGCGCGCAGCTTCGCCGGCACGCAGTTCCGGCCCAAGATCCAGATGGTCTTTCAGGATCCGACCGACAGCCTGAACCCGCGCCATACCGCGTTCGATGCCATTGCCGAACCGATCCGGCGCCTGGGCAGCACCGAACACCTCGAACTCCAGGTATCGGAGGCGGCGCGCAAGGTGGGGCTGCCCGACGAACTCCTGCCGCGCTATCCACACCAGCTCTCGGGCGGGCAGAAGGCGCGCGTAGGCATCGCGCGCGCCATCGCCACGATGCCGGACCTGCTGGTGCTGGACGAGCCGACCGCGGCGCTGGACGTGTCGGTGCAGGCGACGATCCTGCGGCTGCTCGCCGACCTGAAACGCGACCTGGGCATGAGCTATCTTTTCGTCTCGCACGACCTGAATGTCGTGCGCATGCTCTGCGACCGCGTGATCGTGATGTACCTGGGCCGGATCGTGGAGCAGGGCCCGGCCGCAGAACTGTTCCGCAATCCTGCGCATCCGTATACGCGTGCGCTGGTGAAGGCGATCCCATCGATAGGCGGCCGGCCAGGCGAGCGAGAAGTCCTGCAGGGCGAGCCGCGCAGCCCGATCAACCCCGATCCGGCGACGTGCCGCTTCTACGGCCGCTGTCCGCAGCAGCGCGACCGCTGCCGCAGCGAGGCGCCGGTGTTGCGCGAAATACGCCCCAACGTAGTCGCCGCCTGCCACTTCGCCTGAGGCGAAGAGATTAGGAAGATTGGAGACTTGAGCGTAGTCTGCCTAAGCTAGCTTCTCAAATTCGGGTTCTTACAACGCCCAAGATCTCAGGGCAACATCACGTTGCGCCTATAGGTGATAGCTATGGCCGACAGTGGCGGTTGGCAAACCATTCCAGACCACCTCAGACCCTGCCGGGACAAGCTTCGGATCGTAGGATTCGATCTGGTTAGGCTCTCGGCGTATGAGGCCAATGATCGTGCTCTCAAATACGCAGGGCATAGTCCTCGTGATTATGAGTACACGATCTACCCGATTGCCTATATTGATGAGACTTCAGGACAGATTTACCTGAACGGAAAACTAGAGTCGTCTAATTATTTCTCCGAGAACGCGGCACCTTCTTGCGTGAACGCGCATGTGGAGAGGAATACTCCGCTTCCATTGCGGCGGTGGCTACTTAAGTGGCTGCGACATAACGATCATGGAAGGGCCTTGGGCATGATTTCCGCATTGGCTCCGCCCTATGGGCTGTCACTATTGGGGCTAATAGGAATAGGGAACTACCTGGAAATTCGCGAAGCGAAGCGGAGAGCAGAGAGAAGTGGCCCCGGAAATTTGAACAGCGGTATAAGTGGAAACTCTGGGTTCAATGCTGGAC